>Ga0123519_10007843_pt1 | contig 16433 bp, 10 predicted proteins | sample YelNatPaOPRAMG02_FD_87396 | JGI IMG/M metagenome (GOLD analysis project Ga0123519, IMG submission 87396) | Hot spring microbial communities from Yellowstone National Park - Yellowstone National Park OP-RAMG-02 (version 2) | ecosystem: Environmental > Aquatic > Thermal springs > Hot (42-90C) ...
CTATGTTCTCGCCCGCAAGAAGTTTGCGCTTGGCATCCATGTAATAGCGAAAGTTATCCCACGAAACATCCGGCGGAACGGTATGATCCACCGTTGGAATGTAGCCGCCCTCCTCAATAAGAGGACGAAGTTGAGCCAGGTGCGTGCTGATTGCAGCAGGTCCTTTAGCTATTTCGCGCTTGTCTACACCTCCCATAAGACGCAAGCTCTTCCCAAACTTGCGCCGGATTTTCAGCGGATCCATATCAGAAGCACGTTCCAGAGGCCAAATGATATCGATACCAGCATCCATAAGAAGTGGTATCAGCAGCTCCGGATTACCGTCGGAGTCAAGTGCCACATAGCGTGTACCGTGAGCTTTGAAGAACTCGACAAGCCGCTTAAGATGCGGATAGATGAACGTGCGGAATATATCGGGCGATAGAAGCGGACCAGTCTTCATTGCAAAGTCTTCATTGAGGTTGAAATACTCGACATCGGTCTCTTCGAGAATTGGCTTTGCGCATTCGATGGTGAAGTCGGCGTAGAACTCCATCATATCATGCATAAGATCGGGCTGGTCGTACCATGCGTAGGAAAGATTCTCGGTGCCCATCCATTCCCGTGCGCGCCAGTAAAATCCACAAGCGGAACAGTTGTGGCCAAGAACGAGAACATAATCGCGATTACGCCAACTCGGAGCCAGATTCTCACGCCATCCGACCGGGTAACGCTCATCTATTGCGGCGACGTATCTGGATTTAAGTTTTCGAAAATCTTCGCGGTTGGTAACCGGAAAGCTGATGTATTGGTCCATGCACGTCCGACCGCCGCCAATCGAGCCATCGATGAGTGCTTTGGTTACTATACCGTTAGCATGGCGAATGATCTCGTAGCGATCGGTACGTTCAAGAACCTGGACCTCAAACGGCGGGATCATACCAAAATTAACCGGTGTATACTCTCGCCGATCAAGACCCAGATAGGGTTCCGAGACGAACCAATTGTAAGTCAGCGTACCGGGCGGCAATCCTTCATCGGCCCAACGCTGAGCAGTCTGAGGCCATACACCGAGCTCATGGTTGGGGACCCGATCGAACTCCCCGTATTCCATTACCGCTATGAAGCGCTCGCGGTCAGTCATGGTCAACCTCACAAGTTTAGGCTTCCCCATCGCGAGCGCTTGTTCCTGCTCAGTGAGCAAATCCTCTTCCGTGGATTATTTACTCATCGGAATCCATCGTTTTCTTGGGCGGACCGATTTTTTCGACCTTGCAATCATCGAAGAAGTTACAGTTGAAAACCAAGCCCTGTACTTGCAGATGATGCAGATAGACGGTCATACGGTTGCAGGTTGGGCGAACTCTGAGCTTGAGCTGTGTCCACTTACCGTGGCTTGGACGTAGAGGCGTCCAGATAACATAGGGTGAATTCGGGTCGCGTCCACCCATAGGATCAACACCTAGCCTGTTCGCCACGTCGCCACGATTTCCATCGCCGGTCTGGTAGGTCATACTCCACACGGATACTTCGTATAAGGCATCCGGCTCAACAGCGATTGTCTGATAGATCATGCCGTCTTTAATGTTCGACCCTGCGACAGCCCCGTAGAATCCCTTGCCGCTATGAGCCTGGAAACCGTTGGGAAAGGCATCCGGAATCAAGCCCTTATGCCAACCGTTCGAAACAATCCCTTCAACCGTTCCGTAGCGTTGCCACCCAGTAAACCACGTGTTAATAGTGGGCACATTCTCAAAGTCTCCGCATTGGAGTTCCGACGGCGCAGGCCGTTGGCGCAGTTCAATGTCTTGTTTCACAGAGCCAGCTCGGACATTCGAAATAGAAGCACCGGCATATTCGGGATGCGAGGCAACAATACGATAGTTCCCTTCAGGCAACCCATCGATTCGATACTCTCCCAAATAGTCTGTGATTGCCCACTTGCCGGTAGGAATTGCCCATACGGTAGCCTTCTGCAGACGACCGACACGTCCGGGACCAAAGACCGTACCCGAAACGGACTTGGTGTTGCCCTTTGCTTTGCTCAAGGCATAAGTGCTTGGAAGTGGCCAACTCGATTCTCCCAAGAACACGTCGTCGAACCAAACGGAGCCAGCATCAGCTTCGCATCTGAGGTAAATACGCATTCTGCGCGCCTTAGGCGGTGTTTTCATCACGATCTGCAAAGGAGTCCAGTCGTTATCGCCTTCGGATTCAAGAGCAACCTGAGCAGTCGCTATCTCCCGCGCGAATGAATCGGTCATCTCCATCTGCATAACGACTCCCGCCTTGCCGCCGCATCTTAGACCCTTCGTCTTGACCCAAACTTCTGCCGAGTATTCTTTGTTCGGCAAACAAGAAACGTAGTTGGTGATATTCCAAACGGCGTTGTCCTGGCCGTTTGCATCGATCCTCTGACTGGATATACCGGTCCTCTTGACCTGCGTATCAACGGCGTAGACGTCACTTTCGCTTGTTGGAGTCCAACCGGGAGCATATTTTCCGTCGGCAGCCTCCGGAAGGACCAGCAAACCGGTACGTTTGAGCGTCTGATTCCACACTACGGGCTTATTGCCTCTAAGTTCGATCTTCTTCTCAGGTGCGCTCTGAAACCCATCACGAAAAGCAGTAATAGTGTAGGTTCCCTCCGGAACGCCGGCGATTTCATATCGGCCTTGCGAATCGGTCAGAGCCGCGTATCCGCCCTTATTCGGTCGCCACATCCAAACTATCATGTTGTCGATCGGCCGACCCAAATCTGCATCAACAATCCGACCTCTAACCGTACACGGACCCGTGGGCAAAAAGTCGGAACCCTTAGGCTTGGGAAGGGCGGCTATAGCGTCATACATCGGAGTATGCGAGTAATCTTCACGTATGAAATCCCAACCGTTCCATCCGCTCCATTTAGTGTCCTGGAGCATAAAAGGCATCACACCGCGGACTCGCGGATCGGGAACCCAGTATCGCTTATACGCTTCCACAAGATATTCGGCGCGGTTTTCCTCGGTAATTTTTGGGAAGTTTTTGTCTTTTTCGTTACCCAGTTCATAGCCGGTCTCGGTCATGATAAAGACGGGGTTCTTGATGCCATGCTTAGCCAACGCCCTAGCAGTCCAGAGATGGCTCTCGACTCCGTAGTCGCCGAGTTTCTCTGCATAACCCGGCGGATGGTTTGCCGCATACGGATGCAGACCCCAATGATCTATGTATTTGGCCACTTTCGGCATTTTCGTAAGCATGGCGTCGTAGAAGTCAGCTCCGCAGCCAGCCATTCCGGCAGTCCCGAAGCTGATGTTAGGGTCCACGCGCTTGAGGGCCTTGCTCGCGGCAATGCACATCTCTGCGTATACCTCTGGATGTTGTCCATAAAAACCGCCGTTGACCTCGTTGCCGAACTCAAAGTAAGGTATCGTAGCCCCTTTGGCGTAGAGCGCTCTAGCCCATTCCTCGATTGCCTTGCCAAAAGTAGTTAATGAACCGTCGGCGTCGCGTTTAGGAACGTCGGCGTTGTCGTCTTCATAGAAGCTGCGAGGCAGGCGAAATGCTGTGCACACGGGGATCAAGTGCATCGCACGCAGTCCTGCATAGGTCCTGACGTAATCCCCAATAACACGCGGATCAGTAGTTATTGCTGTTCCAGTGCGAACATAACCCCACTCGCCGCAAAAATTACGCGCGAGTTTGAAGTGGAGAAGCATACCGTCGGTAGCATCATCGCCTCCGCACATGAGCATAATACCGTAGGGATTGTTGGGTTTGTCGGGAGTCCCCACGTAGGCAAAACAGCAAGACGCAAAAAAGCAGACGAAACACAAAACCGTCAAGAACTTTCTCATCGGCACTCCTCGGCGTATCTCAATGGTGTGGTTGAGGCAAGCTCAGCCGTTGGGACTATTATAAGCTAGCGGGAACGGTTTCGCAATGCGGTAACCGAATTTCTCGGTCAAGTCTACTGCAGAAATGGGTTTGATCTTCTCTCTTCACCAACCGAGGTAGCAGGACCGTGGCCAGGGTAGAGACGTGTGGAATCGTCCATTGTCAGTATCTTCGTGCGGATAGATTCTATGAGCTGTTCAAACGAACCGCCGGGAAAATCCGTGCGACCAACAGAGCCTGCAAAAATAGTATCCCCGCAGAAAACTCCCACATCAGTCGCAAAACACAATCCGCCTTGTGAATGACCCGGAGTGTGTATTACCCTGATCTCCGAATCACCTAGCGCAATGACTTCTCCGTCGGTCAAGAAACGTGTGGGCGTGAAGCGTTCGTAAGCGGATACATCGTAGTACATTGCGGCAATCTCGAGGCCGCCTGTAAGATGCTCGATGTCGGCAGGATGCATCCCTATTTCGGCGTCGTACTTTCGCGCAATTGGCCCGGCAATGAAACAGTGGTCTAAGTGGCCGTGTGTAATCAAAACCCATTCAATGGCCAGCTCAAGGCGTGCAATCTGCTGTGCGATCAGGTCATCATCGCCGCCAGGATCGATAACCGCTGCTTTTCGCGTATCTCGATCCCAGACAAGATAGCAATTAGTTTCCAGTGGACCTACGCTGAGCTGTCGGAAATCCATCACCGGCTACGTGCCTCCGCGTGTCTGCGATATACAGCTAGGTTGGCGATGTCGTAGCTGTCCATATCGCGGGCATGACGGCCATGTAGCTCCGCACGTTTGTAGTTTCCGCACTCACGATAAACTTCAGCCAGCACAGCATGATAGGTCCGCTCGTTCGGGTCCAGGTGAATTGCACGTTTGAGAGCGGCAATGGCATCCTCACGATAGCCGGCTTCAAAGTAGAGCAGTCCAAGACGGAAGGTATAATACGAATCTGTAGGACTGAAGATGGTAGCCTGTTGCATCTCGATGATTGCGTCGCCCAGTCTTCCACACTGAGAGTAGAAGTCCGCAAGCCAGAAGTGGTAGAATCCGTCAGTCGGTGCAATTTGTACAGCTATTTCAAGCTGCATAATTGCTTCATCGCAAAGTCCGATGTGCCAGAGCGCAGTAGCGAGCTTATAGCGGTAGAACGGGTTCATAGCATTGTACTCAGTCGCTTTTCGATATTCGGCGACTGCGGCCATCCACTTGCCGTAGCGTCGGTATATCTCAGCCAAACTGTAATGGGGTTCCGCGCGTCGAGGGCTGATCTTGAGAGCCTTTCTATACTCTGCCACCGCTTTGACGGACATTTCCGAGTAGGCATAGGCATCTCCAAGGCGAGTGTGATAATTAGGGTTATCGCCCTCCATTTCAACTGCCTTACGGTAGTTGGCAATCGCTTCGCGAATTCGCCCCTCATAGCATAGCGCATCGCCGAATTCTTGCCGTTCGTAGGCAGTTGCCGGCTCGCGCGACGTTTCGCAAACGTCAGCCCGCATTCGCTCTTCAAAGAAAAATTCTTCAGCCTCCGTTCGGCCGGAATCCCACTCTATACTCACCGAATTATCCGTCCTCTATTGTTGCGTATCCAGCAGCAGTGTGACAGGTCCGTCGTTCTCGATCGTGAAAAGCATTCTCGCTTGGAACTGTCCCGTCTTTGTGGGCACTCCACATGCTCTTAGCATCGCTACAAACTCATTATACAATGTTTCTGCCATATCTGGAGGAGCCGCTTTTTCGAAACCCGGACGACGCCCTCTTCGAGTATCGGCGTAGAGCGTAAACTGCGACACAACCAGCGCTTCACCGCCAATATCTAGAACCGATAGGTTCATCTTCCCAGCATCGTCTTCGAATATTCTCAAGTTGGCTATCTTCTCAGCCAGAAAGTTGACGTCTTTGATGCTATCCTCTGTACCCACACCAAGCAGTATCGCCAATCCGCGCCCGATTCGCGAGATCTCCTGCCCGTTCACAGTTACGCTTGCGCCACGCACACGTTGTATAACAGCTCGCATCTTCAGTTACTCTTTCTCGCTCCCCGAGCCGATAACCTTTCAATCTTGATTACATCTGCCAGATTTCCGATCCTAACCAACAGCGCATTCAGTGCCTGAATATCCGGCACTTCTACGGTTAGCTCAATGTTGGCAGTCTTGTCTGGCTGCGATTTGATCCTTGCTCCGGCAATGTTAATCTTCATTTCCGAGAGCACTGCCGTGATCTCGTTCAGAACGCCTACGTGATCCATCGCGCGTATGCGGATATTAGTAGGGTATCGCTCCGAGTTGTTTTCGGTCCAGTTAATAGCAACAAGCCGCTCCGGTTCATTTTGTTTGAAAACGGCAAGGTTCGGACACTCCGCAGTATGGAGCGCAACACCCTTACCCCTGGATACGTAGCCGATTACCTCCTCACCAGGAAGTGGAGCACAGCATTTTGCTCGCGTGATCATCAGGTTGCGGACGCCGTCCAACGTAACCGCAAGTCGTGTTCCACCGCTAGGCTTGGGCGCTCCGACTACTATCGGTTCCAGCCGAGGCGGTTCTTCACCGCGCAACTTGTTGACAACCGTGACAACCGCTATATGGCCGTTTCCTATTGCGGCGAGCAAATCTTCGTCGCTTAGAAAGTTCAGGCGTTTGGCAACCCGCGCTATCTCTTCGCCTTTCAACAGGCCCTTCCCATCAAGTCCTTGCCGCTCCAGTTCGGCCTCTAGCATTTCGCGGCCTCGGGCAACACTTTGCGCGAGATGTTGTTTTCTGTAGAAACTCTTAATTCGATTCCGCGCGTGAGCGGTCTTCACGAACGATAGCCAGTCAAGGCTCGGCTGGCTGTTTGAGCGCGTGATAATCTCCACAATATCGCCGTTGTTAAACTGATAAGTCAGCGGAACTATGCGACCGTTGACCCTGCTTCCGACGCAGTGATTACCGACGTCGGAGTGGATACGGTAGGCAAAATCGACCGGCGTCGAACCGGCCGGCAAATCAATAACGTCGCCGCGCGGCGTGAACACGAAAACCTGATCGGTGAAAAGGTCGTTTATCACCGTCGTCAGGAACTCGCCTGCGTCGCGCGAATCTGCCTGCCAATCGAACAACTGCTGTCTCAGCCAGGAAAGCTTTCTCTCGAACTCATCTGCAGAAGTTGCTCGCTCTTTGTATTGCCAATGCGCCGCAACACCAAACTCAGCTACTCGGTGCATATCCCAAGTTCTGATCTGCACCTCCAGTGGTTCGCCTTTGGGTCCGATCACCTTGGTGTGCAACGATTGATACATATTGGACTTTGGCTTCGCAATATAGTCCGAGAACCGCTCCGGAATTGGCATCCAAAGGTCGTGAACAACCCCCAACGCATGGTAACATTCGCCAACTCTGTTGACTATCACGCGCAGCGCCGAAAGGTCGTAGATTTCAGAAAAATCCACTCCTTCGCGCTGCATTTTCTGATATATACTCCAGAGATGCTTTGGCCGAGTCTGGATATGAGCCTCGATACCTTCGTTCTGAAGATGTCTGCGCAGCATCTCGGCTGCTTCCGCCAGATCCTCTTCACGCTCTGCACGCGTTCTGGTTACCTTATCGGCTATATCCTCGTAAGCCTTCGGCTCCAAGTGTTTGAAAGCGAGGTCCTCCAGCTCCCATTTGACCTTCCAGATTCCAAGCCGGTGCGCAAGCGGAGCGTATATCTGCATTGTCTCCCTTGCTACCTTTATACGGCGCTCTTCCGGCAGACCCTGGAGAGTTCGCATGTTATGCAGACGATCGGCAAGCTTGATGACCATCACGCGCAGATCGCGCGCCATAGCGAGGAATATCTTTCTCAGGTTCTCGGCGCTGCGCCGAAACTCGGCTCGCCGCTTCTTAGGAAGCTCATCACGTCTCGACTCATCCAGCTCGTCCTCAATGTCCAGATCGAAATCCTGGAGCTTTAGTTTTGTAACTCCGTCGACGAGACGCGCAATTTCTTCACCGAAGTTGGATTTAATGTCATCGAGGCTGTAGTCCTGATCCTCGATCACATCGTGCAAGAGAGCTGCTGCAATGCTCGCAGAATCCATCTCAAGATCGGCAAGTATATCTGCAGTGGCAAGGGGGTGCTTGATATAGGGTTCGCCTGTGAGACGTGTCTGGCCCTCATGTGCACGAGAGGCGAATTCATACGCTCGGCGGATTAGTTCTATATCCGCCGCGTTGTCGTATGCTCTTACCTTCTCTATGATTACATCGATCTCTGCCACTGCTGCCTTCAACACGACGATCTGCTACTTGCAAATCCTGATTGCCTTACCAACCAACTGAACCGATCTTGTTCCGTTGAACATATTGTGTCTTACATGGTAACACAGATCGACAAGGGTACCAAGCTCAAGGCTAGTGTACATGTCTCCAAATCCGAACGCAATACACTCTATGCTCGGTTGATTCTTAGCCCGCAGCCACAGCTTGAGATGGGAACCATTACCAACTCTTCGCTTTTCAATCACTGTCAGTCCGCGCGTTACAAAGAGCGGCTCGTGGTTACCCTCTCCAAACGGTTCCATTGCCACCAGAGCTTCTGCAAGCTCATCACTAATTTCGTCCGGTCCTAGCTCCGCGTCGGCTTCGATTCGGGGAACCAATTCCTCTTCCGGAATCAACTCCGCAGCAACAGTGTTAATTCTCTCTTCAAACGCATCAAGTCTGTCCAGACGAAGGGCCAACCCTGCTGCTTGAGCATGTCCGCCAAATCCTTCCAGCAAATCTTCACACTGCCGAAGTCCCTCAACGATGGAGAAAGACGGAATACTTCTAGCAGAACCGGCGCCTACTCCATTTTTCTCATCTCGACTAATCATTATTGTGGGCCGGCTGTAAGTATCGCATATCTTGCCCGCAACCACGCCAATTACGCCGGCATTCCATCCCTCAGCCGAGAGCACCAACACGCGCACGCTCGATAGGTCCTTCGACTCCACTTGCTCAAGAGCTTGCGCCAGTATGCGTTCCTGCTCAGCTCTGCGTTCGCGGTTCAGACGTTCCATTTCGCACGAAAGCGCCCATGCTTCCTGTTCATCAGTAGTCAGTAGAAGACGAAGAGCCACACCAGCATCGTCCATTCGACCAACGGCGTTGATGCGAGGACCAAGAATAAATCCAAGAGAGTGCGCTGTCAAAGGCTTTCCGAGAAGACCGGCCGATTTGAGCATCGTTTGCAATCCCACTTTTTTTGATTTCGGGATCGCATCGAGGCCATGTTTTACAATAACGCGGTTTTCTCCCGACAGCGGGACAACATCCGCAACCGTGCCGAGCGCTGCAAGGTCTACAAATTTTGAGATGAACGAGTCCTCGTTATAACCAAAACGTCTCACCATTGCCTGAGCAAGCTTTAGAGCAACACCCACACCGGCAAGCTCAGGAAACGGATAATCAGCATCGTGTCGTTTTGGATTGATAACCGCAACTGCGCGCGGGAGTTCTGAGCCTTGCTCGTGATGATCGGTCACAATAACATCGATTCCGCGCTCATTGGCAAATTCGATGGTATCGCATGCAGTAATACCACAGTCACACGTAACTATGAGGCCGACTCCCTGTTCCACAGCTTCTTCTACAGCCACAGGTTTGATCCCATAGCCCTCTCTATGACGATGTGGAAGCCGATGGCTAACGTTTGCCTTTAGCGCTCTTAGTGTGCGAACCAAAACCGCTGCGCTCGTGATACCATCAACGTCGTAGTCGCCGTGTATGCATATCTTCTCACCAGACTCTATTGCTCGCGCCAAACGCTCGACTCCAGCCTCCAGATCGGGAAGCAGGAACGGATCGTGAAGGTCGGAAATGGACGGATTCAGGAATGCCTTCGCTTGCTCGGCTGTCCGTATGCCGCGATTTACGAGCAAGCAGGCAATAACGCGCGGCACACCCAATTGTGCGGCCAGTTCATTTGCCAATATCGGATCAGTTTCAGCTACAACCCAGGGTTTATCGTTAGCGTTCAATTCTCGACTCTCAAGCATAATTGCTGCACATCAATCAGTTTAGCAAAAAGCCCGCGATCCCCTGCCTTGGTGGGATACACGGGCCTTTACGGTCTTTAGTTCTGAGTCCCCTTCACACCGATCCTTTCTCCCGCCAGAGGAAGAGGACTAACTCTTTCGCGAGTGAGAATGTTCAGAACCTGCGCTTCTTACCAGCAGCTTTGCGCTTGATGCGAGCAGCCTTTGCCGCCGCTTCATCTGAAGGCTTCGATTCAGCCGCCCTCGTCTCCTCAGCCGAAGTCTCAGAAGCCTCGGTTTCCGGCGAATTCACAACCGGTTGGTCCAGCGGGCTTGATATAGCCTTGGGCACAAGCGGTTTGTCCTCAAATGCTTTCTTCTTAGGCTCGGCAGTCTTCGCTGCCAGTTTATCCCATACGATCACAAGCGGCGTCGCGTTGAAAATAGACGAATAGGTTCCGACGATGATACCCGCCAGTAAAGCTATGTAGAAGTGCCTCAACAGCGGTCCGCCAAAGGCAATCAATGCCGCCAGAGTCAACACAACCGTGAACGATGTGTTGATCGAGCGAGAGAACGTCTGCAAAATGCTGCGGTTGCAGAGCTGCTCAAAGCTCTCGCCTCGCTGCCTGTGACGCAGGTTTTCACGTATTCGATCGAAAACGACGATAGTGTCGTGAACGCTGAAACCGATAATGGTCAGCACAGCCGTCACAAACAGGCTGTCAATTTCCCATCCGGCGACTCTACCTAAGAGAGCAAAGAGTCCTAGAACGAATAGTGAGTCATGGATAAGCGCTATGACTGCACATACTCCGTACTTGAACCCTTGCGCGATGCCGCCTATTGCGAACCGTCCTGCCAGATAGAGCACGATAGCAATCGAAGCGAAGATGACGGCAAGGAACGCATTCGTCGTAAGTTCCCTACTGATCGTAGGCTCAACCTTGCTGACGGAATCGAATCTAGGTTCGCCGTCTTTGTTGGTTGTCGCAAGGCCAAACTTCTCGTTCAATTCCGTGCGCAACGCGTTTTCTTTCTGCTCCGTTAGTGGCAGAGTTTTGATAAACGCAATCTTGTTCTCGCCATCCTTCTTTCCAAGCTGAACTTCGTTTGCCTCGGAATATTTAGAGACAATATCGCGCACTTCGAGAAGCCGCACGGGTTCTTTAAAGGTAGCCTGGATTGAAGTTCCGGATTTGAACTCAATGCCCAGCTTCAAGAAACTCTTTTCAGGACCAAACCGGTTGGAGAGCAGAAGAATTATACTGGCTCCAACCAGAACACCGCTCAGCAGGAAGTAGTAAGCACGTTTGCCGACTACATCAAGGCTCATGCCGCGTCTGACAAACCAGCTCAGTCCGAGACCAAACCACTTAGGATCCTGAGCCCACTCGGCTCCGACCAGCAGGTGGAGCATCGTTCTGGTCACCGTAATCGCGGTGAACATGCTGATAGCGACACCAATCAAGAGCGTGAGAGCGAAGCTCTGCACCGAAGGGCTTCCGTACCAAAGAAGAATGGCACACGTAATGGCAGTGCACATATTCGAGTCAAAAATGGCTGTAAATGCACGGCTGAAGCCCGCATCAATCGCCGCTCTCAGCGTTTTACCGCTCCTGAGCTCTTCCTTAAGCCGCTCGAATATGAGTATGTTGGCGTCCACTGCCATGCCGATAGATATAATCAACGCCGCAATACCAGCAAGCGACATAGTTGCATGGAGCAGCTTGAACGCGCCAACAACGAACAGAGCATACAAAACAAGAGCTACACTAGCCAAGAAGCCTGGCAGTCTATAGTAGGCCACCATAAACAGGACAACCAGCAAAAGCCCAATGATGCCGGCTTTTATAACCTTCTGCACCGTTTCAAGACCAAGTGTTGGCTCTACAGTGTCCTTGGCAATAACTTTGAGCGGAACAGGCAAAGCACCAGCGTTAAGGTATTCTGCCACCTGCTTGGCCTCTGGCAAGCTTCTGAATCCGGTAATCTCAGCCTTGCCGCTCGGAATTGCCTCGTTGATGGCCGGGGCTGTTAACAGCTTGCCGTCAAAGAAGACCGCAAGATAATCGCCTACATGTGCTCGGGTGAACTTGCGGAAGATTTCAGTTCCCTCGCGATTAAACTCGATATTGACGACTATCTGGTTGCGCTGATTGATATTAGCCCGAGCGTTAGGAAGCAGGTCCTTACCAGTTAGGATCGGTTTGTTGTTCTTGAAATCAACAACCTTCTCCAGAACTTCTTCGGGTTGCTTCTGGCTGTCGATAGTCTCGCCGCGAGGTCCGGTGAAGATGTAAGCTTTTTCCTCGCCACCAACCGGTGCCTCCATTCGCCACTTACCCATTGGGTTGTTGGAGTTGACGACATCCTTCAGGTAGTAGAACTCGAGCGCTGCAGTAGATCTAATCTGCTCCAGCGCTTTGTCTGGGTCTCTAACACCAGGCAGTTCGACTACTACCCTGTCATCGCCCTGCACCACAACTCTGGGTTCTGCTACACCGCCCGTTCCCTTGACTCTGTTGTGGATAGTCTTCCGGATCGAGCGCATTTTTTCCAGGCGCTTTTCGTGCTCCTTAGGCCAGTCATCGGGGCTTCGTGGATCCACCTGCAGAACGGCACGAATTCCGCCTGCTATGTCGAGACCCCTAGTTAGCGGGATCTGCACATTGATGATCACCGCTGCGATTGCAAGCGGAATGACTAAGAAGTAGAAGAGCTTATGGTATCTGGACACTATTAATCAGTCCTCCAAACACTGTTTGGGCCGGCGCATGCTCTCCAAGGTTGCATACCCCAGCCCTCCAGCGCATTTGCAGTCGGTGCACCCAAATCGATGCATTATTGGGACACAACAAGGTCATTATATCGGCATGAAGCCGCTGTGTCAATAAAGTTGCCAGCGGCGTTGCTACAACTTCGAGACCCACTCCGCATATCGGATCGGATAGAACCGCCAGAGTTTATCAGTAGCTTGTTTGATTCCTATCCTGGGTCTGGCGATGATTTCTCCAACGTCGGTGCCGTCATCCAGCACATAGAGACGATCGCCGAGAAGGTCTTCGCCATTAAGTGAGATATCGATTGCCATGGCTTGAGTGAGCTTTGCCGGACCGCTGCATAAGTCATGAATGTCTTCCTTCCCACGGTTCCGTTTCATCAGATCGATTCCTTCAAGCGGCTGCAGTGCGCGGATCAGTATGGCTTCTGGAACACCAACAGGCTGAGTGACAAAATTCAGGCAGTAGTGGAATCCGTAGGTAAAGTATACATAAGCGTGCCCAGGTTCGCCAAACATGACTTTGTTTCGGGCAGTCATGCCACGGCTGGCATGGCAAGCCGGATCATTGTGAAGATAGGCTTCGGTCTCCACAATACGCCCCGCCATTACGCCGTCAGGACTATTGTGAACGAGCACCTTCCCTAACACAGCTCGTGCGGCTACAATTGTGTCCTGAAGATAAAATTCGCGGTTGAGCTTGAACAAACGGCTTTTCCTCCGATGCGTGTTGCCGAGTCGTGAGTTTACGCTTTGGCTGAGGGTAATGTCAAGCTTGAAACGCATGGAACTATCCGGAACATGCGATTGTCGAAGTAATGTGAGCATAATGCGACCTCCGCTCGATGTAAGATCGGATGCTGTGATATACTACTTGAGGCAAGCAATGCTCGAGGAGGACTGAGGGGCTATGAAGTGCGCAAAATGTGGGTCAGACCTTCCGGAAGGCACAAAGCAGTGTCCGAAGTGCGGAACGGTTAAAGAATTCATCAATACGCAGGAAGCTCCACGGAAGCCTAAGCCGACGGTGTATGTTGCCATCGCGCTTGGTGCAGTGATTGTTTTAGCGTTGGTAGTGGCCGTCATTGCTTCGATGGGCAAGAAAAACGTCGCCACAGCACCGTCACCGTCGCCGAAGCCGCCGACTGATGTGGTCACAGCTCCGGCACCGAATCCACCAGGAGGAAACGTTGTCACCGCGCCGCAGCCTGCGCCCGCCCCTGCAGTTCCGTCGGCGCCGGGCACAACAAAACCTAAGCCTCCGGCACACGTCGTCGATTACCTCAACTTCGTAAAGAGAGTCGAGGAACACAGGCAAATGCTCCTCAAGGATACGACGGACGCGCTTACCCTCGCCGGCACGACTCAGGCTCAAAGTCTTCTGAAGCTGATCGACATGGCAGCAGACCCAGACGGCAAAGAGGCACAGGATCCTCTTGCCGATACCAAGAATGAGCTTAACCGGCAATACAAAAACTGGCTGAGCACGCTGGAATACTTTGATAAGAAGCCGGCGCCGATGGAGTGCAGAGAGTTCTCAGGGGCTTACAGAAACGTGCTTTACAGAGAAGCAAGCGCGATTGGAGCAATTGCTGTGAGCTTCAACAAAGTTGACATAACGGATCCCAACGACCTGCAGCAGCTTTTGTCGGCTCTCCAAAAAATGAAGAGAGATCCGAGTATACAGAAAAGCATAGATGAGGCAGCCGATAACGCGGACGCAAAGCTCACACAGCTTGTCTCGCGATACGACATGGAGAAGCCGTTCAATGTGCCTCGCGAACAGGGAACCAGCGGCAGCATCATGGGCTTTTGAACTCTTGCTCTGTATCCTGGTTTGGTCAGCGCGAATGCCTTGTTTTGCGGGCGTCAAGCAGATAGCCGGTCGTCCATTTGCGCTAGGTATTTTCTAGTAAGCTCGTCGGTCACGTTCGGAATCTGCCACCGGTTCGGTCGTGTACCATAGTGCAACGCTTCTTTATTGTCCTATATATTTTTAGAGCACGTGTCTCAGTTCAATCGCGGTACCGTTTTCAATGATAGGTAGTAAGCAGCTACTCCGCGAGGAAAGACTTGGAGAAAGGCCGATTCAAAGAGCAAATATTAGAGCTATTTTGAGTGATGAAGCAAAATGAGCCTGAAGATGACGCGACGAACATTATTGCTTGCCGGTTGCAGTGGCATTCTAAGTCAGCAATCCTTTGCCCAAGGTCTCGCAGAAGACGCTGCACGCATACCGAAGAGCCTGCGGGTTTCAGCGGTTCAGTTTAGGTCAGGCTTGGACCTGGATGAAAACGTTCACAGGCACTGCAGCTATATCCGCAGACTCGCTGAACAAGGAAGTCGGGTAATAGTTTTTCCCGAATGCTCTGTTACCGGCTATTCGGATAACGCAGTATCTAAAGTCACCGCCGAAGATTTAGCCGAAGCCGAATCCTACATTGCCAAGGCTGCAAAAGAAGCCGGTGTCTACGCTGTGGTCGGCGTTCCGACCAAGATCAAAGACAAGACCTTCAACTCAGCTATTGTAATCGATCCGCAAGGAAAAATCATCGAGCGTTATCACAAAGTGCAACTTGCTAGAGAGCGATGGGCTGAGCCGGGCGATCATCTCAGCGTGTTTCCGATCTACGGCATACCTTGTTCAATCATCATTTGCCACGATGAGCGTTATCCTGAACTTGTCCGATTGCCGGTGCTCGCAGGCGCGCGGATAATTTTCTACATTTCGCATGAATCTGGCATGAAGCATGAACACAAAATAGAGCCATATCGCGCACAGATTGTGGCCCGGGCAGTGGAAAACACTGTTTACGTTGTTCAGGCAAATGCCCCCGCAGAAAAGGCCACACTAGAGGGTTCTCACGGCCAAAGTCGGATAATCGCTCCGAGCGGCACGATCATCTGTGAGGCAAGCATCTACGAAGAAGAAGTCGTGAGCGCTGATCTCGAAACGGATAAAGCCACAGGTGCACTGGCAAGAAACAGCTTGCGGTGCGAATTTCTTAGAGACTGGTGGAACCAAGGAGCCGCGAAAGTGCGCGTTGTTGAGTAACCGGCGTAGCGCTCGCTAGACACGCTCAGCTCGATAATCCTAAGCCTTTAACCCAGTGAGTGTAATCCCCTGTATGAACGTTCGTTGGGTAAAGAAAAACAGAATGATGATGGGGATGGTGACAACAGTAGAAACCGCCATCAGCATACCGTATTCGTTGCCGTATTGGCCGAGGAACATTGCCAGCCCTAATGAGAGAGTATACTTAGATTCGTCTACCAAGTAGATCAAAGGTCCCATAAAGTCGTTCCAGGCCCCCATAAACGTCCACAGACCTACCATTGCCAGCGCCGGTTTCGAGAGTGGAATTATAATGCGGCGATAGATGTCAAACTCCGTACAACCGTCCAGCTTCGCCGCTTCCGAAAGGTCTCTCGGAATAGTCATAAAGAACTGGCGCAACAGAAATATGAAGAATGCGTTACCCAAAAACGCCGGCACAGTGAGCGGCAGGAACGTGTCTACCCATCCCAGCCACACGAATATAGCGAACACAGGGACCATTATTACTTGGTAGGGTAGCATCATAGTGCTGAGGATGATCATAAACAGCAATCCGCGACCTTTCCATTCTATCTTCGATAGGCCGTAAGCTACCAGGCTGCAAGAGAGAAGAGTGCCGATCACGCAAATCACGCATATAATGAGGGTGTTGCGAAGCTGCTGCAAAAATGGGATGAACGTAAGGCCGCGCGTGTAGTTGGACCATTCCAGACCGTAGACGGTTCGCTCGGTTGGACGTATGCAC
>Ga0123519_10007844_pt1 | contig 16432 bp, 18 predicted proteins | sample YelNatPaOPRAMG02_FD_87396 | JGI IMG/M metagenome (GOLD analysis project Ga0123519, IMG submission 87396) | Hot spring microbial communities from Yellowstone National Park - Yellowstone National Park OP-RAMG-02 (version 2) | ecosystem: Environmental > Aquatic > Thermal springs > Hot (42-90C) ...
CGAGCACTCTCCTTAGCACATCGTAGCGCGTAGCTTCCTTCTGTGTTATCGCGATTACTCCTCTCTGCATGGGGACATTATCCCTCTGCAGATACCAGGGGACATAATCGCGTTGCATTCACATGATTGAAAATTACATCTTGACTGGCTGGCTCGCATGGCGTAAAATTCAACCAGTCGGTTTAGGCAGTACCGAGTGCACATTCTCAACAAGGTGTGAGTCGCCGGATTGCGGACGGCGCCGTGGTTGTCATGGAAAACACCGGTGTGCGGTCCGATGGCGGCGTCAGGCTTAGAGTTTCGAGGCAGGGCGACCTGATAATTATTGCGTTATCCGGTCAGCTTGATGCAGATGCCATCGGAGCCGTCAGAAATTGCATTGAGGGTGCGTTGCGTGGTTCTGAGAGAGTGTGCATTGTGGACTGCCGCGAGGTGACAATTGTTGACAGTAGAGCGTTGCGGATGGTGTTGACCATTCGTGCAAGTGTTGCGCAATTAGGTAAAGAGCTGCGGTTGATAGGCTGCGACGAAATGCAGACAAGAGAAAAATGCTGAGACCGTAACTGTCTTATGACCTAACTTACTTAGATTGATGAGAGAACTTACCGCTACAAGCTTGTTCTGGAAACCCTCGCAAATTATGAATCGTCTACATAAACGTACTCCGAGTCCTGCCGAGTCCTGAATAAATGACACAAGAGACCTCAAGTTACGGCGAGCTGGCTGCCAGTTTGGTTGCGCAGGCTGCTGAATCTGGTGGAGATCTCCAGCGTTACGTTGTGGCCCCGGCCTTGCTGAGTATGCTTGGCGGGTTGAGTGGCAAGCACGTACTCGATTTGTGCTGTGGTGCCGGGTATCTGTCACGTCGGCTCGCTACAATGGGAGCACACGTGACAGCAGTTGACGCATCTGCGCGACTCATAGGCATAGCCAGCGAAATCAGTCGGCGAGAAAATCATTGTATCAACTACGTCGTAGCAGAACCCACGGATCTTTCAGCAATTGAGGATAGCGTTTTCGACGATATCATATGCAACATGGGTCTTATGTTTGTGCGTGACCTTCCTGGCACCGTTGCCGAACTAGCACGACTCGTGAAACTTGGCGGTAGATTTGTATTCTCAGTACTGCATCCGTGTTTCTGTATGCCGGACGCTTGTTGGGTCTCAAGTGACGATCCCCGTCCTCTTTACAGAATAGTGGACAATTATTTTACCGAAGGTTGGCACGTGTCTGAGACTTCACCTGGTGTTCGCGGGGACAAGGTTAGGGTAAAGCACCGAACCCTTTCCACCTACGTAAACGCACTCAGCGCTCGTGGATTCAACGTACGTCGCATCGCCGAGCCGCGACCACCGGCCGAGATCATTACAATCAAACCCCATTTGGAGATTTATGCACGAATACCTCCTGTGCTAGTAATTGAGGCAATCTTTCCCTATATTTAGGTTGTTACCAACATGCCGCTCGTAATGGGTATCGATGTGGGTACGCAGGGCGTGCGGGCTATCGTGTGCGATCCCGATGGCTCTGTTATTGCTTCCGGTTCTGAGCAATTTTGCGAGACGGTTCGCGTAGGGGATACGCCGGAGGGATGGTTTGAGCAGAATCCAGAAGAATGGTGGTCTGCAGTCAAGCTTTGTGTGCATGGAGTTCTTGCGAATCTACTAAACGCTGGCTTCAGAGCCGGTGAGATAGTTGCGATTGCGGTTGATTCCACATCAGGTACCGTTGTGCCAGTTGACGAGTCTGGGCAGGCGCTTCGACCCGCGATTATGTACAACGACGCGCGGGCTCAAGCTGAGGCTCGTGAGTGCAATCAGGCTGGTCAAGAACTCACTGAGAAACTGGGTTATCGCTTCGGATCTTCTTTTGGCCTGCCGAAAGTCTTGTGGCTGAAAAGACACGAGCCCCAGGTTTGGCAGCGATGTCGCTGGGTTCTACACGCTGCGGACTTTATTGTGGGGAAGCTAACGGGTCAGTTCGGTGTTTCCGACGATTCCAACGCTCTGAAGACGGGCTATGATTTGGTTGATCTTGAGTGGCCCATTTTCATCGCAGAAGATCTAGGCATTGATACGGCCAAGCTACCTACCGTTGTGCGTCCCGGCGAATGCATTGGAACCATAGCTTCCGATTGCGCCAGTCAAACAGGTCTCAGCCCGCGAACTCTTGTCGTGGCTGGTGTTTCTGACGGCACAGCGGGGTTCATCGCTTCTGGAGCGTCGCGTTTAGGTCAGTGGAACTCAACGTTGGGAACAACGCTCGTAATCCGTGGTGTGTCTGACAAGCTAATCCGAGATCCAGAGGGACGTGTGTATTGTCATCGTCACCCCGATGGGCGTTGGTTGCCTGGCGGAGCAAGTAACGTCGGTGGAGAGTGCTTAGTTAAGCTTTTCCCAGGTGCAGAATATGCCACGCTTGATGAATCTGTCTTTGGGTTGATGCCGTCTGGCTATGTGTGCTACCCTCTCGTACGTCGGGGCGAGCGGATGCCATTTGTTCAACCTAATGCACAGGGATACTTTCCAGACTGCCAGGCGTGTTCGCAGGAGTTGTATACGGCGTGTCTCGAAGGGGTGGCTTACGTCGAACGGTGGTGCTACGAAGTTGTAGAAGAGCTGGGTGCACGGGTGGGCGATACTATCTTTTGTACTGGTGGTGGTGCCGGAAGCAAAGCTTGGATGACCATAAGAGCTGCGGTGCTGAAGAAGCGTTTATACAAACCTTCGGTTACCGAGTCTGCTATGGGAGCTGCCATAGTAGCGGCCTCGAAGACGGTGTACCGTAGCCTTGCCGAGGCTACAGAAGCAATGGTAAGGTATGATTACGTAGTCGAACCGGATAGCAAGTTGGTAGACCCTTACGAAGAAGCATATCGCAAGTTCAGACGAGAGTGCAATGAGAGGGGGTTGGGTACATGACCCAACGGTTCCTGCAGTTGCGTTCGATATCTTACGAATGTAGCGGTCGAGGGCGAATCGTCCGCGGTATTTTGATATTCGTTTTCTTATTCGCTACTTGCTGTTTGGCTTGGTTGGAGTCCGACCGCACAAGCCAGAGTTGCAGGGTTACGCGCGGCTACGAACCTCTCGTCAAAGCGCATGTTACTGTAGACAGAGCCGTGGGCGAAGTCGTATTCAGAAGCGCGAATGACTAAGCTGATAGCTTTTTTGGCACTACTAGTTTTTTGTCTTGTGGCGGTTGGTGTTACTGGTGGCAATCCTGAGGCTGCTAATCCATCAGATATCGCCAGGAGTGTGGTTCGATCCCGATTCGAACGAGGAACACAGATCGCGCTTAAGCTACGGGGATTGTTCTTAAAAAACTACAGGTTCCAGCTCGTTGGTGAGACAATGCTCGACGGCAAAGATACCTGGGTTCTGGTTGCAAAATCAAGATTTCGTAAGCAACCATGTCGATTACTGTGGGTGGAGAAGTCTTGTAGCAAGGTGTTGGCTGTCAAGGACTGGAGCTGCCGCAGCAGACTCAAACTGGTGAAGAAGTATCCGTCGCACCTGGTAGGTGAGATAAGTCATTTGGACTTGAGTGAAGATCACCTGGCTTGTAAACCGAGCTACTTGCCTGCAGGGTTTGCATACATTGGTACAAGAAAAACTCCTAATGGTTGGTGGCAGCATGTTTATAGCGATGGACTTTATGCGCTGAGCATTTTCAGCAGGTTTTTCTCGCGCGGTGAATGGGAACATGCAAGACAGGAAGCAATTTGTCTACCCATTGCCTCGCTTGTCGTGTGTCGAAGTTGGCGAAATCTAGAACTCGTTCTCGTCGGCGACTTGCCAGCCGATGAACTGCGGAGGATCGGGAACTCCATCAAGTAGCCTGCACAGATGTGAGGGTTGGAGTTCGCGGATAGCAAGTGCTGGGCGGATCGAGGTTTTTTGAGGGAGGGGACACAAATTGGCTATTCAAGACGAAGCTTTGGCTGCTATGGTGAGCAATGCTATTGCGCAGGACAAAAGGATCGGAGGACAGGCAATAGCGGTTCGCGTCGCTGCTGGCGAGGTATTTCTTAAGGGCGTTGTAGATTCCGAGGAGGCGCGCCAACTTGCTGCGCTTGTGGCAAAGGGTATTCCTGGCGTCCGATACGTAAGTATTGAAGAACTGAAGGTGAAAGGGACAACGCAATGAGCTACGGTAGATTCTCAGAAGACGGTCGAGAGTACATAATCACGCGTCCGGATACCCCCAGACCGTGGGTGAATTACCTTACAAACGGTCGTTATTGTGCGATCTGTTCCCAGACGGGTGGTGGATATTCTTTCTACGAAACCTCAGGGTACAACAGGATTACCCGGGAATATCCTCAAACGGTAGTGCTCCAGGATCGCCCCGGGAGGTATGTGTACATTCGAGACACAGAGACAGGGGAAATTTGGAGCGCCAATTGGCAACCGATCTGCGGAGACACCTCTGGTTTTGAAGCCAGGCACGGGATTGGATATACGACCGTGCGTTATCTCCAGAATGGCATAGAGAGCTCTATAACCTACTATGTACCGCCGCGAGATGATGTGGAAGTTTGGATGGTGCGGCTGAAGAACTCTTCGGACAAAAGGCGCCGTATTCGTGCGTTTCCTTTTGTCAAGTGGGATTTGGGAAATTATGCATACAACGCAACCGAAGCTAGCTTTTCTGCTCTCTTTCACGAAACAGAGTTTGAAGAAGAGATTATCTTCGCTACGACGCGGTTCTGGAACATTACCGTTGGCACGGCTGGAAACCCGAATGTGCGTTGGGACAAATGGGCATTTATGACATCTAGCGCAGCAATTCAAGCTTTCGATACTCTTGACGAGGAATTTGTCGGAGTATACAGAACCTTTTCGAACCCCAAGGCGGTGTGCGAAGGTCAACTTACTAACAGCTTGGGCTGTGGACGGGACATCCTGGCTGCTCTGCAACATGAGTTTGATCTTGACCCAGGCGAAGAAGCGAGATTTGTGGTGTTAGTCGGGGCAGTATACCACAAAGAAGACGCGGTAGCTCTGAAGCGTCGCTATTACAGTTGGGAGGAAGCTGAGCGCGGGCTTGCAGAAGTTTGCGACTATTGGAATGCTTACCTAGAGCGCACCACTTGCGAAACTCCGGATCCGGATTTCGATACTGCGTTCAACATTTGGAATAAGTATCAAGCCTGGGTAACTTCGCGCTGGAGTCGAATGGATTCCTACTACATCGGAGGAGGGTCCATCATAGGGTTCCGAGACAGTTGGCAAGATATGCTTGCCATTCTTCCAAACGATCCCGACTGGGCGAAAGAGCGCGTCGTGTATCTGTTGGAACATCAGTTTCCGGATGGAAGCACGCTGCACAACTGGGACCCGTTGACCAACATAGGTGTTAAAACTGGTCATTCTGATGATCCGCTTTGGCTTGTGCTAGGAGTTGTTGAGTATATAAAGGAGACGGGAGATCTGGTCTTCTTGGATGAAGCTGTTCGATACTACGACGGTGGCTCAGAGACAGTTAGGCAACACGTCTTGCGTGCCATAGACTATACCCTTGCTCATATGAGCGATCGTGGGATTCCGCTAATTATGGCTGCTGACTGGAATGATGGACTGGACTACGTCGGTAGACAGGGACGCGGTGAGTCTGCAATGGTTGCCGGACATTTGGCTTGGATGCTCAGGGAAGTGGCCTCACTAATGTGGTTTGTGGGTAACGACTCGCTTGCCCAAAAATACATTGAAGAACGGGACAAGCTCATAAAGAATATCAACCAGCATTTGTGGGATGGTGAATGGTACATACGGGGAACTCGGGATGACGGGCAGGCGTTTGGTTCATGTAGGAACATTGAAGGTCGGATCTATCTTAATGCTCAATCTTGGATGGTTTTTTCTGGAGCGGCTCCCCATAACAGAGCTGTCCGATGCATGGACTCTGTGAAAAAACACTTGGACACTCCCTATGGTCCGGCTTTGTTCTTACCGGCTTATCGAGAACCAGATCCAAAGATGGGGATTATCACTCGATTTGCCCCAGGGACGAAGGAAAATGGTACAATCTTCTGCCATCCGACTTGCTGGGCTATCATGGCTGAGTGTGTTTTAGGGCGCGGTGACCGTGCGTACGAGTACTGGTCTAAGGTTTCATTTATGAACCGCGGAAAGCAGCCTGACGTGCACAAGGCAGAACCTTTTGTGTTCAGTGAATACATTCATGGTCCCGACTCCAAATACTTTGGTCAAGCGGAGTTTAGCTGGATGACTGGCACGGCTGCTTGGATGTGGAAGGTTTGTCTTGACTGGATATTGGGGATACGTGCTGAGATACGCGGACTGTTGGTCGACCCGTGCATTCCTTCGCACTGGGAAAGCTTTCGGGTCCACAGGCGGTTCAGGCGAGCTGTGTATGAGATAGAAGTGTTGAACCCTGACCACGTGTCGCAAGGGGTAAAGGAGATTTTTGTCGATGGTGAGCCTCACGAATCTCATCTACTCCCTGTATTTCCTGCTGGCGAGACGCATCACGTTAAGGTTGTTATGGGAAGTATATCAAAGCCTACTGAACGTTCTGAGATGCTCTCGGCAAAGGAAAAGGATAGCTAATCTGTTAGTAGTGTGTGATACTTAAAGCAGCACTCCAATTGACCGAGCATTTGGACCTCACTTATAATGAGAACGATGATCTCCTCGCTCAGCCAAGTGGAAGCCGTTCTTTTTGACCTCGATGGCACTTTGGTAGACACTAACATAGACTTTCCCCTGATGAAGCGTGAGCTTTGCGCTTTGGCAAGCAAGGAAGGATTGCCTGCTGCGGAGTTGGCAAGATTAGATATCCTGGCAATGGTGGATGAGGGCGCAAGGCAACTCCAGTTTTTGGGTAAGTTGGAACAGGCAGAGAGGTTCCGAGCATCAGCTCTTGCGAAGCTCGAGGAGATTGAATTGAGGCATGCTGCAACAGCCAGCGAAGTGCCTGGCGCTAGAGAACTTGTCGCGAGACTCATGGCGAAAGGCATAAAGGTGGGTATTGTGACTCGCAATTGTCGCAGCGCTAGCGAACTAGCCCTTAGGCTTGTGGGCATCGAACCTGATGTTCTGGTTTGTAGAGAGGACTGCTCCGCTTGCAAACCGCATCCTGATCAACTGCACGTCGCCCTTACCAAACTCGGAGCGAATCCTTCTTACTCGGTGATGATCGGAGACCATATAATGGATGTACAAAGTGGCAATGCCGCAGGTTTGATGACTATTGGTTTGCTGCGCGACAACAAACCTTGTAATTTTTTCGACAATGCAAAGCCTGATTTGGTAGTACGTTCCCTCACAGAGGTAATGCGTGCGATTATCGGTGATAATTGTTAACTGGAACACTAGCGACCTGCTTCGTTTGTGCCTCCAGTCTCTGGAGACCTATCATCCGAGTGTTGATTACGAGGTGATAGTGATCGACAACGCATCAGATGACTTTGACCTAGAAGAATTTGCGTTGTGCTTTCCCCACGTATGCTTTATCCGCAACGATTTAAACATTGGCTACGCAGCAGCAAACAATCAGGGGATTGTACGCGCCGGTGGCGAGTATATTCTGCTATTGAACCCTGATACCCAAGTGACTGGGGGAGCTCTGGATTCGCTTGTTAACTTTATGGATCGCCATCCTGATGCTGCCGCGTGTGGTGCGAAACTTTTGCGCCCAAATGGGCGTGTTGAGCTTTCCATTCGCGGTTTTCCTTATCCCCTTGCCTTGGTATTTGAGATTTTGGGCTTACCAAGAATTTTCCCCAAAAGCCGCAGCATAGGTCGCTACAGAATGAGGTGGTTTTCATACGACAGTGAAGCTGAGGTAGACCAGCCGATGGGATCGTGTCTGATATTGCGTCGGAAGGCGGTTGACGAGATTGGGCTCCTTGATGAGTCTTTTCCAATATTCTTTAATGAAGTGGACTGGCTTTACCGCGCAAAAATTAAAGGGTGGAAGGTATACTTTACCCCTGAGGCGGTAGTCATCCATGAAGGAGGTGCAGCCACAAGCCGTGCCAACCGCCGTGCAATGATACGCGAATCACACAAATCACTAATTCGTTTCTACAATAAACACTTCAGGCAGCGAATTCCGCAGCCTCTTTATTGGCTGATAGTTGTGCTAATACGTCTAAGTGCGTTCTTTAGAAGGTAGACTGAATTGGAAACGGATATAACTCAGGCAGCTCCTACGCTAGATGTTACTGTGAGCATTGTAAACTGGAACACCCGCGACTATTTGCGGCAGTGTCTGACAAGCGTATTCGAACAAGACGGACAGCTATCTTTGGAAGTCAATGTTGTTGACAATGCATCAGTAGACGGAAGCGCTGAAATGGTTCGGTCCGAGTTTGGCGATCGCGTAAAACTAATTGCTATGCCACAGAATGTTGGCTTTGCAACTGCCCAAAACCAATCAATTCGCCAAGCCAGAGGCCGGTATGTTTTTCTACTTAACCCGGATTCATATTTAGTGGCTCCCGATTCGCTGCGAAAAATGGTAGAGTTTATGGATGCCAATCGAGATATTGGATTTCTCGGACCCAAAGTGCTAAATCCTGACGGAACTCTACAGTACTCGGCTCGGCGGTTTCCGACCATGCTCGCAGCAGGGTTTAGGCACACGCTCTTGGGTAGATTGTTTCCTAACAACGCATTCGTGCGTCGGTATTTGATGACGGACTGGGCTCACGACCGCATTGCCGACGTAGACTGGCTCTCGGGTTCGGCTTTACTAGCGAGAAAAGAGATGATCGATCAGATTGGGCTCCTGGACGAACGTTTCTATATGTATCTCGAGGACGTAGACTGGTGCCGTCGAGCGCACGAAGCTGGTTGGAGGGTTGTGTATTTTCCGGATGTTAGTGTAGTGCACAAAATCGGCGGAGCAAGTGACCAAAACCCCGTAGAAATGATCAAGGAGCATCATCGTAGTATGCTCCGCTACTTCCTGAAATACAACAGTAAAAGTCCGCGCATATTGCTGCTTCCGTTGGTCTTGGTAGGCTTGTGGCTTAGAACCAGATCGCGCTTACGGCTGCTTCATCAGGATCGCGAAAAGGATAATCACTTGCGCCAAAATTCCGGAACCAGTCGAGGCTGACACCAAGCTTTTGTTCCATCGGCGCCAAGAACTTTTGCCCTGACATATCTTGCTCCGCCAGCCTCGCGCAGATTAAACGTGGAATATAGCGAAGTTGTTTCTTGAAGAATTATTCCGCCGTCCCCGATAAACTGTGTTATATAAGCATCGCGGTTAGTCGGAGTGTCATTGCCGGGATCAATGATGACGTGGTACGTCCAGCCTTCGACAAATACATCTTTCAGGCAAACACCAGTCGATGCGTAGAAGTCCCCTGTGGCAAGTCCTCTCAGTATTTCGCGGACTGATGGTTTTCGTACCCTTACACAAACCCAGCCTCGAAACGGATTTGCCCGTTCCGGGCGAAATTCGCCCTTGAAGTGGTGGCTGTCGTCAACTGCCGTTCCGTACAGGAGCACACCGTCAGTCAGTAGCTCATCCCACAATTCCTCAACGCTGATATGTGTTTCATCGCCCTCGTTGCACACCTGCGGATGACCGTTATAGACCTCGAGCAACCTTGCTCGTTTAGTGTTGGATATGTCGATTTTATTCAACGCGAAATGGAAGTTAGGGTGGTTAACCTGTGCAATTCCTCCAGCCGCGACTATTGCGTCAATGCAATTTTGTAACGTTTCGGCTTTCGTTTCCGACGATTCTGATTTCACTTGCTTGTTCATTCCTAGTCCATTCACGTGTAACGGAAGATGGGGTTCTTGCTTTGACGCCGTCGATAGCTCAATTCCCGGGATGAGGATGAGATTCTCGCAGTGTATCTGCGCTGGGTCGACAAACGTCCCGTGGTCAGTGATCGACAGGAAATGGTACCCTTTGTCCGCGTAGCACTGGCAGACATCTGAAGGACTGGAGTCGCCGTCGCTGTGATTGGTATGAGTGTGAAGATTACCCTTTAGCCACATTCTCAATTCCATCCGTTCTTGCTCGTAATTCTAGCTAGCACCGGAATACCGTTTGAACCAATGTGTGAGCTACTTTACCTACCGAGCACATTCCTGCTAGCAGGATGGGAAAACTTGAGGAAAAGTCAGGCAGATACTACAAGGCGAATCGCGAAACCGCGTCGCGGGTCTAAGCAGCTATGTCAGTGTCTTCTTTGTCTGACATGTGGGAATCTTGGAAAACCCAATTGTCACAATCCCTGCGGGAGCAGTAGAACATCTTCTTGCGGGTGCCGTCAACTTGCAAGACATCAGCGATATAGGCGTGCTCACAATTAACGCACAGCAGCGGGTCCATGATTCTAATAATTTTCAAAGGGCTTTTTGACTGATTTCCCATGAGACTAATCCATCCGTAGAAGAGTTAGGTAAGTCGGGCATCCGTTTCGACGACCGACTCAGGCCATCTCGCAAGTCTCTTTATTCGCGAAATCGCTTGCTTTTCGGATCGACTGATCCGGAAGAGTTTCTTCAGTTTTTCGGTCTTCAAAAGTTCTGGTATGCGATCACCTGCGGCGACGAGCTCTACTATTCCGTGATGCTGTCGAAACTTTGTTAGCGAATCAGATAGCTTGTTGAGAAGGCGTAGGTTGGCACCACTGACTTGTTCGATGTTCAGAATTACGTTGAAGTGACCTGCCCGGACGAGTTTGTCTAAGGTGAACGTGACTGCCTTCAGGGCTGTGCTGCTCACGTTGCCTGCCAATCTAAGGACTGGTATGCCCTCGGCGTTCTTGAGGCGTAGCTCAAAACTATTTTCCCGATTTCCCATCATATGTCTTTCCGAATTTAGATATCGGCATCGTTTGACTCATCTTTAGGTATTCCATACAGGTAGGGTGTAGTTAATCTGTGTTTTCTAGCATCAATTTAGAAAAGCGACTTTGACCGATCCATCGCAAAGTGTTAGAATCCAAATATCATGCAAGAGCACGTCGATTCATTCATCGAATACCTTCGGTTGACCCGGCGAGCTAGCGAGCATACGTTGCGCGCATACTCGTCCGACGTTCTTGCCTTTCTGGACTTTGCGGATAAATCAAAAGCTGCTGTTGACCAGGCGCTTGTGCGAAGGTACTTGGCACATTTGTATGCCTCAGGAATTGCAAGGAGCACAATTGTGCGCAAGCTGGCTGCGGTGCGAGGGTTCTTTCGGTTTCTTCTCTCGCATGGCCTTGTTCGCTTTGATCCCACAGAGGGAATTAGAGGTCCCAAACAGCCGAGGCGTCTGCCTAAAACCGCGACTGAGAAGCAAGTGGAAGCGTTGTTGAATGCTCCAAGCACGCAAACAGCCTGCGGTCTTCGGGATAGGGCAATATTAGAAACATTGTACGCAACAGGGTTGCGTGTTAGCGAACTTCTGAGTTTGACGGTGGATGACGTCTCAAGGGGTGGGGACGAACTCAGAATTATTGGCAAACGCAACAAAGAGCGAATAGTACTCTTGGGGAGCAAGGCAAGGGAGGCTCTGCAAGCTTATCTGTTACGAGGTCGACCTGTTCTTGCGGCAAAGAATACCAAGCCAGACTCAGGCGTACTGTTTCTTGGTTCGCGCGGGACGGAATTGGTTGCTTCGTCAGTTTGGAGGATTATTCAGAAATATGTGAAAGCAGTTAGCGCTTCTCTCAAAATAAGTCCACATACTTTGCGGCACAGTTTCGCAACGCATATGATGAGTCGCGGCGCCGATCTGAGAACTGTCCAGGAGCTATTAGGGCACGAGAGCGTAGTAACAACCCAGGTTTATACGCACGTTTCTTTGGAAAGACTGAAAGCGGTGTACGATCTCGCACACCCAAGAGCGGCTTCGGACATCGATAAGCTGGAAAAATAAATTGAGCATTGCGGAGCCGGTAGTAATCCGGCGGAATCCCGTAAGCATCAGATTTAGGGTCAATTCCTTTTTCTCGTTTCTAGGTCTGTCGAGGGAATTATTATGGAAATGCACGGTACAACGATAGTTGCTGTTAGGAAGAACGGCCGAGTCGCCATTGCCGGTGATGGCCAAGTGACTCTTGAGAACACGATAATGAAACACAAAGCTCGGAAAGTCCGTAGATTGTATGAGGATAAGGTCCTCATGGGTTTTGCAGGGTCTGTAGCGGATGCACAGACTCTCGCAGACAAGTTCGAGGCTAAACTTAAGGAGGCTCACGGCAACCTACGCCGAGCCGTCATTGATTTTGCCAAAGAGTGGCGGACCGATCGCATATTGCGGCGGCTCGAGGCAATGATCATAGTTGCAAACCATGAGTACTTATTGCTCATTTCAGGCGGTGGGGAGGTTATCGAACCAGACGAAGGAGTAGCTGCGATTGGCTCGGGTGCGGGATTTGCAGCAGCTGCGGCTAAAGCACTGGTCCGGCACACCGATTTAAGCGCTCGAGAAATTGTCGAGCAGGCTTTGCACATAGCGGCCGACATTTGTATATACACGAACCACGAAATCACCGTCGACGAGTTGTAATATTCCACTACTAATGGATTGAAGCGAGGTACTCCCTTGAAGAACAGACAAGAGTTGACTCCAAAGCAGATTGTAGAGGAGTTAGACAAGTACATAGTTGGGCAGGAGAAAGCAAAGCGCGCGGTGGCAATCGCCTTGCGCAATCGCTACAGGCGCCGCCAACTTTCCGAAGACCTGCGCGAAGAAGTGATTCCTAAAAACATTTTGATGATTGGTCCGACAGGAGTCGGAAAGACTGAGATCGCTAGGCGGCTGGCGAACTTGGCTAATGCTCCCTTTGTGAAAGTAGAGGCTACGAAGTTTACAGAAGTCGGTTACGTTGGCAGAGATGTTGACTCTATGGTTCGCGATCTTGTCCAGCGCGCCGTGGCAATGGTGGAATCAGAAAAGATTGAAGAGGTTAAACCAATCGCCGAGCAGCGTGCAATCGAGCGAATACTCGATATTTTGGAACCGCCCGCGAGGCGCGTTGCACAAGCCGCAGTCCCTAAACAATGGGTGGACTCGTTGCAGTCTGTGATGGGTGCTCTCTTTCCTGGGACCGGAAATCCGCCTCCACCACCGGATGAATCGACGGAGTTTGAGGAACCCGAGACCGAGGTAGAACGTGACCAATTCGAGCGAAAGGAGCGAATACGTGAACGTCTCCGCCAACAGCTCATAGCAGGCGAGCTCGACGATAGGGAAATCACCATCGAGGTGGAAGACACATCGATGCCCTACTTCCAGGTTTTCGGTCAGCAGGGTTTGGAAGAAATGGGCATGGATGTGACTGGGATGCTAGGTAACCTATTTCCCAAGAGAAAAAAGCGGAAGAGGGTTACTGTGCGTGAGGCAAAGGAAATACTTGCCGACGAAGAAGCCCGCGCAATGATAGATCAAGAAGCGTTGACTAGGGAAGCCATTGAGCGTGCTGAACAGGACGGCATAATCTTCGTGGACGAGATGGATAAGATTGCTGGGCGAGAACGTGATGGAGGTCCACAGGTGTCGCGCGAAGGTGTCCAGCGCGACATTCTGCCTATTATTGAAGGTTGCACCGTTATGACCAAGTACGGTCCGGTATCCACTCGTCACATCTTGTTCATAGCTGCAGGAGCCTTTCACGTAACGAAACCTTCCGATTTAATACCCGAGTTGCAAGGCAGGTTGCCCATACGAGTGGAGCTTGATAGTTTGACGGAGGCAGACTTCGTAAGAATACTGACCGAACCCAAGAATGCCTTGGTCAAGCAATACCAAGCGCTCCTAGCTGCTGAGGGTGTGGAGCTGGAGTTTACAGAGGATGGTATAGCCGAGATCGCGTCAATCGCGGCTCAGGTTAACACATCTATGGAGAACATAGGCGCACGCCGGCTGCATACAGTAATGGAGCGTTTGCTTGAAGATATTTCGTTTGAGGCGCCTGACCTAGAAAACAAGAAGGTCGTGATAGACGCGGCGTATGTGCGTCAAAAGCTCGGGGACATTGTCAAGGATGAGGATCTAAGTAGATACATCCTGTGATAGCAAACCGAGACAAGTAGGATCTGCGTAGGGGGCTGGTGTTATCCGCAGGGCTCCGCTTTAAACCCTAGGCTAGAAAACGTCCGACAGCGTTGGCAACCACCCCCAGTTCCTGCATTAAAGTTGCAAAGGATAGCAGGTTTAGAGATTGTGCACCATCGCAAAGGGCTTTGCCTGGGTCTGGGTGGATTTCAATTAACAATCCATCGGCTCCGGCAGCTATCGCAGCCTTGCTCATCGCTGCTACATACCGCCAGTTTCCGCTTGCGTGCGACGGATCAACTATAATTGGCAGGTGCGAGAGGTACTTAACAACTGGCACGGCAGAAAGGTCAAGGGTGTAACGGGTATGTTCGCGGTCCAGAGGATGCACGCCTCGTTCACATAGTATTACGTTGGGATTCCCTCTAGATAGGATATACTCTGCTGCCAGAAGCCACTCATCTATAGTTGCACTTGAACCGCGTTTCAAAACTACCGGTTTACCGCTGTCACCGATTGCAGTCAAAAGAGGATAGTTCTGCATATTGCGGGCGCCAACTTGCAGAATATCGGCGTGGCTACTGACCACATCCAGATCGTGAGGGTCCATGATCTCGGTTATCGTTACAAGCCCGAATGCTTCGCCAGCTTCTTTAAGCAGCTTCAGTCCTTCAATTCCCAACCCTTGAAAGGAATAAGGGCTGGTGCGCGGTTTGAATGCCCCGCCGCGCAGAATCTTCCCTCCGTAATCTCTAACAGCTTGTGCAGCGTTGAAGAGTTGATCGCGGCTTTCTATTGCGCACGGACCTGCGGCTACAACGACCGCCTTTGCACCAACGGTGACGCCTTTTACTGTCACAGTGGTATCAACAGGGTGAAATTCTCGGGATGCTAATTTGTAGGCTCGGCTGACCTGGCTTACCCTATCGACGCCAGGCATACTTTCAAGCAGCTCGGTGAGCGGAGTCCGCAAATCTGGCGGAATTGCACTGGCGATTCCTATTGCCGTGCGTTCGCCGCCGGGCAAATCGACTGCTTTGAGGTTGAACTCGGTAATCTTGTCAATAACAGCGCGGATTTCTTCGGGCGTAGCGTCCGCCTTCATTGCGACAATCATAATTCAAGCTTAACCTGGCTCAACTCTGAAGTCAACCTTTTACAAGCCTGTTCGAAATAATCCTCCGCAATTTCGAACCCAACGAACGGCAACTCTAGACGTGCACAAGCGAGCGCTGTCGTTCCAATACCGAGAAACGGATCTAAAACGAGTTGCACACGCTCCAGCCCGTGCAATTTAATACACCTAGTCGGCAGCTCAACAGGAAACGTAGCTGGATGTGGGCGATCCTTCTCTCTGTTCTGGATGGTCTCGTATGGTATGAACCATGTATTTCCTCGACAGTGGGTGCCATGTGATGCACGAGCCCAACGAGACACATTGGACTTATCCTGGTAGGGAACACCTACAGCGAGCCTATCTAGAGCTACATCGCCGCGAATTGTAAAATGAAAGATATACTCGTGACAGTCATTCAGAAATCTCGGGCTGTTGATTGGCTTGTAATGTCCTACTACCACGTCCTGTGTTATACCTGGATAATCGCCGACTTCACGCTTTAGAATCGCGATTGACTTCACCCAGTGGATTACATTCTGGAGAACGAAGTGTCGGCACATTACATTGAGAATCTGGTAGGGGACCATTAGGTCAGAAGGCTTTGATCCTACGTTGAGAAAGAACGATCCTTGTTTTGAAAGTACCCTCCTCACCTCGCGACCCCAGCGGTCTGTCCATTCCAGATATTCCTCTCTGGACACGTTATCATCGTAAGCGGAGTAGTTAATACCCAGATTATATGGGGGAGAAGTTACTACCACGCTCACACTTTCATCTTCCAGATGTCTCTGCATTCCAGAGATGCAATCCTCTAGATACAGACGCAAGTATTTTCCTTCACCAATCCCAAATTCACGCATGGAGTCCATGTTCGCTTTTTCTCAAAAGTCGAAGTTCCTGATTCAAATTGGCAATTAACACCATCGATAGATCGCTGGTTGTTGATTCATTCGATTTGTTAGATTCGTTTCGAATAGTATCCTTTGTGCAACTATACCTGATATCAAGCACGGTGACGTCGCAATAGCGCCTTGCAAAGGGAATCTCAAAGCACGTGTCGTAGATGGACTTGAGTATCGATCAGTTTAGATCTGGAGGAGCAACAATGATTAAGGTTGCAATGATAGGTGCTGGTAGCGTCGGGTTCACGCGCCGGTTATTTATGGACATACTGGCAGTGCCGGAACTCCGTGACACCGAGTTTCGTTTGATGGATATCTCTGAGGAGAACCTGGAAATGTCTGCAAACCTCTGCCGAAAGATGGTAGAGGACAATAACTTGCCGGCGCAAGTGATAGCCACGACCGATCGAAAAGAAGCATTGCG
>Ga0123519_10007845_pt1 | contig 16432 bp, 12 predicted proteins | sample YelNatPaOPRAMG02_FD_87396 | JGI IMG/M metagenome (GOLD analysis project Ga0123519, IMG submission 87396) | Hot spring microbial communities from Yellowstone National Park - Yellowstone National Park OP-RAMG-02 (version 2) | ecosystem: Environmental > Aquatic > Thermal springs > Hot (42-90C) ...
AAAGAAAGCATGAGTGATTGAATGGATGATTGCATGAAAGAAAGAAACATTGAGTGAATGATTGATTGAATGATAGCGCCGCTACTGTGCAGTGCTCATTCGTTACATCTTCATTCAGTTGATGATTCAAGCACGGACTCAGTGTTCTGTATCGTAGGGGAACTCGTGCAGTGCATCCGGCGCGTGCGGAAAACTCGAATGTACGAAGTCGACTGAACGAATCCCTGTTCCCGACCGGACGTCTGTTCTTGAGCGCTGAGAAACGGGGTGCTATTTGGAGCAGACTCGCTCTCTTCTCGTCTTGATGGCAACCATCGAACGTCCAACAACATCCAGATCATTTCAACGATGAGACCAAAGCGCTCATCCAGTGCACATGGCGCTTACGGGTCCCGCACGGGGCGCACACCGGCGCTGGGCGGGGCATTCAACGTTGCCGGGTGTGTTTTTCTGTCTGTTTGACAAAATATTTACATTGAGCATAGACTCCGGATTGCGTAATGCATACTGGCACTCGGAAAAGCGTCCATGACGATGCACTCTACCTCAAAGTTCCATCACGTCTTCTTCCTCTCGGATGCACTGGTCGTGTTCGTACGTTCTAGCGTATGCCGAGTGCTTGCCTTGCTGCACCCGCCATAGCGCCTAGACCGCCGGTGCGGATGCAGCACGTACGCGGAACGGCCTTGTCATATAACTGGCGGTGGGTCGGCACGAGGAATGCTTCCCTTGATACAGGGTCCGCGGGCTACATGATCACGCCGTGCGGGCCGGTACGCTGCGCAAACAAACCGAATGCCGGCGACTAGGCGAAGCGATATGCTCGGAGACCACCGCAACCAGGACGACACCCGGATGCAAATAACCGGCCCCTAGTCCCAGAATAAACTGCGTTGTGGACGAGCTGTTCAGATCTCACGAAAGCACCCGCCACTCTGGGCCGAGCAAGAAGCACCAGAACTGGCAGTCTAGTCCCGCTCGCGGAACCGTCCACCTAGAAAGTAAACGTTCCAGAGTACGGAAACCTTTCCCCCGCTTGCGATGCTTTCCATGAAGCTGCAACGACACTGTTATCGGGTTGCTAGTGACGGGTCCGTATCGCGTCTGCCGGTACAGGTGCAACACATCAGTGACTAGTTCCCGTTGTTTTGTCACGTTTGACTCATTTGGATGCATGTTGAGGCCGTAGCGCGTTGCTGCGGTGTGTATCCGCTGCACAGCCTCACCGGCTGGTGCTTGCTCCTCGACGAAAGGTGGCGGTGGATGTTGTTGTGCAGTAGCTGCTGATGGCGTTCTTTATACTGGAACTCACAAAAAGCGTCACGGTTCATCCGAGACATTTTCACGCAAAGCTTCCCGATCACGTCATCAATCGACTGCTGACACTGACCGAGGGAACAACCTCCGGCCTCTATGGTTACCTGCTCGCCGTGGTCGAGGTCGAGCGACCACTCCCGCCCGGTAGAATCCTTCCCGGAACCGGACACGCTATCTTTCGACTTCGTTACAAAGCGCTGGTATATCGACCGTTCTTGGGTGAGGTTCTGGATGGTGTCATCGCATCGGTTACGCGACACGGGGTATTCGTGGCGGTCGGACCGCTCAGCGTTTTCGTGAGCGCGCGTAACGTCCCCAGTGACATGGAGTTTGACGATAGCGAGCAGTGCTTCGCCTCTGTTGTTCAGGGTAGCGAGGATCGATTAGAGGTAGGCACCATGGTACGCTTGCGTATTGTGGGTATGCGTCGTGACGCCACGGAGATCGCGGCTGTCGGGACGCTGCGGGCCGACTATCTAGGCGTTCTGGGCTAGAGCAGCGGTCGCCAGGACTGCTCGAGAGCGTAAAGCTGGTGCTTGCTTAGTCAGCGGCAGTGCCTCGGGGCGTACCAGGCCTCACCAGATATACCAGCAGATAGGTTTAAATGTGCTTGATGATGTAACCGTGGCGGCGATCGAGCTCGAAACGTCGGGCGCGCAAGAGGTCACTCGTATAGAAGCGCTCGATATTGGTGATGCCCAGCGCTCGTGCGCGGTTCTCAAAGTCGACAAGAGGAACACGAACTGTTCTGGAGAGCGCTGCAGACGTGGCGCCGGACGACCCCGATGCCCGCTGGTCTTGGCCAGCTGCGCCCTGCGATGCTGACTGCGAAAGCGCCAACTGGTACGTCTCTGCTCCGGAACGCGCTGCCGCTTCCGCGGAAGCATACTCGCGCACCAAACCGTTGATCAAGTAGAGAAGCAGCTCGTCGTCGTTGCGTTGAAAGGCGAGGTACTTGTGGAAGGTTCGCTTCAGACCGCGCATCACCGAATACTTCTGGGATGAGAAGAACGACTCGAGCATGACTGCAATGGCAGCATTGACATCCTCATCAATGACTTGGTAGCGTAAATGCATTCGCGCATGCGCCTCTGCGAGTCGAATGACAGACTCGAGATGTCGCAACGCTATCGGCATACCGCCGCAGGCAAGCGACTCACGTCGCAGATCGATGTAAAGCTGCGAGATCTTCTCCTCATCTACGTTGGCAAGACGTGGATGAACGCGGCGGCGTGCGTACACGATGTATTTGCGAAAGAGGTCTTGAGGAATGGGCTCGAACCGGCGCTCGCCTGGTGAGCACATGCGTCCAGATGTGCTGACCGGATCAAGAGCCCCTGCGAGTGGCCTAGTCGGCGAGACTGCTGTCGTCGATGGCGGATCTCGTGCCTCCACGGGGGCAGCCTCCGCAGGCTGCGACAGTGGCAGCACTGGGACCAGCGGCTGCGATGCACCAACGTCGGTTTCGTCGGCACTGTCGTTGCCGTGGGTACGCTCAGCACCCGCATTCCGGGACGTCATCAAGACGCCGTATGGATGTGCCTGCATGTGCGACTGGACAACGAAATCCGCCAACTGCTCGTCAGCAGACGGGTCGACAACATCGCGCACGACACAGAGCACATCGAAACGGGACAGGATTGGCTCTGTCAGGTCCACGTTTTCCATGAATGAGACCGCCGGATCGTAGCGCCCTTTGGTAGGATTCGCCGCCGCAATCACCGCACAGCGCGCCTGCAAGGTCGTAACGATCCCAGCCTTAGAGATGGATATGCTCTGTTGCTCCATGGCCTCGTGGATAGAGGTGCGATCCTGATCATTCATTTTGTCGAATTCATCAATAAGGCACACGCCCTGGTCGGCGAGAACGAGTGCGCCGCCCTCTAGGGTCCATTCGCGTGAGACTGGATCCCTGTGGACAGCCGCTGTGAGGCCCACCGCCGACGCACCCTTTCCCGTCGTGTAGACAGCGCGCGGGGCGACTTTCTCCAAATATTTGAGGAACTGGGACTTGGCCATGCCTGGATCCCCCAGAATAAGGACATTAATATCGCCGCGGGTACGATGCCGCTCGCCGATCTCTTTCGCCTGACCACCGAAAAGCGCAAGCGCAAGGGCTCGTTTCACGTTCTCGTGTCCGTAAATGGAAGGCGCGATCGTCGCTGTGACTCGCTCGGCCAGGTACGGATCACGAGCGAGCGCCTGGATCGTTTTCTCGTCCTCGTCGGTGAGGGCGTCGAGCTCAGCGAGAGCCCCGTCCAGGCGCCGGACATAGTTGGCCTCTATGACGGTCGCAAAAACGGGAAATCCATGACGCAAGTTCAGCGACGCGTCGAAGCTGTGACGATAGATGCCAGTCACTTCGATGAGATCGCCGGGTCGTGCGACATCGATCAGGTCGCCAGTGCATATCACTTCTTTGTAGCGAGGCAGGCGTCCGGGAGGCACCGTACCCGGTGGCTCTTGAATCAGCATTCTCTGATAGTTACCATAAACAGTCTGCTGTGCGTCGATCTCGAAGGGCCCCCTGGACCCACATCTCGCGCAGCATCTCACGGACTTTTCTGGATTCAACGAATTGGTAGCGATTGGACCGAGCGATTCACTGCATGCTCGGCAGGTTAGCGTGACAAGCTTGAGCTGCGGGAGTACTGCGCTGCGCTTTGTGACCACCCCTGATGTTCGAATCAGACAGTTCAGATGCACCTGCCGAATGTCGCGCAGCGGGTCGCTTATAGGCAAGTCCGCGATGCGCACATGGATCTCTCGGTGGATGGTGCGATACTGGGGAAACATGCTGAGCAGAAAATGCATCGCTGCATCATCGAAGATGCGGAGCACCTCGGCCGGAGCCTCAGAGACCCAGACAGCAAGCAGAGGGTCCGCAGTCATCAGGTCGTGATAGCTCAAAACAAGGCTCTGGGTGTTCTCTGCGCACATGTGCTTGATGCGATCAACGTAGATCGCTCTACCGGTGGTGTCATCGACGGCTTGCCGCAGAAACGTGATGAAGCGCCGTTGCAAGGCGCGTTGGGCGCGCTCCTGGCACAGCCACGATCGAATATCGCTACCGTGATCATCCAAATGGAAACTGCCCTCTTCAGCGCCATCATCGAGTGGATCTGCTGTGGAAGACAGACCGTCTGCCAGCATGATACTGGTCGAAATTGGGGACGACGTCAGTGGCGGTTGGGACTGTCGCCTTCGCGGCGAGGATGACGAGCCACTATGGGGTGTGCGTTCTGCACCGCTTTCGGACGCGTCAGCTGCACTTGCACGAAGGGAATGCATTTCAGAACTGCTTTCCGCTGACTCTGACCATAACATATGCATTAGGCGTGAACGCGTGCGACTTGCCCGGCGACGGGCCCGCTCACGACGGGCCTCGCGCAGACGCCTGTCTACCGCAGCATCAGCTAGTCTACGGGTAACTGGGTCCATCTGCTCCATTGCCTCAGAGTCATATTCCGCCTCCGGATCGATTTCATAACGGTCACGCTCTGGGTCGGGCAGGTAGTCGCGTTCCATGTTTTCCAAAAGATCCTCACCGGAAACCTCAGAGTCTGCTTCGGCCGCATCTGCAGCACTATCGTCCAACAATCCCTCGTCCGAAGATTCTCCTTCCTCTGCAGACTCCAAAGCACCGAGAACCTGACCCCATTCTGAAGCGTTCCCAGCCACAGACGCCCCAGGTAAACGTCGATCAGTCTCCGGGTCACCGATGATATTCGGTTCAAGAGGCGTATTCTCAATCCGCGAGCTCGAGTACCCGGAGCTTCCCGATTGGCTATCTGTACGACCAGTGGCCCTTGCACCTCCAGCTTCCCTGCTCTCATACCTTCGACCGCGTTGACGTTCAGGAGATGATACCATCACGAACACTGCACTTGTGCGATAAACGAAAACAAGCACGTTACGCCTGTAGCGCACGCATCGCGCAGGCAGCACGCAGCGGCAAAGCGAGGCGATGCGTTTTCCCGCGCAAATCCCATTTCCCGCGCAACACACGCGATGCCCAGCGAACGCCGGCAGTACCGCGGAGCCCGACGGTGGAGGCCCGCCTCGGGTGCGTAGCTTCGTGCCTGGTGAGCGCGGATTCGGGGTGTGTTTTTGAAGTTGCTGAGGAGGCGGGACCCGGATTCTCTGTAATTCGGAATAATGTATGATTTCGATTGCAAATCCCGTCCTGTCTGACGGTGGAAAAGTTTGCTCCTAGTTCTTGTTGAGCGCGCTCTCCGGTAGATATTCGGGACCTGAACTTGAGTATCTATTCTACTGCAGGAACCGAGTATCTACCCGAGCAAGTTTTCAGTTGAGAAAAAGGTGCTTCAGTCGAGGCACTCTACTTGGAAATGCTTTCTAAACCCGGATAGAACCATAGACAGAGCGCAGAATATGTTACTGCGCGTATACAGGCTCGGCCGCAATAGGTTCAGAAAGTCCATGATGCATGTGCATGATGCTCTCCTGCCAACTGCGGACACATTGCAACGGTAGCAGATGACCACACAAGCGGCAGCGCCGCTTGTATGGCGTCGGAAAGGGGTCCCTCGTCGAGGAAAGAAGAGCGAGTGGGAATCAGCGTGCAAGGGTGTTGGTTCGCTCTACAATCGCATTTTCGTGGGGATTCTTAGCGTACGGCATGGATCGATCTCAACAGATGCCTCTGGATCAGAGGATGCTGCTTGGAAAAGCTTTTCAGTATCATCTTTTTACGAAGGCTTTCGAGTTCAACCTGCTCCGAGGCAGTGTTCCTTGCTCGAACTCGTGACTCGATGGATCCGGCGGTCTGCCGAATACTGCGTCCACCGCGCACGCTTACAGCATTGGAACGCGTTCTGGTGTATCGATATTTGCGGTGATGCATCTCCATGAAACCAGTCGTGAGCGATAGAAAACCGTCCACTGAAATCCTGACGCATCTGATATGTGTCTCTCGCTGCGTCATCAGGAACAACGCAAACGATACAGACGGTCTCGGGATGTCTATGAGCACCTCGGGTATGATGCGAGCGATAACAAGGAGCACTCTCCCATGATAACCGTATCGTCCAGTACAGAACCCCAGATGCAAAGAACGAGGCGCTTTTGGCGCACTCACGGACATACGAAATGCTGCGTCTCCTCGACCGTTGCCCTGATCAAGCCATGATTCCCGATAGAGAAGTGCTGCCCCCGATCACCATTGTAAGGTGTGTGTGTGTGTCCGGGACAGTATACCGCAGCTCCGGTCTGCAAGTCACTCGCGTTTCGCAAGTGCATCGACACCAAAACAAGCGAACATCCACGAACACCCGCACGAAAGAGTCGATCCCTATGAAGCCTCCGTACCGCATCCAGAAATCGCACGACTTTCCCCGATCCGGTGGCTACGGAGCGCGCAGACCGCGTGGCCAACTGTTAGTTCATATTGCATATTATCAATAGATGAACGAAGCTCTCCATCCTGGTTAATGAGCGCGTGGTATGCTTCCGCGGGTAACTGATTGGAACCATCAAACGTGTCATGGAGCAAAACGTGAGGCGAGGCATCACACTATCGCCTATGTCGCTCGATTCCATAAACGCACATAAATAAACATTTTTGCACTACCCAAACGTTTTCTCGTGCAAAGCACCGGCACCTACTCGGCGAACGCGAAACCAAACCTCATGGGGTTCGTTGTCGTTGCACCGCTGCACCAGCGGTTGCACGGAGCGACCGGCACTATGCCGTACTTTCACGGTGGCACTTCTGAGGTGCTCCAACCGCGCGCTTCTGCACTCGATGAGCCGCTTCCGCACGGTTCCACGGCTCGAGGGCGGGCGCCAAGCTCCTGCACTCGTCTGCCTGTGGTGTACGCGTCGGAGCACTTGCTTGTGGTCGACAAACCGGCCGACATGCGAATGAGTGGCGCAGCGTTCACGTCCACGGTCGAGTCGCTTGCTCAGAAACAGATCAGTGAACGGGGTTCAGCGCTCGCGGAGCGGGTCCAACCGACCGGTTGGCACCGGGTCGGGCACCTTCGCGCGCCGCTGCCGCCCCCGAAAATTCGCATGATCCACCAACTCGACTATGCTACATCTGGGGTGCTGCTCCTTGGTTTACAGCGAAGAGCGACGGCTCAGATCACAGCCGCCTTTCGGAAACGCGAGATTCGGAAACGATATCTTGCAATTGTTCACGGACATGTGGTGCCTGGTGATGCAAATGCACACTTCTGGATAGATGCTCCACTTGTAGAGTATGCGGACGATTTTCGGGTGCGTCTGGCTACGGTCGACGATCATACGGCTCATGCAAGTACCGAGGATTCCAGGAACAGTTCGGATACTGGCGAAATCAAAAGAGACCCCGGGTGTGCCTGCCGTGCTGGCTCTGTCTCACGCAAGAGCAGCACCGGCATTCGCGGCTTTGCGGAAAGCCGGGTAACCGACTCGTATTGCGCTGTTCCCGAGTGCGACGGCGACAGACATCATGCAGATGCCATAAAGCTGCGGCCATGTCGACAACTACAGCCAGCACCAACCGCCACGACGAAAAAGATACTTAGTGCACTGACGCTGGGCACAGTACTGGGGATCGGAAGCTATCAGGATTTGCCTGCTTCGCTGCTCGAGTTGCGTCCTGTAACGGGACGGCGGCATCAGCTGCGGGTTCATCTTTGGTGTGTAGGTCACGGCATCGTCGGGGACGCGACGTATCCGACGTTGCCCGACGAGGACGAGCGCTTTTCCCGAATGATGCTTCACGCAGCTGAGCTCGAGCTGCCTGCGTACTTACAGCATCGTTTGCAGTTGCCGGGTCGATTTGTGGCACCAACACCTCCTGCCATGGCCGCATTTCAGGGCGCCGTTCTCAAGTCTTCAAGCAGCGATGTATGGGACCATGAAACAGAGGGCAAACTCGGGCATCATCTATGACGCACTGGGTCGGCGCAGACGCCAAGTCACCGACCAGAGATCTCCTGTTGCCAACTGCACTGCATCGAGTCCACCCGCTGGGAATGGATAACCAAAGCTGGGGAATCACCGGCGAGGCTGCATTGAATCCGCTGCATCTCTGGGTATGTCGCATTGCGATATCAGGAATGGGATGACTGAAATCGATATCCAACGCTGGAATATCGTCGAAGACGCCTCTACGGGCGCGCTGCATCCGTGGCTATCTCGGATCGTTGAATGAGGCGTAGAACAGGGTCTGCGGATGCTCGTTCGAAACCGGATCGGCAGCGGCACTGCAGGTGCCCGTTGCTGGAACCAGGTTGCATCCCGGGGGAACTGCATTGATGCGGCAGCCGACAGCTCCACATCAAGGCCTATGCTCAGCACCCCGTATACAGTGATCTCTACTGGGTATCGCAGTCGGCTCGAAACAGCTTCATCTCGCAGAATGCACTGCATTTATACAGCGTCATCTTGCCAAGTGATCCTCTCTATCAAGAGAGGAGAGAGAGCCCCAAAAGCCACAGACAGCGTCCGTGTTTACTCACAGTCAGCGCGTGTCCAACAAAAAGCTGGAATTTTGCAACCGAAAATCATTTGGTGATCATCAGCTCATGATTGTACACGCCACATGAGATTGACTGCCGTCTAGACCCACTGTTTGCCAAGCGGCTGCGTGATCGATGTACCGGAATCACCATTATTCAACGCCAGATCGCTACGGCGCCGTAGAACGGCACTTCGAGGTACACGCTTGGTGCCCGCGTTCCTTTTTTCGTTCTAGTGTAAGATCGATGAGTCTAATCAGAAACTGCGGGAGCGTAATAGCCACCAGGCACACGGGCAGAGAACCTTGCCCGTCTGAGCACGCCTCTGCGTTCGTGGACCCTCAGTGAACATCTGCTTCATGGAATATTGACTAGATGCACCCAACGAGTTACGCGACGCTGAGATTAATTTTGGAATTTGCAGCATCACCGTGGTCGATCTTGCAAGACAGGATGGCTTTGCTCCTGCTTTTGCGGAAGCCGGGTCCAAGTGCATTTTTCCGTTCTGCCACCTGTGACCGGGTTTCCCGGCGATGCCTGTACCGGTATGAGTGTTCCAGCAGCGTCTCGATGCCGCTTGGGTCTGTTTGGCTATGCCAGTACTAGGCGTTTTCAGGATCGACGAGAGCAGCTTTATACTCAGATCAGGTATTTCTCACACACCTGTACGAACACATCCTTTTTGGTTCTGTTTGTCTTTCTCGAACGTATTCAAAGTAGGGCATGCGTCCTGTATCGCGGAGCAGCGTCGGTGCAAGACTCGATGTTGGCATGGCGCGTTCACCGGTACAGGTCAGTCTTTCTTCGTGCAGGAGGTGCGTAAACCCACGTTCTCGTTGTCCTGATCCGGAACGTTGTGCACTCTTAGCAAAACTAATCATAGTCTATCTGCACCATCCTCTCTTCTTTCATTCATTTTGCTCCATACTGTATCTGAGAAACGCTGCCAAAGCGGCCAGAAAACGTGAAACGTTCGTGCAGTTTACACGACCGGCGATAAACGGACACCTTTGGACGAATGAAAACTTGCACTTGAATGAGAGGCCGTCGAGCGCTGAGCAACCCAGGATCGAGTTCGATCTGAATGACGGACGATGACGACAGGAATGAGGTGTGTTTGATCCGCTCGATGAGAGAATGTATTCTGGCGACTCGGCACGCCTGCATATGGGTGCTTCAACAGGGGCAAACCGCTGTTTATAAAGCAGAGACAGTCCAGCATTCCGACATCACAAGCCGTACCGGAGGTGCTTTGGCTTGGTTGCTCACCACTTGTCTAACGGGCATGATCTTTCAAAACAGCATCCTCCGTCGAGGCATTCCTGATCCCGTCTCTGTACCACATTCGCATGTCTTGCCCTGGGGCCACGTCGCTTTCCGCACCTGAGAAGCGGTAAAGAAACACGTAGCCGCAGTAGGTGTTGTTCTGCTCTTCATGGGTGCACGTGCTACCTGGTTTAATGCAGTTGAAAGCGCCTTCTCAACGTGAAACGCCACGTTTAGACTCGTGGATTAGAAAGGGAGTCGTGCGGCATCGTGGAACCCTTCCACGACAAATCGTAATTCAACTTCACTAGCCTGGAAATGCTGCGTTGCGTCACTGCTCGTACGCAGGAGTGAGCGGATAGGCCCGCTCCGGTTCGTCGGTAAACTCGCCTCGGAAAAGGGTGAGAAGAAGTTGTTTGGGAATCGTAGATGCATACATAGGAAATACGGGTTTCGGGGCCAAAAGCAATCCAGTGCGCCTGAGTCCGCATGAAGAGGCGGATACCGCATATAGCGACCACCTCTACGCTATCCCGCTGGGTCATCGAGACGCAAAATACCGCGTCGGACAAGAAAAAGAAAGATCCTACCCAAGAGAAGACGTGCAAGAACAGGAATTACAAACCATCTCGGCGACAGAGCCCGACTATAACCGCTCTAAAGGCCGTTCAAGCAAAACAAATCAAGGGTGAAGATCGTCTACATAGTAAGTTGCACGTCGTCGTGGATGCCCTGCAGCTTATCGCTCGAGGGACGACTTGCTTGCTTCGCTCAACTTGATGCAACCCGGCAAGCAAGTCCTCGACAGGCGTTCCGGACGCAGTGCAATTAGCGATGCACATCCCCCATGAATTCTCTACATTCAACCTTCGCGTGAAAACGCATCTGGTGCTCGGGAAAGAAGATGGATGACGGCCTCTACGTGGGATCCGAGATTCGCACACCCCCGTTCCAGGAGATCATCACGCCTGGCAGCGCCACGTCGGCCATCGAAGACAACGTCTCCAGGGTAGGTGCGAAAACCTATCAAACCAAACTCAAGTACCATATGCGGGTCCGTCGCGAGCGCTTCATGAGGTGCACCGTGTGGGCGTTGAGGCCTCATCCCGTTGAGCCAGAAACGTGGGGATTTATGGACGGTATTCTGGGTAGGTCTCGATGGATTCAAGTGCCGAGTTCGTGGCGGCGAAGAGCGCTCGAGATGGAAGCGAGTTAGGAAGCGTTGTCGCCATGAGAGCGAGTGTCGCTTCGGATCATCCGAGCTCATCGTGCGGCTGTGGGTTTCGGACCGACGGACGTACCATCCGAATCATGGTCTGAGCTCGATGCACACCCTCGTTGTATCGTGCACCACCAGATTATCCTGTACAGAGCGCTCAAGCGCAAAACAGCGTCCCTCGGCGTACGCGAGTGTACATCAGTTTCTAGTCGATGTGGTCCGCATAGGTCACGTCAAAACTCAGGGCATCTGGGCGTTCTCTCGTGTAGCGTGCAGTACGACCTTCTCAATGAGGCACTGCTAGTGTCCGCGTGCAGAGCTATGAAGCAGACGAACTCGCTGGCAGACAGCATTGGCGATGCTGGCTCAAGTCTCATTGTCTACAGGGGCATACTGGTACGGCACTCACTGGGACGATGCAGACCGACACAGCATCATTCTGAATGCACTGTGTGAATCGTTTGCCTCAGTTGACCAACGGGACTCATTCTCAAGCATTTGACGCTGATGAAGAGAAGGACTCGGGGTCGGCTGTGCATCCCGGGCTGAAGGTCGCCATGTCCGTCGCCGTACCTCCTAGAAAAGACGATGGAACCGAAGATCTGCACGGAACGCATACGAGGCTGCTCGAATATTTCAGGTTTTGGTATGCGATGGCGTCGGACATCATGGGCGTCTAGAGGCAGTTCAGCGAGTGGAATACCAGAATGAGAACGCAGGTCGAGCCTCAGTGCACCGCATCACCCGAAGATCGATGCTTTGTACGCTTCGTGTAGAAAGAATGCATGATGGTCCCAGTGGCGTACGCAAATGCTCATTGGCATACCTACATGAGAGTGCGCTGGGCTCGCTAACGGTTTCCGTTATGCCGAGAAAAAGCGCGTGCATTCACCGAATTCTGAATGAGATGCATAGGACTTGATTGATACGATACCTTGGTGTAATGGTAGCGTGCAGCGGCGGACGTGCTGCAACGTGTAAAGGCTGCGCTCCAGCTCCTTCGACGTGCGCACACCATCGTCCGGGAATCGATGCTGCACGTTTCGCTTTGATGGATTCAGGGCGATCTTAACCGAACACGAGCACGGGTGCAACGCTAACCTCGTAGACAAGACGAACGTGCAACATCGCCGGACGCGTGAAATGGAGTATGGCAAGTTTATCAAACCTCTAATAGCGAGGCTATCGACGTTGAGATACGTTCCACAGTATAAGTCTATCGGCAAATACGCGTGTAAGCAGTTTCTGCATCCAGATTGGGACGCCTCGATCAACATCCGGAAATATCCTGTGCTTCGGGAGCGTCCATACGATTTCTACAGCGTGCGCTGTCGACGGAAGTGGTTTTGTACTCAGTGCGGGCATTATGCTGAAACGCTGCAGACTTGCAATGCGGAAATCAGTGGCCAAGACACAGGGCATTGCAGTCCCGTCTCGAACATGACACTGGCATGGTACAGTTCTTCAATCCATATATATACACTGGGAAAGGTTTCCCAGGGCAATTAACAAACGATCATAGAGAGCCTTGGCTCGCCATTCCAGAGAATCAACCAATGCAGCTGTCGGGAGGCTTTTACGTAGCACTCCGGGGGTAACACCAGCGTTCGTGGCGCCTTGCGCAACGCTCATGCCCCGTCCCGGTTCGATGTCGCTGTGAAACCAAACCGCTATGGAATCATCAAAGGTTTTCGATTCGTTGCCCGGTTTCCCGTCAAGAGCCGTGCCCCGATCTCTCTGTGCTAAGCAGGTCGCACGGGCGCTTTTCGTCGGTATCGGGCAGAGAGCTGTGCCTCCAACTAAGTTGCAGCCACCCGGACAGCGAGCACTGCATACGGGTCTGCTACGACTCATGAGTACATCACAGTCGAGTGTCTTCGTACACTGCTCGCAAAGCAGCATGAGGGCGCGCAGTACCCAGATCCAGAGGCGCTGTCTCCAAGTCGCCTTGCCGTGTCTCGTCGAGTTCACCGAGGATGCCACCTGATCTGCTCATCTGCAGCACGCTATGAACCAATGCTCAGATGCCATGAAATCAACGCGGCTCCTGTAGCAGTAGCTGTTCAGGCACAAGCACCGCACGGGCAACCCTTCGGAACAAGAAAAAAACCGATGCCTTCGTGAACGTCGTGCGTCATCTCCTTCATGCATGCTTGTCGAGGAGACACGTCGGGGCACGCCAAGCCAACCTGCCGTCGCTCATTCCAAAGGCAGGAACTCGTACGCATGTTGCGCACCAAGTGCACACTCGGCTTGCGCTCGTTTCTTGCTCTCCTCGACATCAAAACCGGACCACTCACCGACACGCGTTGCTGGATTCCCGGCATATCGGGCGTTTGGCTCGAGTTGCGCTCCGTCTGGTATAACTGTACGTGGCTCGGTGCATACTTCGTGCGGGATTTCCGCACCAGCGCCCACTATGGTACCGTCCCCAAGCGTGACCACGTTGCCGATGCGTGCGGCGCGTCCGATGGAGCACGCCGCTCCGACTCGACACCAGGATCCTATCTGTACGGCAGCGTTCAGAACTGTATTTTCACCAATGACCGTATACCCACCGAGGCGAATCAAGTCGTCAGGAACAAGACTGTCACCTCGGAGCACAGCGTTTGGTTTGATAAAAACGTGGTCCGCAATAGCGACGTTTCCTATCACGGACGCCGACGGACTAACGTGTGCATTCGGTAAGACAAACGGCCGTACGCGCTGATTAAGAAGCGCGACTAAAGTCCGCAGGCCAGACATGGTGGCGAGCCTGCTCCTTTCCCGGAGAACTGTGGCGTCTCCAGTTCGGCTAGCGCACGTGTCGGAGAAGCAGCGCGCTTGCGTACGAGTAGCAGAGGCAGCATGCGAAGGGGTGCGGGTAGCATTCGAGCAATCGACCGCTTTGCAACAATAGTAGATCAATCTGTATAAGAAGGACATCTGGAATGCAGCTCATGTTTTGCGGCTCCCTGCCCCAATGACCGGGGATCCTCGCTGATGCGCTTCGTCGGAGCGCGCGATCGAGCATCCATTGTTCGACGTATGGCCATAGTCCTCTGTGCGCATGGGTCTTGGAAGATACTGATCATTTGTCACGTTCTATCGTTTGCCAGGTGTATCCTATGCGTGTCCACGATAGCGTTTGTGAGTCGCCGCTGCACGCGCAGCACGAAAGCACAACCTCGTCGATGCCATGCCCCTGAGGGTATCGGCTCGAGGCGTCGGATGCATGCGTGCTGTTGCGGGTGGATGGGTGCGTGCTGGTCCATGTGTGTAATGAGCGTCTCTGCGGATGTCCGAAGGCTGCCACGGTCAATACCATGGATTTGAATGCTGCCGCGCAGACGTTCACGTTCTACGCGGCGCGATCGAATCTCTTCCCGCTGCATAGCGCTGAGATTGGTACAGCGAATCCGCGGATGCAGAGCCTGCCGCAGGCGCTTGTTGGCCCGTCGACTACGCAGTTGCGGACGGCGAACGCTGACATGACAACGGCGCTGGAATGCATCTTGGCGCGTCGGTTGATAGCAGGCAACCCAAAGATGGATACGCAAGCACGCAGGGCATGGATGCTCACACGACTGGGGCTGCAGGCACGCGCCTCGCAACGTGGGCGATCCTGGGGGCATCCCAGCAAACCTCATGGTTGATTCAAGCCTCAGTGCTTGTTCCGTCGACTATGCGTAGGCTTCTGTGTGATCACAGGTCAAGTGGAATGGTACTTGTACAAGTACGCCCAGCAGCATGCTATTGAGTGCGGTACGCAGGCACGGAAATGCCCATGCAGGCGCTTTATGACAACAAGCATTCGAGACGCTCCCTCGCGCACAGTGCATCATCGAATCCGAGGCTCCTGAGGCAGGCCACTTGCTCCAATTTACGCTCGATTTTTTCATAAACCGTATGCTTCTGGACAGCGGGGACGATGTTCTGCAACGCGATATTTCAAGTGTCGCGATGCGCACCTTGATCGCCGTGCAGCATAAGCACGATAGCGACTAGCGACTGGGCCGTACGAACACTCGACGCTCTCCAGCAGGTGTCTGGGTGCTCTCCAGTAGAGAGCTGGGTGGGATGCCGGCCCCCTCTGTTGCGAGGCGCTCGGATCGTGCACAGAGAAGCTCGTTCACTGGCGCTGTTCGGACTGCAGCGCTGCGCCTGCGACGTATTCACTGATCACTCGTGAACGCCTGGCAAAGCGTTCACTCGAAAAGCTGTTCAGTGAATGGATCACCGCGCGTGCGCACCGCTTTGCTCTCGTGACAGACGCTTCATCGGATAACGCCAAGCGAATGCGAATTCGGGCACTGGGCCTTGCTTGTGGGTGACAATGCGCTCATCGGCTGAGATAGACTCTTCATAAATGAGACCAGAACACTGGACGGATGGGTGTTTTTGTTCCTTGCGATTCTATTCAGAACCCAGGTCAAGACGTACTGTACGGACATTCCAAGTGCACCGAGATGTGCTCACAGGTTCAGACCTGGTTCCGGGATCCTCGGTCGTAGTCTGTGTTAGCGTGACGCTTTCGAGTCTTGTGGTGCTGGCATTCGGCGCGTGAACGGAATCGAGATGATACACGACGCCGTCGGACACTGGTTCGTAAAGTATCCGAGATCCTTACCCAATGCATACACACGAGTATCTGCGTTTTTCCTCTCGATCCATAGGGCATGCCCAAATCGCTCATATTTCAAGTCCTCGATCTTCCTGGTCTGTGGCGCCTCGCAGGTCCGGTAAATCGCGTCTCTGGATGGACCACGAACCGTACTCGACGTCTTCCGTTGGCGACTTGTGCACTCATGGTCATGCGACACATTCGCTGATCTTGCTTCGCCAGGCATTCAGTGCCGTTCGAGACACGATGCTGCCTTTGGCTGCGGCCATCGACGAGACGGCATTCCATACCAGCATGCGTTCTCGGGTGCGATACGTGCCCCGCGTCTGCCGTCTTTGCTTCAAGCATCGAGAACGATCCAGGGACCAGGAATGCAGGCATCGCAGCGATCACTTCCAGCTGAGCGTGTGATCGTGCGGTGCACAGAGCGAGCGTCGACAGATCGACACTTCTCGAATTGTTCACGACACTGACTAGTCCCTGCGGCACTTGTCTCGTGCTCATGGGGAACATCACGTGATGCAAATCCACTCTCGAATGCAACAGTGTGCACTT
>Ga0123519_10007846_pt1 | contig 16430 bp, 17 predicted proteins | sample YelNatPaOPRAMG02_FD_87396 | JGI IMG/M metagenome (GOLD analysis project Ga0123519, IMG submission 87396) | Hot spring microbial communities from Yellowstone National Park - Yellowstone National Park OP-RAMG-02 (version 2) | ecosystem: Environmental > Aquatic > Thermal springs > Hot (42-90C) ...
CCATCGAACCACGAGTTTGCAGTTCCGCGAGAGACGATTGCCAGCTACGGTATCAAGCCGCTTCCCGGCCTGAAAGTACTCGGACGTACCGGGGCGTGCGATGCACATGTGGCGAAGCCCGCATCAGTACCGCTGCTACACCCAGCGCGCCGCTGCTTGCGCCTATCGCACGATCACCAGCATCGCCAAGGGTGCCGCCGCAGGAACAACTCTGGGCGTATCCGCGTTCCACGGCTTCGCTGACCCTGATATCTGGGGCGTGAACGCATCGCTTCATGTAGAATAGATAAGCGGTCGTTTTCGCATCCCAGGGACTTGCATTCGCAGTAGCATTGACACGAATGAACGTTACAGATGCTGCTCGGGCGGCATCGAGGCCGCACGCCTCACTCCTGCGCCACTAGTCCGATCACATCCGACTGTCGAAGTGTGTATCGAGCCCATAAACGCGCATTCGGCACCGCAAACTATGTCGTTGCCTCGTCGCTCGAACAGGTCCTGTGGCATTCGCTCCCGTTCGATACCCGGTATCGCAGACGTAACCCACCAGATAGCACTGCTCAGTCGCATCCTGCAGTCAGCGCTGCCGCCGTTCTTTCTGCCAGCTGACGCCCGCGCGCTGCAGCAGCGGCGGCTCCGCGGCGACGCCGGCGGCTGCGCCCGCCCCGCCGCCATCCCTCAGAGGCTTTGCGCTGTACGTAGTGCGGTGGGCAAGAAACACGCCAATCGCTCTCACTGAAAGTGAAATGGCACCTTCCTTTAAACAGCTTAACAGCCCAGCTGGTCTTGCGGTTCTTAACGAGTACCTTGCAGATCACTCGTACATCAACGGGGTGCAGCCCTCAAAAGCAGACGCAGCTGCGTTTGCGATTCTGTCGCGACGCCCGGCAACCGCGCTCGCAGGACTACCGCACCTGTCGCGCTGGTACCGCCACATCTCCTCTTTCAGTGCGGCTGATCGTGATCGTTGGACCGGAGATACCGACGGCATAGTGGAAGAAGAGCCAGAATCTAAGGAAGCGGCGTTTGACGCGGACGATCTGTTCGCCTCTGACGACGAGGAGACAGACGCGGAGGCGTACCGACGCCAACAGGAGCGCGCCGAGGCTGCCCTGCGCGAGAAAGAGAAGCGAGACGCTGCGAAGGCCGCGCAAGGCAAGGCGACCGTTGCCAAGTCGAGTGTTGTATTTGACGTGAAACCCTGGGAGGCTGAAACGGATCTGCAGGAGCTAGAGACGAAGATACGACAACTGCAGATTGACGGCGTAACGTGGGGCGCTGCGAAACTGGTACCGATTGGCTACGGCGTTCGAAAACTGCAGATCATGGCGACCATTATTGACGATCTCGTGCCGTCAACGGATATTATTACAGAGGAAATCGAAGGCCTCGAGGAACTTGTTCAGTCGGTCGATATTGCCGCTTTCAACAAAATCTAGAGACGTAACCGGTGTCTGCTGGAGTATTGGATGGTGCCGACGGCTCTGTATTAGAAGGGATTTAGCGCATGGAAAACGAACACTGAGAATGAGCGTTCCCGGGCTCTCGCCTGCCGATACAGCGCAGAGGGGGTATTCCAACCGAAGGGTCATGCGTGGAGCCGCTCGCCTGACCCTGAACGGTAAGATGTTGCGATCGAGTGCATACTGCATGAGGCTCTGGGGTTGCAGAACAGGTTCTAGTGTTGGAAGCGACGCGCTTGATATACTTGCGAGTCGCAAGCTGCAGTTCGGGTCGCATCGCATTTCAAGACTGATGCGCGTTCAGGCGAGTTTCATCAGCCGTATGTCGCATCTCAGCAAAGATGCGGTACGTTCAAGTCGCCTCCGCAAGACTGTCGTCGACGGCAGAGATACGCTATAACGACAGTATGCATTGGCTGAAAATGTTGTCCGTGGTGGTATGCGTTCCGCCAGCGGTTGGCATATGACTCCCGATGCTTAGGAAGCCATCGGGGATTTGTCGGCAGGAATGGTGCGCCCTTGGCAGCTGAGCGTTTTTCGAACGCATGCTGCGTTCGGTGAAATTCAGAGTCGCAACTGCAGCACATCACATTCTGTTTGGCAGGGGTTCAGACCCCGTTTTGTATGAGGTAAACGTGCGGGCATATATGAATTTGTGATCCAAGTACTTCAGTGGATGAAATGCTGCGCATCATCCGCGGTGCAGGTTGCAGAGAAAACAAGACATATGCTTGCGAAACACTCGACCGACCAAAGCTTCCAAAGCAGTCCTGCGCGAACGAGCTTGCAGGATGCCAGCGCTCATTCAGGTACACCAGTCCGGGCGCCCGAGATGACACGCGACAACATTCTTGACAGCTCCGCTCGTTAGCGTATTGGTGCGAGGATCAGCTGGTGCACCCCGTTGTGTCCCTGGATCACTACGGATCCACGTTCCGAATGCCGACGCATGACCGCCAGACGGGGCACACGCTGTCGGGCGACGCTAGTCGAGCGCCACGGTGGTGCGGCTCGCTATCGCCGACCGCCCAGTCTACGAACGGATTCGCTGCAGATTCCTCTCGCACGAAGCGCACCGCTCAAGTTGCCAGCGACGGGACACAAAAACGCGGGGAGGCACACTCCTGTTTCCGGGCTCGATACAGGCATAGCGACACGCATCAAACCACATTCTCCTTGAAGAAGAGCTCTAGACAGGGCATCGATTCCCGAATGCTCCAGATTTAGGTTTCACTGCCGAGCCTCATTGCAACGCTCGGCCCGCATCGCCTGCATTCTCGAGCAGAGCCCCGCACGGGTACCGAGATGTCGCGATGTCGCCGAGTGCCATCCGAAACTTGCATCCAGCTTCGCATGAAGCGATGATACCCGGCGCTCAGCACCCGGTGTGTGTGTGTGTGTGTGGATACGTCGCACCAGACCCCTGCAACTGATGCGTATCGTGGTCTGGGATCACTGGGACCTCGCGGCAACCTCAGTGGACTAGTGATGTTTCGCCTGGTCCCCGCTCGCAAGGGCGCACCCAGTCCGATGCATTGATCCTTCACCATGAGAAAAACACCAGGATAGCCCCAGCAGCGATGCTGGCGATCTGCGCGGATTCTGTGAAGACAAATACTTCCGCGCGCTCTATACGATTCGAGGTCGCGGGCTCTTCCGCTGGGTGCACGAAGCAAAACGAGCACAGTGCTTTAGGGTGAGCATTCACGGAACTCGTCGACAAGCTGTTGGCAGATTATCAAGAGCGAACATCTTGGACCGAGGAACGGACTGGGACCAACAGGCTGAACTCATCCTCGGGGAAGAGTCTGTGAGCGTTACGCGCAGCAGCTGCTCGAGCTGCGCACCTGCGGAGCTAGCTGCGTCCAGGGAGGGAACAGCTGGGGCCACGGCCCGAGACACGTGCCAGGGCACGATAGCAAATCTGCGGATTTTCAGGGAACCATGCGTCATATGCCTGATGACGAGGACATGGCAGCCATCGCGCTGCGGTATCAGCGCCTGGAGCGCATCGGTGAAGGCACCTATGGTGTCGTATACCGCGCACGCGACCGACAAACGGGGCAGCTCGTTGCCTTGAAGAAAATTCGTCTAGAGCAGGAGGAAGAGGGTGTTCCGAGTACGGCTTTACGTGAGATTGCCATCCTGAGGGAACTCAACCAACCGAACGTGGTGCGCCTACTTGACGTTGTACATGGTGACGCAAAGCTGTACCTCGTCTTTGAACACCTGGATCAAGATCTGAAACGTTACATGGATACACTACCGCCGAATACCCTAATGAGGCCCGAGCAGGCCAAGTCATTCCTGTACCAGCTGATCAACGGTGTTGCGTACTTGCACGCCCGGCGTATTCTCCATCGCGACCTGAAGCCGCAGAATCTACTCATCGATGCGGCAGGTCGCCTGAAGCTTGCGGACTTTGGCCTCGCCCGAGCGTTTGGTATTCCAGTGCGTCACATGACCTCGGAAGTGATCACGCTATGGTATCGCGCACCGGAGATATTGCTGGGATGTCGCAATTACGCTGCCCCGGTAGACATGTGGTCGGTTGGTTGCATCTTTGCGGAGATGATGTGCAGGAAGGCGCTTTTCCCAGGGGACTCCGAAATAGACCAGCTTTTCAAAATCTTTCGTGCACTGGGGACCCCTAGTGAGGAAGTTTGGCCCGGAGTCAGCCAGTTGCCGGACTACATGAGTGCGTTCCCCCGATGGCCTGTTCGTCTGATCCGGGAAAGCGTACTGGCACTTGGCGGCGCCTGGACCGAGGATGCGCTCGATCTGCTGAGCCGTCTCCTGGTTTATGATCCTAGCAAGCGCATCACAGCCCGTCAGGCGCTGATGCATCCGTATTTTGAAAATATGGACCGGGTCTACGGAGCAGTACCACCGCAGATGTGGTTACCACGAAGCTCCGTCACTCTCTGATCGAATCGTTGGGGATTGTTGCGATAGTGGCAGGCCGCATGATTGGCGTTGTCGCGCAAGGACACGTGTCCTTCGAGCATCTAACTGCCGCCGCTGTCCAGCGCGTGTCATCGTTTCTGGACTGTACGCCGTTCAAGTCGGCGGCCTGTGCATGTGTTGCAGACGCTGCTTCGGGCTTATTTCTGATCGCTTCGAGACGTGTTTGGCATGAAACCTCACTCGCGCTCGTCGTACAATTTACAAGCCACTTCCAGAGCCTTTTCGAAGCGGAACACTCGTGGTCGCTCATTGAAGTCCGCCAGGAGCTGCAGACCAGCAGTGTCCGCCGCCGCATACAAATGCCGCCACTGGCACCAGAGTCGCCAGAGATCCGCTTTTTCTAGCTGGCCTTCATGGAGGTTTTCAAGGCGCACAAGTGCCAACTGTTTCTCGGCTACAAGTTCTGGATAAACGGTGAATACAACCCGTGGCTGTGCTGTTGCAGCATGCTCTCGATACTCCTGCAGGTAGGTGAAGAGCACATATCGCGAGTCCTGAACCTGGCAAAGCATGGATACGTACGAGTTGCCGTCAGCAGCGCGAAGCAGTGGGAATACGAACCACGGATACTTGCTTGCTCGCTGCGCGAGTGCTACGTATTCAGTCGCAGATAAGGCGCAACCGAGCATCGTAGGTTTCGTACTGTGGTGCAAACTCCATAAACTGACACAGTTAGCAGGCGTCTCTCGCACGAACTTGTCCAAGTGCACAACTTGGTTGAGTTCTCGTGGTGACGGGTACGAGAACGCGCACCTTCGCTGCAGGCGCACGCCCGGACAGCCGCGAAGTGCCAAATGACACCCCTGCCCAAGAACGCCTTTAAAACCACGTACAGCACTCTTCTTCAGTGACGATGTGCTCATTTCGTGAGCATTCTCCGGCAGTGTCGACACAAGCTGTCGCCCGCTCAATGAGACCTGGAGAGAGCGGTGATGTTTGCGGGAGGCAAATGGGGGAATGGGGGGCAGGTACCCCCATTGCACAGAAGCGGACACCGGCGCGAAGCATGTCGAGCCAAGCGCACGAGCCGTATCGTCGTGCGCCTTCACCCAGCAACAACCGCGCAAACTGCTGTTAACGCGCGAATAACCTTGCCGGCAAACCGAAGCACGTTCAGTATTAAACCTGAACTGGACTGGGACGCAGTGCACTCCAGGAACACGTAGCGCTCGTAACCGCGTCGCCTCAAAAGCGACACCCCGAGTCAGGTGAAACGCTGCGTGGACTTTGCAGGCGACGGACGCGTTCCTCGGTGTCCGGCGGAGCAGGGCGTTGGAGAAACCCACAGGGCGCGCCTCCGACTGAACTTAAGAGTCAAGCGTTGTGGTTTGTTGGAAAATATCGGTAATGAATAGGCGACAGGTTCCCTTTGCTTTCGTGCCGGGCGTAGCGTCGAACGGGTACCGACACCGAGCACCCATGAACCACCGAGTTTCAAAACGCAACATCACCCGAGCGCTGAGAGTATTCTGCAGGGACACGGGTCCACGTAACGCTCAACCACCGCCGCCTGATGAACGGCCCGCTGAGCGACAAACTTCGAGTACGCTTGAGCAAGAGTTGAGACGCTTTCTCCAGCGAAATCTTTTCTCTGGGTTCGGCACCTTTGAAGAGGAGCTCACTGGGCAGTCTGCCGGCGGTAGGAGCTTGCCGCAAGGCGCGGATGACGGCGACGGACGCGAGAACGACACGGCAGCCAAGCGCCGTACACAACTGAGACGAATCTGGGGTCTGTTTCGAAAGCTTGCTACTCCATACTGGCGCGAGTCTCGTACGGCGAAAACAGACTTAGCGGCCGTGTTTGCGCTGACGCTACTCCAGTCCGGTGTATCCGTGGCGTTTTCCTTTATTGGTCGTGATTTTTGGACGGCGCTCAGCAATCGTAACCCCGAGCAGTTCACCCAAGAAATGCTGCTCTTCCTGGGTGCGATGCTCGTCGGCGTGCCGGTCGTTGTGTGGTACAGCTACGCCCGCGACCGTCTGGCGCTGCGCTGGCGGGCCTGGCTGACGCGCTTCCTCCTGGAACGATACTTTTCCAACAGTGCATATTACCTGATTCAAGCCCAACAGAGCCTGCTTCTGGAGAACCAGGAAATGGATGGACACGCGGCAGCACCGGAGAGGCCCCAGGTTGAAGTCGATAACCCGGACCAGCGACTCGCTGAAGATGTGAATGCCTTTACGGCCACGTCATTGTCGTTTGGCCTTACAGTGCTGACCTCTATTCTGGATTTGGCTTCGTTCAGTAGCATACTATTCAGCATTTACCCGCAGTTGTTCGGAGTGCTCATAGTGTACAGTGGCTTTGGTACTTTTGCAACGGCTGCGATCGGGCGCCGTCTTGTGCAGTTGAACTTTCAGCAACTTCAGCGCGAGGCTGACTTTCGTTATGCACTCGTTCGGGTGCGGGAGAATGCCGAGTCTATTGCCTTTTATCGTGGAGAGGAGCGAGAGCGCAACGAGAGTGAAGAGCTTCTCAAACGAGCGGTAGATAATCAGGCAAAACTGATCGTCTGGCAGAGAAATCTGGAGCTTTTCACGACAGGCTACCGATATTTGATCCAGGTCCTGCCGGGTTTTGTGGTTGCACCTCTTTATTTTGCCGGCAGGATCGAACTTGGAGTCATTAACCAGTCCTACTCTGCTTTCAATCATATTTTGAGCGACTTATCCCTATTTGTAACCCGCTTTGAGGCACTGACTGCTTTCAGTGCCGGTGTCGATCGACTCGGTGAGTTTGCGGAAATGCTGGACGCTGCCGTCTCTTTGAATAAGCCAGAGAATGCTGAACGCTGGATTCGGATGAACTTTGTGAGCGCGACGGATCCGTATCCGTTGCAGGTCGACAAACTGACCCTGTGTGTACCGCGCGACCGCAGCGCCGTCGATACAGCCAAAGAGGGCACGTCGCTGTTCACCGAACGGGTCCTGTTTGCCGACCTGTCGTTTCAGCTTCGCCGCGGGGAGCGCCTCCTGGTGACGGGACCATCGGGGGTTGGCAAGTCGTCTCTGCTTCGCGCTATCGCCGGTCTCTGGCGACGAGGCCAAGGCCAAGTGCGACGCTCGGCCCGCGAATCGACCTTCTTCCTGCCGCAGAAGCCGTACTGCACGCTAGGTTCACTACTCGAGAACCTGTATTATCCACAGACACCGCCCGTCGCGCAACAAGACGAGCTGCGTTCTATTGCGCTGAAAACGGTTACGTTCAATGGACGTTCCAGCGCTGGAACGGAACTCGCACGTGACTCCCGAACGAGCCCGCTCGCAGAGCGCCTCTGGCAGGTGCTCGAAGCCGTGGGTCTCAGTGAACTGGCGCAGCGCTTTCCCGAGGGTCTTCGCGCCGTGCGAAACTGGTCAGAGGTTCTCTCGTTGGGGGAGCAGCAACGCTTGGGCGTCGCCAGACTGTTGCTTAATGGTGCGGATTTAGTGATTGGTGACGAGTTCACATCGGCGCTTGATATCGCCTCCGAGGCGCGGGTGTACGCAGCAATCCGACAACTCGGTGCAGCTGTCGTCTCGGTGGGGCACCGACCCTCATTGCTCCAGTATCATACCAGAATGCTGCGCCTACGCCCGCGCTCACGACATGACCGCCATCATCCCTCGCCAGATCCTGAACCCGTATGTGACTGGGAATTGCTTGACATCGAGAGCACAAGCGCGAAATCGATGACCTGGACAGAGCCCGCGTTCTTCGAATAGACACGAAAGTGGACTTGCGGCTTCAGCAGGGAGCTACCGCTTCTCGCTGCCTGATCTGGGAGGAAATCACGCGAATGCTCTAGCAGAGAATGTTCGCGCACAGCGCGCGTACCGTGATCCGTGTCGCGGTTCCGCTTACAAAGCAGCCCCAGATGCCGATTCTATCCGCAACGACGACAGATGGGTACTGTTATCAAGCGATGCACCCATCCGGTCCTTGATATGGCGATCATATGCCGTACAGCGTCCCGAGATACTTTCCTTTGGGATCAGTTGGGATCGGAATGGTCAGTGCGTCGACGTCGTGAGCCGGCGCGCTGCCGCGGATCACTCAGGACGTCAGGCGGCAGCAGCAGCAGCAGCAGCGTGCGGCAGGCCGTGTCCAACGAAAAAAGAGGTTGCAGGAGCCGCACCTGATGCGTACCGCTTTTGCGCAGACCAGGCAGGTGCCCGATCGGATATAGTAAGGTTTGAGCTTCGGGGGCATGAGTCTGGGATGTACAGTACAGTACAGTATAGCACAGTACAGTATAGCACAGTACAGTACAGTATAGCACAGTACAGTACAGTACGTGTATGCATGCACGGACGCGCATGCCCACGGCGTCTATTGGATCGATGCGCAACGCGCCCTGGCGCAATGCATTGCTGAAGGCGCTGTTGTCGATCTCCGGATTCTGCCTGGATCGCTGCATCGGTGCTGTGGTTACGCAGCCTACCCTGAACGCAATGCATATGGCCGTGCGAGTGCGCGCGACGACCTGTTCACCGGGGAACAGCGTCGACCGACGCTTCAAGCCAGCAATCACCGCTGCGAGCCCGTGAATGGCTCCAAGCTGGAGTGCGTACCGACTTTACGTCGAGAGTTCTTCTCGCAGCTGCTTGCAAAGTTCAGGCGGTAGCGCCTGTTCGAAACTCTCGCCAGTGACCTCATTCCCAATGCTGACCCAAAAGTTGCGCAGGTTATTCTTCCGGGCGAATATCTCGATGTACTTGCCGTTCGGCACGAGCGCCTCGATCCATTCATAGAGCTCATCTGGTTTCTGGCTCTGTCCGCGACGTTCGCTGAGAATCACATCTGGTCGGGGCATGCCCGGTGCAGTGCTCAATGCGGAAAGGTCGTTCCCTTTCACACCGACCAGGCACGTCTCTTTCGCGTGCTGTAGATAAAAGCCGTGATTTTTCGCCAAGCGCCGATTCACCGTCAGCTTCACCCATACGATTTCGTCGACGAGCCGATAGCCCCAGCGTTCGAACATCTGTAAAGCCACTCGGTACTTGGCGTTGATTACCCATATCAAGAGGAGTCCGCAACGCTGTAGTTTTTCCAAGGGAATAGCCAGGATCGACTCGTCGCTCAGTTGGTTATAGCCGAGCGCCACACCTCTAGTTGGGTTTGCGGTGGCGAGCTGCCACGGAGGGTCCATCAGAATAATGTCGTAGTTTCCGTTTGCTGCTGCTGCGATCTGGTCCCAGTCAGCAAACCGGACGTCAGCTCGCACGGGTATGCAGTGTGGCGGCACCATAAAGTCCTCTGGTACGTAGCATAGGTCCGAAAAGACAGAATCTGTTAGCGCATCTGCCTTTGCAGTTTCGTTGCCGCCAGGGTGTTCGTGCCGGGCAACCGCTGCTTCTGCGGCGGCTGTCGCACCTGCTGCCGCAGCTGCCCCTGCGGGGTTCTCACTGCCGCCGTGAGCGTCCTCCGGATTGGAGGAAGCGTTTTGCTGCGTGAGATTTTTGATCAGGGACACATATGATTGTAGCAGACGGTTTTCAAGTTCCTCGGTAGACTCAAGCAGCCCCAGGGGCGCTGACTCCACCATGGCAACAAGCCTAGGCGCCGCACCAGATAGGCAGTGGCGTTTGTAGGTTTTGGCGCCATGCCGGGCGTGCGTCCGGTTGCACGACGCATCAAGTTGCCGCCACCCGGAGTCGGTGTCGTCCTCGTTTACCTCAATAGTGTTCCACTTACGTGAGCGTGTTATTAAATGTGCTTTCACGGTTTGTAGCAGATGTGTTTGAAGTACGTTCATTTGAAGAGATAAAACATTCAGGGGAAAGGTGTGGACATGGAATTCGGGGATCTCGAAGTGTAGTCACAACCGGATGTCGGGGAAAAACAGAAAATTCTCCTCTCTCCGATTATCGAGCGAAGACGAGCAAGTGCTACGAAGAAGAAGATGAAGAGGATGATGATGACGAGACTTTCATGACACTGAGTGTACGAGTTCGAGGAATCCTTACATTGATGAGTTTCACCAGCATCACTGCATGCAAGGAGTTCCCGAACCGAGAGTTCAACGCCGCCATCCAGATCAGACGGTGTGCGCTGCTGAAAACAACAATCGACCAGCTGACGGGATATTTTTTATGGGGCAGCCTCTCATACTTGAGGCGTGCCTGGATAAACTGGAACGATAGCAGCCAGTCGGTCAAAAAACAGCCGGGGAGGCCTCTGTGGGTGCGTGTGCGTGTGTGCATAGATGCACTCGATAGTCCTGAAGCGTTTTTCGTTTTCCTGACATGCCGCCCACGCCCAGGTATGTTACGAAGCTGTGCGATATTCGTGGTGCGTACGAACCGGTGCTAGAGACCCAACGGAGGACGTTCACCGATTGCTCGGTGCACAGCGGAACATGCGTATTGGTCAGTGTCTCCGACGGGTAAATACAGCACGTGATCGGCGGAACCTGGAATGATAGCCGCCTTCTCCGATGCCGATATTCATCGTGCAATCGGCGGAGCGGTGAGCGTCCCTGGTCGTCGTAAACTCCGTGTTGTCCGAGAATATACTTCGTCTCCGACCTGATGCTCAATCGATTAGCGTCGTGCGAACAGGCGTTTCGTCCGAGTAGGGCGACGTTCTCCAAGTGCGACACGCACCTCTTTTCGGAACGCTCGGAGATAATGTTGTTCCTCTTATTCTGTAATTTCCCTGGCAGAGCTCGTTTGCATTCGCTGTGTACGCCCGGTGATAAACAAGCCGCACGTATGCATGCTTTATGCTATATGCCACCCTTTTCTCTATGCATGTTCGGCAAGTCGTGATCCGCAAACCTCAACGATTCTCGGTCGACAAATGCTGCCAATGCCGTCGGCCTCAGTCGCAGCACCCAAAGCGACGTGCGGTAGTTCTTGTCGAGGACGATCCGAGTAACCGAAATGTGTGTTCGCCTCTGTGAAGACGCTCTTCACGGCCTCGAACACGTACTGATTCGGGTTCAACCATGGGGAATATGTTGGGGCGCGCAGGACTATCAGCACCCTGCTCTTTACTGGTTTGGGAGCACATGACGATTCGTGGAACGCGATGATGTTCGTGATGAAACAGGTATATAGACGAGAGCCAAAGCTACAGAACTAGTCGAGAAAATATCGATTCGTATACACGCCCTTCATGCAAAGCAGTGACACACTCTCCACCGAAATGGATTCCTGCCCTGCCTCAAGTCCGAATCCAAGAACATTTTCCATGGCAGATGCGCGACGTGAACCTCTGGGAGCATATCCCATTACAGGTTTCATGCTGCACTCGAATGCAGTGCCATCGATGGCAATAAAGAGAACAGGATTCGGCTTTCGAAAGAAATCGGTTTTGTTATGTGATGGTCTCAGTGGTCTTTCAGCATGAGCTCGTGAACAAGTCGTCAAGCGACGAACCCGAGCTGTTTCCCTGTTCCATCGAGTGGCGCGGTGTGCGAGATTCACGAGTTTCCTTGAAACAGAAAGATCGCGAATTGATGCATGCCTGATTCCATGACACTACACGTGCTCTTAAAGAGATGAGTGTAAGTATGTAGCTGTGCTTTGACCAATGATATCGGTTATTGCACTAGTCCTTGTTAGGATGTGTCCCGTATGATCCAGATTCCTGTGTCACAACGATCACCGGCGGCAGAGACACCACTCTCCCACTCCGACCAAGAGCCCCAAAACCAAATATGAATCTGTAACCCAATATAAATGCAATCCGAGTGTCCACGCTTTATAGCTAAAAAAGAAGTCCGGGAGAATTCGCACGACAGAGAGCCAGCTGTTCCGCATTCCATGTGTATCGGACACGGGAGGTACCGCTCGATTCGACGCATCGATCCTGCGCGATCAACGCCTGTACCGCGCGGATCGCAACGATTCCATTTCACGACGCTCTGAGAGGACGAGCACTCGTGTTCGTAGTGCACGTTGCCGCAACGACAAGCGACCGTCGCGAGCTGTTAACTCGAGCGGCGCTGAATCAGTGTTGTGGAACCACTCCAGTTGCAAGTTAAAGGTTGACTTATGTTTGTTCTAGCAACGCAGAGCTGTTTGAACCAAAGACACGGGCGAGCATACGGTATAGTTCGCAAACGGGCCAGAAATAGGTCACCGTTCAACTGCTCAGCTGCAACTAGTAACGAGTCGGTAGCTGAGCTGCCCTCACTTTTGCACGGAATCGCACACACGACTGTGAAAACACAGGTTTCCTCAAGCCTTCAGCAACCAAACTGTCTCGCGTGCGTGTGGAAGCCGGGCTCTGACGCCGCTCGCCTAAGAGAAGCCTGGACGGCGGCGGCGGCGGCGGCGGCGAGAACTCGACGCAGACCAGCGAACGGCGTCCTAACAGCACGGCACGTACCGGTTGCAGACATCGACCAGCAACGAGCAGCGTTGCGGCACCTATTCCTGGAAATGGGGCTTTCGGTGAACGGCATGGAAACTTTTTATGAACCGCTTCTGGAAATGATCGAGCTCTTCTGCCTCGCCTTCGAACAGAACGTGAACCGAATTGGGCAACATGCGAGATCCCCGCTACGTGCGGTGGACCTGCGTTTGAGTTTCTTGGACTCCACTCCTTGCCCGAGATTTCATGTTGATTCTGTGCCCCTGCGCCTGCTCTGTACGCTACAAGGCCCTGGAACGGAAATTGCAAGGGAGACGTTCGTGTGGCGGGAGCGTTTCGAAGCAGCACGAAGCGTAGGCGGTGCCTATCGCATCCGAAAGTCCTGGTGGCAAACACAGACACTGTCGGCGTGCACAGCTGAGGAGCACGCACAGCACGTTGTTTTTAGGCGGCAGGTGTCGACGCCGCTGGCGATCAGTGTGCCCCAGTACATCTGGGACCCGTCATCTGGTCGTTGGTTGCTGCGGGATTCGCTCCCAGACGCCCCTGTTGAGCGACTTGTACCGTGGCATGCTGTGCTTTTGAAAGGCACTGGATGGATCCGTGCAGATGGCGATGCCAGTGCCGCCGCCGCCGCCATCCATCGATCGCCATGCATGCAGCCGACGGAAACGCGCTGGCTGTTCCATATCGATGCACACGTGTCTATGGACGAACACGGGGCTTAGTTGCGCGGGGCGCTACGCAGGTCCATTGCTTGCCGATGCACACGGCACAGGGACGCCCGTGCAGGGCGCTGGAGCTCGACAATTGACGAGCTCGCAACCTGAGGTGTGTGGTGCGTGCTCCTGCACGCGCTAGCGTAGCAGTTTTACTCTGTAACACCCTAGTGCCGAAAAGCGGAGAAATGCGGGCCTAGCAAGCAGCGCAGGTAAACCCCGATCAGCGTCTACTCGAAATCAGAAATATGCTGTCTATTCGCATGCACGTTTGTCACGGCAGATTCCGGCGATGTGCAGCGTTGCCTGAACCTCAACGCAACCGCCACGCATTACATCAGTGCACATCGAGCGTTGAATGCAAACGAGCAACGTACCCGCTTCGACTGAAGAGAGGCAAGTCAGCCAGAACGGGTCGGCAACCCGAAAAGAACAACATCCAATGGAGCGCGAGGTTTGCGTTTTGGAGACAGAGATCGGTACCTTCGCATCCGCACTGGACGAGAGCAAAGGTGCTTTCCGGAGACGAGCCACGGTCTCGGTTAAGCTCCATCACGCGTTTATGTGTACTGTGCGCATGCGTCGGGATGCACCTGAGCTTTATGCACGAATGCTCCGCTGTGCGCATATTGTTTACGTCCAGCGCCGATGAACCTTGCGAGAATCTTCCAAATGCATGCCTGCTGCCGACAACCAGCGAACAGGCCGCCATCTTGCTGCACTTGCCTCTACGTATAGTACATTGGCATCTCGTACCTTTCTCACTGGATGCGGTTTGTGTGGTGTAAGAGGGGAAAGAGAGCACCCGGGACCCCGTGCAACTTCGCTTGCTGTTAGCAACCAGGAGAGGTACCACTGCTCCCCTCAAAATACGTCTGTGGTCCGCCAACTGCAGACCAGGCTACCCATCTAGGACAAGGTCCTGACGCTACCAACCTTTGGGTACCGAGCCTCCTGGAGAAGCTCGCGACGTTGCCGGATGTACCCGTCAACGTGGCGAGCGAGCGTCGCAGCACGCACGTACACCACGCCTCAAATGCGGCAATCGTCGAGTCTCGCGCGCGCCGCCAACGCTGCCCGCCCGTCGGGCGCCTCACCGGGTAGCAGGGACGCGTCCTTCGAGGCAGCGACTTGAGCACTGCTGCACCTGTAGGCATGCGTCCGGGTTTCATTGTCTATTACAAGCTGCCATGCGATCAGCGTAGGTTGCAGGCGTGCAGGTATCGGTGTTCTCCTAGGGAACTTGGCTTTTCGAGTCGATCGTTGTCTGTACGAGCGCGACACGAGGAAGCACCTAGCGCTCGCGAACAACTGGGCAAACCTTGGCTCCGATCCCAAGACAAAGGCTCCGCGTCTGTTCCTCGGGTACCGTTTCGTCCTCTTCGAGACCAGCGTATGTACAAATACCCCGTTTCTGTTGTGATCCCGCTCTACAACGAGTCTGAGGCTCTGGTTGCTTTGCTGCGTGCGCTCTACGAGGCACTGGAGACGGAGAGCGCACCAGAGCAGTACCGTGGGCAGGTTGAGGTTGTGCTTGTCGACGATGGCTCTACCGACGGCACGACGGCACTGCTACGTAACATACTGCGTGACGAGTACAACGCCCCAGCTGGCGGGAGGTTGTTGCTGCCCTCGCACCTCGTGGGGGTCTTTTTCCGTCGAAACTATGGACAGACAGCAGCGCTGGCAGCTGGATTTGATGCAGCCCAGGGCGAAGTTGTTGTCACCATGGACGGTGACTTGCAGCAGGAGCCGCAAGATATCTTTCCTCTTCTGGAAAAGCTGAAGCAAGCATCGCTCGATGTCGTGAGCGGATGGCGTCGGCAGCGACGCGACGACCCGATACGCACGTGGCTCAGCCAGGTGGCGAATGCGCTCATTCGCACGGCAACCGGAGTCCACGAAGTGAACGATCTAGGATGCTCACTCAAGGCCTACCGCGCCGACATTCTGAGCGATATCCAACTATTCGGCCAAATGCATCGATTTATACCAGTTTTAGCCAAAATCGAAGGTGCTCGCCTCGGTCAGATGGAGGTTCGTCATCGACCGCGACGTTACGGTGCCAGCAAGTACGGCCTTGGTCGCACGTTTCGCGTCATTTGCGATCTGGTGCTGCTCCATTACCTTACTCGGCAGGCGACACGGCCTATGCACTGGTTCGGGACGATTGCCCTCGTGCTGGGAGCAATCGCTGTGGTGCTGGCCCTCCTACCCAACGCCCTGATCATGCCGCTGCTGGGAATGATTGCCGGCGTGTCCAACTTGAGCAGAAACCCCTTGGGTCGACTCGTTAGCCGTACAGCATTGCTTGTGCTCTCTGCCTCCGTGACCCTGACTGCACTCATTTTTCTTGGTCTTGGTATTGTCGCCGAGATAGCCGTGCGAGCGTGGTACGCGCAAGAGGCGGCGCCAGCTGGCCGACGTCCCCTGTACCGAATTAGGGAGCATCTCGAACGACACCAGCAACAGCGCGCAGTGAGTAGTTTCGGGTTTCGAACGACGTAGCGGTTTTAAGGTGGCGCACTGCGAAACGCTGAAGCACCTGGTGCGGTATCGCGAGAAGCGCCCTGCACTGCAAGGCTCCTGAACGCGGACCCGGATAGATCGGGCCCAGTATACGCGACCGCTGATGAAATTCATGTTAGCATGAAGCGGAACCGGCAGGCATTGGTAGCTAGCGCTTGGATGCAAAAGTTTGCGTCCCCTGCCAGTGTCATTCGTACCGGCCTTTGCGGGATTTTTGTTTGACTGCTTCCTTCTCGTCTCTTTCTTACATCCGGTGGTAAATACGCTGCTCCGTCCTTTCATCCAGTTTCCCTCCTGATAGTCGAAGGCTGTCAACAGCTGCGTTCGAGTTCGGACGTGAAGTTTCGGGCACTTATCTATCTATGCCGTTCATGCAGAGGCCGAAGTCGTCATCTACATTTCGCTCGCCATTTTGATCTTCTTTGTATGCAGCAGCAGCAGCAGCAGTGC
>Ga0123519_10007847_pt1 | contig 16429 bp, 15 predicted proteins | sample YelNatPaOPRAMG02_FD_87396 | JGI IMG/M metagenome (GOLD analysis project Ga0123519, IMG submission 87396) | Hot spring microbial communities from Yellowstone National Park - Yellowstone National Park OP-RAMG-02 (version 2) | ecosystem: Environmental > Aquatic > Thermal springs > Hot (42-90C) ...
AGAATGGCTAAAGAATATGCATTAAAATTTTATCAATATGCTTTAAGAACAGGCTAACATTATCTGTCATACCACAATTACTTGTTTTTTAACCTGAAGGCTGAATGGCCTGTTAGACTATTAGATTGCATTTTAGGATTAATTTTATTTTATGGCAGGGACAGTAATAGCTTTGATTATTTCTTCTGGTATCTTTTGTGGTTTACCTTCAGGATTAATACATGCAAGTCTTATAACCGATTCAACTAAGGTTGTTTCGTTTTTCTTGATATGGTGTCTTATTTTTAGTGTTACTTTTGTTGTTTCAATAATATCAGTGGTGATTTCTACAATATCTCCGAGCTTTGCAGGATGTTTGTAGTGTATTTCAGCATCAACGACCGCGAATATAAAACCTTTATTGTGATAGGCTGAAACATCTATTTTTCTGTCAGCAAGATACTCTGTTCTTGAGCGTTCCATGAATTTAAGATAATTGGCGTAATATACAACTCCACCAGCATCTGTATCTTCATAGTAGATTTTTATTTTAAGAGAATTGTTAATATTCATAATCTTGTTTTCAAAATTATATATGTAGCGCCAAGTCCACCATCTCGGTCTTTTGCAGTAGAATATGCAATAATCCATTTGCTGAATTTTCCGTGTAACCATTTAACCAGAGATTCTTTTAAAACCGGTCCTTTTGGGGATCTAAGTCCCCTGCCGTGAATAACTTTAACGCAACAGAGTCTTTTTTTAATGGCATTTTTTAGAAAAGCGCTTAAAGCTGTTTCTGCTTCATTGACTGTAAGCCCATGAAGGTCTATATAGTCCTGCACAGAAAAATATCCCTGATGCAGCTTTTGAGTAATGTCTTTTCTAATGTCAGAGTGTACCCATTCGATGTATTCAGGTGTGTCGGGAAGATTAATTTTTTGCTGGCCTGAAACTATTTTTTTTAGGGTTTTTATTGTATCGTCTTCTTTTAAAGAAATATATTTTCGGGGCTTTTTACTTAAATATGGAATGTCTATAAATTCCCTGATTTGTTTGACATTAACCATAGCTTCACGAAAAATCTCTTCATCGGATTTTTTAACATGAGATTCATGTCTATGAGTCGTTTTGTTTTTGAGAACGAAATTATTTTCCTTGAGCATATCGCCGAGGTATTTGAATGGCATAAAATCCGAGCAATCTTTTTTGAATTTGTTGAGTTCAAAATATCTTTTCATCTTATATGCTTATAATTATACCTGATTTGATAATTAAAGCAATCATAAGAAAATTAAGCCTTTGTTGCCAATGATAAAAAAGATTTTTTATCAGAGGAGAGTAAAACTATGCCTTTATTTTCAAAGTCAGCGAGAATAGAGTTTATTTCATTAATAGTCAAACCGGTTTCGAGTGAAAGGGATTCTATATCCTGAATTTTTTCTATTGCATTCATATATATATGTTTTTCTAAACCGCTGAATATTAAACTTGATTTAATACCATCACGACATAATTTGATTAACAACTTATCCCCGGTATTATCATAACGCATATAGTTATTCTCAGGACTCTTTTTCTTTATTGATTCACATGTTTCTCTGATTATCATCGACATTCTGTATTGTTCCTCATCATTATTAAAACTATAAGGGAAAGGATAATTAGAATATGAGGACATAGGAAAATCTTCCAATAGTAATGCAAATATGTTTTCTTTACTTTTAGTTATCTCAAATTTTTCCGGGTTTTCAAAAACAGGGCAGTCTGCTGGAAGATAAAACTCACCCGGAAATATTTGTATATTTTCATATACAAGAAGATGCTGGATTGTGTACATAACTTTTATATTTTCGATTAAATGTTCTTCTTTCATTTTAGGGTAACATGTAAAAAGATTAAATTGAATCGGGACACCGAGTTCAGCTGCTGATTTGATGACTTCAACGTTTTTAAGAACTGTTACACCTTTATTCATCAGTTTAAGGAGTCCTTCACTGAATGTCTCGATGCCAATTTGAAAGTTTGATACCCATTTCCCGAAATGAAGAATTGCATTCAAGACCTCTCTATCCATTCTTTCAGCCCTGAATTCAGCATAGTGAAAAGATAGACTTTTATTATTTATAAGTTGAGGTATTGCCTTGATTGTTTCTTTGTTTTTGAGAGCGTCTGAGTCGAGAATAAAAAAATTAGTTAAATCCGGGGAAATATTTTTGTAATGTTCAAATTCTGCAGAAATTTTTTCTGCTGATTTTGATTGACATTTAATGTTGTACGACTCGTCAGGACAGAATGTGCATCTTTTCCATGGGCAGCCTCTTCCAAACTCAACAGGAAGTATTATTTCGCTCGAAGATAAAGGGAAATCATTAAAATCATATGAAGGGAATGGAAGATGTTCCAGCGATATATTTGGCTTTTCAGGTGAGTTTATTATTCTGCCTTCTGCTTTGTATATTAAATTATATAAAATGTTATCTCTATTTTCGATATAGTCGAGAAGACTTTCTATTGTTATTTCGCATTCAGAGATACCCACATAGTCTAAACAATCCATATTTTTAATAAGCTCAAAAGCAAATTTTCCGGAGCAATCTTTTCCCCCGAATATTATTGGAATATCAGGATATAATGATTTAATTTTTTTAGCCATAATCAGTGAACTGCTTAACTGATAGTGTGAACAGCTAAAACCTATCAGCTTTGTATCACTGATATACGGCAATAATTTACTGAATTCCATTTTAATAAAAGATTCAGCTATTTGCCTCATGTTTAAAAAATCTGTTAAGTTAAGATTGATAGAATTAAGTCTATCATTTATTAGTTTTTGTGATTTTATGAATTTGTCGTTAAAAAGCAATGATGCGAATATGTAGTCAAGCCCCATGTATTCAACGCCTGATTGTTCTGTTTGAAATAAGAAATTTTCCCATAAATTGGGTTCAAATTTCTTAATATAGGGTAGAAAGTCGAGATGGAAATGAAAAGTTTTTACTCTTTTGCCTTTTTGAGTTAATAAAGATTGAATTATGCCTAAATTAATGTTTGGTATGTTTGCAAACCAGCGAGAAATAAATCTGGCATATGGCATTGAAATAAAAAGGAAGTCCAATTATATTTTCTCCGAAAAATGTACTTTTTATTTTTATTACTTTCTATTATTCTAAATAAACTACATTAAACAATGAAAGATAAAAAATTAATAAAATCTGGATATACAAATCCGAAAAGGGTATCTTTTCCTATTGATGAAAAGCTTCATGAATGGCTGCCAGCATTGTTAAATGCTTATTATATTATTGATAAAGGTATTTCAGAAGCACTCAAAGAAGAATTTAAAAAAGGAAGAAAACTGGCTTGCGCAAAAGGCTGTTCTTATTGTTGTAAAACTCATGAAACAATTCCTGTTTATCCTTTAGAGCTTGTGGGTCTTTCATGGTATGCCACTGAAAAAATTAAAGGACATAATAGAGATATTCTCAAAAAACAATTAAAACAATATAAGTCAGGTGACCCCTGTCCTTTTCTTATTGATGGTATTTGTTCTATTCATTCTGTAAGACCCATTTCCTGCAGGCAATTCAATGTATTTGGAAAGCCGTGCAAGGAAGGAGAAGACCCTTATTATACAAGACGCGAGGATGTGCTTAAGCCAATTAAAAAATACATTGACCATGCTTTTTTTATAATGCTTCCATTCTATGGAATTAAAGATGAAAACGAAAGGATTAGAGTAATAGAGACAGGTGGTGTACATACAATAGTTAAACTCCTGCAGAGCCTGAACTGGAAAAGCCTTGCTGAAAAGATGGAAGAATATGATTCAGAAATGGCCTGAAAGAATAATTCGGTTAATTCTTAAATGTGTAGTGGATCTACATTAATCCATAATTCGGTTTTTTTATCCTGTTTAAAGGCGTTAAGAAAAATTTTTGCTGTTTCATGAAGAATTTTACGGTCAGAGGATTTGAGAAGCAGACTGAATTCGTTATCTTTTTGTTTTTCTGTTGATTTGAATGGTCCGAGAATTTGGAGATTTTTATTCGCTTTCTTGCTAATATCTTCTATCTTTTCAAAGATATTATGTCCGGATCTAAATTTTATCAATACAAGTTTTGAAAAAGGAGGATAATTCAACTCTCTGCGTCTCTTGAGTTCTTCTTTTATAAAAGAGATATAATCATATTTTTTGAGGTATTTAAAAAGATAATTTTGAGGCATACGGGTCTGGACTAATAATTCGCCGTCAAATGATATTTTATCAGCGATTGAGACAAATTCCTGATAAGCTTTTTCCGAAGCTCTGAAATCTGGAAAATTTAAAAAAGAATCTGCATTTAGTATAATTGCTTTTGAAAATTCGTTTAAAGTAATAATTCTGCTAGTCATTAATTTTGTGCCGATTATTATCCTTATGTCATCACTTGAAATGGAACTGAGAAGACTCTTTAAAGCTTTTCTTCCTGAAGCTATATCACTGTCTATTCTGATAGTTTTAAATCCGGTTAAAGATTCTAATTCTTCCTGAATTCTCTGTGTTCCTGTTCCAAGCATTTGAAGATTATAACCTTTGCATCTGCCACATTGTTCCGGTACAGGTGACAACGAATAATTGCAATATCTGCATTTTAATGCGTGGATCTTCTTATCAACTGTAAGAGGTATCCCGCAGTTTACACATTTCTGAATATAACCACAATCATCACAGTGTACGACAGATGCATAACCTTTTTTATTAAGTACAAACATTACTTTATTCCCACGATTTATTGAGTTCAAAGCAGATTCAATTACTGATCTTGAGATGCCAGACTTCAGACACGTGCCATATCTTGTATCTATTATTCTAATTTTTGGTCTATTTATATGAATATCAGGTTTTAACAGATTATATTTGCCTGACATGCAATTATGAAGAGATTCAATGGATGGAGATATTGATGAAAGAAGGACTACTGATTTTTCGTAATAACCTCTCATAACCGCAATATCTCTTATATTATAAAATGGTATTTTTTCTAATTTATAAAAACTGCTATGTTCATTAAGAACTGCAATCAGAGATACTTTTTTAAATGGCGTAAAGACAGCATGTCTTGTGCCGATTACTATATCGGATTTTCCGGAGACTATTCTTTCTATTGAAAGAATTTTTTGTGGTTTGCTAAGTCCGCTATGGTATTGACAGACACGTTCACCAAAGGATTTTTTTAACAAAGGATAAAGAGTTTCAACAATTGATATTTCAGGACAAAGTATAATTATGTTTCTGAAATTATCTAAGATTCCAAGTATGAAGGAGTATTCTATATTTCTGGAATGTGCGTACAACAAATAACTTTGGTAAACATCTTTTTTAAGTGATTTTAAAAATAAGTTTAAAATTGGATTAATATCAAATTCAGGTATATTATTATAAGATTCTAAATCAGGTAACTTTAATTTATCTTTATTTTTAAGAGAAGGCGAAGATAATTCAAAAAATTCCCCTGGAAGTATATTTTTTAAAATAGTGCCTTGATTGACCATATAGTATTCAGACATCCATTTTAAGAGTTTAAGCATATTTTTGCTGAAGAGTGGCTCACTCCCGTGGATTTTTTCTATGAATTTAATATTATCCAAGGTTTGTGTGTTAACTATTTCAGTTACAATACCTCTCTTAGAACTATTTCTAACAGGTGCGGTTACAAGCATTCCAGGTTTGATTAAATTAGAATTATCTTCCCTGCAACTGTAGAGAAGAGGTTCAAAGTTTAGGGGAAAAACTACTCTGCAAAAATTCATATGTAATTCTATCACATTGTTAAGAATCTTATCTTTATGTCATAATTTATATTATGAAAAGAAGAATTATTTTGATTTTTGTAACATTTGCCGCAATTATTTTTTTCAGGACTACAAATCTTTCAGCTTTTGAGCCCAAAATAGATGTTTCTAATTCCGAAGTCTATTATTATTTGATTCTTGGATATGATGCTGAGAGGGAGGGTAAATGGGAAAAGGCTATTGATTATTACAATAAAGCTTTAAGTTATGATACAGCATCTTCTCATATCAAAATGTTATTAAGCTCTGTCCTTTTAAGAACAGGGGATATTGAAGAAGCTATATCGCTTGCAGAGGATATTCTTAGAAACGACCCTAAATATGTCCCTGCCCTTATGTTTCTCGGAGAATTGTATAACAGTCAGAAAAAAACTGTTGATGCAATTACAGTGTACAAAAAAGTTTTAAGAATACAGCCTGATAATCAGGAAGCTTCTCTTTTCCTGAGTCTTCTTTACGCATCTCGGAAAGAATATAATGAGGCTGTAGAAATACTTGAAAAACTTGTTAAATCTTCACCTGATAATCTGATGGCAATTTATTATCTTGGGGTTCTTTTAACTGAAAAGGGAGATTTAGATGAAGCTATAAAGTATTTCAATATGGCTGCTGAACAGAGACCGAATTTTGATGCAGCATATTATAATCTTGGCTTAATATTTGAACAAAAAGATGAAATGGAAAAGGCAGTCGAAAATTATAATAGAGCAATTTTATTGAATCCACATAATCTTCAGGCGAGAGAACGTCTTGGACAGATATATTTCAAACAAAAAGATACTGGAAAGGCAATTGAACAATATGAAGAAATAAGCAATCAAATCCCAATTAATATTGATATTCATATAAATCTCGGGGTTTTATATTTTGAAGATAAACAATATGATAAAGCTATAGAAGAATTCAGAATAGTTCTTCAGGATAGACCCGAGAATATTTCGATCAGATATTACCTTGCCCTTGCTCTTGAAGAAATGGAAAGATACACAGAAGCTATTTCCGAACTCAGAAAAATTATACAGGCAGACCCAAAACATCTTGGAGCATTTTTGCATCTCGGGATTATCTACAATAAGACAGATAAAGAAGATGAAGCAATTAAAGTTTATCAGGAAATTCTGGATTTTGAGAAAGATAAACCTGAAATTTATTTATATTTATCTTCTTCTTATATAAAAAAGAAAGATTATCAGAATGCAGAAGAAATTATTAGAAAAGCTTTAGAGAGGTTTGATAAGAATGATGATCTATACTTTAATCTTGCTGTTGTAATGGAAAAAACAAACAGGTTTGATGAAATGGTGAAGTATCTGAAAAAGACTATTGAACTGAATCCAAAACATGCTGAAGCATTAAATTATATGGGATATAGTTATGCTGAAAGAGGTATAAATCTTGAGGAAGCTCTCGGGCTTGTGAAAAAAGCTCTTGAAATCAAGCCTGAAAGCGGATATATTCTTGATAGTCTCGGCTGGATATATTTTAAACTTGGCAAAAAAGAAGAAGCGCTCGAGTTTCTTCTTAAGGCAGCAGAACTTACAAAAAATGATGCTGTTATAATGGAACATATCGGTGATGTTTACATTGCCTTTGGGAACAGGGATAAGGCAATCGAGTATTACATTAAATCACTCGAGTCGGAAACAGAAAGTGAAGATGAAGGGTTAAAAGACAGAGTTAGCAGGAAAATCGAAAGTATAAAAAATAAATAGAAATAAAATTTCTCGCAATATCTGCGCTATTCTTAAATAAAATTTGTAGATAAATAAAAAAAACTGAAATATGATGCTCAGAATAAAAGCGCCGGCAAAAATTAATTGGTTTCTCAAGATTACCGGTAAAAGAGAAGACGGTTATCATTCTTTAATTACACTTATGCAGTGTATTTCCCTTTATGATATTTTAGAATTTGAGCCTGCCGAAAAAATTGAGGTTATTTCTGATTTAAATATACCTCTTGAAGAAAATTATATTTATAAGGCTGCAATGCTTTTAAAGAAAGCATATTCAATCAGAAAAGGTGCAAGGATTTTTTTGAAAAAAAATATACCTATAGCTGCCGGACTCGGCGGTGGAAGTAGCGATGCTGCACATACCCTAATTGGCTTAAACAAATTATGGAGCATTGGTATTAGAAATAAAGAATTAATGGAATTATCCTTTAAACTCGGCTCTGACGTCCCCTTTTTTCTGGCAGGAAATATCGCATTGGTCGAAGGATTCGGAGAAAAAGTTACACCAGTAGATATGAAAGGGACATTGATATTACTTATTGTTAAACCTTCTTTGTCTATATCAACCGCTTGGGCTTATTCAGCTTTTGATAAAAATACAAAGTTGACAAAAAAAAATATTGATATTAAACTGTTAATTCAGGCTTTGAATGATAGAGATTTTGCAAGATTAGCGACTTTGACTGATAATGAACTTGAACCAGCGGTCATTTCAAGCTATCCTGTTGTAAAGGAATTGAAGGAAAATTTGATTGAATCAGGTGCGCTTTTTTCATCCATGACAGGCAGTGGTTCTTCTGTGTACGGAGTTTTTCATGATATTGAAATGGCGGAAAAAGCTTCTGAAAGATTTGATTCCGAATGGCACAGGATTGTTAAGACCCTGATTTGAAAATTAAGTAAAAATTCAAGATGCTTGGTAAAGAATTGTATATTAGATGTATGTTTTGGTTTTAATATTGAAGATTTGGGGCGTCGACAAACGGCAAGTCAGGAGACTTTGGATCTCCCATCTGGAGGTTCGAATCCTCCCGCCCCAGCCATGAAGGAAATAATTTATTTTTATTGAAGCTATATTTTGATGATAAAGGAATATAAAATATTTATTAATAGAAAAAGGCTGTGAGCAGTTTTCAATAATAAAACTTTGATTTTATACTGGTTCGAATTATTCTTTTTATAAAAGGAGATGGAATGCCAGAGGGAATTAAATTTTTTACAGGGAATGCACACAAAGAACTTGCAAAGGAAATAGCAAATTATCTCAATATACCCGTGTCTGATGCCACGGTGACAGAATTCAGCGACGGAGAAATAAGTGTTCACATCAATGAAAATGTCAGGGGTGCTGATGTTTTTGTGCTTCAGCCAACATGTATGCCTGTTAATAAAAATCTTATGGAAATTCTGTTGATGATTGATGCTCTTAAAAGAGCATCTGCAAGAAGAATAACTGCAGTAATTCCATATTATGGATACGCGAGACAGGACAGAAAAGTACAGCCTCGTGTTCCTATTTCAGCAAAACTTGTAGCAGATCTTATTACAGCTGCCGGAACGAACAGAATTCTCACAATGGATCTTCACGCAGCTCAAATACAGGGTTTCTTTAATATCCCGGTTGACAATCTTTATGCAGCTCCGGTTCTCTTTGAATATGTGAGGAAAAAATATAATTTAAATAATTTGATTATTGTATCTCCTGATGCAGGTGGTGTTGAAAGAGCGAGAGCTTTTGCAAAAAAACTCGAGTGTTCAATCGCAATTATAGATAAAAGGCGTGAAGCAGCGAATGTCTCACAAATAATGAATGTAATTGGCGATGTAAAAGGTAAGGACACGATTATACTTGATGATATGGTTGATACAGGTGGAACTACAATTCAGGCAGCTACAGCTCTTATTGAGAAAGGAGCTAAGAGTGTTGTTGCTGCATGTACACATGCTGTTCTTTCAGGTAATGCTGTTGATAAAGTCAATAATTCCTTATTGCAGGAGCTTATTGTCACAAACACAATACCTATGAATAGCAGGACCGAGAAATGCAAAAAATTAACAGTTCTTAGTATAGCTCCACTTATAGGTGAAGCAATAAAAAGAATACACGAAGAAACATCAATAAGTTCGCTTTTTGTATAAAGAAGGAGGATAAAATATGGAGACGATTACAATTAATGTTGATAGGAGAGATATAAAAGGTAAAGGAGCAGCAAGGTCTCTCAGAAGAAATGATATGATACCAGCAGTGATTTATAGAGGCGGAGAATCAATGCCTATAAAAATACCAAAGACAGAGATTACCAAATTTATAAACACTACTGCCGGTGAACAGGTTATGGTAAAGCTTCAGTTTTCAGATGGAGAAAATAAGTTTGCTTTAATGAAAGATTATCAGGTTGACCCTGTTAAGAGAAATTTATTACATGCTGATTTCTTTGAAGTTTCTCTTACAGAGAAAGTTAAAGTAAGTGTACATGTTACTACAGTTGGAGAACCCATAGGTGTAAAAAGAGATGGTGGAGTTTTACAGCATGTTTTAAGAGAAATCGAAGTTGAATGTCTGCCTGACAAAATACCAGGGCATATCAAAGTAGATATATCAAATCTTGGAATCGGACAATCTTTTCATGTTTCTGATATAAAAATCGATGAAGAAATAAGAATACTTACTGACCCGGATGGAGTTATAGCAAATGTTGTTGCTCCAGTTATAGAAGAAGTTGCTAAACCAGCGGAGGAGGTTGCTGCTGCAGAAACAACTGCTGAACCAGAGGTAATTAAAAAAGGCAAAAAAGAAGAAGCAGAGGAAGAGAAATAGTAGTATATTATGTATGGGCAGGTTTGAACCCTGCCCATGCGGTAATTATACATGTGGTTAATTACAGGTCTTGGAAATCCTGGTAGAAAATATTCAAGAACCCGACATAACATAGGGTTTATGGTTCTGGATGAGCTTGCTGACCGATACAATATAGAATTCACAGATAAAAAAGAATATCGTATTGGAAAGTGTTTTATTGGAGATAAACAAATTCTGCTTGTAGAACCCCTCCTTTATATGAACCTTAGCGGTGTAGCTATAAGTAATATATTTAAAAAATATCCTGTACAGACTCAAGATATGATTGTGGTTTATGATGACCTTGATATTGAAACCGGTAAAATTAGGATTAGAAAAACAGGTTCATCAGGCGGGCATAAAGGAGTTCAATCAATAATTGATAATATTGGAACAAAAGATTTCATAAGAGTAAGAATTGGAATAGGAAGAGAACCCGGAGTATCTGCTGAAAAATATGTTCTCTCAAAATTTAATAAAGATGAATTGCAAGTAATAAAAAATGCTATCACTATAGCTGCAGAAGCAATTACAACAATTATTACTGAGGGTGTTGATAAAGCAATGAACCGCTTTAATTAACCCAAATAATACAGGTGTTGCTCAAAATAAATTCGTTTTACGTGTCTGTTGTATATGTAAAAGATGATTATACGAATAAATTTATAGTTAATTCTCAATATCTGATACCGACGCTATCTATAACTTGATTTTAAATATAAAATCTTTATTTATATTATTTCGCAACGGTTTCTGCCATTTCTTTTTGCTATATAAAGGGCTTCATCTGCTCTTTTTATAAAACTCATTTCATTATCAGTTGGAAGTAATTCTGTGATACCAAAACTTGCTGTTATTTTCCTTTTTATTCCCTTAATTTGTAATTCTTCTATTTTATGTCTTATTATTTCAGAGGCTTGGAATGCATTCTTTAGGTTTGTATTTGGCAAAACAAGAATAAATTCTTCTCCACCATATCTTGCTAATATGTCTTCATGCCTTATTGATTTTCTAAGCGTTTTAGCAAATATTTTTAAAACGTGGTCTCCCATATCATGTCCATAAGTATCATTTATTTTTTTAAAATAGTCTATATCAATCATTACAAATGAAAGAGGTAAATTGTGCCTTATAGCAAAAGAAATTTCGCGTTTAAGCATTTTTTTAAAAGCTCGTCTGTTTAAAAGCCCTGTTAAAGAATCTGTATTCATAGTTCTTTTTACAGTAGCTAAAGCCTCAGAGAGTTGTATATTTTTCTTTTCAAGCTCTCTTGTTATATTAACTATCTGATCATTTAATTTTGACATTTTTAAAATCAACTCATTATAAGAAAGGCGATGCTGTTCAAATATAAGCAGATACAATTTTTTAAAACGAAAAATATAACCTTTAAGAAGAATTTCAGACTCATTTGAAATGGTGAACAAAGAATTAAGTTTTCCAAATGAATTTTTAGGAAAACGAATCTTCTCAGAGTTTTTGGAGAGAAAATCATTTAGGTCCCTATCTAAAGGTTTTACCTTTAGACCCAATACTTCTAAAAATCCTTTGTTACAATCAAGTATTTTACATTTTCTGTCAATTATAACAAAACCTATACCGCTTAATTCTGTAAGATAAAAGAATATTTTTTTATTATTCTGATTAAGTATTTCTAAAATTTTCATTAAATTTTAAACTGCCGTACAATTTCCACAGCTGATTTTGCATCAGTAGCAAATAAATCGGCCCCTATTTTTTTATATAAATCAGGCATAAAATTGAATGCAATACCGCCAACAAGTATTTTAGGGGAAGGGGTTTCGAGTTTTTTAATTAAATTTATTATTTTTTCAGCTCTTTCAACATTGAAAGGCATTGTAACAGATAAAGCAAGTATTTTTGGTTTAGTTTTTCTAACAAGTTTAATCAATTCTTGTTCAGGAACATTTGCACCTAAATAATAAACATCCCAACCGTCTATTTCAAAAAAATCAGCTACTATTCTGCCACCTAAATCATGGAATTCATTAGGTGAGGATGTTACTATTGCTTTTAATTTTTTCTTTTTTGGTTTTGGAAAATGGATGTATATATTTGCAATAATCCTTCCTACAATTGATGTAGCGAGATGTTCTTCTGCTACTGAAATTTTTCCTGTTTCCCAGAGATTTCCGACATCGTAAAGAGCTGGTTGAATTATCTTTAGATAAAAATCTTGTATATCCTCATATGATTTTAGAATTTTATTTGTGAATTTTAGAGCAGACTCAAAATCACCATCTATGATATAAGACAGAAATTCATTCTTTTTATCTTTCCATTCTTCTTCTATTTTTAGGATAAAGTCGCTTTGTCTTTTTGACAGCTCTATCATTTTTTTATGCTTATTGATAAGCCAGTCATAAATTTTTATTATTTCAGAGGCATTAGATTTTGAAAGAAACTTCTTAACTGCATTCTTCCATGCTTTTAATTCAACTGGGAAGTACTCATAAGAAAAACCATGATTGTGATAAGATTTGTAAACCCATGGCACTAATCTTACGAGCATTTCAAAAAGGGAAAACTTAAAAACATTAATCATGAAATGCACATGATTTCTGTGATTATCATACATCATCTGCAAGGAATTCCCTCCAATTAGTTGAACTAAATCTTTTCTTTTTGACATCTCATTATTTACAAAATCAAGCATGAAATCCTTATTTATTTCGTATTCATCTGATGCTTCAGCAGAAACATGAAGCTTTATATCTGCTTCTTTAAAAAGTTTTTCCATTTATACACCTTTAAAATGTATTTTACATAAAGTATATCAAATAATTTTTATGACTACTACTGAATAACTAAAAAATACTATGATTTTACAATTTATAACAAAGGTAAATTGATATAAAAATCTGGCAAGAAAATTAACCTCAAAATGTATTACTTGGTTTAATTCATAGTAAAACATGAATTGTAAAAACTGTATAAACTTATGTAAACTGTAAATTATTAGCCAAATAATGAAATTAAAAGAATATAGATGTTGCGAACAAATTATTTTTCGATACCTTAATGTGCTGTTACATTCGTTATCTGTTAATAGTTGTCCGCAATATGTATCAAAACATTTTCTTACTGAAACGGACAGCGGATATGTAAAAACAATTTATTTTAAAGCAATGTTTGTATTATCTGGATTAAGTTAAAAAGGTGAAAGAATGAAAGACATGCTTGGCAGAGAAGAACTTATTACTGTTGAAAAGGCTTTATATCTTTTATTTCAATATGTACCTTTTAAAATGCCGGCAGTAAAAAAGGTTTCTATTGAAAAGGCATATAATTTAGTAACTTCTCAGGATATTATATCTCCTGAAAATCTACCAGCGTTTAACAGGTCAACAGTCGATGGATTTGCAGTTAATGCTGCTGATACATTTGGAGCTACTGAAAGTATGCCTGCTTACCTGAACATTGTAAATGAGATATTGATGGGAGAAGAACCGAATTTTGCTTTAAAGAGAGGCGAGGTTGCGAAAATTTCCACAGGTGGAATGTTACCTTCTGGTGCTGACTCTGTAGTAATGTTTGAACATACTCAATATATAGACGAAAAAACACTTGAAGTTTTGAAACCTGTTTCACCGGGAGAAAATGTAATACAGGCAGGAGAAGACGCAAAAAAGGGAGAGGTAATTTTTAAGACAGGTCATAGATTAAGGCCGCAGGATATAGGAGCACTTGCTGGAATAGGTTTAAAAGAGGTGGAAGTCTATGAAAAACCCATTGTTTCTATTATTTCAACCGGGGATGAAATAGTTCCTGCTGGAATGCCTGTAAAACCCGGGCAGGTAAGAGATATAAATACCTATACTCTTTCATGTCTGATTGAGGAATCAGGTGGCATTCCTTTAAGAAAAGGAATATTCAAAGATAATTATGAGCTAATTTATCAGGTTCTGAAGGAATCTATTGAAGAATCTTCAATGGTGATTATTTCCGGAGGAAGTTCAGTTGGCGCAAAAGATGTAACAGAAAAAGTTATTAATGATATTGGAACACCAGGGGTGCTTTTTCACGGAGTAACACTTAAGCCGGGTAAACCAACAATAGGTGGAATAATAGATAATGTGCCGGTTTTAGGACTTCCCGGACATCCTGGTGCTGTAATAATATGCTTCAATATTTTTGTAAAGCCTTTGATTTTGGAGCTTTCAGGAACTGTTAAGGAAAAAACTTTTGTAAGAAATAGAATCATAAAAGCAAAGATTAACCGTAATATTTCTTCAAGCCCCGGGAGAGAAGAACATATTGCAGTTAAACTTGAAGAAATTAACGGAGAATTGTGCGCAGTACCATTACTTGCAAAATCCGGAATTATTACCACTTTAACTCAAGCTGATGGAATAGTAATTATACCTGTATCCAAAACAGGAATAATTAAAGATGAAATTGTAGAAGTCAGACTTTTTTAGGTATCTGAATGTATTCTGAAAATCATATTGAGGTCAGGTATTATATTAAAACCCGGATTGAACTTGAAAAAGCGGCTGATACTATAGCTGCACTTCAATCAATAGGGGTATGGTCAGGAATTGGCGAACGCTTTAAATCAACTCTTTATAAATATGCAGCCAGAGTAATTGAAATCTCTCATGTGGAAAAAGGAAAGGAATATTCGGGTTTTGTTAAAATAGCGTTTCCTTATGTAAATTTTGGCTTTAATATCCCGAATCTTTTAAGTACCATTGCTGGTGAATTATATGAAATGAATATTTTCATTTCAATAAAATTACTTGATATTGAATTCCCTTCTTCATATCTCAGCAATTTCATTGGACCGAAATTCGGGATAAAAGGGTGCAGGGATATTCTAAAGATTTATGAAAGGCCTATAATTGGTTCAATTATAAAGCCATGTGTCGGACTCTCTGCCGGGCAATTGGCAGAACTTGCTTATGAAGGATTCTCTGGAGGTATTGATTTTATAAAGGATGATGAATTACTTGCGGATGCTTCTTATAATACTGTTTCTGAAAGAGTAAAAAAAGTAACAGAAAAGATAAAACAGGTTGAGGATGAAACGGGTGAAAAAAAGATGTATGCCTTTAATGTAACTGGAAGACTTAGTAGACTTAAAGAACTTCATGATACGGTAGTTGAGAATGGTGGAAAATGTATAATGATTAATGCGGCAGCAGTTGGATTTGAAGCCATGAGGGAACTTGCAGAATATTCAGAATTACCAATTCATTGTCACAGGGTATTTTCCGCAATATTAGCAAGAAATACTCATTTTAACATCAGCTTCCCTTTGCTTACAAAACTTTATAGACTATGCGGAGCAGATCAGATTCATTGCGGTGCTATACAGGGTAAGCTTTTTGAAAATGACGACGAAGTTCTCTTAAATATGAATGAATGTATAAAAGATTTTCATAATATAAAACCTGCAATGCCTGTAAGCTCGGGTGGACAATGGGCGGCCAGTGCTCCTATTAATGCAGCTAAAATCGGACACTATGATTTTATTCATCTCGCAGGTTCAGGCATTTATTCACATCCAGATGGTCCTTTTGCCGGAGCAAGAAGTATGAGGCAGGCATGGGATGCAGTAATAAAAGGGGTCAGTTTAGAAGAGTATTCCAAAGAACATATTGAATTAAGAAAGGCTCTTGATTTCTTTGGAACTAAGAATAACAAATTTCTAAAAACAAGCTTGACAAAAATTTAATATATAAGTTAACATAATTTCTCTTGAGTATTTGTTCTTTGAAAAATCTAAAAAAGTGCGTAGCACACCCTTAAGTCAGTTCAAACTTTGTGAATTTAAAGATTCTAAATTTTAATGAGAGTTTGATCCTGGCTCAGAACGAACGCTGGCGGCGTGCCTAACACATGCAAGTCGGACGGATCAAGCGAAGAGCACAGAGCGTAGAGCAGTAGCGAAGCAATTAATGTTTAAGGTACAAGCTTCTCTGAGCGAGGGGCTTTAAGCTCTATGCTGTGAGCTCTTTGCTTGGTTAGTGGCGGACGGGTGAGTAACACGTAGGTAACCTACCCTATGGAGGGGGACAAC
>Ga0123519_10007852_pt1 | contig 16427 bp, 25 predicted proteins | sample YelNatPaOPRAMG02_FD_87396 | JGI IMG/M metagenome (GOLD analysis project Ga0123519, IMG submission 87396) | Hot spring microbial communities from Yellowstone National Park - Yellowstone National Park OP-RAMG-02 (version 2) | ecosystem: Environmental > Aquatic > Thermal springs > Hot (42-90C) ...
AGATGAAGCAAGGCTAACTCCTGCTGCTGCGGCAGGATAACATAAATATCTATTTGTTGTTGTTGCCATATTATCACCCCCTTTTCAAAATCAAACTCCAACTTTCATTTCCAGTATCTTCATCAACAACTAAAACAAGCTCAAAATCTTTGTATATTGCGTGAATTTCAATAAAATGATATTCGTTTCCAAGCCTTAAATTACCAAAATCACCCTCTATTGGCTCCATACTTCTTTTAACACGCCTGAAGTAATTAAAGCCAATGGGAATCAAAGGTTTTAAGTCAGCCCATTTCTGTTTAGGAGACTTTGATGGAAGATTGAAAGTTCTAACTGGTTCTCCTTCTTTTTCAATTTGAATACGAAGTCCTGTAATCTCAAGTTTGTTTTTGGCTAAATGAAGAAGAAGCCTCTGCCAAGGCGAGGGTTCGTTAGGTATTTCTTCAAATGGTGGTTTGCCTTCAATGGCAACGCTTCCATCGCTAAGTGAAGCGAGCCATCGGCTCACAACTTTTTTCATTGGTTTATCACCAAGACTAAAGCTCTATTTCAATGGGTTCTAGTTCAGGTGCAAAGATAACTAACTTTTCCGCACTTTCAGGAATTCTAATTGTCTGTTTAAGGTCGGCAACATTGATACCGCCGACAACCAATCCCTTTCCCGCCATTTTGTAATACTTTTTATCGGCTTCAACTAAATCTAGGACTTCTTTGATTGTATAAATTTTTTCCTTTTCCATATTATTCCATATTATACCATATTACTGGTAAGTCAGTTCTATTCCCAACCTAAATGCTGTCTTGTCTCCGACTGCAGTTGGCGACGCCGAGCAAAAGATGTAAAAGTCGTGTGATGTTGCCGATGCCTGGTTGGCAAGAGCAACGGCGCTTGTTTTAGGTGCGGCAGATGTCCAGCTTGTGTTTGACTGTTCCCCTGCCTTGAAGTCTACTCCAGTTGGTGCAGTATTCACATCGCTTCCGTTATCAGCCCAAAATTTGGCATTTGAGGTAGCAACGGATGATGCGTCAGAAAAGTTAATCTTTAGCGGACACTGTGCTGTGGTTGGAACTGATGCACTAAGGGTTTGAGAACCACTACCATCTATTGATACAGTTGATGAGGTTAAGTATTTAGTATTGTGAACGTGATTGGTTGTGCAGAGGTGCGTTCCAGAGGAATTTTCAATATGAGTTGAGTCCTGATAGGAGTTAACAGTAATGGCATCACCAAAGTTTGCACCATAAAAACCAACTTTATCAGTCGCTCCGATTGTGAGTGTTCCACTTGTGAGTTGTGCTGTCCAAGTAAAGGTTGCCATTGTTTCTTAAAATAATTTTAACACCAATAAAAAGAATTGCAAGATGTATTTTTTTAATTTATCCGCAGAAACATTATAAGAAGTTTTACAAATGAAGAAAGCTAAGATTTATAACTATTTTTCTTCTTCAACCTTAACCGTTTTTTTCGCTTCTTTGATCTCTTTAACAACACCAGCTTCAATTAAAGATTTAGCAGATGTCTTGTCCATCTCAAACTCCTGCCCTATTTCATAAGTGGTTCCATTATGTCTAACTGAGGATAATGCTTTAACTTTCATTTTTTATACTTAAGCTACTGCATTCTTTATAAGATAGATGGCTTCATTTGCTACAACCTTTGCCTCGTAGTAATCAGTAATTCTGACAAATTCTGATTTGACTGCTGGCTCGTCCCACCTATCAATTACTCTGCCATTTGTCAACTGTAGATGATAACCAGCTGATAGTGTTCTAATTCCGGGAGTCGGAGTAATATATGCCACCCAAAAACTCTTAGGCCATATATATGTCATCGAATCTGATGCTCCATCAGCTGCTGTGTTTTTAACTGCTTTTCCGATGAAGACATTCTTGAATCCGAATAAGCTAGCAAACAAGTCTTCAGTTAAAACTGCTTTCTGACTATACTTTACCCTCTCCAAGAGATCGGGGTGATGTTGTAATTTGGACCAAACTTCATAACCCATAAAGCAAGTATTAACAGCCATAAGACCGTTCTTTTGAACAGTATCTTTAGCGGTCTGAATGTCTGAGAACGGATCTGAGTTTGTATAATCGGACCACTGAGATGTTCCAGAAAGAGTGACATTCTGAGTGATTACAGATGTGTTATTCAACATACTTGCCAAAGAATCTTCTTTGTTTATTAAAAGCCTGTCTGTCAAAGCGAGTGTAGCATCAACTCTTGGATCAAGTGGAGAATCAGCCTGGTCTCTTACATCGTATTCAATGGGCATTTCAAGAGAGTGTTCAACTAGAGGACCATAAGCAACTTTGGTCATTCCGTAGTCAACTCTATTAGCTCTGCTTACTCCAGATCTCTCATCTTGAGCTTTCTTCAAATTAGACTTGTCATACTTGAAGTAGAAACCAGTCTTTTTAGCAACTGAAACCGTCGGGAAGACCTTTTCTGCGATGTATTCCTCGTTGGAATACCTTAAAGAAAGGTTTGTTAGTATCGGGTCCTGGTAAAAATCTTTTGCGTCCATAGTTTTAACTTATAGCTAATCTACCTAACATCGGTATAAACTCAATTATATCACCTGCTCCACCAGCTTCAAGAGCTCTTCCAATCACTTCATCATTAGCAGTGGTTGTAGCAATTGCGTTTCCGTTAGCATCGGTTGTCAAATCATCACCAATTGCAACTGTTCCACCAAGCATCACCTTACCAGTTCCTGAAGCAGATCTAACTAAAACTTCTGCTGGTTCGTTAGCTTTCGGTTTATTCTGAAGAACACCAACAATATCTCTTTGGGTAGCTGAAGAAGCAAGTCCTACAACTCCTGCTGATGTTAACCTAACAATGAAGTATTGTTTGGCTGAAAGATCAGCACCTGCTTTGAAATTTGATATGTCGCCTCTGCGTTGAACTGCCATATTACTTTTTTAAGTCCTCCTCGTAAGCCTTATAAGCTTCGGGATACTTTCTAGCAACTAACTTTGTTGCTTCTGCGTCTGAAAGAGTTTTACCTTCTTTTAATGCTAACTCTTTCTCGCTAGCTATTAGTTTATTAAACTCTTCGGCACTTGTCAATACCTTTCCTGAACCAATTTCACCAAACATTTTTCTATCAGGGATAGCTTCCATTACTGCATCAAACCATTTCCTTTGCTGTTCAGTAAAAGAAAGGATAAGAGAAATCAAAGCATCTTTGCCTTTAGGAGCTACCTTTCCGCCTTTTTCGTGGAATAGAAGAGTTCCTTCAACTTCTCTTTCAACTTTCATTCTCATAAGTTCTTGACTAGCTTTTCTTCCTTCTTCTGCCATCTTTTTGATAGCCTCAAATTCTGAAGCTTTGATAGTAATTGAGTCTTTTTCGCTTGCAGTAGTAACTCCACCCTCCCCTTGATTGTTTTCCTCTTCTTTTTTCTCGTCACCTTCGGGATTAGTCTCTTCTTGCTTGTTTTCTTGAGAATCTTCTGCGGGAGGATTTTCCACTAAGCCGAATTTAACTTTTTCGTCTTCAGTCAATGAATCAATATTCTCCTTGAGGAATGCTTTTTCCTCCTCTGTGAGGCTTGCTGGATCTTTAGCTTTAATCTCTTCTAGATTCATATCAGTATTACCTAGTATTATCATACTTACTATACTGTTTGTCAAGTGGTTTGTCAAGTCCTCTTTTGCAGTTAATGGTTTGAGCTCTTTAAACAACGGTCTATTTGTAAGAGTTCCTGCTACAAAAACTGGTCCAACATATTTACTGGTTTCAGGATCAACAAAATTAAGCGAAAACTCTGGCGAGAAAAATCTATAAATCTTGTCTTTCAAGAGCTGTTTTCCCACAGCAGTCCACTCAACAATTGCCCATAATCCATCCTTACCTTTTGCTATTAAATCTTTAACCCATCCTGCAGCACCCTTACCATCGTGGTCAACATCAATAGGCACACCAACTCTAATATTCTTTTTAAAGTTCTCTTCCATCTGCTTAATATCTTGCTCTGTAACTTCAACTTCTCCGTATTGCCCTGTATTCCACTTACCAACTGGCAATACATGAATTTCAGTCGGCAATCCTTCTGAATTCTCACCAGCTTTGATTAAATCAATGAAAGAGATAATCTCTCTAGCTGAAACTTCAATACCCGCATCTTTTGCAATAGACCTCAATTTGTCTATAACACGCTTTTTAACATCTGGCGGAAGATTGGTTTGAGGAGCTCTGGCTAAAGCATTTCTTAAATGTGGCAAATCAATCTTGCCATCTTTATCTTTATAAGGAAGATGTCTTAATGAACGAGGCTTGGTCTTACCTGTTTCGTCTTTTTTACCACCTGGCTCAATGTAAGCAAAAGACGAGTCTGGCAAGTCGTTAATATAGGCCGTAGTCCATTCTGCAGCTGTCATCATAGGCATTTGAACTCCTTCTTTTTGATGTCTCATTTTAACTTTTTGTTTAATTATATCTAAAGCATAATCTTTTGCTTTTTCTTTTGCAAGTGACCCATTGCAAATAGAGCATTCACCAACACTCCCTGCTTCGTCGTGAATAATCTGGTGTGCTGTCTCAAAGTCTAAGCTATCAGCCCCCATTATAGAAGTGCGACAGATACGAATAGCTGATTCTTTGCTTTTACCTTGCTTCATTAGATCAGCTACACAACTATCCATCTTAGGAATTTTGTTTGATGGCACACCTGGGTATGGCATATTACGGTCTTATATTAACACCTCCTATTTTACATTTCAAGCTGAAGTATGCACCTGCAATTAGGATGTCCTGGCGGATAAGGTATTGAACCTATTGAGCTTTGAAAATCTTCATCAATTCCAACTTTCATATCGTGTAATTCTGAGCATATACTACAAGCTCCTGGCTGGCCATTTCGCCAAACTTTGAACCTAGCTCCGACTTCTAACCCAACTTGAACCTTGCCTTGTGAATATGCTCTAATTGTTTCTGTATGAGCTATTTTTGCAGCTCTTTTAGGATTTTGAATAACACTTGCTAGCCTCTCTGTTGCTTGACTTTGATTTTCTCCTAATTGAATTGACCTTAAAATTGACTGTTTAACTATATCTTTTGTTGTATCTGTAATATCTCTTGCAAGACTTAAAGTATATTTCCGAAGAGCATTCATTGCTGGTGCTTCCTTAACTGTAAAACCAATTGAAAGGCCCAATTCACTTTCAGCAGATTGTCCTCCCACTTCATAAGCATCATCTAAAGAATCAGTAAAAGATACCATCAAAGTTAAAATTTCATCAGCCCATTTAATTTCCTCAATTATTGCTTCCCCTTTTTGAACCCTAGAATAATACTCCATCCAATTAACATAACTCCAAACTCTTTCTGAAAGCCCTTTAAAATACTTGTTTAAATTTCTTTCAGTTTTAATAGTAGATTTTATTAACCTAGCAAAAGCTTTCTTGTCCTTAAGATAACCTTCGTGAAAATCTTCCCCATCAATCTCAGAGGCTATAAAAGTTGATAAGTCATAAGATAGGTCATAAAGAGTTGAAATCTTTTTTTGCCTTTCTTCTTCCAATTCTTTACTTTTGTGACTCAAGTTTTTCAATTGCATTGTCAATTTTCTCCTTCATTTGAATAATAGCATCTAAAACACGACCATCTTCTTTGGCCTTGATTTTGCTTAACTTATCTTCAATCTCACTTCTTTTGTTTAAAATTTCAAGCTGAATTTTGGTGGATTCTTCAGGACTTATCTTTTCACCCCTTGCTCTTCTTTCTAAAATCTCTCTTTTTTTATCGGTTAAAAACTTTCTTAACTCATCTTTAAGTTTCTTTTCCTCAGGATTTGTTTTCTTCTTGCCTTTAGATCCTTTCTTGCCACCACTACCAGGCTTCCCTCCCCACTTTTTAAGTGCTTCTGATATTTTTTGTCTAACTTCCTCTGGCATCTGGCCAGGAGCCCAAGCACCCTCTAAAACTTCACTAGCAGTAACCTCTTCAGGCTGTTCTCCTTGCTGTGGTGTCTCAATTCCGCTCCCTTCAGATTGAATTGAAGACATCTCATTATCTATTGTAGATAACAACTCTTTTTCAGCTTGTTCTTCTTCATCAGGCTCCGGCAAATCCATAACCTCTCTAAGATAAGACTCAAGTTTAGAATCAGGTGTAATAAGACCAACCATTGACATCCTTTGAATTGCAGATGTCAAAGCTTCAAAATCAACTTGCCCTATCTTTGAAAACTCTAGTTTCGGATAATCTTCAACTTGAAAATTTAGGTCAACCAATCTAGGAATAGCATATTTATTCATAACTTCTGCAATGTGACTAGCCACCGCTTGTAACGAAAGTAAAAACAATCTTGACTGGTCTTCTGATAATGCATAAGAACCAGTAGCACCTGAAGCACCTAATTCTAAGAATTGAGCCAACACATTTTTAACTATCTGTCTATCGTGATGAAGAATTGTAGCTTGCGGGTTTCTAATTGTTCCCGCTTTCATATCAATGAAACCAAATTCCCAACCTTCCGACATCTTGATATATGCCTGTTCATTAGCTCGGATATTTTTAACTATCTCTTCAGCATTTGCTTCGTCTTCTGTAGTAGCATTAGAAGGAATCTTCACATAAGGAATGCCTAAACCTTGCCTTTCGTGAGCAATTGCATCAATCTTGTAAATGCTATCTTTCATATACCAATGCTTATAGGCGGTCCTTAAAATAGACACCCCTTCCCAATTGTCTCCTTCTTTTTCATTAACAAAGATAATAAGTTTCTCAATAGGTATATCAACCATTCTTCCGTCTGGTAATTGTTGCCTTATACCATTTTCGCCGTTAGACATTTCCCAAGCAAAGATTGTGTGAGGAAGTCTCGGAGCAAATTTGCGCCAACCTATTTTTCCATCTTTCTTTATCTCATAAACTATCTCAAAAACCATTCTTCCGTAATCAAGGTGAAGTAATGCTTGCCTTAGAAAGTCCCGCCAGGTAATAGTCATCTCATTAAAGAGATTTCTCTCTACAAAATCCGCAACTTCAATATCTTTTTCATCTTGAGAAGCTGGTGTAATAAACCAATTAGCAGCAAGAATAGGAAGCTTGACGGCTAAAAGTGACGCCCTAACAGTTGCGTCACCTCTACGCATCTGATCATATATTTTTAAACCCCTTGTTCCTTTGAGGCTAGAATTATATTCAACTTCAGATATAATGCCACCGACCACATAAGTTCCTGAGGCTCCAATCTCTTCTTTGGGTATAGGTTTGTAAGTTTGTGTGTCTTCGTTAGCCATAACTATATTTCCATTATACTACTTTTTTAGAAAGTAGTCTCTAAAAGCCCGCTTGTTATAGTTTTTCTCTTTTCATCATCGCTTCCTGCTGGTAATCTTCCTGCTGGTTTGGCAAATAGAAAAGTTTTAATAGCAATCTTAATAGCGTCTGCTTGATCATCATATTCTCCTAATGGCAAAGAAAGAAGTTCTAGTTTCAACTCCTCCATATCTCTTCCGATGAACACTTGCCTATTCTCAAAGTATGGTGCTAATTCAACCTGAAAGCTTTCAATCTTGCTTTTAACTGTTTTGACACCCAAAACTGGTATAGCAGTTGTTTTTACCAATGTTTGTATAGTGTCATATTGAAAAGCAACATCCTCTATTCCGACAGCAAGAGGTTTCCATTTATCGTACATATCTTGAATGATTTGCAACCTTTGTCCGAAATTGAGCCTGGCTCTGAATATCTCTAAAACATAAATTCTAATTTTTTCCTCGTCGCTTAAATCAACTGCTATAGTAGCCCCAACAGTCCAATCGCCTTTTTCTAAATCTTTGCCAACTGCCAAATCCCACCCTTGATAAATATACATTCCAAAAGTGTTAGGCTTCTCATAATAATACTGTATCCATTCTGGTTTAATAATTAAACCCAAACTTTCAAAAGGTTCGTTCATATATTCTTTAAGCCAGTATCTTTCGCCTTTTTGACTTGAAATGTCCGATTTAATCTTCATTAGTGCATCATAACTAAAAATTTCTGGCGATAAAACCTCTTTTGTTTGTTCGTTGATAATTGCTCTAAAAACATTAAAAGTAAAATCTTTAGGCAAACTGTGATATAAATCATCTTTTCTTTGAGCCGTGCCAATGATTATAATTTTTTTATCTATGTCATCTTTAGAAACTTGCGGGTAAATGTCCATATAAAACTTATCAATAGCTTTCCTGTTCAATTCATCAGAATAAATCACTTTATAATCAATCACATCATCTAAAACAATAATATGGGGGTGTTTTCCAACTACTCCTGCTTTGTAAGATAAAGGAATTATGGTTGTGCCATCTGAAAGCTCTATTTTTTCTTCCGACCAAGATTTTGCATTCTCTAAATCAAAGTTTTCTGCTAAAATTCCCGACTTCTCCACAATCCTTTGCATTTTTCTAAACTTTTCAGAAGCTAGTTGCTCGTTAATGTGATAATAATTGATTTCAAGCGGATATTGCCTACTAAAAACCTTTTTCAAAATATATGACAATACAGTATGAGTTTTTAAATGCTCTCTGGGAGCTAGAGTACAAGACTTCTGATTACTGTCCCAAATCTCACCTAATACATCTTGAAACTTTGTTGTCTTCCAACCTTTAACCTCAGCTTCTTGATCAAAGGGGTAAATTAAAATTCTATTGAACTCCGAAAGTGTAAGAAGGTCTGCTTTTGTTGGTATAAACCTCAATGCATCCACAACTTCTTCTCCGAACTCGTTTAATACTTTAACTACCTTTTCTTCACTTATCTGAATTTTTTGTTTGTTCGCCATCTTCCTCTAAGCCCCCTCTCTTCTTAATAATTTCTAACATTTCTAATAAGGCTTTGAGGTTTTTTGGCTGTTGCAAAACAACTGGTATAACAGGCAAGCCATCTTTTCCTGTCAATACAGTTGTCTTACCAAACATTTCAGCTAAAGTTTTATCATTTTCACCCATCCAATAGATAAACTTCATTTCATCTTTAGTAATAGGTTCTTTTTTGTTTGCTTTTTCATAAATTGAAAGGAACTTCCTAAGAATAAAGTCACTATAGGCAACTAGCTTAAAATTTTGGAGAGCTTCAATTCGGTGTAAATACTCCTCATCTTCCCTCATCTTTCTATAAACTGTTGCAAACGGAATCTTGGCCTCAAAACAAGCTTTTTTAACACTCAAACCACGCTGTAAATATGGTGCCAAAGTTGACACTATTGTTTCCCATTCTTTATCTGTTATAGGTTTGCCTCTCATATTCTTTCTTTTGGAACAAATTCATAACCGCATTTAGGACAAGTGACTTTGTGCAACTCTTCTTCTGCTACTCCTTCTGGTTCTGATTCTAACTTTTCCCAATCAAACTCAGCCATTTTTAGATATTCTTCTATTTTATCTTTCGGATAAGGAAGATATTGCAAACTTTCTTCGCCTAATTCAGCAACTTCAGACACAACTTTAGCAATTAAGACTTCAGAAGCTGGCACTTGAAGATAAACAGCATCAAGTGTAATACCTTTAGCTTCTTCTTTGCTTATCTGTCCTAAATCCCAAACTAAAATTTTAGGCCAACCCAATTCTTTTGCAGCAAGCCACCTGTGATATCCATCAACTATTTGATAATCTATTGAAGGATTGTCTTTTTTCTCATCATCAGACAACTGCCTAACTAAAATAGGCATATATTGCTTTTTCTTTTGAAGGTTTAATTTAATCTCTTCAAACTTTGTTCTATTAAAATTGCTCTCCTCAATGCTATCTTTAGGATTCCAGTCGTTAGGCTGAATCCTTTCAATATCAACTATTTTAGGTTCTCCTTTAAAATCATCCATATTTTTCCTCCTTTCTATCTTGTCGTTCTGACATAGTAATTATAAGTATAATCCAATTACCAAAATTGTCTTTAACCAACCTAGCTACAAAAATATAAGGTCCGTTTCTGTAATAACCAACCCCATTGTTTGAATACTTAGAATTTTTGTATTCATATATCTCATCGGCAATTTTTTCTTCATCCGATTTATTAAACAAATTAACAGCCTCAGCAATAGTCAAACGACACTCTTTAGCCCTCTGTATAGCGTGTTTGGTTAAGATGATTCTCATTGAATTTATAATGCATTATAAATCAATTCCCCTCAACTTCCAAACTTTAGTCGCTAAATCTTCAAGTTGTTGTTTTTTGACAATTTCTTCTTTAATCCGCTTCTTAATGATCGGAACAATGTCTCTATTATGAACCCCTCTGGGCACCTTCATTCTATTAAATCTAGGGCTAAATTTTCTAGAAATAGCATAACTTGAACTATCGGCACTATAAAAAGGCACACTCAACAATATCTCTTTACTTGTTCCACCAAAACAATGAGTTTTACATCTTGTTCTGACAATAGAAAAACATTTTTTAAGCCAAGGAAGCCTTTGACTTGTTGACAAGTCGTTAGCAGGGCTAATACCTATATAATCACTCGCTTTCATCAGTTTTTCTAACCATTTAAAATCCTCGTGTTGATGAAACACATGGATAACATCAACACCTTTGCTTTTAAACCATTCAAAATTTTCCCAACCAAGCTTTGCTGATTCTTCTATTTCTAAATCTGTCGGCTTCCTTCCAAATTCCCCTGGAATAACATCTAGATTTACAAAATGCAAATCATTAGTAATAGGACCAAATTTTTCTTTACACTCGTAGATAAATTCAAGATAACTTTGCCTATCAATCTTTTTCTTCCCCGTCCAAGCTGAAAAAGCCCCACTATCAATCATAACATTGGGCTTGTTTAGCTCTTTAATAAGTTGAAACCAGTCGTTAAAATTACTAGTTTTGTAATAGTAAGAGAACAACAAATTTCTAACATTAGTTTCAAGTATTGCTTCCCGCAAGCCATACATAAGGTTTGTGGTTGAAAAGTAAATGCGCATTTCATCTTATCCATCTTGAACTAGTTAATACTTTTTCTAAAAGTATTCTCTTTGCTAATTGAGCAGTTTCTAAAGCATCCGAAAAAGGAATAGTGTTGGCTTTGGGTTTAATAATTTCTTTCATAGGGAAGGTTGTTAGATTTCCGCGGGGTGTATATTCCATTAAGATAAATCCGTATGCTAAATCAAGTTTATCAACCAAAGTTTGGATAATTTCGTGAGTTGCGTTTTCGTGGGATATAGGCTTGCTTCTGTAACTATTTAACCAAAGTTTAAGATTTTTCAATTCTAAAACTTTTCTGTCCGGAATTGTAATTAGATGAACAGTAGAAAAATCAGGATAGCTTGACCTGGGACAAAGACAAGTAAATTCTGGGAAGGTTTGATATAATACTTCTTTAGCACCCTCAGGCACTTCCCAAATTTCCCAATTCTCGGGGTTTGCTGCTTTTACTATTTCCTCATCACCATACTTATGATCAAGTTCAACCATACTCTAATAAAAAACTATTTTAGTTGATATGATTCTTTTGATTTGTAGTAAATTTCTTTAGCTTTATTCCACTCATCAGCTGTAAGCAAAGGATCTTGAGTATTGTTGTCTAAAAAGGCCTCTGTTCTTTCAACACAAGTCCCACAAGCCAGACAAGGCCTGTCTTGACCTTCATAGCAACTCCATGTTTTCTCAAAAGGAACACCTAACCTCAATCCAACAGTTACAATTTCAGACTTTGAAAGATAACTAAAAGGAGCAATTATCTTGACATCACCAAAACCTTCATTTCCTTTCCTAAAAGCATCATTTAATTTCTTGACAAAAATGGGTCTGCAATCAGGATAAATGAAATGGTCGCCTGTGTGGGCACCATAAACAAGATAATCAGATTTGTTTGAAATGGCATAACCATAAGCTATTGAAAGCATAATAGCGTTTCTATTTGGAACAACAGTTTGTTTCATATTCTCCTCAGCATAGTGGCCGTGAGGCACACCTTGTTCTGGTGTTGTCAAAGATGATTTTAGAAGAGATTGAACACTTGAGATATCAACTACTTTGTGGTCAACTCCTAAATCAGCACAAGTAGCCAATGCAAAGTTAAGTTCTTTATTGTGTCTTTGTCCATAAAAGAAAGATAAAACCCTCACTCTATCTGGAGTCGTTTTAGATAAAATATAGTAAAGCAAGGTGGTGCTGTCCATTCCGCCCGAAAGAATGGTTGTCACAAAACTATCTGGTCTTATCCTCTCTCTATTAAGTCTATCCTCTAGAGATGGTTCTCTTAATACTTCAGCTATCATATATCACCCTTTATCAATCAATCTCAAGAATTCTGATTTTAATCCTTCATCTGTCCTAAATTTACCCCTAATTGCAGATGTAATAGTTTTTGAAGGCTTTTTAACTCCCCTATAAGAAATACAGGCGTGGACACCTTCTAAGACAACCATCACACCTTCTGGCTTAACTTTCTCCATAAAATAGTTGGCAATTTGCTCTGTTGCTCTCTCTTGAAGTGTATAAATTGTAGGATTGAGATAAAGTTCAACAATTCTTGCCATTTTTGAAAGCCCAACAAGTTTAGAATTTGGAAGATAACCAATGTGAGCAATTCCTGTGAAAGCTATTCTATGATGCTCACAATTAGCCATAAAAGGAATACCTGATTGAATTATTAACTGATCATAATGCTCGTCGTTCTCAAAAACTTTGATATTTGGTTCTTTTGAGAACTCTTTTTTCATTCTTTTAATTCTTTGTTTTGTATCTTCTGGAATTCTCATAATTTATTAGAACAATGTTATCATACAAAATTAAAACTGTCAATATCAAATCCTCCTTTTTGCCCCCCACAATAAAACCTGCAATCTCGGAACTAAACGCCAACCTTTTTCTTTGCACAATTCAGCCACAGCCCTCCCGTGTTCTCCTTGTGCTTCTTGAGTTGTGCCCTCTGGCATTAAGATAATCTTTTCGCTATCTAATTGGCATTCATTTACAATTCTTTCAATTTCTGATATATCTTCTTGGCTTGTAACAACAAACTTAAAAGTTGTGTTAGGTAATTCGTTAAATTTTCTTAACACTTCTGGCCTATACCTCAAACCAGGTTGATTGCCCGAATTTTCAAGTTTGGGACTAACATTAAATTGAACCTCTTTATCTATCATCTTTTGGGTAGGTAGTAAAGTTCCGTTAGTCTCAATTTCAATTTGCCAACCGTCAAGCCTGTCTAAAAAATTATCCAATGCTCTCTGGTGTAATAATGGCTCTCCTCCTGTTATCACTAATCTTCTAACAGGATATTTGCTAATTTCTGCTAATGTTTTATCAAAATTCCACCTTTCTGGCTCTTTATAGTATTCTGGCAAATTTTTGTCCCAAGTATAACGCGTATCACACCAACTGCAGTGAAGGTTGCAAAGATGAAGCCTCAAAAAAACAGCAGGTCTGCCCAATGATTGACCTTCACCTTGTAAAGTGAAAAAAGTTTTATCACCACTAACAAGCAGTGAGTCTGGTTTTGCTTTTAATTCAGATTCTTTCATTTTTCTCAGAATAAGCACTTTTAACTAAATCTAAAAAATCACCGAAACTCATTGAAAGCTTAAGTTCAGTCATATCATCTTTTACTTCTCTTAATATCTTAATTAAAGATATAAGATTTGTTACAACAGTGGGTTCTTTTTGATAGTTTAATTTGTAAATGAGGATAGGATATTTACTGTGAGGGCAATGAAAAGTTGTTTGGTTCCACCAATTTTTAAGTGACAACTCAGCTTGATTTTTACATTCTATAAAAAGCGGAATATCATCAGGAAGGCTAACATCTTCTTTCTGATATTTACCACTTCCCGAATCAGCTCTTGAATAAGCAAACCTAAAAATTTTGCTTAACTTTGAGGCAACATATTTTTCAAGCCGTTTACCTTTTTGTTTTTTTGATTTAGCAAGCATTTGAAAACTATTTATTCTTAAAGTTTCTAACTTTCTTGACTATCAATTCAATATCTTCTTTTGTAAAAATCCTCATTTCCTTTCTAGATATACCCCTGTCTCCTTTATGAAGCATTAAAACATTAGGTGGTCTATTAAAAACACCCATCTTTTCGAGCACATTAAGATACATTCGGCTGAAAGGCAAGCCTTCTTCTCTCAATCTGTCTTGAAGCTCTTTGTATGTATAGAATACCATATTATGATATTATTATACATCACTTTTCTTTTTCGTCAACAGGACAAGTGCACAATTGTTCTGGCTTATATTCAATCTTCCATTTTCCACAAACCTTGCACCTATAAACTAGTGGTTTATCTACATCAAGCTGTTTCTCTCCAACTATGACATCAAAATCATAGGTGGTAACATTTTGAACCTCATTCACAATTTCCCTAGCCTCTTCATCTTCTCTTTCTTTCAACCTAGGTAGCAATCTCATTAACCTATTAAGCGGTATTTGCACAACTTCTTCTGTTGGAATTTTCAACCGCTCAACATAATATTCATAGATCCTGATATACAAATATGCAGTTGACTCTCTAATTCCTATTTCAGGATTATTTAAAAAGTCTCTAAAAGTATCAAAACCACCTTCGCCTAGATATCTGTAAAGTTTTTGGTCCCTTATTGTTTTTAAATCTTTACCCAGCAACAAAAACAATTCTCCTTGCCTTCTTAACAAGGTTTGAACCTCTTTATAAAGAGACCAAGCTAAGTCATTCTGTGGTGTTGCTAAATCTTTCATGTTTTTTCTTTCTTTGGATAAAAATACCTATAGAGCGGGTAAAGTAAACCTGAAAGCAAAACAAATGGAATAAAAAACCAAAGTAAAGGAATTATTATTCCTATAATGAACAGCAATAGCGATAAGAAAATTACACCAAAAATAGTTTTAATATATTCTCTCATCTTTTACACCCCTTTTCTATAATATCCATACAACCAAAGAAAATATCTAAAGCCATTCTTCACTTTAATACCATCTGTAATAGTTGCTCTAAGATGTTGTTTTGCTTTTAAAAACACTTTTAAATCTAATTTAGCCAGTCTTAATAGAATCTTAATATCACCACCTCTTCCCAAAAAATTCCAAACATCAACGGCTTCAACTTGATGTCTAGTTGAAAGCCTGCTCTTTTTCTGACTCTGAGCAATACCTTCAAATCTCTTCTTGATTGTCTGGCTCAAATTCTCCATTTTCTTTTTCAGCCTCATTAACTTGATCTCTAAATTCTTGATAATTCTCGTTTAATTGTCTTTCTCTGCTAGCCATAAGTTTTGCTAGTTTGGCGTTGTTAGCTCCCAAATTATCAGTTATGCTTTTATATTCCTCTTCGCTAAGGTTTTCGTCCTTACTAACTGCGTATTCAGTCTCTAAGCCTTGCCCTTTCCTTAAGACAAACCATCTAATTTGTCTCGGATCTTTCTTCATAGCTTTTGATAATCCTTGAATATTAAAGAACACGCTAGGCTTTATGTTTAAAGCTCCTTCTTGCCCATTAAGATTTACATAATAATTATACTCGGAATTTTTCCTAAATCCTGCCTGGCAGAAGAAACATTCTTTACCTTTGCAAGCAACAGACCTTTTTTTAGACGGAAGAAAATGAAAATCAATCTTGTAAAGATTACTCTTCAATATAAGAATATTCTCATTCTCATATTTTAAGTATTCTCCTTCTTTTCTTTCCTCTTGTTCGTTAATTATAAATGGCATATTTACCACCTCCTTTGCTTGACATTTTAGCCTTTTGTTCTTTGCTTCAACCCCTGCCCTAGTTGAAGCAAAGTTAAAAAGCTAAATTATCTTTCAAAATCGTCTTTTATGAAATTACTCGGAGCTGATTCAGCAATCTCTTTCATTGCCTTGACTATATCAACTTTTTCCATTTTTTCTATAAAGGCTTCATCAAAAATTTGCTGAAAGTATTTGGAATCAGCTATGTCTTTAACAAAAAGGCCTTTCTCTAAAAAACTAACTTTAAAATCTTTTTTATCAACCAATTCTCCGTCTTCATCTAACAATTGAACTGTATACATTATTGAAATTCTTGGCAAAGTTGGTTCCTTTGGTAAAATTTGTTTTTCTATCTTTATATTCATTTTTATCACCCCTTTTCTAATTTAATTTCTAATTCTAATTACATTATAAAACTATATTATGACTTTGTCAAGAGGCAATTTTTATTGATTTTACGGGCTTTACTGTAAAAACAACTAATAAGACAATGTTTATCTATCTTTTTTCCTCTCTCAAGTCAGAAATCATTAAACCACTAACTAGCCCCAAAAAAAGCACTTCAAAGAAAAATGTTTGCACATCTGATGCTTCAAAAGTATAAGGAATAGCTAATATACACCAGACAAGAATTATCCATCTTATAACTTTTTTCATTTTAATCACCCCCTTTTTGTCTTTTCATTTTGATTCTTTCTTGTAAGAGAATAAATCAAGTATATCTTGTAGGGCTTGATTGTAGCCAATTCCTTTATCGCTCAACTCAGTTTCAACCATTCCT
>Ga0123519_10007853_pt1 | contig 16425 bp, 12 predicted proteins | sample YelNatPaOPRAMG02_FD_87396 | JGI IMG/M metagenome (GOLD analysis project Ga0123519, IMG submission 87396) | Hot spring microbial communities from Yellowstone National Park - Yellowstone National Park OP-RAMG-02 (version 2) | ecosystem: Environmental > Aquatic > Thermal springs > Hot (42-90C) ...
GCAAACTTCATCCTCGAGATTTCGCGAAACCCCTATCTGTTCCTCTTCTTGACCAACATCTTCTATCTCATCGTGGGTTGCTTGATGGAGCCTGCTGCGGCGATTCTTCTCACCTTTCCCTTGCTCTTGCCTCTGGCCGAGAAGGTCGGGGTTCACCCCCTTCACTTCGGTCTCGTTGTCGTTGTCAACATGTGAATAGGTTTTATCACGCCCACTGTAGGGCTTTGTCTCTATGTCCTTTGTGGTATTACCAAACAACCTCTTGAAAGGATTTCTCGAGCAGTCTTGCCCTTTCTCACAGTGGAAATTTTGGCCTTGGCGTTGATCACCTATGTGCCTTACTTGACGCTCGTCCTGCCAAGGCTGGTCGGACTCATTCAATAGTGGCCGTGGCACCGGATGGAAGCATTGGAGGCGTGCCGGGTCGAAAAGGAGAACACGATGAAAGGTTCAGGGAGGTAAATCGAGATGACAGTCCCATTGGAAGAGATGACTCGAAGTTTGACGGCAATTGTTGGGCCGGAGTATGTGAGGACAGAGCTTTTCGAGCGGGTGAACTATGCGGATACGTCGTTGCCCTACGACGTGGAGGAGAGGGATTTGCCCGACGTGGTCGTTCATCCGGGGAGCACGGAAGAGGTTTCGCAGGTCCTCCGGTATGCGAACCAACATGGGATCCCGGTGACGACCTATGGCTCGGGGACTTCGCTCATTTTTGGGACGAAGCCGAAACATGGAGGGATTACGCTCAGCACGAAGCGGCTGACGGATCTGGTCATCGAGGAAGACTATCAGTGGTTTGAGAGCGGCGCGGGGGTGACGATTGCGCGGGTGAACACGGAGTTGGAGAAGCGGGGTTACTGTCTTCCGATCAACGTAGGAAGCCGGATGCAGGCAACGATCGGCGGAGCGGTGAGCGTCAATACCTGCGGACACCTGATGGACTACATTTACGGCAAGCCCGTGTCGAATGTGTTGGGCCTGGAGGTGGTGTTGCCCACGGGAGAGATCATTCGGACCGGCTCGAAGACCATAAGGCGGGCGACAGGATGGGATCTGGCCCGCATTTTTGTGGGTGCGGAGGGGATTTTGGGGGTGATCACGAGAATTCGGATGGCCTTCTATCCGAAGCCGGAGACGGCCGATACGGTGGGTTTTTTCAAGACCGCCGAGGACATAGGTCGGGCCTTTTCGGTGATGTTGAAGAAGAAATTGCCTCCCATTTTGGATGGAGAGTTTGCTTCGGAGAAGTGTTGCAAGGTGGGCTATGAGGCCTATGGTTTGGATTTTCCGGAGGGAGCACTGGCGATCACCCAGTCGATGGGAAGGACGTCGGAGGAGGCCTTGGCGAATGCGCGGGAGATGGAGCGGTTTTTCAGGGCGGAGGGAGCCACGGAGTCTTTTGTCTTGGAAGATCCGAAGGTGAGGGCCCAGGTTTGGGGGGTCCGGGAGAACGCCATGCGCTGGGGGAAGGAGAAAGGGCTCAAAGGATATCAGGCGATCGAGGTCAACCCACCCCTTCCATTCCTGACCCAGGCGATTACGGAACTCAACCACATCACAGAGGGACGGGACGATCTGATCGGGCAGACAGAGGCCTATCTTTACGGTCACATTGGAGCGAGTTCCCTTCACTGCCTCTTTGCTTTTCCCTACGAATGGCCGATCGAGAAGATGAAACAGGTGGTCCGGGAGATCTGGCACCTGGAAAAGGAGCTCAACATCAAATATGACGGGGTAGGAGGAGACTGGGGACAGTTGCCCTATCGGGTCCCCTTTTATCGCGAGAAGTACGGTGAGGTCAGCTACGAGATCATCCGGAAGATGAAGCAACTCTTTGATCCGAACAATATCCTGAATCGAGGAAACCTGGAGGGGGAGGAGTGATGGAGGAAGCGATGGAGCCACAAGATCAGGTGCAGATGGAAAACATCCAGGAATATCTGATGTCGCAGTTGGTGTCTTGCGAGAAGTGTCATCTGTGCAACACGGACTGTCCGATCTGTGATTATCGGGTGACGCAGGGGTCGTTCGGGATCAACCGGGCGATTTACTATGGGTTGAAGTGGAATCGATTCGATACGGAGCTGCGGGATTTGGTTTATTCGTGTACGACGTGTGGGAAGTGTGCCGCCACATGCAAGCACGTATCCAGGGCGTTGCCCTTGGTGGAGATTTTTGAGCGGGCGAGGGAATTTCTCTTTGTGGAGAAGATGATCGGTCCCATGCCGGATCAGCGGCCCGTGATCAAGAACATTTTCAGGAAGGGAAATCCCTGGGGCTATCCGCCCCAGGAAAGGACGAAGTGGGCCGAAGGGCTCGCGATCCCTTTCGCTTCGAAAGAGCGAAGGGTGGAGGTTTTGTACTACGTGGGGTGCACCTCCTCGTATGACCCGGAGGGACAGAAGATCGCGAAGAGCCTGGTCCGGGTGATGAAGGCGGCGGGGGTGGATTTCGGGCTCTTGGAGGGTGAGCAGAGCAGTGGGAGCGAGGCAAGGCGCATGGGAGAGACGGGATTGTTCGAGCACCTTGCAGAGGGGAATATGAAGATGTTTGAGGAGGCGGGAGCAAGGGAGATCGTGACAGGAGATCCTCACGATTTTTACAGCTTTTCGCGGGAGTATCCCCTCCGCGAGAAGGGAGTGCGGGTGGAGCATTCGACCCAGTTTCTGAAGAGGCTTGTGGAGGAAGGGAGGTTGAAGTTTTCAACCCCGATTGAAAAGAAGGTGACCTATCACGATCCCTGTTACCTGGGGAGGCGGGGGGAGGTGTTTGAAGAGCCGCGGGAGTTGATCCGAAAGATCCCGGGCGTCCTTCTTGTGGAGATGGAGAAGAATCGGGATCAGAGCGACTGTTGTGGGATGGGAGGGGGGCGGATGTGGATGGAGACGCCCAAGGGGTTGGTCTCGTCCCAAGCGATCGCGCAGAAGAGAGTGAGACAGGCTTTGGCAACGGGAGCCGAGGTCTTGCTGACAGCGTGTCCGTTCTGTAAGATCACGTTGACGGATGCGGTGAAAGCGATCGGTGCGGAGAAGTCGATCCAGGTTATAGATATCATCGAGCTGGCGGCGATGGCCCTTTAGATCGGAAAGAGGTTAGACCGAGTGCGAAGATGAGGAGGCTAAAGGTCGCTATCATCGGAAACGGCATTGCGGGGTTTAGCGCAGCCTCTGCCCTTCGGTCTCTGGATCGGGAGTCGGAAATCACTATGTTTTCGAGGGAGACCACGCCCCTTTATTCTCCGTGTGCCCTTCCGGATTATATCGCGGGCGAGATTCCCCGTCATCGGCTCTTTGTCAAATCGGAAAGAGATTACGAGGCGTTGGGAATCCGAACCCGATTTGAGAAGGAGGTCAGGAAGATCGACGGCCCGAACCGGGAGCTGATCATGGATGGAGGAGAGCGGTTTCCCTTTGATCGGCTCATTATCGCAACGGGAAGCGAAGCGATCCTGTTGGGCGAGATGAAGCGTGGAGTCTTCAAACTGAAGACCCTGCGGGATGCCGAGGCCATTCTCGACCATCAGGGGAAGAAGGCCGTGGTGGTCGGTACGGGTGCGATTGGCATTGAGATCGGGATCGCCCTGCGGCAGCGGGGATACGAAGTGGTGCTTCTCGAAATGTTAGACCACATTTTGCCTTTAGGCTTGGATCGAAAGGCTGCGGATAAGGTCAAAACGATTCTTACGGCTCAAGGGATAGAGGTTTTCTGTGGTGAACGGGCAGAAAAGGTACTCGGAGAGGAGCGGGTGGATGGCTTGATCACCGACAAACAGCAGATCGCCTGCGACACCCTCATTTTGGCAGTGGGGATGAAACCAAATGTGGCGTTGGTGAAAGAGGCAGGCGTTTCAGTGGGAGCGAAGGGAGGCATCAAAGTCAATTCTCGGATGGAAACAAATATCCCCGGGGTTTACGCGTGCGGAGATTGCGTCGAGTCTCGGGATGCATTGACCGGAGAATCCTATCTTCACCTTTTCTGGCATAACGCTGCACGGCAGGGCACGGTGGCCGGCCGAAACTGTGCAGGCGTCCCGACCGAATATCGAGGATCGCAGAACCTCTTGAATGTGGAAGTCTTTGGACATCATGTCGTGGGCTTTGGCTTTACGGAGGCCGCGCTCCACCGTTTCAAAGATATCGATGCCTTTGGTGGCGACCTATCCGATCTTTCGGTCGTCGAGGAGGAGAACGGGAACTGCTACTTCCGGCTCGTTGTCAAGGGAGATCGGGTGATGGGAGGGCAGTTTATTGATGTGGGGCAGAGGGAGCGCGACGTCGGCCTCCTTTGGAGCTTCATCACCCAGAGGCGGAGCGTGGGGGGGTTGATCCGGATTCTCGAAAACGAGGCGCTGTTGAAGCAGAAGCCCTGGGCTCGTCGATTGGACCCTTTTTTCGCAACAGAAAAGGGAAGGCTTTCAATGAATAGGGAGAAACGATGATGGACAAAGCGTTGGTGATCAATCCGGAAAAGTGTACGGGATGCCACTCGTGTGAAATGGTCTGTTCCCTCCATCACGACGGAGAATGTAGCCTCATTCTCTCAAGAATCGGGATCATGAAGACGGGCGGTGGAGGGTCGAGGGAGAACATCCCCATGGTGTGTCAGCAGTGCCGTGATCCTCTTTGTGCGGAAGCCTGTGTCATGGGCGCCATTTCTCGAAATGAGGAGACTGGAGCCCTGATCGTCAATGAGGATCTTTGCATCGGCTGCAAGACCTGTGTGATCGCCTGCCCATTGGGAGGAGTCCTCTATCATGCGATGAAGGCATACGCCATGAAGTGCGACCTCTGTGATGGTGATCCTCAGTGCGTCAAATCTTGTGTCTACGGCGCCCTCGAGTATCTCCCCATGGATGAGTGGGGAAGGCGAAAGCGGTTGAAGGGAGCTGAGAACCTCGTCAGGCTTTTTGATGTGCTCTACAGGTAACCGTCCGTTGCATAGCGGAATCCCAAAGAGGGCCCCCTGTGCAGGGATGTTTGGAACGTCGTAACGCCTATCACGAAACAAACAGATCCGGAAGGAGTCCTACTATGAAAATCGGAGGTTATGGGGGTCAGGTTTTATTCATCGATTTGACCACGCAGACGATTAAGAAGGAACCTCTGGACATGGAGATGGCCAGAAAGTTCTTAGGGGGGTTCGGGTTGAACTGCAAGTTTGCATGGGATCTCCTTGATCCTCAGGTAGATCCTTACTCTCCCGACAACATCATTTTCATGGGCATGGGTCCTTTGATCGGGACTGCGGCTCCGGTGTCTTCGAAACATTCCGTCATGAGCAAATGGCCGTCCACAGGAACCATCTCTCCAGGGACAGCAGGAGGGGATTTCGGGCTCAACCTCAAGCTCTCAGGATATGACCAAGTGATCATCAAGGGAAAAGCTGAGAGACCCCTCTACATCCGGATCTGTGGTGACGAAGTCGAACTTTGCGATGCGAAGGAACTGTGGGGAAGGGATAACTACGAAACGACCGACTGGCTCTGGAATCGCCATGGCCGCAACTACGCCGTGTTGTCCGTGGGGACGGCAGGAGAGCATCTGGTAAACACCACGATCTGCCTGGTCGACAAGTATACCTCTTGGGGAAAGGGGGGACTTCCGGCCATCATGGGGTCGAAGAAGCTCAAAGCCATCGTGGCTTACGGCAACAAAGGGATCGCCGTTTCAGATCCCGAGAGGCTGACTCGACGAACACAGGAGATTTTGGAACGTTTCAGGAAACATCCCGATTATCAGAAGCTCGTCGATCTGGGAACGATGGATGGGTTTGCCGGATGGGCCGATGTCCATGGGATGTCGATGAACAACTGGACAGGGCGATTTCCAACAAAAGAGGCTTATCGTCTCTACGGAACGGACTATTATCTGGAGCAGATTAAAGCGGGAAGGTGCGCGGATCCGACCTGTCCCATCGGGTGCAAGGATCACGTGAAAATCAAGAAAGGGGAGTTTGCGGGTACGGAGGCCTGGGTTTCGTCCTTCTATGGTCGTGTCGTTCACATGGCCGCGCGGTGTCAGGTCGGAAGCTATGAGAAGGCGGTGAAGGCCCAGGAGTTTTTCCAGAGGACAGGGCTTTGCATTCACTCGTATACCGCCCTGATCGATTGGGCGGTGGAGCTCTACCAAAGAGGCATTTTGACAAAGGAGGATACGGGAGGCGTCGCGTTGAAGCACGATTTCGAAACGACGATGCACCTCGCCGAGCAGGCCAATCGCGGGGAAGGTCTTGGCGGTGTCTTGTCGAAGGGCTACAAACAAGCGATCAAGGAGATCGGCCGGGGTTGCGAGAAGTATGCCGTCCAAGTCAAAGGGATGGAACCTCTTTACGATCCTCGTATCAATCGTCTATCCGGTCCAGAACTGAATCAGGTCGTCAACCCGAGGGGGGCTCATGCTCCTCAGGGCTGCATTACGCTCTATATGTCAAGAGATCTGCCGGCTGAGGCGTTTCGACCGTGGCTCGAGGATCGAGGGGTTCCGAAGGAAGCGCTCGAACGGATTTTCCCTCGACCGGGATACTTTAATATCGCCCGCATGCTTCCTTATGGTGAAGATTGGGTGGCCTTCATGAATGCCGTGGGAATGGGATGCCTGAGAGGTCGAGTCGATCACTTCTTCAAGGGAGAGGATTGGGCCGAAATCTACTCGGCGGTGACGGGGTTCGGGACTTCTCTGGAGGAGTTGCGGAAGGCAGCGAGGCGCAATTACACGCTTTACAAGGCCCTCAATGTGCGGGCAGGCTTTTCCCGTAAGGACGACGTCTTTCCGGATCGGTGGTTCGAACCCCTCCAGACCTCCGATCGTGGAACGATGGTCCTGTGTGATTATTTTGGGAACCCCTTGAGCAGGCAAGACTGTGAGCGACTGCTCGACGATTATTACGATGAAAGGGGTTGGGATATCAAAACAGGCATTCCTACGGAGAAGACGCTGAGAGACCTCGATCTGGGGGAGGTGGGCGAGGAGCTTTCGAAGGTTGTACGCTCACGGTGAAATGACGGAATGGGTTTCTCTGGCCGATAGAACGACATAAAGAGGACAGATCTAAGAGGAGGAGCCGAACATGGCGGATTGTGCGAATTGTGGGTCGTATGCGTGTCGAACCAATCAAAAGGAGAAGGCTCCGCCCGATTGCCCGATGAATCAGTTTCCCGAGGCCTATGAGGAGACGATGGAGGAGTACCTCAAACCAGAAACCCTCCGGATGGCCCGAGCGGCTGCGATCGTCGAGGCGACAGGGTACGGAAAATGGACCCGCCTCGAGGAGATCATCGAGTTTGCCTGGCGGATGGATTTCAAGAAACTGGGACTCGTGTTCTGCTCGGGCCTGAGAGCCGAGGCGAGGAAAGTGGCCAAGGTTCTCAAGGCCGCGGGATTTCAGGTTGAATCGGTCTGCTGTAAAACGGGTTCAAAACCGAAAGAACTGCTGGGGCTCAAAGAGGAGGAGAAGGTACGTCCGGGAACCTTTGAGCCTATGTGCAATAACATCGCTCAGGCCAAGATCCTCGGCCGAATCAAGACGGACCTGAATGTCCTGATGGGCCTTTGCGTGGGTCACGATTCCCTCTTCCTGAAACATTCCCGGGCCCCCGTCACCATCCTTGCGGTGAAGGATCGTGTCCTGGCCCACAACCCTTTAGGAGCCATCTACGCCGAGCATTACTACGAAACGAAACTCGCCGGCCACAAGAAACCTTCTCCCCTTTGAGCCAGAGACCCTGCGCGGCCTAAAGCATTTTCCCTTGAGTCTCAGGTTGGTCTCCATTGACAGGACAGCTGCCCTGAAACATAATGTGAAGAAAGCCTTATTACGGGAAAGAGGAGGAGACAAAGCGATGGAGCAGTGGGAAGCGTTTTATCGGGCCAAACAGGTTGAAAGAACGATCGAGGCATTGAAGAAGAACCGCTTCGAAGCCCTCTACGTGCCGGATGGGAAAGCGGCTGTGGAGGAGGTTCTCAAAAGGATCCCGGAAGGGGCGAGCGTCGGGATGGGAGGCTCGGTGACCTTGAGCCAGATCGGGTTGATCGACGCCCTCAAGGAGCGAAAGATCCCTTTCATCTGGCCTCAGACCCAGGCCAAGACGCCCGAAGAGATGCGAGAGCTCTTTCGGAAGTGCTACGCCGTGGATGTTTTTCTTTCAGGGACGAATGCGGTGACCGAGGACGGAAAGCTTTTCAACATCGACGCCACAGGAAACCGGGTGGGCGCCATGTTCATGGGGCCCCTCAAGACCATTGTGGTCACCGGCGTGAACAAGATCGTCAAAGACCTCGACGAGGCGGAGAAGCGGGTAAGACAGTGGGTGGCCCCTCAAAACGCGAAGCGGCTCAACCGCAAAACCCCTTGTGCTGAAACGGGCGTTTGCAGTGATTGCAGCTCTCCCGACCGCATCTGTAATATCTTTGTCGCCCTCGTTAAGAAGCCGGCGCGGACCGATGTGACCGTGATCCTCATCGGCCAAACCCTGGGGATGTGAAAAACAGGGATGAAGAAGACGGAAGGGTGATACGACAATCCAGAGCCACAGCTCCCTTTTCAAGGACTTTGACAGGGTTGATGTCGATCCCCTCGATTTCAGGAAAGTCCGTGACAAGCTGGGAGAGCCTGAGGAGGCTGTCGACCAGGGCTTCCACATCGAGAGGCTTCTCGCCCCGCACCCCCTTCAAAATCTTCGAGCCCTTCAGTTCCGAAATCATTCCATGAGCTTCTGCGCGGGTGATGGGCGCTACTCGCAGAGAGGTGTCAGCAAGGATTTCAACGAAAATCCCTCCAAGGCCGAAGAGCACGACAGGTCCAAAAGAGGGATCCCGCTTCGCTCCGAGAATCACCTCTTTCCCCTCAGCGACCATGGCCTGGGCGAGGACCCCCGAGCCTCGGTTCCCGCTCAGGGAGATCAGTCGTTCATAAGCCTTTTCAGCCTGTGCGAGGGTTTCGATATGAAGTATCACTCCTCCCACATCGGATTTATGGACGATGTCCGGGGAAGCGGTTTTAAGAACCAAGGGCCTCCTTATCTCGTCCATCGCCCTTTTCAGATCCTCCTTCCGATCCACGACACGATACGGGGCCACAGGGAGTCCATAGGCCTCAATGACTCCCAACGCCTCCGTGAGGGAAAGATTTCGTTTCTCTCTCGTAACCCTCTCGATGATCTTTCCGACGCGATCACGGTCTACCGGGTAGAGGGGTGGCTTCTCCCTTTGGCAGGCTTTGCGAAGGTGATGATCTCTCGAAACCGCCAGAGCAGCCAGAGCGTCGAGAGGCTCGGCAAAGATGGGGTAGTCGATCGTCTTCTTGATGTAGGCTGTTTCTTCTTCGTCGGTGATGTAGCAGAGGGCTACGGGTTTTTGATAACGAAATGAGAGTTCTTTCATCGCGGTGATCAACCGTCGCGAGGGCTCCTTTTCTTCGGCGATGGCACCGTGTTGAAAGAGAACACCATCGACCCCTTCGATCTTGAGAACCTCTTCGAGAATCTTGGTGTAAAGATCGAAGTCGAAGAGGTCACCGAGATCGAGGGGATTGGTCGGCCGGATCACCTTGGCGCGAAAGTACTGATGGACTTGTTTTCGAAAGGATTCGGCAAGGGGGCAGAGACGAAATTCGTGTGCTGCAGCTCCATCGGCGGCCACGATGGCCATGCCTCCCGAGCGGCTCACGACAACCAGGTTGTTTCCCTTCATCGCTGGTAGGGAAAGGATTTTCACGGTGTTGACAAAGGTTCGAAAATCCGTGACGCGGACGATATCGACCTGCCTGAGGGCTGCATCGACGATACGATCGTCATTGGCCAGAGCGGCTGTATGAAGCCTTGCGATCTCCCGGGAACTCTCTGCCGTATTCGCTTTATGGACAAGGATCGGTTTCGAGGTGGACCGGGCAAGCTCCATCAACTCTCTTCCCCTTTCGAGGCTTTCGAGATAGAGGCCGATCATTTCGGTTTCGGGATCCTTGATGAGATATCGAAGGAAGTCGATTTCGTTGAGATCGAGCTTGTTGCCCATGCTCACCATTTTCGAGACACCGACGTTGGCGCTTGAGAGGAGGTTGAAATAGGAAAACGAAACCCCTCCGCTCTGAGCGAGGATGGAGAGCTTCCCCTTACGCATGGCCCCGTGTTTGAGGCTGACAAAGGGGACGACAAAACCGTTCTCCATGTTGAAAATCCCGATCCCATTCGGGCCGACGATCCGAATTCCCCAGCGCCGGGCCGCCTCGAGGGTTTTCTCTTCGAGCTTCGCGCCTTCTTCCGAATATTCCCTGAACCCGCCGGTCTCGATCACTGCCCAGGGTATACGTTTTCTACCGCAGGCCTCCAGGATCGCGGGAACCGTGGGAGCAGGAGTGAGGATTACGGCCACATCGATTCCTTCGGGAAGCTGATCGAAAGAGGTGAGGATCCTTCTGCCGAAGAGTATACCTTCCTTCTTGCCGATAAGAAAGATTTCTCCCCGGAACTGAAACTCAAAAAGGTTGCCCACAATACATCGGGCCAGGTTCTCGGGATTTTCTGAGACACCGATGACGACGACCGCTTCGGGATAAAAAAGCTTTTCCACGTTTCCCCCTCCTCCGCTCGAATCATATAACGGCCGTCTTGCGTTTTCAACCCGAAAAGGCCCGACCTGGTCATGCCTCTGTTTGGCGTGCGGGGGGAGGCCTTTCTCGCAACGTGTCAGTATCGGTTGCTCTCAAGGAAAAGACTGCGGCAAGGGGAGTCGGACTTACTTCGTGAAATAGGAGCAGTAATACCCGTGGATTTTATTCCCGCAAAAGCCATTTCCAGAGGGGAAGGAAGTGAAGGGTTTTCCCTTTAACCTTTTCGCTGGCCTCTTGGCTTTCAGTTATCACGAGGCCCGATTTTATTCGGAACCGATCCATCACTTCGAGGAGTCCTTTCAACTCCCTTTCTTCCTTCTCCTTGGCGAGGGTGTAACACACTTGAATGGCCTCTTGGGGCCCGCGGGTCGTTCTAATAAGGAAGTCACACTCATTCTTATTCTTCCAGTAAAAGATCTCGTTCTGTTGGTGGAGAAGGTGAAGAAAAACCACATTTTCGTAAAGCCTACCCAGATCTTCAGAAAACCTCAAGGAAATTGTATTTCTCAGGCCCGTATCGATAGAATAGACTTTTCTCGGGTTGACCTCCTGTTCTTTTAGGGAGTAGGAGAACTTCCTCGTAAAAAGATCAGATAAGGTTCGGTGAGAAAGGTCGAAAACCTTTCAACCGTATCCACCGGAATTCCCAGATAGCCTTTTATCTTGTTAAATGAAATAGGTGAGGCCACGCTCGTCAGATAATATCGGGCCAGAGATCTGAGCTTGTCAGGTTTCCGGATAGCATATCGACCCACAATGTCTCGGTTTATGACATCCTCAAAGTAACGGGACAGGATCTCTCGTTTTTCACTCGCTAGCACCACCTGCGGGAAACCGCCCCATTCAAGATATTCTCTCAAAAGTCGCCTGATCGCGGCGCGCTCTCTGGTAGGGACCAGTTCGGGTTTCGATCCGACCTCGATATTTTTGAAGAGAAGAAATTCTCTAAAAGAAAGGGGATAGACCACAAGACCTATGTACCTTCCGGTCAGAGCGCTACCGTATTCTCTGCTCAGGAGCCTCGCAGATGACCCTGAAACAAAGAGGTTCGCTTCCTTCCGCTCATGCAATGACCCCACGAACTTCTCCCAGGCGGGGACAAGGTGAATCTCATCCAGGAAAAGGAAAGGCTTGGTTTTGGGTTCAAGCCATTCCAGATAGGCCTCCCAAATGGCTTGAAGGAGTTGAACCGAAAGCTCACCCCATCTCGGGTCCTCCAGCTTGACGTAAAGAGTGGATTGGGATTCCAGACCTCCATCGATCAGGGCCTTCATGTATTGGAGCATTAGTGTGGACTTACCCGCCCTTCTGACACCCACGATGGTTACAATCTGGCCTGTAGCAAGCAATCTTTTCATCTGGTCGAGGTAATGCTGCCTGAGTATCCCCGTTTCTCTGATTCCCTTCCAAAAGTTCCAGTCGGTCAGGACCTCGATCATCTTCGCTTTTTCCATAGCCCAATCCTTCCGATATATCGGTTAAAAAGTGGCTTTTTTTACCGACAAAGTCAAGAAGATTCTCATCCGAGGCAATACTTCCGTTTCGGGGGGTCAGACTTCCGCATCAAGCCATGCCGGCAGCAATGATTCGGCGGGACGCTAAACCAGTGGAGAAGACGGCAGAATTCGATCTTACTTTCGGAGGGAGCGGAGCTCTTCTTCGACTTTTTCAGTCAAGAAAATCTTCAGCAAAGACTGATAAGGGACGTCCCTTCGCTTGGCGAGAGCCTTCAGATGCGCTATCAGCGATTCTGGAAGTCGGATTGAGATCGTCCTGGTCGACGGTCTCAGATTTTCAAAGATGACGCTCTTGGCTTTGGAATAGTCGACGTATTCCGTCGAATCATGGCTCGCCCAGAACTCAAACTCCTCCTTCTCGTTCCTAAATCTCGGGAGTTCCTTCCCTCCCTTGTTTTCCCTAAGGCGTAATCACGCGCCTCGTCCTTTGAATGTGTTTCATCCTCTGCGACCAAAAGCGGCTGGCTGAGAAAGACTTCTTCGCACTCGACGTAGCTGACATGATGCTTTTCCCAATTCTTTTCGATAGTTCCCTCATCCCAATCGAAACCTTCAACGTGAGATAAACGATCCATCCCTGGTCTCCGGCAATCGAGGTTTAAGAACCGGCTCCAGCGCTTGACTCATGCTAACTTGCTGTAAATGAAAGCGCTATCTGGGCGTTCACTTTTGGGAGAGGACCCACAAAAGTAAACCCGCTTGATTATCCGACGCTGCTTTGAGCCCCACGGGGTGTCTGGGCAGACCTGGAGTAACCGTTCGCCTTGGATCCGAATCAGTGTCGGCCTTCCATCAGAGTTGGTGTCCGAAACACATCGGAATATGCAATATGCTTCAAGGAGGTCGAATGGAGACTCAATATTCCATTGTTCCAATTGCGGAGCGAAGCGGAGCTAAGTTCCAGAGATGGCCCCCGTCTGAAATCCCCCCATGGTTCCAGCTTGTCATATGACTTCTACCTCTTCTTTTCGAGGTTTTCAAGGGTTTGTTCCATAGAGCGCCCCCGTTTCTGAATGCTCTGTTAGGGTTCAGATTATAGGCCAAATAGAAACCTTTGCCGAATCTGACGTCCCATTTTTAACAGAACCCTTGACATTTAGTTATTTCTCCGTATAATTGTAGAACCATAGAAACCATCAGGAGGTGCCATTATGGACGTTTTAAGAAAATGTTGGGTGATGTGCTGCATCGTCATGGTTTTTATTTTCTTGGGCGTTTCCTCTGGCCTAACTCAGGAGATTCGGGGCCCTATCAAGATCATCGTTCCTTATGCACCAGGAGGTAGCTCGGATATCGTAGCTCGTCTGATCGCGGATAAGCTGAAAGACCTTTTGGGCCAGCCGGTCATTGTGGAGAACAAACCAGGGGCCGGCGGGCGGATTGGAACCGAGTATGCTAAAAATCAGCCGGCGGACGGGAGTTCGATGCTGATCATGAATCCCGCCCTGTTTGTGGTGAGTCCTTTGGTTTATTCTAAGCTTACCTATGATCCGGATGCCGATTTCAAACCTCTTTCTCAAGTCCAGATCTATCATTTTGTCCTCTCTGTTCCGGCCTCCTCGCCCATTAAGGATGTCAAAGGTTTAATCGAGTGGATGAAGAAAAATCCAAAACAGGCCAACTACGGTTCCCCTGCGACCGGAAGCCTGCCGCACTTCTTTGGGCTGATGGTTGGGAAATATGCCGGTGTCGAGATGGTACATGTCTCGTACAACGGCTCCGGGCCCCTCATCACAGCCTTGATCGGCGGGCAGATTCCTATGGGAGTGGATACCTTCGATGCCCAGTTCAAGTATCATCCTGAAAAAATTCGCATCCTCGCTACAGCTGGGGCTGCCCGTAAGCATCCCGAGATCCCAACATTTAAAGAGTTGGGTTATGTGGATATTGAGGGTGTCGGCTGGAATGGTATTGTGGTTCCGGCCAAGACACCTCAGGCCATCATCGATAAGCTGAGTCAAGCCGTCGTGAGGGTGGTCAAGATGCCTGAGGTAAAACAAAAGCTCGATCAAATTGGAGCCGAAGCCACCGGCACCACCGCTGAGGAGTTTGCCAGGATTATCAAGCGGGACCGGGAAAAGTGGGGGCCCATCATCAAAGCCTCTGGATATAAGGCGGATTAATTTTACTCAGATATGATTTGAGGTTCTCACCTCGCGTTAGCAGGTTGGCCCCATGTCTCGTAGGGGTCAACCTGGTTGCGTTGAATCTCTTTTGTTACTAAAAAATGGATTATGCACATTAAGAATCCTAAGGATTTTAAAGCGGGCCTCCTCTTTATACTTTTTGGCGTCGCCGCATCAGTATTCGCCAGGGGTTACTCCCTCGGCACAGCCGCTAAGATGGGGCCCGGATATTTTCCGCTTTTTCTGGGCCTAATGCTGACTGCCTTAGGATTGATCATCTCCTTGAAAAGCCTCTCCAAAAGAAGAGAGACAACGAAAAAAGAGCTGATTCGGTTTCGTCCCGTTGTCTTTGTTCTTTCCTCCATTGTTCTTTTTGGTCTGTTACTCTACCCCCTCGGAATGATTTTTTCGACTCTTCTTTTGGTAACGATCTCAAGCATGGCAAGCGATGAGTTCAATATGAAGGTAGCTCTTTGGAATGCTATTGTTCTGACCCTGGTGATTCTCATCATTTTTGTCTATTTCCTCCAGTTTCAGATTCCGGTATTCCCTGCTTTTTTAAGGGGACGAGTCTGATTTTAGAGGAGGAGAGTTCAAATGGACCTTATTTCGAATCTGGCACTGGGTTTTCAGACCGCAATCTCTCCTCAGAATCTGCTTTACTGTTTCCTTGGGACACTGATTGGGACACTCATCGGAGTCCTCCCCGGGATTGGGCCGGTCCAGACGATTGCGATTCTCCTCCCAACGACCTTCGCCTTACCTCCCGTTTCGGCTCTCATCATGCTCGCGGGCATCTATTATGGAGCTCAGTATGGAGGCTCTACGACCTCTATCCTGGTCAACGTGCCAGGAGAGGCTTCTTCGGTGGTGACCTGTCTGTATGGTTATCAGATGGCACTTCAGGGCCGAGCTGGAGCTGCCCTGACCATCGCTGCTCTTGGGTCATTTGCTGCAGGGTGTTTTGCCACGTTTCTGATCGCAGTCCTCGCCACCCCTTTGTCCGAACTGGCTTTCAAGTTCGGACCGGCGGAGTATTTCTCCTTGATGGTTTTTGGATTGATCGGTTCTATTGTGTTTGCCTCTGGTTCTCCGATAAAAGCAATCGGGATGATTATTCTCGGCCTCCTTTTTGGAGTGGTCGGGACAGATATTACAAGTGGGACCCAGCGGTTTTCTTTCGGGATTCCTGAATTGGCGGATGGCATCGGCTTTGTCCCATTAGCGATGGGCCTTTTCGGTATTTCCCAGATCATCAATAGTCTCGAACAAAAAGAAAAGCGCGAGATTTTAAAAATGAAAATATTCGGATTCTGGCTTAAGAAAAAGGACCTGAAAGAAGCTGCTCCAGCAGTGGCTCGTGGAACGCTCACTGGATCCTTTCTGGGAATTTTACCCGGTGGAGGAGGTATCCTATCTTCCTTTATCTCCTATATGCTGGAAAAGAAAATCTCCCGTGATCCTGAGAGCTTTGGCAAGGGCAACATCTGTGGAGTCGCCTCTCCGGAATCAGCCAACAATGCAGGCGCACAGACCTCCTTTATTCCTCTCCTCACTCTTGGGATTCCTTCGAATGTGGTCATGGCCATGATGGCTGGAGCGATGATGATTCATGGGATCCAGCCGGGTCCGAGGGTCATTAGTAGTAACCCGGACCTTTTTTGGGGGGTCATAACCTCCATGTGGATAGGAAACTTGATGTTGGTGATTTTGAATCTTCCATTAATTGGAATATGGGTGAAACTCCTCACCGTACCCTATCGTGTTCTTTATCCTGCCATTCTTCTGTTCTGTTGTATCGGAATTTATAGTGTGAATAATAATATCTTTGATATCTGGTTGACCGCGATTCTCGGCTTTTTAGGCTATGTTTTCATAAAGCTTGAATGCGAACCGGCACCGCTCATCTTAGGGTTTGTTCTGGGACCTCTGATGGAAGAGAACCTACGGAGAGCAATGTTGCTTTCCCGAGGAGATCCCTCTATCTTTTTCACTCGTCCCCTATCCCTTTTATTCCTGATCATGGCCTTTATTCTATTAGTGGTGATTGCCGTTCCAGCCATCCGTAAGAAAAGGGAGGAGGCGTTCCGTGACGAAGGATAAAGGGGGTGAAATCAAAAGTAACATGGCACCGCGAAAGAAACTACCTCTCTATCTCCAGATTGAATCGATTCTCA
>Ga0123519_10007854_pt1 | contig 16424 bp, 16 predicted proteins | sample YelNatPaOPRAMG02_FD_87396 | JGI IMG/M metagenome (GOLD analysis project Ga0123519, IMG submission 87396) | Hot spring microbial communities from Yellowstone National Park - Yellowstone National Park OP-RAMG-02 (version 2) | ecosystem: Environmental > Aquatic > Thermal springs > Hot (42-90C) ...
AAGTAAAGCGCTCAATGCAGCTTGCCGCCTTGCAGACCATATTTTGAACATCTTTGGTCAGGGAAGGCGAGAAGGTACTCCCGGCCACCCTGAGGTAGAGATGGCGCTTGTCGAACTTTACCGCACTACTGGAAAGAGGGAGTACCTTGAGTTGGCGAAATCTTTCCTTGACAACAGAGGAAAAGGCATCGTAGGTGGAAGCCAGAACCTGATCGACCACCTGCCCTTCAGGAAACTCACCGAGATCACGGGGCATGCTGTTCGCTCACTTTACCTCAATTGCGGCGCTGCCGACATCTACATGGAGACGGGCGAATTGGAGCTACTGCGCACCCTGGAAACCATTTGGAGAAACTTTACTGAAAGGAGGATGTATCTGACTGGGGGCGCGGGTGCACGTTATGATGGAGAAGCATTTGGAGCGGATTATGAGCTGCCCAACAGGATGGCTTATGCTGAAACATGTGCTGCCATAGCGAGTGCTATGTGGAACTGGAGGATGTTCTTGATAACGGGCGAGGGGAGGTTTTTTGATATCGTTGAGCTTGCTCTCTACAATGGGGCTCTTTCCGGAATCTCTCTGGATGGTGAATCATATTTCTATGTCAATCCTCTAGCTGACAGAGGAGAACATCGGCGCCAAAAGTGGTTCGAGTGCGCTTGCTGTCCGCCAAACATTGCTAGGTTGATCGCCAGCCTTCCAGGATTATGCTACAGCCTTTCGGAGGAGGGCGTTTGGGTCAATATCTACGCAAAGAGTGTAGCGAATATCGAGCTTGGAGGTAAGCCACTGGTCATTGAGCAGCATACAGAATATCCCTGGAATGGTGAGGTGGAGCTTGTGCTTGATCCTGAGGAGGAAAGGGAGTTCCCCATCTTTCTCAGGATTCCAGGCTGGTGCAGGGGAGCAAGTGTCAGGGTCGATGGAGGTGTGGAAAGCACAGAGGCATGTCCTGGAAGCTACCTGAGGCTGCACAGGCCTTGGAATGTTGGGGATCGAATATATCTAAAATTACCTATGCCCGTTGAGAAACTGGAAAGCAATCCAAATGTCGAGGGGAACCTGGGGAGGGTGGCCCTGAGGAGGGGCCCAATTGTGTACTGCGTTGAACAGGTAGACAATCCTGGGTTTGATGCTTGGGACCTTGTGATCACTTCCAGCTCCGAGATCGAGGCCATTTGGCAAGGTTCCTTGCTCAATGGAATAGTGGTCCTGAAGGGAGATGCTGTGGTTTCTGACTCCGATTGGTCAAGCGGGATGCTTTACAAACCCAGCTCCAAACCTAGCCCGCGTCAAGTTGAGTTCATGGCGATCCCCTACTATGCATGGGCAAACCGCCAGAAAGGGCCGATGCTGGTTTGGCTCAGGTACCAGGATACGTAATGGAATTAAGTACACGGGCATTCATTCAGCTAAATTTAATAAATCGGGTTAAAAGGGGCATGGCATGGTTTCAAAGCCAATAGTTTATTTTGGTTCGGTCAGGAGCGTTTCTACAAGTCCGGAGCACTCATTCGTCGGAAAGTTCGATGCCATAATCGATAAACTTGGCATAAAGAAGGCGGTCAAGGACAAGAATGTTGTCATCAAGATGCATCTTGGAAGCAATGTCGGTTTTTCTACAGTCAACCCATTCCTGGTCGGAAGGCTCGTTGGTGCAATAAAGAGCGCCGGAGGGAGGCCGTACATCGTTGATATCATCGACCAGTATCCTGAAGCATGGAAGAGGGGTTATACCCCTGAGGTGCTGGGCTGCCCGATTCTTCCAGTAGCAGGACCTGCAGACCGTTACTATGTCGAGAAGGATGTAAATTACAAGGGTCTGAAAACACTGAAGATGGGAGGGCATGTAAAGGATGCCGATGTTCTAGTCGACCTTTCCCACGTGAAGGGACACAACAGCATAGGGTACGGGGCTGCGATCAAGAACCTTGCGATAGGATGTTTCACCCAGGATACGAGGTGGGCGATGCACTCGACGATGCAGTATGACAAGTACTGGAACAAGGAGAGGTCAAAAGATGCGGAGAAGCTCGTTAAGGCCTGTCCATTCAAGGCGATCAGCTACAAGGATGGAAATCTAAGAGTTGATTTCGATACATGCAACCAATGCATGAGGTGCATGATAGCGGACACAGATGGCTGCATTCAGATAAAGGCCGAGAACTTCCTCTCATTTGTCGAGATAAATGCGATCGCGACGAAGTTCGTACTTTCCCACTTCGAGGAGGACAAGAGGTTCTATATCAATGTCGCTACAAACATAACGGAGTACTGCGATTGCTGGGGGATGACAACAGGGCAGATATTGCCGGACTTGGGCGTTCTAGGTTCTAGGGACATCGTTGCGGTCGACAAAGCATCGCTCGACCTCCTTGCAAACATGCCGCTTCTAAAGGAAAATGTTTCGCAGAACTTGGAAGTGAACGACGACCCAAGCCTCCATCCATTCGCTAGGATACACGGACCGTACAAGGATCCATACAATGTCATACAGTTTGCCGAGAAGTATGGACTCGGTTCATCGAATTATGCCCTGGAGGAGGTGCTTCCACCAATACCTGAGCCAAAGAGGTCGGAACCAAGGTTCCCGAAGATAGGTAAGAAATTTTAACCATGGCCAAATCTTTTCACTTTACCAATTGAAAAGGAGATTTAATAAGAGGCTCGTCCAAGTTGTGTTAAGTAATCAACATCTAAATGATGTCTATCCTTCGACATCTGCTTTTGGAGGCTCCAGTCCGTACTTGGCTTTGATCTCTTCCGGCTTCATAGTCTTGGAGAGGTAGTTGAAGATCGCTGCTCTCAATCCATCTGCAGCCAAATTTGAGCAGTGCATCTTTATTGGTGGCAGGCCTTCCAGCGCATCAGCCACATCGTTCCTCGTTATCTTCAAAGCTTCCTGAATCGTCTTGCCCTTTGCAAGCTCCGTTATCATGCTGCTTGTAGCTATGGCGGCGCCGCAACCGAAAGTCTTGAACTTGATATCTTCGATCCTTTCGTCTTTGATCTTCACGTAGATTGTCATCATATCTCCACAGTTATGAAGCGTCATGGAGTTCGAAGTGAATGAATGACTGTGCTCAACCTCAAGGTTGTAGACAGGGCCATCATAGTCTATCTGTTCTACTCTCAAAATTGGAACGTGAAAGTATCCATTCTCAAACCAAACCTTATGATTATTTTTTAACTTTTTTGGGATCTTGAGTTCCACATCAAGTATTTTCCCCAATTTTGCTAGCGAACTGTCATCACTCACATAGATCGAATAACTCCTCTTGTAGCTGCCATTTTCGGGCCTTTCTCGAAAGCTCATGATAATCCCTTGCCTGATAAGCAGATCCCTGACCTGGAATGCCAATTTCTTCGATATTGTGACATACTTAGCAACTTTGCTGTTAATATAACCATCTCCTCTCCAGATACCGCATAGGACTGCAGCTTGTTTCCGTGGGGGTAATAGCATGATCCAATGAGGAATATGCTTGTTTTCATCGCCCTTTCCAAAATGCCTCTCAAAGAAGTTTGCCAGCCCAGCACTATGGAATCTAACACTTATTCCACCACGAATCCTCCTGATTTCTGAAGGTTTCAAACCGAACGTGTGTCTAACACAATGTATAACATCCTCAACATAGATGTTTCCTCTTGAGCCGAATACAAAGCCAAATGTCCCCTTGCTTTTTTCAGTTTGCAGATAGCCTTCCGATAGGTAGTAGCCCACTAGTCTTAGAAAGTGATCGTCAACCGCAATCTTGCTTGGGAGCGTTTTGCTCCTAAGATCGTATTTTTGTCCACCAACATCTATAGGAATCCAATCTTTATCGACCGTTTCCCTAATCACTGGATAAAGTAGGATGTCGCCTTTTTTCAGCTCATCAGCAGCATACCAGTCTTGTATGAATCTCATGCTGGAACGATACTTTCCAAGTACATGACTTGCCTTAATAGCCAAGATATGATGATCAGGAGTCACTACAGTTGATCCAAGATTGTGGGCCACGATTCTATACATTCTTCCCTTGTAGGGCCTTGATATTACCTTTTTTATCCGATGGTAATTTCCATCATGGCCAAGAACTCTTGCATCAACGGATGCATCCATGATAGGCGTCAGGCTACTATTCAAACTAACGAGAGAATCTGGCGTAAGACATATCGGATTTCCTACAGTCCCCTCACCATCAGCATCCTCTATCTCGCCAACATTCCTTGGATTACGAAAGTGCTCCATGACCTTCTGGCTGTACATTATGCTCGATAGAGCATTATAACACCGTTATATGAATATAAGCATTCCCTTATCATTCGCGGTCGAAATCCAGCCGCACCTTTATATTTACTCTCAATTCCCATTAGAGCGAAGGTAAAATGGGCGAGTTCGAAATCGTTGGAAAGGTTGATGACATACCAGAGGGAGGGACCAAGAAGGCCAAGATTGGAATGGAGGAGATAATCATTGCAAAGGTGGGTGGGAAGTTTTATGCGTTTTCCGGAAGGTGCACCCACCTGGGGCTTTCGCTCGAAGGTGGAAAGCTCGATGGAAAAATTCTGCAATGTCCCCACCACAGGTCAAGGTTCGATCTGGAGGATGGAAGGGTTCTCACCCCTCCTGCCAAACTTCCTCTGAAAACATATGAGGTCAAGGTCGAAGGTAAGAACATCCTAGCTAGGGAAAGACCTGCAAAGGCCTGAGCGGGGCAAAATTGTGAAGTCCAATGGTCGAAGCCACCTCAAAGCCTGCTCGCAGGAAATGCGCTTTATCTATAGCCATTCCCGCGAGCATCGTCAGCGACGTTCCTCATTTGCGCGAAAAAACAGCAAAGATAGGCTTGCTGGCTCGAGGCGCCGCGATCTTCAGGGTTGAAGAGATCGTTGTTTACCTTGACTATGGTGCTAAAGACTGCAAGGAGGCACAAAAGCTTGTATGCAAGATTCTAGAGTATGTTTCCTCGCCCCAATATCTCAGGAAGCATCTTTTCCGCAAAGAGCCAGAGCTAAGATTTGCCGGAATATTACCGCCATTGAGAACGCCCGATCACCCTCTTGCGGTGAGAATGTCGGGCCTGAGGGCTGGCGAGTACAGGGAAGGCATCGTGCTCACATCTGACAGGGAAGGGTCTCTCGTAGACATAGGTGTCGAACATCCGCTAAGAGTGATGCGCTCCCTAAGGAAGGGAACCAGGATAACCACAAGCATAACCGACCCAGCGAGGGGGATTGGAGATGTGGTTGATAGGGACAAATTAGGAACCTACTGGGGCTTCAGAGTTTCAGCCTTTGAATCGAGCCTTGGAAATCTCCTTTCCAGTAAGAGGTACGGTGCCGCCATCGCAACCTCAAAGCACGGCAAAAATGTCGTCGAAATCTGGGAAACGCTCTCTCAACTATTCGCATGTTCAAAAAATGCTCTCTTGATTTTCGGCTCCCCGAACGAGGGCGTTGCCAGCATCTTGGCAAGGGAAAACGTTAATCTAGAGGGGGCTGTTGATGTTGTGGTTAACACGGTTCCGCTTCAAGGGACAGCGACTATTCGAACAGAGGAAGCTGTCATCGCGAGCCTGGCCGTGTTCAACGTGATGATGGAAGGGATGAAGCTTGGGTCATAGGAGGTATTCGGCACCCAGAAGGGGGTCATTGGCATTCAGGCCTCTCGGAAGGGCCAAGTCCCCCATAGCAAGGACTAGGTTCTGGCCAAAGGTGGAAGGACAACCACGCCTCCTAGGTTTCTGCGGCTACAAGGCAGGTATGACCCATGCCTATGTTTTGGAGACAAATGAGTTCTCAGTCCTAAAGGGCAGGGAGATCTTCACGCCCGTGACCGTTTTGGACACGCCTCCCCTGCATGTTTTGGGGATTAGGGCATACGGAGACAATGGATATGGCCTGACCTGTTTGGGGGAAGCCTGGGCTGAAAGCCTGCCAGAGGAATTAAGGAAGAGGATCCGCCAAACCAAGGGAGGAAGCCTTGAAAAACTCAGAAGCATCGCTCAGGAAATAGTAGAGGTCAGGGCGATAGTTTCAACCCTTCCAACGAGGTCTGGTAACGCAAGGAAGCAGCCCGAGGTTTTCGAGATCGGGATCGGTGGAGGAAATCCACTCGAGAGGCTCGAATATGGCATCCAAATCCTCGGGAAGGAATTGGACGTGAGCAAGGTCCTAAGGCCAGGAGAGTTTGTGGATGTCTTCAGCATATCGAAGGGAAAGGGGTATGCTGGCGTAATCAAGAGGCGGGGCGCTAAGATCAGGGACAGGAAGAGCAACAAACCTAGGAGGAGTATAGCTACACTAGGTGCTTGGAACCCATCCGCCGTAACTTACACGATCCCGAGAGGGGGACAGCTAGGGTTCTGGCAGAGGACCGACAGGAACAAGCTTATCATTGCAATTGGAAACGATCCAAGCAAGGTGAATGTTGCAGGTGGATTCATAAGGTATGGTCTTGTTCCAGGAAACTATGTCCTCCTAAAGGGATCGGTTCCAGGACCTGCCAAGCGTTTGATCAAACTCAGGATCTCGGCCAGGAGGCAAGTAAAGGAGCCAATAGCTCCAAATGTGAGTGAAATAGCTCTGACGAGCCCCCAGGGAGGATAGAAGTTGGCTGTAGCATTGCTAACGGCGAAGGTACTTGATCCTGAAGGAAACGAGGTTGGAGAGGTGGCCCTGCCTAGCGTTTTTAAAGCACCAATCAGGGAAGACATCATACATAGGGCTGTAGTCGCCTCTTTGACTCGGAGGTTGCAACCCCAAGGCAGGGATACGATGGCGGGCAAAAGGACAACGGCCGAGTCGAGGGGTGTTGGATTTGGGATGGCAAGGGTTCCTAGGATCCGGAGAACCGGGGTTGCGAAGTTTGCATCCATGACTGTTGGTGGGCGCACTACCCATCCTCCAAAGGTTGCCAAGAAGATAAGAAAGAAGATCAACAGGAAGGAGAAGGAACTCGCCTTTGCATCCGCCCTTTCAGCTACAGCAGCTCCGGATTTGGTGAGGGCTAGGGGCCATATCATAGGCGATAGGCAGCTCCCCATTGTCGTGAGCAGGCAGGCCGAGACGCTCGAGAAGACCGTAAGTGTCGTTAATTTTCTGGAAAAGTTGGGATTGGGGGAGGAGCTTGAAAGATGTCTTGAGAAGCGTAAAAGGCTCAAGACAGGTGTTAAGGCGCCAAGGGGTCCGCTACTCGTAGTGGGTGGAAGGTGCAAGCTCGCAACGGCAGCAAAGAGCGTCCCTGGAGTTGAGGTCGTTACTGCCCAAAAGCTGAGCGTAGAGGACCTGGCTCCAGGTGGGAAGCCTGGAAGGCTCACTATCTGGGTTGAGCCTTCACTTGAGATCCTTGGCAAGAGGCTGAGCGGGGGCGTTGCTTCTTGAGGAGAGAGACGATCCTCCATCCGGTCGCAACTGAAAAAGCAATCAACATGATAGAGTCCGAAAACAAGATCGTCTTCATAGTTGACAGGAAGGCGACGAAGCGCGATGTGAAGAGGGCCGTTGAGGAGCTCTACAACGTAAAGGTAGAGTCGGTCAATACCCTCATATCTCCGGATGGGAAAAAGAAGGCTTTCGTCAAGCTTTCGCCGGAAAGCAGTGCAGCTGAACTTTCGATGAAGCTCAAGATACTGTGATGGTGATCTTGTATGGGAAAGAGACCGATCGTTAGGCGGAGGGGTGTGTCACCAATATTCCGGGCGCCAACCCACAGGAGGGTAGGGGATGCAAGGTATGTGCAGACTGGAGACTCAACACTGCAGGGAGAGATCAAGGAATTGCTGCACGATCCCGGAAGGGGTGCTCCAATTGCCGAGGTATGCCTAGATTCTGGGGAGCGCTTCTACACGATCGCCGGAGAAGGTATGTATGTCGGTCAGCGCGTAGAGATAGGGGAAAATGCGAAGCTTCAGCTTGGCTCTGTGCTTCCATTGGACAAGATACCGGAAGGGACGACGGTCTTCAATGTCGAGAGGAAACCGGAGGATGGGGGAGCACTCTTCAGGTCCTCTGGAAACTATGCAGTGCTAATTGGAAGGTCTGGAACGGATGTTATGCTAAAGGACTCTTCCGGCAGAATCTTCACGGTCGACTCTAGCTGCAAGGCAACAATAGGTGTTGCCGCAGGAGGTGGCAGGATCGAGAAGCCCTTCCTGAAAGCAGGAACGAAGATGGCTCTGATGAGATCCAGGGGAAGGCTTTATCCCAGGGTAAGAGGAGTGGCGATGATAAGCGCCTACCACCCGTTTGGAGGAGGCAGGCACCAACATGCGGGAGGAGCCAGAACAATTTCGAGAGGTGCACCTCCAGGAAAGAAGATGGGACTCATAGCAGCCAAAAGGACGGGAAGGGGAAGGAGGAGAGTAGCTGCTCAACCAACTGGTTAGGCAAGTGTCTAACCAATGCTCCCCTCATGGCAATAGCTTATGCATGGACAGGTAAAAACATAAATCGTTATGATTTTTAGTCATAGCGGTTTGGAAAGGAAGATAATCATTGTAGCAGCATTCCTTGTGGCAGCTTTGCTCCTATACGAGCAGCTGAAACATGAAGAAATTACGCGCTTGAGGATTGCAACGACGACGAGCTTGGATGACACAGGGCTTTTGGATTCACTTAAAGCCCGGTTCGAGGAGGAGAATCCAAATATCAACTTAACTTGGGCAGCTGTCGGTACCGGACAGGCGATAGAGATAGCGAAGAGGGGAGATGTCGATCTGGTGATAGTCCACAACCGAGCGATGGAGAACATGTTTATCGACCAAGGTTATGGTATTCATGGAGTAACGATAGCTTGGAATGACTTTGTAATCGTTGGTCCTCAGGACGATCCAGCAGGAGTGGCAAGAGCAAAGAACGCGGTTGAGGCATTTGAGTTGATATACCAAAAATGTTCGCTTGGGATGGCGCTATTCGTATCTCGTGGGGATAGGTCCGGAACGAACCTAAGGGAGCTGGAAATATGGAGGAAGGCCAACCTAAATGCAACTGGGGAAGGCTGGTACATCGAGACCGGCCAAGGGATGGTTAACACGCTCAGGCTGGCGAATGAGAAGCGGGCATACATACTAACGGATAGAGCCACTTACATGGCTGTGAGAGATGAAAGTGGCTTTGCCCTCAAGATAATCTTCGAGGGGGATGCCCTGAATCTGCTAAACCTGTACAGGGTGATAATCGTAAATCCGGACAAGTTTAGTAACCTGCATTACGAGGAAGCTGAGAAGTTCGTACTTTTCCTCATATCTAGCGAAGGGCAGGAGCTAATAGGCAAATACACCAAGAAAGGTCAGAAACTCTTCAATCCTGCTTTTGGGATACTAAAGCAACTTGGAATCGATGATCCATACGAGGAAGAAGAAGTCGCCTATTGGAAAAACAAGCTTGGAGGCTGAGCGGCAGAGATGACAGACATTTTGAGCTTGATTCTAAACGAGGAAATCATTAACATAACCTTCCTGTCCTTCAAAGTTTCAGGTTTGGCTGTGGCGCTGGCAACACTTCTGGCCATTCCCATTGGGACCATGCTTGCGCTGATCGATTTCAAGGGAAAGAAACTGCTTGTGACGCTCATCAATACCCTAATGGGTTTGCCGCCAGTTGTCGTTGGCCTTGTGCTTTATCTCCTGCTTTCGAGATCTGGATTTCTTGGACCTTTGGAGCTCCTTTACACCCCAACAGCTATGGCTATTGCACAGTTCTTGCTGGCCCTTCCGATTGTGATGGGCCTTTCCTACTCCGCCATCGCTGCTGTTCCAAAATCGGTTATGGAGTCAACGATTTCACTAGGTGCTACAAGGAGGCAGCTTTTGTATGTCTTAATACATGAGGCAAGGATTGGCATATTGGCGAGCATCGTAGCAGCTTTTGGAGCCGCAATCTCCGAGGTTGGAGCGATAATGCTAGTTGGTGGGAACATAAGGTTCTTCACGAGATCGCTGACGACAGCAATCGTGCTCTACACAAATATGGGTGAGTTTGGCATGGCGATCAGCTTGGGCATTATACTGCTTTCAGCCTCATTCGCTGTAAATCTCTTCCTGACTTTCCTTCAGACAAGGTCCAAAGGTTCGGGAACATCGAGACCCTCGAAGGCAGGTGGTTAAAACTGCTAGAGGTCTGCGATATTTGGAAGAGCTTCGGAAATAAGGACGTACTGAAAGGTGTCTCATTCAAAGTCAGGAAGGGGAGTGCATTCTGCATAATCGGCCCGAACGGTTCTGGCAAAACCACTATTTTGAGAATCATAGATCTTCTTGATGAACCTGACAAAGGTGAGATTCTCATCGATGGAGTAAGAACCTCAAATCTGAACGAGGATGGAAAGGTAGAGCTCAGGAGAAAGATGGCGATGGTTTTCCAGCAGCCTGTGCTGTACGATATGGATGTATATGGAAATGTCTCCTTGGGCCTGAAAATCAGGGGAGTAGAGGAATGCAAAATGAATGAAAGGGTTGAAGAAGCCCTGAAGGCCGTAAACCTTTATGACCATATGAGAGACAGAGCACTTAACCTCTCAGGCGGGGAAGCGCAGAGGCTCTGCCTTGCCAGGGCTTTGGCCCTCCAGCCAGAGGTCCTCCTTTTGGATGAGCCGACTGCAAACCTGGATCCTGTGAATACAGTTATTGTGGAAAATGTGGTGAGGGAGTTTGTCATGAAGGAAATTGGAATCGTGATCTTTACCACTCATAACATGTTCGAGGCGAGGAGACTTGCTGGAAGAATTATGCTACTTATCGATGGAAAAGTTATCGAAGAGGACGACGCTGATAAATTCTTCAGCAACCCAGATGACGAAAGGGCTGCGGAATTCGTAAGAGGTGGAATCGTCATTGGATGATATTGTAAAGAGATGCGGATTTTCCAAGGATCTGAGGCTTAAGCTTTCGCACTCACTTGTTTTGAAGGGGGAAGATGGACTGGAAGAGGAAGGTGCGAAACTTCTTGAATCGATAAAGAGGTTCGGATCGATATACTTGGCAGCCAAACATGAAGGAAAAGATTACAGGCTGGCTTGGTTGAGCTTGAGGGAACTTGAGGGGAATTTTGGATTCAAGGTGGTTGACAGGGTTATGGGCGGAATGGGTGGTGGAAGCACAAGGCTGACACTTGAGGGGGAGATTCTTCTTGAAAGATTCTTACTTGCGAAGCGGAAATTTGGCTTTCTTGCAGGCTCTCCGAAATTTCTCGAGCCAGATTTGAAAATAATGGGGAGCCACTGCTATGCGCTCGATATATTGGTAAGGTTGATCGAGGAAAAATTCGGAGGCTTTTTCGTAGAACTTTCGAATGTGGGCTCAGAGTGGGGCTTGAAGCTTGTCCTCTCAGGTGTAGCAGATATCTCAGGCATACACATCTTCAAAGGAGACAGAGGCGGATACAATGCTTTTTTGTTCAAAGAAAAAGCTGTTGGCAGGAAGATAGCGCTCATCAGGGGATACTCGAGGATGCAGGGGATCATTGTAGGGGAGGGCAACCCAAAGAGAATAAAATCTCTGAATGATCTACTTAGGGAAGATATTGTATTTATCAACAGAAACAAAGGATCTGGAACGAGGCTCCTATTCGATGAGGCGATAAGGAAACTTTCTTTAGAAAGAGGAGAAAAGCTCGAAAAATTGGTCAAGAACATAAGGGGCTACGGAAGCGAGGTCAGATCCCATCTCGAGGTTGCTTGCGCTGTAAAATACGGAAAAGCCGATGCTGGAATTGGGATCAAGGCTGTTGCCAAATCGTACAAGCTCGGTTTCGTGCCTCTTTTGAGAGAAAATTTCGATTTCGCAGTTCTGAGGAAGAATGTAGAAAGTGATAATGTTAGGAAGTTCATTGAGGTGCTATCATCCAAAAGGTTCCAATCGACGATATCTGAGAAAGATCTTGGGATATTCTTCCATGAAGACACAGGCAAAGTTCTAATTAACTGAAGTTTTTAATGTTGCTAAGTAGCATCTTTCCAAACTAGACAATATATTTTCAATGGAGTTAAAGGACCTGTAAAGCAAGTCAACATCAAATAAATCGTAATCAGAATCGATAGCAGATTGCAATTTATAGGATTGACGGAGCACGAATTCGGTCTAAGGTTCAGAAAAGTATTTGTTCAGGCTTTTCAATTCGATCTTCCTAGAATTTTCCATATTTTTGGTAAGTCAGAATTCCAAAAATAAGTGAAGCAACGCTAAACCAATCACAAGACCCAAGAACAAATGTAAAAACCAATACCTTGCCAACCTGAGAAATCTTTCACGGAGCAGCCTCAAAATCTCCTCCCAACTAGTGATTAGGAAAAATGCAGTTATTATCGCTAGAAACATCTCCAAGCTTGAAGTCGATGCCAGCCCTGGGCATATAGCATTCAGATATTTGCTCGTCCAGAACCAGACTTCCTCTGGCGTGCATGTCATTATGTAATTTACCATCCTTTCCGCCTGCTGATCCGTTTCAGCCTTGGATGGTACAGCCATAGTTAGACAAGAAACGATCATGAAGCCCATTCCCTGCCTGTCAAAAGGATTCTATTTGAGCTGGATGGGAACGGTACTGCCATCGGCTGCCACAAGGCTTCTCTTGGCAGGATCGAACAACCAGAAGCGGAGGTCGAAGTGATCCCACATCTCGTCCATCCACTGCCTAGCCACGTTCTTTGGCGGGAGTATCAGAACTCTCTTCCTGAGGAAACAATTTTTTTGATTATCGCCCCATTCTCGATCGTTTTACCCAATCCAACATGGTCGGCCAGAGGCACTCTGTGCGGATATCTGGAGAGGGTGAAGCTCATCGCGTATGCCTGGTACGGGTGAAGGATCACTGGACCGAGACCAAGGTGGGCAAAGTCTCTCAAGTTTCCCAATTCCTTCACCAGCCTTGCCGCAGGGCCCTGCAGGCTGCCAAATCTGCAATTCCTACTTCGCTCCTGACAGCCTCATCTTCAAGTGGGTCGGCATCTGGAGGCCTAGAGGGGTAATACTTCTCCCTCAGCTTCTTCTCTTTTTATGCAACTGGCTAGGCCAGCCTTTTGTTTAACACCATTATCGCAAGCATCTGAAGAACAATGAACCATGTCAACATGGCAACAAGATCGACGACGAATATGATGCTCGTCGCAACCATGGCCTCACGCAGGGCATCGACTAAGTAGCTCAGTGGGGTCAGATACGAGATGATCCTGAGTTGCAGCGGAGATGCTTCAACAGGTTGGAATACACCCCCGATGAAGATCATCGGAAGTCGTATGGCGGTCAATGATATATTGGCAGTGGGCATGTCTTTTACCGCTGCAGCCACTAGCATTCCAAGGGCCGAAAAGGCGAACGATCCCACAATCACCGCTAATGCGAACAAGAACGGATTAATTATGGCGCCCCCCGTCAGAAGCATCGCACCTATTGCCGTGACAAGTGAAAGCACTACGCCAAAAGCGGAACCGGCCAGGGATTTTCCGAACACGATGGTCGCCGTGGTGACAGGGGCCATTTGGAGCAGTTCATAGGTTCCCGTCTGTCTCTCGATGGGAATCGCTATCGCTTCTATGGACGATGCACTGAATAGGGAGATCATTGCGACGAGCCCTGGTATCAGGATTTCGTTCGGGATCTGCCTTCCAAGGGAGAAGGATAGGTAGACGAAGCCAGGTATCAGTATTCCGAAGCCAAATATCTGAGGCTTGAAGTAATAGATCCTCGCGTCCTTCTTTGCTATGCTGATGCCCCTTGACACGAAATCACCTAGGCGGTTAGACACGTCGACCACCGGCCTTCATGGCCCTGAACTCCATTCTCTCCACTTGAACCGCATCCAGCCCAGTGTACTTCACGAAAACGTCCTCAAGGCTTGGCTGTTTCGTATTGACGCTTATGATCTCTAGGCCGTTCGACAAGGCATATTGAACGATCTCCTTGATCACGGCGCTGGGATTTGCCGTGTGGATCTGATACTTGTCCCCGTGCTTCACAATGTCCTTTACAAGGGGATGCTTGCCTAAAACCGCTTCCACATCTGAGACATTTCCGCCGAACGCGACCTCAACTAAGTGCTCGCCATGCAACGTGAACTTCAGTTTTTGGGGCGAATCATCCGCCACGATTTTCCCCTGCTTTATTATGGCGACTCGACCGCAGAGCTGATCGGCCTCGTCGATATAGTGCGTTGTAAGGAAGATCGTTACGCCCTCTTCATTCAATTCCCTTATGAGTGAGCGGATGAGCCTGGAGCTTTGGACATCCAAGCCACTCGTCGGCTCATCGAGGAACAAAACCTCGGGGCGGTGGACGAGCGCAGCAGCTATGCGCACCCTCCGCCTCATGCCCTTCGAATAAGTGAGCATGAGGTCATCTCTCCTTTCATAGAGCTGGAGGAACTCGAGCAGCTGTCTGGATCGCTCAGTCCTAGTTGGCTTGTCGACGCCGTAAAGCTCCCCGATGAACATCAGATTGTCCCACGCGGACATCTCACCGTAGAGATTGCTCTCCTCAGTTACTACGCCTATCCTCTGCTTAACGGCAAGGCGTTCTCTTACGCAATCTCGGCCGGTAATTCTGGCGGCTCCAGAGGTTGGGTTCGTCAATCCAGTGAGCATTCGTATGGTTGTCGTCTTGCCAGCGCCGTTTGGCCCAAGGAGACCGAATATTTCGCCTTTGTTCACTTTCAAGTTCATGTGGTCAACTGCCAATAATTTTCCATAACATTTGGTAAGGTCTGAGGTTTCTACAGCTGGCTCTGTCTGCATTCCTATCACCGCCACCGTTGATCCTAGGAGCACTTTTGTCTAGCGCTTCAACACCTGCGCACTATCCTCGCTTATATACCAATATGCCTTGGCTCTGTTCCATCTGAGGAAATAGTAGCGAGGTGATAACTATCATGCTTGATGTCGAAGAGGTTTGTTCTAAGATTCGACTTTTGCTGGAGAAGGCTGTTGAGAATAATCTGGCCGAGGGCATCCTTCTATCCGGCGGTTTGGATACGAGTATTCTAGCGGTTATCGCCTCAAGGTTAGCTTCTTTAAAGGCTGTTACCGTCGCTTTCCAAAATGCTCCAGCACCAGACGTAGGATACGCTGTCTTAATGGCCAAAAGATTGGGGCTCAATCATACCATCCGTATCTTCAATGAAGACGAGTTATATGATGCCATCCCGATGGTTGTTAAGACGCTTAGGTCTTTCGATCCGATGGAGATCCGTAATAGTGTAACGATCTACGTCGGCTTGAAAGCGGCAAAAGATAACGGAATATGCACTGTTATGACGGGTGATGGATGCGATGAGCTCTTTGCGGGGTACAGCTTCTTCTTTGGAATGGGGAAGGAAAAACTGGACTCAGAGTTGGAAAAGATTTGGCGCGTAATGACATTCTCATCTGTCCCGCTCGCTGAGGTTCTCGGGATGGAGGCAAGGCTTCCCTACCTCGATCCGGACATTAAAGATTTTGCCATGAAGCTGGATTCGCGATACAAGGTTGGAACAGAAAGTGGCCAGGTATACGGCAAGTGGATTTTACGCAAGGCTTTTGAGGGAATCTTGCCCAGAGAGATCGCTTGGAGAATTAAGACTCCAATTGAGTTTGGTTCAGGAACAACCACACTTCCGGACTTCTTCAACCGGAAGATTTCTGATATATGTTTCGACGAAAAGAGAAGGAGATACCTTACCGAAGATGGAGTGAAGATCCGTGATAAGGAGCAACTATTCTATTATGAAGTTTACAGGTCAGTAATGGGCGTTCCGCGACCAACAATCGTGGAAGGCAAGATATGTCCCCAGTGCAACTCTAACGTTCCTGAAGGTTCAACTTATTGCCGAACATGCGGAGCATATCCAATATAGTAAGCGTTATTCTCGTCTATCACCTGATTTCGGCATGATGAATCACTTGGCGATCTCTATGCCAGTTGCCCTCAGGGATCTGAGTAGCGCAGCCCCTAACCTTCCCGATCCGAATAATCGTTGACGATGCTCAGTAGGCCGAGATATAGTGCAGATAATGTTAGGAATAACGCATTCGTGGCAAGGTGATCGATCGAGCCGTGCACGAAAAGAGGTCAATACGCTCCAAGGCATCGGCTTGGTCAAACCAAATCAAAAACGCAAGTCCTGTAGTCTCTAATCCCTAAATTGGATTTTAGGCCGATGTATTGTTCAGAATATTCATTTGCAGCAAGCCTCGATAGATCCTGGTACCTGAGGTGGTTCCTCACCATCTGGCCGCATGCATCTAGAAGCTCTGCTGAGATCTCAACTTAGCTGTTGTTGAAGGAAGCCAAGAGCAGAGCTCTAACGACCTTGTCTGGTCCCACCAGAAAAGCAATCTCAGCACTATGATCTCAAGCACTGTTAACCTGCTCGTCCTCTTTACGTGCTTTGGCCTTTTGGATAGGTCCTCTAAAGTTCTGCCTTGCTTTGCCCAAGAAATCCACCTCTGGCACGTGCTCCTTGGTACTTG
>Ga0123519_10007857_pt1 | contig 16423 bp, 15 predicted proteins | sample YelNatPaOPRAMG02_FD_87396 | JGI IMG/M metagenome (GOLD analysis project Ga0123519, IMG submission 87396) | Hot spring microbial communities from Yellowstone National Park - Yellowstone National Park OP-RAMG-02 (version 2) | ecosystem: Environmental > Aquatic > Thermal springs > Hot (42-90C) ...
TTTATTTAAATTTAATTTTTTTTAATTTTTATTTTAATTATCGTTAATACTTATATAAAAAATAGAAAATCATATAATTTAAATTTCAAATTATTTCATAAACAATAAATTAAATGTTTAAGTTAAGAAAAACATTTTAAAGAATAGTAAAAATGATAAAACTTAAAATTATTGTAGCTGGTGCAAAAGCAGTTGGAAAAACTAGTTTAATACGCCGTTTCTGCACAGGAAAGTTTCAAATTGATACATTATCCACAATAGGAGTAGATTTTATGACTAAAAATATTAAAATCAATGATATTGAAGTTCATTTTTCAATTTGGGATTTCGCTGGGGAGCATAAATTTCGTCAATTATTTCCAGCCTACTGTAGTGGAGCATCAGGTGCATTTATATTATTTGATATCACAAATAAAGAAACTTTTTTAGATTTAGAAGATTGGATTAAACTTATAAATGATTCTGGCGGCGATAAAATAATAAAAATTTTAATTAGTTCAAAAGCTGATTTAGAAAATCAATCTCAAGTTTCAGAGGAAGAAGCCATTCAATTTAAAAATCAAAAGAAGCTTAATCTATATTTAAAAACTTCTGCGAAAACAGGATTGAATGTTGAAGAAGCTTTTCAGGAAATGGCTAAATTAATTATAGAAAATTCATTAATTAAATGCCCCGAATGTGGCGAATTAATACCAAAAGAATTAATTTTCTGTACTTTCTGTGGACAAAAAATCAAAATATAATTTTTAATTATTTTAAATTATATAGTTTCAACGTGAGTAAATTGGATAGATACTCTATTGAACAAGATATAATGGAAATAAATAAAAGATTAGAGAAAAGAAAAATAAATTTTAAGAATAAAACTGTTTTGGTAACTGGTGGAGCAGGTTTTTTAGGTTCATGGGTCTGTGATGTTTTAATATCTCAAGGTGCTTATGTTATTTGTTTAGATAATATTTCAAGTGGTCTAAAAAGTAATATTATACATTTAGAGAATCACCCTAATTTTCGATTTATAATGCATGATATTTCCAAACCTATTTATTTTGGACAAGTTCGTCCAAATTATACTAGCATTCCAGATATTCATAAACTCGATATCGTTATGCATATGGCATCCCGTGCGTCTCCCTTTGAATTTTATAATTATCCTATTTCTATTTTAAAATCAAATACTTTTGGAACTTTCAATGCCTTAGGAATTGCAAATAGTCATAATGCGATATTTTATTACTCTTCTACAAGTGAGGTTTATGGAAATCCTCCAAATGAAGCCATTCCAACACCTGAAACATATTATGGGTATGTTAATCCAATAGGACCTAGAAGCTGTTATGACGAAGCCAAACGATGTGGAGAAGCATACATTATGGCTTATATGTTAGAATATGGAATAAATGCCCATATAACAAGAATTTTTAATACATATGGTCCTAGAATTAGAAGTGGAAAATTATTTGGTCGAGTTATTCCTAATTTTATTCATCAAACATTAATGGATGAAGATATTACAATATTTGGAGATGGTTCTCAAACACGTTCATTTGTATATATTGTCGATGAAATTGAGGGGATTCTAACTGATGTTATGGAAGAAAAAGCTAGAGGTATTGTTATAAACATTGGTAATGATAAAGAAACTACTATTCTGGAAATTGCTCAAAAAATTATTGAAATAACTGGCTCGAAATCTAAAATTGTTTTTAAACCACTGCCTATAGATGATCCAGCTAGAAGACAACCGAATATTGAAAGAGCTCGAAAAATATTAAATTGGGAGCCAACAACATCATTAGAAGAAGGGTTAAGAAAGACAATTAATTGGTATAAACAAATTTTAGATAAAAATTCAGAATGGGAAAAAATTAAATGAGTTATTCATTTCCACTAATTTTTATTTTTGATATTTTAATATATGGTAAATATCTATCTTTTTTTCGAATCATATCTTTACTAATTGCTTCAATATTTCTATAAAAATCTAATAAATTTACTCCAAACATTGCTTGCCTTATTGATTCCTTCAATTCTCCATTTTTAATAATATTACCTTTTGAAATCATTCCAGAAAATTCTCCTGTAACTAAATTCGGCGAATCATATGTATTTTCGAAGAAAATTCCGTCTTTAACTTCTTCTATTAATTCGATATAACTTTTCGAACCTGGTTCAATTAAAATATTAGACGGTTTAATCTCAATTATCGGCGAGCCTGATTTACGAGTTGCATGTCCTGTACTTTCAATTCCAAAAATATTAGATGTGTAAATATTGTGTAAATAATTTTTTAAAACTCCATTTTTAATAATCTGTAATGGTTTAGTTGGAGTTCCTTCGACATCGAAACTTCCGCTTGAAATTCCATTTTCTAACCACGGATTATCTAAAATATTTAAAATATCCGATGAAATCTGAGTTTCTAATTTATTTAATAAAAAACTTGATTTTTGATGAATTAATTCAGCATTAATTGCAGAGCAAATTGGTTTGCAAATTAATGCATTTACTGCATATGGAGATAATATAACTTCATAATCTTTTGTCTCTATTGATGTTTTTTTTAGACCCAACTTTGTTTGCTCTAATGCATAATCAAAAATGAAATTATAATCTTTAAATAAATCGTTCCAATTTATATATACTTGATAATTTGAACCACTTGAATATTCTTTAATTCCCTTAATATTTTCTTCCATCGTGTATTCGACTCCGATTTCGCAACTTGTGCTTTTATCTTTCACATCTACACTATTTGAATTAATTGTTCTAATTCTCAGATCAGCAATAGAAATTCCTCCTGAAACGCTAATTATTCTATTGTCTTTTTGATTTTGATTTAAGAAATCTTTTATCACTGGATTTATATCTTCAATATCTAAATTAGCCGTCTCTTTATTCCAATTTGGTTCTATTAATTTAATTGCATTTTTTTTTTCCGCTAATTTTTTAAATTCTGGATTCGTTACCGTAGATCTCATAATTTTTAATGCGTTTTCGATATAATTTGAAAGAATATTAAAATCTAATTTTCTAACACAAAAACTACTTGTTTTTCCATTTTCACCAAATATTCTAACCATGATTTCATTTAATTCTGATAACTCTATTAATTTCACACTTCCTTTTTCTATTCTTGCATTTAATTCTTGTTCTATTCCACCAAAAATCTCCCATTGCTTAATTTCATTATAACTTTCCAGTTTTTTTGCTCCTTTATCCATTAATGTTGTTAATTTTATCTCTAAATCATCTAAAAAATCTGAATTCAATTTCATAGACCTCCTATTACCATATTTTTTATAAAAACACATGGTCCTCCCGCACTTACTGGAACATATTGGCCTTGTTTTCCACATATTCCTGGATCGAGTTTTAAATCTTTACTAATTGCTCTAATATTATTTAGAACATCCAAAACTAAGCCAGATATTGCAGCATCCCTAAGTAATTCTTTCTTTTCTCCATTTTCTATTTTCCAAGCTCGTTCCATTTTAAACATAAAATTTCCTATATTTGGTTGAGTATATCCATAATTCCAATTTTCACACAAAAGACCATTTTTCATTTCTCCAATCAATTCTTCCAAACTCCAATCTCCTTTCTCAATGTATGTGTTCGACATTCTAACTATTGGAAGATCGCTGTAACTCGCTGCACGTGCATTTCCAGTCGGTTCTACATTCATTTTACTACTTGTTTCTCTCGAGTGTAAAAATGAATTTAATATGCCATTTTTTATTAAATATTGTTTTTTTGATTCAACTCCTTCAGAATCATAAAAATACGTTCCAAATTTATTTTCTAATCTTGAATCATTTACGACATTTATAAAATCAGGACCTAATTTTTTGCCGATCATTCCTTTTAATATTGATTCATTAGCTAAAATTGCATCAGCTTCACATGCATGGCCAAAAGCCTCATGTATAAAAGTTCCAGTTAGAAAGGGATCCATAATTATGTCATATTTACCAGCTTTAACCGATTTTGCTGAAAGAATTTCTACTGCTCGTTCCGAAGCTTTTAGACCAATATCATTAGCTATATCAACTATTTCAAATCCACCAGTAATTCCGACTGAGACTCTTGAAGATTCATATATATCATTTTCTTTTGAATATGAAAAAATCATAATCCGAGCTAAACTTGAAATTGATTCTATAATTCTTTTATCGGAAGTTATTATAATATCTTTTGAAACAGCATCTCCGTAAATAGAATTAGTGTTTATAATCCTTTTATCATAATTTTTTGCCTTTTTATCTTCATCAAGTAGAAATTTTAATTTGTCTTCAATATTTATATCTAATAAATTTTTCTTTTGAGGTGTTTTAATTTTTACTTTTATTGGATCTAATTCTTTTATTTTCATATTTTTATTAGAATTATTTGAATCTAATAATTCAGAATATTTAGCCAATTTATAAGCTTCTCTAAATTTTTCCTCAATTAAATTTTTACTTATTTCATTTCCTACTGCAAATCCTTTATTTCCATTCAAATAAACTAATATAGAAAATCCATGATTTTGAGAAATATGCGAAATTTTCATTTTACCAAAATCTATTTTTATATTTGTTGAAATAGAATTATTAAATCTTGCCAGAAAAAAATCAACTTTATATTCTTCTTTTAAATTACCTAAGAGAGGGATATACGAATCATCAATATTTAATTCTAAATCATCAATACTCATATGATTCAAAATTTCTTGAATAATTTTAAAATTTTCGTAATTGTAATTATAGAAAAGAAATATATTTAAATATAATTTCAATATAAAATATAAATTAAAATATAAATAAATGTTATTAAATAGAGGTGATTCTTATTAAAATCATCAAATGGTTTGATGAATCTGAAGCTGAAGGTTATATTAATAGGTTTTTGGAAAAGTTTGATTCAAATTCATTGGATCCGGTTAATGATGCAATTTTATTTTATGGAGCGATGTCTGAAGCGATGTTAAAGTCAGAAAAGGCTGAAGATGAAGAAAAAAGAGAATATGCGGAAATTATTAATGATGATATTGAAGAATATGAAAGTTTGGTATATGCATTTGAGATTCGCGGCCATCCAGAAACTAAAGCGATTTTTGTCCTAAAAAAAGATGAGAAAAAAGTCGGGCTGTGGGTAGGAGATTATGAACCACTTCCTGATGTTAAAAATAATATTTATATGGAAATGAAACCAGAAGTGAATTTAAAGATCATGAATGGAGATCCAAATACGGATCCAGATTTCTTTGCCGGCGATTTAACAGTTAAAGGTCCTTTAAAGCTCGCAGTAAAACCGAGAGATTGGATTTCGGCTTTTTTTGATTTTATAGAAAGAGAACCGAAATACTTATCCGAAATTAAAAAATAATTCAAAATAAAAACATTGATTAGTGATTAATCAAATGCGGAATGAATTTTTGATTTTTTTTCATCGAAATTTTTCTTAAATTTTATATTTTGGATTATTTTTACTGTTTCTTGAATATCATTAGTTTTTGCTCTAATCCAAACTTTTTTCAAATTAATTTTCTTTTGACATTTGGAACAAGTTTTAGTTTTTTGATTTTTTTTTGCATATTGAATTAATTTACAATAAGGACATTTGAAAATAATAAATTCATTCATATTTATTATATTTACAAAATTAAAATATTTAAATTAAATTAAAATTAAAATAAAATAAAAATTAAAACATAAATAGATATAAAATGTCCGTTCATCCTATAGAATTTAGGTATTTTACTCCAGAAATGAAGAATTTATTTACTGAAGAGAATAAACTAGCAACATGGTTGAAAGTTGAGGCGGCTTTAGCCCAAGCTCATGCATTACTGGGAACTTTTCCTAAAGATATTGCAGATGAAATTTCAAAAAAGGCTAAATTAAATTATGTAAAGCTTTCAAGGGTAAAGGAAATTGAGGAAGAGATACATCATGATTTAATGGCAATGGTTAAAGCATTATCGGAGCAATGTGAAGGAGAAGCACCAAAATATGTTCATTTAGGTGCCACATCTTACGATATTGAAGACACAGCATCTGCATTAATATTGACTGATGCATTAAAAATAATTCAAAATAAACTATTGAAATTGTTAAAAGTACTAATTGAGTTAACTAAAAAAACGAAAAATCTAATTTGTATTGGGCGTACTCATGGTCAACATGCATTGCCTACAACATATGGAATGAAATTTGGAGTATGGGCGTATGAAATTGATAGGCATCTAGATAGAATAAATGAAATTATTCCGAGAGTAAAAATAGGAAAAATTTCTGGCGCTGTAGGCACTATGGCAAGTTTTAAAGATAAAGGAATAGAATTACAGAATAAAGTGATGGAATTGTTAGGATTAAAACCGTGTATTATATCAAACCAAGTTATTCAGAGAGATATACACGCAGAAGTAATTCTCTTTACTTGTTTGGTTGCAGGAACTTTAGATAAAATTGCTAAACAAATAAGAATATTACAACGAACAGAAATAGGAGAAGTTTTTGAACCTTTTTCGAAATCTCAGGTAGGTAGTTCTACTATGCCCCACAAACGAAATCCCCACCAATCAGAAAGAATATGCTCATTAAGTAGAGTGATTAAATCAAATTTCTATATAGCATTAGAAAATATTTCTCTCGAAGATGAAAGGGATTTAACTAATAGTGCATCAGAGCGGATACTTTTTCCAGAAAATTTTATATTATTAGATTATATATTAACACAAACTATATCAATTCTTTCAAATTTAGAATTCAATTATGAAAATATTGAAAAAAATCTAAATTTAACCCAAGGGGCCATATTAACTGAAAAAGTAATGTTAGAATTGGTAAATAAATCGATAGGAAGGCAAGAAGCTCATGAGATTTTAAGAAAAGCGGCAATAGAATCAAATAAAAAGAAAATATTCATTAAAGAATTATTAAAAAATGATGAAAAAATAGGAGCATTGTTTTCAGAAAAAGAATTAAATGAAATATTTGATCCCCATAAGTATATTGGAAAATCTCATGAAATAATAGAAAAATTGATTATATACATTAATCAAAAGTATAATTTTAATGATAACAATTAATTTTTATCAAAAAATTGAGATAATATGAATTTATTAAATGGAAATGATAATTTATATGAGAAATTAGGAGTCTCATCATCAAAATCAGAAGTTTATAACGCTTTAAAAGATATTGATAAAGGTCTTTATCCTACAGCATTCTGTAAAATTCTTCCAGATATATCCGGTGATCCTAATTATTGTAGTGTTTTTCATTCTGATTCTGCTGGTACAAAAACAATTATAGCGTATATGATGTATAAAGAAACTGGAAATATTAATTTCTTTCGAGGAATTGTTCAAGATGCAATTGTAATGAATGTTGATGATGTATTATGTATTGGTGTTGATGGTAATGTTCTAATTTCTAATACAATAGGTCGCAATAAATATCAAATTTCGGGAGATATATTAAATGTGATAATTGATGAGTTTAAAAAATATACAAGAAAATTAAGTGAATGGGGATTTAATATATCATTAGCTGGTGGAGAAACAGAAGACATAGGTGATTTAATAAGAACAATTGAAGTTGGGGTTTCATTATTCACAAGAGTGCCCAGATCTAAAATAATTAAAGCAGACAATATACAAAAAGGCGATGCAATTATTGGATTTGCCAGTGAGGGAAAAACAAATTATGATGATATTTATAATAGTGGAATAGGAAGTAATGGTCTAACATTAGCAAGGCATGGATTATTAAACCATATTTATTATGAAAAATATCCAGAATGTTATGATACATTTATTAATGAAAAATTGATATTTTTTGGAAAATATAAATTAGAAGATAAATTACCAGATACTGATATTTCAATTGGTGAAGCATTATTATCGCCGACAAGAACCTACGCTCCGGTTTTAATTGAGATTTTTAAAGAATATAGAAAAGATATTCATGCAATTTTTCATTGCACTGGTGGAGGCCAAACTAAATGTATTAGGTTTGGTAAGGCATTAAAATATGTGAAAGATAATTTATTTCAAGTTCCTCCTATCTTTAAATTAATCCAACAATCGTCTAAAACTAGCTGGCGGGAAATGTACCAAGTTTTTAATATGGGACATAGAATGGAAATTATTATCCCTGAAAAATTTATAGAAAATATTTTAAGTATAGCTAGTTCATTTGGTTTAAAAGCTAAGCAGGTAGGTTATATTGAAGAGAATGAGGATAAATATTCAAATAAAGTTTTAATTAAGACCAAACAAGATGAATTTGAATATTCATTTAATTTCAAGTAAATTTATATTAATATAAAATACATATATAATTAATTGAATTAATTTAGTGATTTAAGTTATGAGTGTTAATAATTCAAATAATTTAATTAAAGCAAGATTATTCTTATTTTTAGAAATCTCAATAATATTAATAATTCAAGTTTCAATATACATGTGTTTAGTATATTCATTTAGAATAGATACTGAAAATATATCAATTTTAAAATCTATTATTTTATACTATTTATTTCCATTAATATCACTAATTTTTGGAGTAATTTTGTCATTATTATTAATTAAAATTTTATTTAAGGATCGTCAATTAATTTCTTCTTATGAGGATAAAACTCCTTTAAATGATTTATTATCTTGCTTTAAGATATCAAAGAATAATTTAAAATACCAATTTATTTATATGGTTTTACTCTTGTTTTTAATTTATATTCCATTAGATTTTATTGGATATTCAATTCCTGGTGTTTTAGACTTTTCAGTAAAAGCATTGATAGAAAATGAGGAAGGAATATCTCAATCTCAAATCTTTTTTACTGAAACTGAACTTAAATTTTTTATCTTTTATTCAGTGATTGTTTATATGATAGTAGCATTTAGAGAAGAATTATTATTTCGAGTTGTTTTTATTTCTAGATCAAGACATTATATAGGTAATTATTCTTCAGTTCTCTTATTTTCAATGGTATTTGGTTTAAGTCATTTAATTTATATTGTTGTTAGTGAGAATTTTAAACAAGATATACTTCCAACAATTATATGGGGTATTTCTGCGTATATAATCGGTTTGATTGCAGGTACTTTTTTCATAAAAAAGAGATATTTTTATCCGTTATTAGAAGCCCATACATTTAATAATGTTATTTCAGCAACAGCCCTCTATTTATATCATTTTAAAAATATTACATTTAATATTATTTCACAGTATATATATTTTCCTTTATTGTCTATTTCATTATTGTTATTAATCATTTACAGAAGATCTGTTAAATCTGCTTTAGCCCATATAAAAATAATTATAAAAAGTTACAAGAAGGAAAATAAAAACAATTTCAAAATAATGATTTTATTTGATATAGCCTTTGCCATATTCATTTTTATTTTAATTTTATTTTTCTTTTGAAATCAAATTTATAACAAAATAAAATAAGAAAAAAAAAATAAAATTTTCTTTGCTTTTTAGTATCGATGTATAAAAAATAATTTTAGAAATGAAACTATTTTGTTTTCGGAGGAATTATTTCAATTTCTATCGAACTTACATTAGAAACACGGCCATCTGGATTATTTAATTCTTCTGTAGATAACCGAATATCTTTGTATTTGGATCCTTTAACAAATTTTTTAGTGAGGATTTCTGCTACATCAACAGCATGAGATATTGCCCGTCCTCTGGCTTTTATTACACAATTTTTTCCTTCATTTAATAACATCATGGCGGCCATAACATAATTCATTGTTGGTCTTTTGCCTATGAAAACTGAATTCTCTTTTTGTTCACTCATTTAATTCTACCTCTGTTTATTTTTTTAAAAATTTCAGAAGTCTGTCTAAATTTTTGGATTATCAATTTTTTATGAGATTTTTATAATTTAAGATTTCTATTTTAAAATTATATTTAAAATTTTTGAAAAAAATATATTTATCTCATTAAGAAAAATAATTTAAAACATAAAGTTTTAATTTTTTTTAATCTTAAAATTCATAATTTTTAAATTATTAATTATTTTTAATAGTAAAAAATTTATTGATGTGAAAAAAATGAGTGTAAAAAGACAACCTTATTATAATCCAATTCAAAAATTAGAAGATTCTATTGGTAAAAGCATTTTAATTAAAGTGAAAAAAAATCGACTATTTGCTGCCAGTAAATTAATTAGTTTTGACAATCATTTAAATCTTTATGTGGAAAATTGCACCCAAATTTATGAAGTTGAAAATGAAAACGGTGAAACAATACAAGAAAAACAAGAATTGGGAAACATCTTAATTCGTGGGGATAATATTATTTTTATAGAATTTGGATAAAATCATTTTTATAAAAAAAATAATAGTTGAAAAGCAAAGTTAATCCGCTATAATAGGTTCTTAAAATTGAAAGTAATATTAAATACTTATATTTATCAAAAATTGTTAAATATAATAGACTTTTCTTATGATAAATTAAATGATAAAATAGACAATTTTGAAGGGTTTTTATTTGGAAATATCGAAAATAATAATTTAAATATTTTTGATGTAAAAATAAATATAATTGACCTTAATTCTGAACTTGATTTTAATCTTAAATTTGCAATTGCAGAAGAAGAATTGTATTCACGAGAATCTGGCTATTATATAGTTGGAATTTTTCGTTCATATAATAAAAATGGATTAACTCCTAATCCTGGAGATTTATTGGATTTATCGATTTTACAAAATATAAATCCTAATTCAATTTTAATGATTTTTGATATTTTTCAAATAAAATTTTCTAATAATTTTAATGATTTGGGTTTTAAATTTTACAAATTAGAAGATCCAAATAACATTGAAGGTCCAATAATAGAAATTCCTTATGAAATTATTGATTTTGATCAGAATTTTATATTTAAAATGATAAATCAATTAAAAACACAACAAATTCCCTACGCAAAAATATATTCATTAATTAATCAAGCAAAAATTAATATCCAAATTGGTGAATTCGATAGTGCATTGAATATTTTATTAGACGCAAGAAATTTAGTTGGAGATAGAAAGGATCCGGATGTTGTCGAAAAAATAGAAACAACTATTTTTGAAATTTTATATAGGTTAAGAAATTATAGCAAACTTTTACTAGATTTAGAAATATTAAAAAAGAAATATGAAAAAGAGAAACCAAATAATTTAATGGGGGAAATTTTTTTAATATTTGCAAGAGTATTAATTCAAATGAAAAAAAGAGAACAAGGTTTAATTGCATTCGATGAAGCAATTAGATATTTTGAACTTTCTAAGAACTGGAAAAAAATAGCATTTTCATATCTTCTAAAAGGATTAGTATTACTTTCAAATACAGAATTCGAAAAATGTTTATTATCATTTTTTCAAGCTTTAAGTGCTACAAGTAATCTTCGAAATGATCAAGAAAGAAACGAGCTTGTTAATAAATTAAATTTAGAAAAAAATTTAAAAGAATTAGTTAGAACAATTCCAAATAAATCTAAACAGACAAAATATTTAAATTTATTAAATGAAATATCTGAAAAGCATGGCTATAAAATTGTACTTAGTGATTTTTAAAATTAATTTAAAGAGGAATTGATGATGATTAATTTGAATAAAAATAATTTAGAAAAAAAAAATAAGAAATATACTTGTGAAGTTAAAAATTGCCAAAAAATAATCTCAGAAGGTGAAGGTATTAAAATAGGCAATAATTTATTCTGTGCGCAATGTGGAGCAATAATAATTAGAGATATATTTAAATTAATATAAGTCTAAATTCTCAGAATTATTATTAACATTATCTAATGATTGAAATTTTTGTGCGTTAAAATATTGTTTATTTTTATCTAAATATTTTAACAATTGATCTCCTGCTACTTCACGTACAATTTCGTAGAATTCTTTATCTGTAACTCCGGATGTTATTTTGGCCAAGCTATTTTTAAGATCTTTAAAAATCTTTTTTAGTTCATCCTTTGGAGCGCTCTCTTGTTTTTCTTTAACTTTTTGAACTATTTTCTTAATGATTTCTTTTGGAAAATCCATATCCATTAACTTTAATTTTTCAACTAAGGCATTAATTACAGAACCACTGCCTGATTGTTTTCCTAAAAAGAATTTTCTAGTTCTTCCTACAATTTTTGGATTTATTGGTTCGTAACTTAGTGGATGGGAGAGGATTGCATTAATATGAAGCCCAGATTCATGGCTAAAACTAAAATCTCCAACAATCGGTTTGTTTGGACTTAAAGGTAAACAAAAAATTTCTTCAACAATTTTACTTAATTCAAATAATTTTTCTAGTTTAATTCCCGTTTTAATTCCACATCGTTCAAGATTCATAACAACTTCTTCAAATGCGGCATTACCGGCTCTTTCTCCATACCCATTAATACATGTATGAGGAAATTGTGCTCCTAAAAATACAGCTTCTATTGTATTAGCAACTGCCAATCCAAAATCATTGTGAGTGTGAATACCTAATCCAATTTCAGGATGACTTTTTAATACTTTTTCTTTTACCAATTTAATTAAATATCTTGTACTTAAAGGGTTTAACACGCCCACTGTATCAGTTATAATTATTCTTTTAACTTTATGCTCTATTGCTTTGTTAAAGACATTAATTAAATGAGTTGGATTTGCCCTTGATGAATCTTCGGAAACCCAATTTACATCAATTCCATGAGCTCTAACATAATCAATTTGTTCTCCAATTAATTTTAATTCTTCATCATAGGTCATTTTTAAAATCTTCAACATTAGATCAGAAATGGGCATAAATAATACTAATTCTTTCACATCTGCCTTTATACATGCATCAATATCTGATTTTTTAGGTCTTGCAATTCCTAAAATAACACTATGATCAAAATTCTCTTTAACGAGTAATTTAACTGTTAATAATTCATTTTCTGAAACTGCAGGAAATCCTCCTGCAATTAATGCAACACCAATTTCATTTAGATATTTTGCAATTGTAATCTTTTCATCTTTTGTTAAATATACACTAGGCGATTGTTCTCCATCTCTTAATGTTTCATCCCATATTTCTACTTTTTCTGGTTTTTCTTCTGAGAATATTTCTTTAATTTCATTATAATCAAATAATAGATTTTTAACTTCTTCGGTTGATAGTCTATATCTCATAAAAACCTCAATTTTTCAATTTTTAATAATAAATTAAAAAAATAAATTAAAAAATAAATTTAAACTGAATTTTTAAAAAATAAAAGATAATTTTAAAGTTAAAAACTTGACGAGTTGATAATCGAAAAAGAAAAATATTTTAAAAAATTATTATAATTCGATTATGATATTAATTTATATAGTGGGACCTGCGGGGTCTGGTAAATCAACTTTAACTGGTGCTTTTTACGAATATCTATATGATAAGTATAACGAATTGAATATAATCACATTAAATTTAGATCCAGGTGTGAAATTTCTTCCATATACTCCTCATGTTGACATTAGGGATTTTATTACATTAGAAGAGGTTATGTCAAAATATTCTCTTGGTCCTAACGGTGGATTAATTGTTTCCACAGATCTCATTGTTGAATATATTGAAGATCTTAAATTTGAGATTTCAGAATACAATGACCCTGATATAGTAATTATAGATACACCAGGTCAGATGGAGCTATTTGCATTTAGGTCTACAGGACCTCTTATTGCAAATTCCCTTGGTTATGGTGGGATAAAGAAGGCAACTTTATTTCTATTTGACCCTAATTTATGTAAAAATCCGAATGGATTCATTTCAACATTGTTACTTGCTACATCTGTACAATATAGATTTCTAGACGTTCCTCAAATAAATGTCCTATCTAAAATTGATTTAGTTGAGAAATCTATAATAAAAAAAATTATTAGATGGAGTAATGATTATAATTTGCTTGAAAATGAAACTCATAGGACTGAACGAGGTTTAATTAGAGAAATGAGTTCTTTAATAGCACAAGTTTTTATGCAACTAGGGGGATCTCCTTCTTTAATTAATGTTTCAGCCACTACAAATTATGGGATGGATAATCTCTGGGGCTGTATTCAACGAATTTTAAATTATGATGAATCTCCTCTATATTAAAATACAGGCGCGGAGGGATTTGAACCCTCGACATCTGGCTCCGCAAGCCAGCGCCCTCACAGTGATTTGAAGTAATAACAAATCTCTCCTGGCTAGACTACGCGCCTAATTTGAATATAATGTTTTATATAATCATTCAAAATCTTTAAATTTTCTTGATAAAAATAATTTCAAAAATTAAAGTAAAAAGAATTTTATGCAGTATTTGTTTAAAAATATTTATTTTTCTATTAAGTCATAAATAAAAAATAACTAAATAATAAAATGGTTTAAATAATTCCGACAAAAAATATATATTAATTCATAATAAAAAAATTCTTTAAAATAATTTAAATAAAAATGGCAGTTCTGAAATAAAGGAGGAAATATAAAATATGGTAATTGATATAGCTTTACCACCAGCGGATCCAACTAAAAATTTTGAAGATTTTTTCAGGGAATTTGAAGATGAACCAAATCATTTTAAATATCGAGATATGATAAAAAATGTAGCTTATTCAAAAGGGAATAGTATATATGTTCTATTTGAGGATATATTATCATTTGATCCCCCTCTAGCGGATTTTTTAAAAAATGAACCAGAAGTGGCTTTAAAATATGCCGTAGAGGCATTTAAAGATTTATTAATGACATATTCTGGCGGTCAATTGGAACAAGGAGATTATTTTGTTAGAATAACAACAAAAAACCAATCAAATGAAGTACCATTACGAAAATTAAGATCAGAGCACATCGATAAATTGGTATATTTGTATGGTATATTGGTTAGGGCCTCTCAAGTAATTCCACAAATTATAATTGCAACTTTTGAATGTCCTTTATGTCAAACTCAAATAGAAATAGAACAATTAGAATCCAGCGTACTTTTGACACCACGTAAATGTCCAAATCCAAATTGTAAGAATAAAAAAAATTTTCAAGTTATTTCAAAAGAATCAAAATTTATTGATTGGCAAAGTATAAGGATACAAGAATTACCAGAAGAATTGGAACCTGGACGTGTTCCTTTTTGGGTTAGGGGAATTCTTACCCATGATTTAGTAGATAAAGCGAGACCGGGTGATAGAGTAAAAATTATGGGAATTTATAAAATTCAGCCTAATGAAACTAAAAGTGGTAAAAAAACAACATTATTTACACCTTATATTAAAATTATAAGTATAGAAGGACGTTCAGATGAAGATGGAGATGTTGATATAACACCGAAAGATATTATAGAAATTAAAAAATGGGCAAAAAAGAAAGATATTCAAAAAATAATTGCTCAATCATTAGTACCTGGTATAATTGGAAATGACCATTTAAAATTGGCAGCTGCATTGGCGTTATTTGGAGGCGTCCGAAAAGAATTTAAAGATCAGAATCCCATAAGAGGAGATATTCATGTATTGTTTTTAGGGGATCCAGGAACAGGAAAAAGTCATATTTTAAAGCAATGTTTTTTGGCTTCTTCCAGAGCTGTGTATACATCAGGAAAAGGCTCAACAGCTGCTGGATTAACAGCAGGTATAGTTAAAGATTCAGATTCTGGCGGAATGTCCTTAGAAGCTGGTGCATTGGTTTTAGCAGACGAAGGAGTAGCAGTGATTGATGAATTTGATAAAATGGAAAAAAATGATAGATCAGCAATTCATGAAGCAATGGAACAGCAAACGGTTAGTATAGCAAAAGCCGGAATTATTGCAACCTTAAGAGCTCGAACTACGGTTATAGCTGCAGCAAACCCTAAGAATGGTCGTTGGGATGATGATTTATCACCCTCCGATAATATTGATCTTCCCCCTACTATATTATCCAGATTTGATTTGATATTTGTTATTAAAGATATAGTTAAAGATACAAAAGATTCAGAATTGGCAGAATTTATTTTAAAGCGCCAAGTAGGATTAATTTTAAAAGAAAAAAATCAAGAAGATCTTATTCCATTTGATCTTTTAAAAAAATACATTAAATATGGAAAACAATTAAAACCCCAATTAACAGATGAAGCAATTGAAGAAATTAAAAATTTTTATGTAGAAGTTCGAACAGAGAATAAACGGAAAAAAATAGAGGGAGGCGATGCAGCAGTACCTATTGTTGCAAGAAGTTTAGAAGGTTTTGTTAGATTATCAGAAGCATATGCAAAAATGGAATTAAGTAATATTGTAAATAGAGAACATGTAAAAGAAGCCTTAAAACTAGCAAGAATAAGTATAGACGATACTAGTAAAGATCCTTTAACAGGAGAAATGAATGTGGATCGAGTAATTTCTGGAATGACTACTACAAAGAAAAAACTCTTTAAAATATTAGATTTTCTTAAAAAGAAAATTGAAGAAAGTAATTCAAAATCGATAAATAAA
>Ga0123519_10007858_pt1 | contig 16422 bp, 10 predicted proteins | sample YelNatPaOPRAMG02_FD_87396 | JGI IMG/M metagenome (GOLD analysis project Ga0123519, IMG submission 87396) | Hot spring microbial communities from Yellowstone National Park - Yellowstone National Park OP-RAMG-02 (version 2) | ecosystem: Environmental > Aquatic > Thermal springs > Hot (42-90C) ...
CTGAGATCTCACACTTCCTCAAATCCTGATCCTCGGCTCGGAATGCTTTGGGCCGGCATTTGGATGAAAATATATCCCCAAGATGAAGAGCTGGCTCACCTCAGCTGGGCTCAGAGCTCTCATGCTGTGTATCAGTTATGCTATAGAGTGCAATCGCCCTTCGCTGGATATAGGCCCAGCGGGTAAGGGTTCTGGTGGGGGCAATACCACTGCGCGCGGAGCTCCTCACATCAAGCGGGCAGGATTGAAAATTGAATGTTTTCCCAGGTCGGACTTTCCAGTCCGACAGGCGCGAGAGCGTATACGCCAAAGCCCCCGTCTGTCTTGAGCGATTACAAGAGGGATTGCTCAAACCTCTTGTGCTCAAATAACTTACTGGCAAGAGAGGTGTGAGATGTCAGCGCAAGCCTGGCCAAAGCGGTGGGGGTCGCCGGCTTCCTGACGCAGGGCCAGGGTTTGCAGGCGGCCGAGCTCCCGCGGTAAGATTTACCTGTTTTGAAAGGGAAGAAAGACCCCCTGGCTCAGGATGTGCAATTCGTGAAGGGCGTTGGCCCGAGGGGCGCCGCCCTCCTCGCCAAACTCGGCATCAGGTGCGTGGAGGACCTGCTCCTGCATATTCCAGTCCGGTATGTTGACAGGAGGACGCTCAAAAGGATTCGCGAGGCCCGGGTCGGAGAGGAAGGGGTTTTTATAGCGAGGGTTGAGACATCTGGCACGAGATACTGGGGAAATGCCAAGGATGCAGTTGCTGTGGTTTCGGACGGAACAGGTGTTATGGAGCTTGTCTGGAGGAACTCGCCATACATGGCGAAGAACATCAAGGTTGGGATGACACTCCTGTTCTGGGGCAAGGTATACCCCGGAAGGGGCAGGATCCCTACCGTATTCCACCCGGAATACGAGTCCTTCTCGGGCCAGGCCGGGGTGGAGCGCTCGCTGGTTGCCGGGCGCATCCTGCCCATATACCCGCTTACAGAAGGCCTCTCCGCCAAGCGCCTCAGGCTCGCGATCCAGAACGCGCTTGAGGGCTTTCGGGAAAACATAAAGGACATAGTGCCCGAAAGCATAAGGACCAGAAGGAGGCTCATGCCGAGGCGCGAGGCCCTCTCGGAGGTTCACTTTCCCGAAAGCCTAGAGAAGGCTGAGGCCGCCCGGCAGACCCTCGCCTACGAGGAGCTCCTGCTTTTTTTCATTAGATTCCTTGGCCAGGCATCCCTTGAGAAGGAGAAAGGCCCGCGCTTTTCGCCTCCGGGTGAGCTCTCCAGAAGATTCAGAGAAAGCCTCGGCTTCAGGCTCACTCGGGCCCAGGAAAAAGCCATAGCGGATATAGAGCGGGACCTCCTCTCGGGCTCGCCCATGCACAGACTGCTTCAGGGGGATGTGGGTTCAGGAAAGACAGCGGTTGCGGCGCACGCGGCCGTGAGGGCAACCGAGTCGGGTTTCCAGGCCGCGGTGATGTCACCGACGGAAATACTCGCGGAGCAAACTTACTCGGTATTCGCCAATTATCTGGAACCCCTGGGCATAAGGGTCGTCCTCCTTGAGTCAAGCCTGAGCAGAAAAAAGAGGGCGGAGAACCTGGCCCTTGTGGAGCGCGGGCTAGCGGATGTAGTTGTCGGGACCCATGCCCTGATAACCGAGGATGTGAAATTCAAGCGTCTTGGTCTCGCTATCGTTGACGAACAGCACAGGTTTGGAGTGGCTCAGAGGGCGCTTCTGGTTGAGAAGGGGAAGGCTTCGGGCGAGTTCCCGCACTTTTTGGTCATGACGGCCACCCCCATCCCCAGAACCCTTGCCCTTACCTTATACGGCAACATGGACATATCCGTTATGGACGAGAAACCCCCCGGACGAGGCCCTCTGAAAACCAAGTGGGTTAAGGAGGGCCAGCGGAAAGAGGTCTACAAGTGGCTTTTTGGCGAGGCGCTCGCTGGCAGGCAGGCTTATGTTGTCGCTCCCCTCATAGAAAAGAGCGATAAGCTTGAGGTTGCCGCCGCTGAGGAGCTTTACGAGGAGCTGAGGGCTATGGCGCCCCCGGAGCTGAGGCTCGGGCTGATTCACGGCAGGGTACCGGCTGAGGAGCGCAGGGCAATAATGGAGGGGTTCAGGCAGGGGAGGATACACATCCTTGTCTCAACCACGGTCATAGAGGTCGGGGTTGATGTGCCCAAGGCAACCAGGATGGTGATAGAGCACGCGGAGAGGTTCGGGCTCGCCCAACTGCACCAGCTACGGGGCAGGATAAACAGGAGCCCGGAGACAGCCTACTGCATCCTCCTTACCCCTTATCACATCTCCGAGGAGGCGGAGGCCCGGATGAGGATCATGTGCGAAACGGACAACGGGTTCAGGATAGCCGAAGAGGACCTGAGGCTCCGAGGCCCCGGAGAGCTCATGGGGACCCGACAGCACGGTGTCCCGGAGTTCAGGATAGCCAATTTGATGAAGGATATAAAGATAATTACCGCGGCCCGTGAGGACGCGGCCAGGTGGCTTCGTGAGGGAGACCCCCTCTCCGACCCTGCCGTGAAGGACGCGCTGGAAAGGTTGAAAAAGGCAGAGGCAGGCTGGGTGGGTTGAAACCTCCTTTGCCTCCGGCTTAAAATCTCACTGTGAGCGGCGAACACATTCCAGAGCTGGCTATAGCCTTGAACACATCGGATATGGCGAAGGCGCTTTCCTGGGCTGAGGAGCTCCTGAGCTTGCACGACCTATTTAAGATAGGGCTTCCCCTCTTCGTGAGGCACGGGCCAAAGGCTGTGGAAGAGTTCAAGGCCAGGGGCGCGAGGGTTTTCCTTGACCTGAAGCTGTGCGATATACCATCGGTTGTGGCGGAGAGCACCGGAGCCGCGGCAGAGCTTGGGGTTGAGCTTCTTACGATCCACGGATGGGGAGGCCCTGAAATGATAGCCGAGGCTCAGAGGGCCGCTGGAGGAAGAACCAGGATCGTTGTGGTCACGGTCCTAACGAGCTTAAGCGAGGAACATATAGGCAGACTCGGCACAAGGGGTGAGGTGGCCGCGAGGGAGATGGCCCGGTGGGCGAGCGATGCGGGCGCTTGGGGAATAGTCTGCTCAGGCCAGGAGGCCGGGGCCATAAAGCGCGATTTCCCGAAACTCGGCACGGTAATCCCAGGCGTGAGGCTCCCGGGCGAGGAGCACGGCGACCAGGCCCGTGTTGTTTCCCCGGAGGAGGCGAGGGCCGTGGCTGACTATGTGGTGGTTGGAAGGCCAATAACCCACAGCCCCGACCCCAGGGCCTCTCTCAGAAAATACCTTCTGGCGCTCGGGCGTGAACAATAGCTGTTTTCGGGGCAAATGCGGCTCCGGCGCGCCTTGATCCCTCTCCAGCCACGGAGCTATAATCTCACTTGTATGAAAAGGCTTTTCTTAATACCGTTTGCGGTCACGGCCGTCTGGGCCAACTACCTCAGGACAGGGGGCGGGGCAATGGTTGATGAAGGGACCAGCCTCAAGAGGACCTCTGACGGAGGTTACATAATCACCGGATACACCTATAGCTACGGTGCTGGTTCAGGGGATATCCTACTGATAAAAACGAACGCGAGCGGACAGCTCCAGTGGGCAAAGACCATAGGGGGCCCGAGCGCGGACTACGGCACATCCGTTATCCAGACATCCGACGGTGGGTTCGCTCTGGCCGGCATCACATACAGCTACGGGGCCGGAAACTACGATCTCATCCTGGTAAAAACCGATGCCTCGGGCAATCTTCTCTGGGCAAAGGCCGTAGGGGGCACCGACTACGACCAGGCCCACACGGTAATCCAGACCCCTGACGGGGGACTGCTCGTCGCGGGCGAAACACGGAGCTACGCCTCCGGTTTCTCTGACTTCATACTCGTGAAGTTCTCTGGGGACGGGACATTCCAGTGGGCAAAGGCCATAGGAAGCACATCCGTTGATGAGGCTTTCTGGATGGCGCCCTGTTCTGACGGGGGCTACATCCTCGGAGGTAGGACGGGGACCTCCGGGTCCGGTTTTCTCTTGGTCAAGTTCCTATCAAACGATAATCTGGGCTGGGCGAGCGTGGTTGCCGGAGGCTATTACTACTCGTTCCTTAAGGCCGCTGATATAATCCAGACAAGCGATGGGGGCTACGCGCTCACAGCCACTTCGTGGTCATACGGAGCGGGAACAGACGACATAATCCTGGCTAAGCTCACGAGCGCCGGCGCGCTTGAGTGGGCGAGGGCCGCTGGGACAACGATAAACGACCTGGGATTCGGGCTCGTCCAGACCCCGGACTCAGGTTATGTTGTGGGCGGAGAGACCGAAGAATACAACACCGGCCCCTGCGAGATGGTTGTCCTCAAATACGACAAGCATGGGAATTTCCTGTGGGCACAGCAGTTTGACAGGGACGGCACAGATGATCTTTTCTCAGATCTGGCCCTCGCGTCGGACGGGGACATCGTGGCTCTCGGAACCTACGGGAACGACCTGGCCCTTGCGGAATTCAACCCCGGCGGAGCAAACTGCCGAGCGATCCAATGGTCTCCCATAATAACTGCAATAACCCCATCGGTAACCGCCTGCACCCCTGGGATAACGAGCATATCGCCAACCGTAACGGATATCGCTCCGACCGTGAGCCCGGCGAGTATTCCCTGGACAACCATATGCGAGGAGCTTGGAACAGAAGAGTCCGCCGGAGGTGGCTCCGGCTTGTCCATTAGAGGCCATGCAGTCTTCTTCGCCCTTGCCCAGGAGTCAAAGGTTAGGCTCTCGGTCTATGATCCTGCAGGAAGGCTCATCTTGACCCCATTGGATGGCCTCGCGAAAGCCGGCGAGCACAGCGTTAGCCTTGATGGGCTTAGGAATGGAATCTACATGGTTGAGCTCATTGTGGACGGGAAAAGGTTAGTTGGCAGGGCCATCATAAGGTAGAGCGGCCTATTCGGTTTTCTCAATCTCTATCCTCTCCTCGCCGCCTTCGCGGAAACGGACGATATAGAAACCCTTCAGTGGGTTGACCTCTACGACCTCCCCATCCCTATCACCAACCCTCACCGTTGCGCCAAGCGCGGGCAGGCGTTCAGACATCTCCTCGTAGAAATCCATCTCATACCTGAGACAGCATATGAGGCGTCCGCAGGTGCCGGAAAGCTTTTCCGGAGCCGCAAACAGATATTGCTTGCGGGCCATTGTCAATGTTACGGATGGCAATTCAACGAGGAAACGCTTACAGCACATCTCCAGGCCGCACCGGCCCAAACCGCCCACAGCCCTTGCCCTGTCTCTAGCCCCTATCTGCTGGAACTCTACCTTCACATGAAGTATCTTAGCGAGCCTCGGCCCCAGGTGCCTGAGGTCCTGCTTCTCATCAGCCACGAACATGACGAGAAGGTGGCCCTTCTCCACATCAAGGGTGGCGCCAGCGATCCTGATCTCCTGATAGCCTGAGGCGAAAAGATAACCCTTTACTATGTTCAGCATGAGGGCCTTTACCCTTTCTTTGGAAGCGTATCTTACCGACGCGAGGGATTTCTCGGCGGGCCGGGTTGAGGCGCCGCGAACCTTGACAAGTATCTCGTTTTCGCCGCCTATTTCCCTGATCCAGAGGAACTCGCCGGGCTTGTAGCGCTCCGCGTTGTCAAGGCGATACCTTTCAAACTCCGAGCCTATGAGGGATACCTCAAGGGTGATTTTTCTTTCTTCCGGCTCCGTCCTATTTTTCTGGGGGTTCATGAGATGCTCCAATATTATAAACTAGCGGCATGCGAATATACCGCTTACGCGTGTTGTGGTCGGGCGAATTTCAGACTACGGTGAGAAGTTTTCGCAGGGCTTTCGCCACCTCTTCGGGGCTTATCCTCGCCAGGCACTCAAGGGCGTATGGACAGGGCCTTTCCCCGTGGAGGGAGCAGGGCCGACACCTCAGATCTTTCTCAAGGACAATTCCCTCGCCCGGCATCGGGCCGAACCCGAACTCCGGCACAGTGGGGCCGAAGAGCGCCACAACCGGAACCCCAAGGCACCGGGCGAGGTGCATGGGCCCTGTGTCCCCTGAGACGAGCGCCCTTGCCCTGCTTATAACATAGAGAAGTTCCTGGATGCTCGTTTTGCCCCTTAGGTCAAGTCCTGGGACCGCGGGAGGCCCCTCCCCCTCAAGCCCTACCCAGGCTATGCTCAACCCTTCTGAGATGAGGATATCTGCCAGCTTCGGGAACCAAGGCCAGGACCTCGTTGGGTGGCGTGCTCCGGGCGCGAGGATTATGAAATTATCCGGGAGAGCCAGGCCGTTGGCGGGGGGGATCAGCCTGGGCAGGGGGCACGGTTCTGATATTCGGAGCCCCACTTTCAACGGCCGGCAGTAGAGCTCGTGGACAGGAACGAACCTGGGGGTTCTCTTGAACCAGACCGCGGCCCGCCGGGCTATTATCCTTTTCTTATATCTACCCGTGATGCGAGCGCCTGAGAGCGCAACTACAGCGCCGGAAAGCAGTTTTCCGTGAAGGTCAAAGGCCGCGCCGAACCTCCCCCTCACCCTGGCGAGGATTCTGGCGAGGGATTCGCCCCTTTCGGCCTCAATTACTTTCACCCTTTCATCGGAGAGAAATAGCTCGCCGAACGGCCTGAAGGTGAGGAGCCAAGGCTCGTGGCCCGCGGAACGCAAAAGCTCAATCGGCGAGGAAACGAGAGCAACATCACCTAGGGAGGAAAACCTCACGAGCAAGACCTTCACTCCTAAATGATAAACCACCCCGGCCTGCTTTATCATACTGGCCATGAAAAAGAGCCCTGGAAAACTTTTCAGAGAAGCGGTTGCCTCGGAAAGGCCCCTTAAGCTCCCCGGCGCAGTGAACGCCTACTCGGCCATCCTCGCTGAGAGGGTTGGTTTCAAGGCCCTTTACCTATCGGGAAGCGGCGTGGCAACGGTCTCATACGGACTTCCTGACCTCGGGCTCACGAACCTTTCGGATGTGCTTGAGGATGTCAGGAGGATAACGGCCGCGTGTTCCCTTCCCCTTCTGGTTGATGCGGATACGGGGTGGGGGAACGCTTTGGGCATAGCGAGGACGGTCAAGGAAATGGAACGGGCTGGCGCGGCGGGGATCCACATAGAGGACCAGGTTCAGGCAAAGAGGTGCGGCCACAGGCCGGGCAAGGAGGTGGTTTCAACCGAGGAGATGATTGACAGGATAAAGGCCGCGGTTGACGCGAGAAAGGACGAGGACTTCGTCATAATGGCGAGGACGGACGCTTTTGCCAGCGAGGGGCTTGAGCGGACGATTGAGCGAGCCATCGCCTACCGCGAGGCTGGCGCTGATATGCTGTTCCCTGAGGCCCTTACGGATATAGAGCACTTCAGAAGGGTCGCGGAAGCCGTTGGGATCCCGGTTCTGGCCAACATAACCGAGTTCGGAAGGACCCCCATGTTCACCGCGCAAGAGCTGGGCGAAGCTGGCGTGAGCATCGTGCTGTATCCGCTTTCTGCCTTCAGGGCAATGGCAAAGGCCGCGCAGAGGGTCTACGAGGCCATATTCCGGGAGGGAACCCAGAGGAGCGTCCTTGAGCTCATGCAGACAAGGGAGGAGCTATATGAGATAATAGGTTATCATGAATACGAGAGGAAAATGGACGAGCTTATGAGCCGGAAGCAGGGCAATTGACGCTTTCCCCGCGGTATCTCTTGCCGCGGCTGGGTATCTGAGGCCCTTCGCGCCTTGACAGAACGCTCAGAATTCTTTATAATTATTTTTGTGAAAAAGGAGGAATTCTATTTAGAGGCCCAGTATGAGCCTGCTGGGGATCAGCCTCGCGCAATACGCGAGCTCGTTGAGAGGATAAGATCCGGGGAGCGCTACTCCGTTCTCCTCGGCGCGACTGGCACCGGAAAGAGCGTTCCCGGAGATACCGAGGTTCTCCTCGCTGTAGGGGATGAGATACGGCTCGTTCCACTGGGGCCTCTGGTTGACGCGCTCATTCCTGGCAGGAAAAGGGAGAGCGCGGTGGTCAATGTATCTGATATACGTTGTTTGGCATTTGATCCTGCGACGCAGGAGACCTCCTTCCGCCAGGTATCGGCCTTCTCAAGGCACCCCGCCCCAAAGTTCCTGTTCAGGATAAGGACCGATTCTGGGGCCTGGGTGGATGTAACCCCGGACCACGGGGTTTGGGTCCTGAGAAGGCAGGGCATTGTCCTTGAGCGGGGGGACAGGGTGAGGCCCGGCGACTTCCTGCCCGGGCCCGGGATACTGCCGCCGCTTAGGTTGACTAGGCCGGAGTTCGTTGACCTTACAGAGATACTGCGGGATGCCAGGCTCAAGGTTGAATATGGGGGCCAGGAGTGGCCCATAAACAAGTTCTGCCAGATAAAGCGCGAGGCCGGGATTGGGCCTGCTGACCTTACCGAAGCGAGGGTTGTCGGGACAATGGGGCACAGGCTCCCAGGAGCCGTGGCCAGGGGCCCACAGTGGGCCAGGTTCATGGCATACGCTTATTCCGCTCACCTCCTCCAAAACCGCTACATCAACTTTATCCTTCCCACCCCAGAAGCCAGAAGGGATCTTCCGCGTCTTCTTGCCCAACTCGGTTTCCCACGAGGGGCTTTCAGGTCAAAGAGCGTATACCAGGTCTCCTCGCGCGTGCTCTGGGAGCTCCTCGCTAGGCTCGTCGGCCGACGCAAGGGCGAGAGGGATGTCCCTCGGTGCGGAGGGCCGTGCTCCGCGGCCGCGGCCTCGGCTATGGCCTCGGCGTTCGTTGAGACGGCCGGAAGGATAAACAAGAAGCGTCTCTGGTTCAACGCCAAATCAAGGGGAATGCTTTACCTCTTGGAGTCAGCGCTTTCTTGGCTCGGGGTTGGCTACAGGGTGTTTCTGCCCCGGGGCAAGCGCGGCTACTTCAAGCTCATCCTGGACCGGAAGGAGGATGTCCTCGCGCTCGCCGGCATAGAAGGGCTTTCTAGGAAAACGAGCGAGAGGCTCCGGCGCCTCGCGGAGCACCTTCCGGATGGCAAAGAACCCGTTCCGATTCCGGGCGAGGCCCTCAGGGCTGAGAGGCAAAGGCGAGGCCTCCGGGAAGAGGATGTCGCCAAGGCTTGCGGGCTGAGCGTTGCGCAGGTGAGCCACCTTGAAACAGGGCATACCATTTCCACGAGGAAAGGGTTTGAGCGGATAAGGGATTTCCTCCCCCCTGAGCTCAGGAATCTGGACAGGCTAAGGTGGCACAGGGTTGTTTCTGTTGAGCGTGTCCCCTGCAATGCCGATTTCGTCTACGATCTCTCGGTGCCGGGCGCCGAGACATTCCTCGCCGGCTATCCGGGGCTGTTCGTCCACAACACATTCACAATAGCCAATGTAATCAAGGAGATTGGGCTCCCCACCCTGGTCATCTCCCACAACAAGACCCTTGCGGCGCAACTCTATGGCGAGTTCAAGGGCTTCTTCCCGAAAAACGCGGTTGAATACTTCATAAGCTATTACGATTACTACATGCCGGAGGCATACATCCCAGAGACGGATACCTATGTGCCGAAAGAGGCCGACATCAACGACCGCATAGAGAGGCTCAGGCTCAGAACGGTCGCTTCGCTCCTTTCCCGCAGGGATGTTATCGTGGTTGCCTCCGTATCCTGCATATACTCCCTCGGCGACCCATCGGAGATAAGGGAGGAGTTCGTCTTTCTTGAGAAGGGAAAGGAATACAACCTGGCGGAGCTGGCGAGGAGGCTCGTGAACCTTCAGTATGAGAGGACCACCGGGGAGCTCGCAAGGGGCAAATTCAGGCTTAGGGGGGACACCCTTGAGATCGTTCCCGCTTATGAGGAGGAGGTCTGGCGATTGGAGTTCTTCGGCGAGACCCTTGAGAGGATAACCGTGAGGGATCCGGTTTCTCTGAAGGTTAAGCGGGATCCGGACGCGGTCTCAATATACCCGGCCGCCCACTTCATAATCTCTAGGCCCAGACTTGAGAGGGCAATAGCTGAGATTGAGGAGGACCTCCGCGAGAGGCTCAGGGAGCTTGAAGGGGCGGGCAAGCTCCTTGAGGCGCAACGACTCAAGCAGAGGACCCTCTTTGACATTGAGATGCTCAGGGAGATAGGCTATTGCCACGGGATTGAAAACTACTCAAGATACCTTTCGGGAAGGGCCCCCGGAGAGCGCCCGACATGCCTCCTGGACTACTTTCCGAGGCCTTTCCTCACCGTGATTGACGAGTCCCATGTTACTGTGCCACAGATAGCGGGCATGTATGAGGGAGATAGGTCAAGAAAGGAGATACTCGTTGAGCACGGGTTTCGCCTTCCCTCGTGTCTGGATAACAGGCCCCTAAAATTCTCCGAGTTTGAGGAGCTCCTTGACTATGTAATATTCATGTCAGCAACTCCTGGGCCTTGGGAGCTGGAGAAGAGCGGAGGCGTAATAGTAGAACAGATAATAAGGCCAACAGGGCTCGTTGACCCGGAGATGGAGGTGAGGCCCACCGAGGGTCAGATAGATGACATCCTGAACGAGATAGAGCGAGCCACCTCCGCTGGCCAGAGGGTTCTGATAACTACCCTCACGAAGCGCTCGGCCGAGGAGCTTTCCGCCTTCCTCAGGGACATGGGGGTGAAGGCGGATTACCTCCACTCCGAGCTTGACGCCATGGAGAGGGTTCGGGTCCTGAGGGACCTGAGGCTCGGCAGGATAAATGTCCTTGTGGGGGTTAACCTTCTGAGGGAGGGGCTTGACCTTCCTGAGGTCTCGCTCGTGATAATAACGGACGCGGAACGGACGGGTTTCCTGAGATCATACACCTCAATCATCCAGACGGCCGGAAGGGCCGCCAGGAACCTCGCCGGAAAGGTTATACTTTACGCTGACGAGGTAACCGAGGCCATGCGAAAAGCCATAGCCGAAACCGCGAGGCGCCGCGAGCGCCAGCTCGCTTATAACCGCGAGCACGGAATAACGCCTCGCTCAATTGTCAAGAGCCCGGATCAGGTTATGGCCACGACGGGAGTCCTTGAGGAGGCGGAGGCCCCGGAACCGGATGTCCGTAGCGCCGAGCGCATCGCTCAGGAGGTTATCAAGTCGCACACCAGGCCTGATGCTATTGCTGAGCTTGAAAGGCTGATGCGTGAAGCGGCAGATCGTCTTGATTTTGAGTCAGCCGCAGTGTTTCGGGACGCGCTTAGGGAGATGCGCGCGCTTGATCGCCCCTCTCCAAAAAGAGTATAATCTGGCCAGGGAGGTAAAATATGAGCCTTTTGATGTGTGCCTTTTTTATAAGCTCTTGGATGAGCTTCCGCGGAAACGAACAGAGAACCGGCCTTTCTGAAGGCAGAGGCAGGTTCTACCAGCAGGCCCCTACCGTGCTCTCGGCCTGGATAGTCCACTCAGCCGGTAACTCGGTTTACGGAGCGCCCCTGCTATACGACCAGGATGGTGACGGAAAGGAGGACATCTACATAACATCCCACTCATCATACCCGGCGCTGACCCTTTACAGAGGCCCCGGCGGCACGATAATCTGGAACACCGCGGATTACGCTGACGCTTACTACTCAACGCCAGCGCTCCTTCCGATAAACTATGACCCTTATCCCGAGGTTTTTCAAGGATTTCACAATTCGGGAGGCCTCAGGTGCTACGATGGGGGCACCGGCTCAAGGATATGGTGGGCATACCTGGGCGCGATATCATACTCCTCTCCCCTGGCGTTCTTTGACCCGGCCGGGAACATGCGCCTTGCAGTGGCCAACGACCTAGGTGTCCTTTACTACCTGGACGCCGGCACAGGGAATGTCCTCTGGTCATTCGCCGGCTCAGGAACCTCCTACTCCGCGCCGGCCCTCGGCGACCTGAACGGCGATGGTAACCCAGAGATAGCCTATACCACTGCTGGCCACATATATGTGCTTGACCTCTCGGGAAACCTCCTCTGGGACCTTGCTTATGGCGCAAAGCTCTCAACCCCAGCGCTCGCTGACATGGACGGCTCACCCGGGCTTGAGATGGTTATCTACGACGGGGGCGTTGGCTGGCTTGCCGTTTTCAAGTTCGGCAACCCCACCCCCATTTGGAGATATTTCGTTGGCGCTTTTCCGGAGGTCTTTCCGCCCTCGCCGGCCGTTGGGGATGTTAACGCGGACGGGACCCCTGATGTGGTAATCCACAACAGCAAGGTCGTCTTTTGCCTTGAGAACGACAATGTGCTCTGGTCATTGAGTACCCTCTCGGACGATTACCTTTACGGTTCGCCCGTTATCGCTGACCTGGACGGCGCGTCGGTACGAGACGGCGGAGCTCTTGAAGTCGTGATAACCGGCGAGGACGAGGGCGTCTATGTCGGCCTTGTCTACTACATCCAGGATAACGGCTCGCTATGCTGGCGTTGGTCAAATACTTTATACACGGGATTTCCCGTGTATAACGAGGCCGCGCTCGGCGACCCTGACGGCGACGGCTGGCTTGAAATAGCTGTTGTTGATTACTCCTGCTACGCTTTCGTGCTCAAGGGCACCGATCCCCTGGTAACAGGAGAGGGCGTTTGTGGACCTGAGCTCAGAAGGCTCGTTCCGACGCCCAGGGGCCTTTTGGTCAACCTATGCTCGTCTGAGGAGGTTTCCGCCGATTTCTACGACGGCGCCGGGAGGCTCCTTGAGTCCTACAGGGGAAAACTAAATGCCGGCGAGAACCTCATAAGGCCCACAGCAAAAGGGCTTATCCTATACAAGGTCAGGATCGGCGGGGAGGAATTCACCGGCAAGATGGTCATTTAGAAGAGATAAATCTAACCGCCAGACTTTCAGGACGCCGTGAGCTTAGCCTAAGAGCAAAAGCTAGAGGAGCGCAGAAAAGACAACGACATGTTGGTTCGTCCACGCTCATAGCTTTATAATTTACAGCAATAGGAGACTTTTGTGATAGGGGTATTTTTTATGATCATGGCGAAGGTGCTCCCGGATGTCCAGCCGGTCAGGTTCACTACCCGGACCATGGATAACGGCCTCACGGTCATAATAGCGGAGGACCACTCGGCGCCCACCGTCGCTGTCCAGGTCTGGTATAAGGTGGGCTCTCGTAACGAGACCTACAACCAGACCGGCATGGCGCACATGACCGAGCACATGATGTTCAAGGGCTCTGCCAATGTTCAGGGCAGGTACTCGGAGATAATAGACCAGCTCGGCGGCACTGATAATGCTTTCACGGACAGGGATGTCACGGTCTATCACTGCGTTGTGCCGGCAGATGCCGTTGAGGTGCCCCTCATGCTTGAGGCCGACAGGATGGTCAACCTCGTTTTCACCGAGTTCCCCTCGGAGCGGGATGTGGTCATGGAGGAGCGGAGGTGGAGAACCGACAATAGCCCCTTCGGCACCGCTTGGGAAAACCTGTGGGCAACCGCCTACATGGTTCACCCTTACAGGCACCCCGTAATCGGATGGGGATCGGTAATCCCCAATTTTAACCTGGATGATCTCAGAAGGTTCTACGAAACCTACTACAGGCCGGACAACGCCATATTGGTTATAGCGGGGGATGTAAAGACAGACGAGGTCTTTGAGCTCGTCAAAAAATACTTCGGAAAGATCCCTCGTCCCTCAGCGCCGGTTCCTCCTGTGGTGGCAAAGGAGCCTCCACAAAACGGGGAAAGGCGAACCACGGTTTATAAGGAGGGTTTCATCAGCATATACCTCTCCGCCTACCACATCCCTGAGGCAACCAACCCGGACATACCGGCGTTGGATGTGCTGGCAACCCTTCTCGGCGGCGGAAAGAGCTCACGGCTATACAAGAAAATAGTCCAGGAACAGGAGCTCGCTACCTCTGTCTGGGCATACACGGACGAAAGCGTGGACCCCGGCCTCATGGTCATAGGCGCTATTCTCCAGCAGGGTAAGGACCCGAAGGATGTTGAGAAAGCAGTTGAGGAAGAGATACTGCGGATAAAAGAAGGGGGCGTTGCGCCTGAGGAACTGGAAAAGGCCGCTCGTCAGGCTCTGGCGGACTTCGTCTACGAGCAGGAATCCGCCTCGGGCACGGCCTTCTCTTTGGGAAACGCGGCCGCTATCCAGAACGACCCAGATTACATCAACAAGTATCCCCAAAAGGTTGCAAGCGTGACCACAGAGGATGTCGTTGAAATGGCGAGAAAATATCTCGTTCAGGAGAACCGCTCAGTGGTTACCCTCCTTCCCAAAGCCCCTGAGAACATAGCAGAATACATAAAGATGATGGAAGAGGGGCAGAAGAAGGAGTTCAAATACTAGGAGCCCCTATGAACAGCGAAAAAAATCCATCACCATCGGGAGCACTCAGGCTCCTCGCGCTAACCGTGTTAAGCCTGGCCTGCGGGCCCACCAAAACGGAGGTGGAAATGACCAAGTCCTGGACACTTGACCCAAAGCGTTTTGCCTTTGAAAAGGCCGAAAAAACTTTGGAGAACGGCATAAGGGTCGTTGCTGTAAGAAAAACGAAACTTCCCATATTCCAGCTTGAGATGGACCTGGAAGCTGGCTCTGTCCTTGACCCCGCGGGCAAAGAAGGGCTGGCCTCGTTGACCGCGGATATGCTTGATGAGGGCGCCGGCGGGCTTTCGGCGGAGCGCATAGCCGAGGCCTTTGAGGGCGTGGGCGGAAGGTTCTCCATAAATGTCAGCAAAACCTCCACAAACTTCTCGCTCAAGTGCCTCTCTCCGGACGCTGATACCCTCCTCGGGGTTGTGGCAAAGGTAATCCTCTCCCCTGATTTCAAAAAGGAGGATTTCGCAAAGCTCAAGAAGAGGACAATCTCCTCCATATACTCCGCGAAGAGCGACCCGAACACGGTCTCTGACTGGAGCTTTGACGAGCTCGTATACCAGGGCCACCCCCTTGCCCATCCAGTCATAGGCTACGATACCACCGTATCAAGGATAACGCTTGATGATGTAAAGGGGTTCTACAAGGACTGGTATTGCCCGAGCCGGGTGAGGGTCGTTGTGGTCTCGGACATGGCTCCTGAGAGCACCATCGCGCTCGTTGAGAAGCACCTCGGAGGCTGGAAGAGCCAGGGGAAACCCCTGCCGACGCTCCCTCCCCTCCCGCGGATAGAGGGCAAGAGGGTAAAGGTGGTCAGGATGCCCGAGATAAATCAGTGCTACATAGCGCTCGGCGCGAGGGGAATAAAGCGCACATCCCCCGATTACAACGCCCTCAGAACCGCAAACTACATTCTGGGGGGTTCGGGCTTCTCCTCAAGGATAACCAAAAGGATAAGGGTTGAGATGGGGCTCGCTTACTCCGTCTACGGCTACTACAGCCCCGGCTTTGCCTTCGGCGACAGCATCTATCCTGGGATATACTACGCTGGCCTGGAGACGAAGCTGGCCTCCGGGAACCAGGCAATATCCGAACTGCTTTCCCTCATAAAAGAAGCGAGGGAAAAGGGCTTCTCCGAGGAGGAGCTTGAGGCCGCCAAGAAATACTACAGGGGTTCCATAGCCCGCTCGGCTGAGACATACGGCCAGGTCGCTGGACTCGTCATGTATGGTGAGGAATTCGGCCTGCCTGATCTATACTGGATAAATGACATCGTTGCCATATCAAACCTGAGCCTTGACCAGGTCAACGCCGCGGCAAAGGAATACTTTGACCCGGACAACTTCGCGCTCGTCGTCGTCGCAGACACATCCTTTAGGCTTGAGGGGTATCCGGAGGCGAAGTATACGGATTGGAAATGAAAATAAACTCACGGGGCAGAAATCCTACAGGCAAAACCTGGCATTTCGCGGAAAGGGTTGGTCCTCACCTTGAGGGGGATGTAGCTCTTCTCTTGCCCAATGTTCAATTCATTTACGAGCTTGCCTTGGCGCAGCTTGAGCTCTCCGCTTTCGGTTACGAATTTCTCGTGGAAAACAGTTTGAGGCGGATAAGGGTTTGGGGAGGGGACTCCGAGCGCTTTTGCAGACGCACGGCCTATTTCCAATACATAGGGGACAAGGAAAGCGTTTATTCACGGATCGTGGCCAAAAACCGCACCCGCTCAATAAACCAATACCTTACCCACTGGATATACCCATACAAGGGCAAATTTCACCCCCAAATGATAAGAGCCCTCCTGAACATAATGGGTCTTTCTGAAGGTGAAACCGTTTTGGATCCATTTGTTGGCTCAGGAACCCTGGCTTTGGAAGCCCAGTTGTTAGGGATTAACTCGGTCTGTTTTGATATATCACCTCTCTGTGTGCTTCAAACCAAGGTAAAGACCGAATCTGTCCGTTTCCTTGACGAGATAAAGGGAGCCTGGCAGGATGTCCAGAAGGAAGCTAACAAGCTCCTCAGGGGGAATCGCGAAAGGGATACGCTGGATCTTATAAGAAGCTTTGATCCAGGGCCTGTCCAAGACTTCTATATGATGGGCTTTTTGGTAGCAATAAGCGATACAGAAAGAAGAAGGAAATCCTTTATTCAAGCATTTTTGAAGAA
>Ga0123519_10007860_pt1 | contig 16419 bp, 26 predicted proteins | sample YelNatPaOPRAMG02_FD_87396 | JGI IMG/M metagenome (GOLD analysis project Ga0123519, IMG submission 87396) | Hot spring microbial communities from Yellowstone National Park - Yellowstone National Park OP-RAMG-02 (version 2) | ecosystem: Environmental > Aquatic > Thermal springs > Hot (42-90C) ...
GGTCCAATTATAGATACGATGAATCCTGAGTTCATAGGCACCTCCAGCTCCCTAGGGATTATCTGAGGCTTGAGACCGGAATACTCCAGAAAATAATCCACTATCTTGCCCTTTTCCATGGATTTATTCTTAAATAAGTAGTATTTAAGATTTTATCCTTGTTATAAGGAAATTTTTAGGAAAAAGTATCCTCCTTATAAGGAACTTATAAGATCCTTAAAGCTCGCTTTTTCACTCGAGTATAGCGCGCGCCCAGTTATGATGCCGGCCAAGTGATATGTAGCGCGCGCTTTGCAAAAAGAATAATACAGCTACATTAAGAATCAGTAAGCCAGTAGACCCTAAATTTCTCCTTCTAAGCCCAGCTCACGGATTAGCTCTTTAAGGAGTCTGGTCTTGCCTTCCTCCGCTTCTTTAAGGGCTGCTTTCAGGTCTCTGAGCGCGCGCTAAAACTATCGCCAGATGAATTCGACGAAATACTCGATTTCCTCAAGGAGGAAATAGTCATCGTTCCGGCAAAAGACTTCATCAAGTTCTTATCAGAGGCTGAAAAAGTGTCGCCAGATCCGAAAGATAAACAGTATTTTGCTCTAGCAATATCCTTCAGCAGTATAATGATTCTTTAAACGTTTTGATAGAAATCAATCTGGTTCAATTTTTAGGCTTCGAAAAAGTATTGACCCCGGTATTCTATGGGTTTCCTCCATAACTTGCAAGTTGTTCATCGTGAGAGCGCTATCGGTTTTATCAAAAACCATTGTTTTACAATCGTAATTAAAGAAAAAGGTGTTCAGGCACAATTTTAACCGCAGTTTCTAAGGAATCGTTAATAGATATTATTATAAGAAACTCTGCGTGTTATTATAAGACTTGAAGCATAAAGTATTGTTATAGCATTATGTTTTTCTCTGATACAGTTGTTGAATCTTCCTTCGATAAATGAGATTATATACCATAAACTCCTAAGGGATTTCTCGGAGATTTCGGGAGAGGTGAATAGGGAGCTCAATGAGGCAATAGGGCAACTTGAGAAGCACCAAAATGTAGCAGAGGAAAAATGGATGCCGCCTGAGAAGGGCTATGCCATAGTAGCTTATATAACCCCAGAGATGTTCAAATAATAGGTTTTTTCGATGCCTAGAAATTCAGTGCTTTCATGAGAGCTTGAATCAGGAATAAAATCATAATCGGGGGCGGGGTTCCTATTGAGCTAACCAACCCATCCCTTGACGCTTATATAATTAGTCTCGGTGAATGATTGTAGCGAGCGCGTGCAACCGCCATGTGGCCTACGGTCTCGCTTGGTCCACCGATGCGCATGGCATAAGCATCGTAAAGTGTTCCGACGCAGTATTTGAAGTAGCAACGTATCATAAAGCTTAATAATGCCTTTCAGCCTTTTTCCTCGCATGAAGACCTTTACCGTCGCCCTGGAGAAGGATGAGGAAACGGGCCTGTACGTGGCTCAGTGCCTCGAGATTCCTCAGGCGATATCGCAGGGTGCAACTGAGGAGGAGGCTATAAGAAACGTGAAAGAGGCTATCGAACTGGCTTTGGAGCATTTGGAGGAAAGAGTGGCGAAGGGGAAAAAGACGGTAGAGGTAGCAATTGAGTAAGCTTCCAATTCTCTCTTGGAGAGACGTAGTTAAGGCATTAAGCAAGAAAGGGTTTAAAGTGGTTAGGCAGAGAGGAAGCCACCTGATCCTAGAGGGGCCGGAACACCGGTTCACAGTAGTACCACGGCACGAAACCATAGCTCCAACCACGTTATTAAAAATAATGGCTCAAGTCGGAATCACGAAAGAAGAATTCATAAAGCTTTTAAATTAACAACAGTCGCGTTCTCTCGCTTAAATCCTGACGCTGCGGTGTTTACACGCAAGCTTGTTGCATCTATTGAGCAACGCACCATGCTTGAGAAGGCTCTCGGCCAAGTCAAGGTTGACCATGACAAGGAATAGTTTTGAATCATCTTTTTGGCTTTTAATATCTCCATACGCACGCTCTAGTTGGACTCGCGTACCTTTGACGTTAGGCGCGCGCTATAACAGAAGGAATCATAGCGTCGTTAAAGTCCAAGCTCTCTGCAACGGTCAGGTGCGAGCTGGAGGCATCTGGTTCCCTGACATTCAAAGAGGTTTTCCTCTGCTTGTAGCTAAATCGGTCAGGGGTAGTACACCGTCACTTGTTGTGAAATATCGACTACAACGTAACTCAAGATCAAGAAGGGATCGAAACCTTGGCGTGAAATATCGATGCGATAGGATTGCCAGCTCGTGGATGCCCATTTCTTGTGTATCTGGGCTATGGCGTTTCCGTCTGGCGCTAGGATGCGATAATTACGTCCCAAAAAGTCACCCTCGGCTATGGCCAATTGCTGGCCCTGAGGATCTTTCATCTGCCACTTACTACTTCGGAGCCCCAGTCCCCCAGCCCATACTACAGTAGCTCGAAGCTGATTTCGAGCATCGTAAACCTCGTATGCACCACCCACATCCCGGATTTCACCTTGGCGGGATCCGTCCATTCCCTCAAACCAAAATTTTGAGTTCCTTTTAATGTAGCCCAACAGGTTCCCGTTCACATCCTTGATGTCATAGGTCTCCCCTAACGTTAACACTGTTAACAACTTTTTCTCTACAACATACTGCGTCCTATCAAACACATTCGGTCAATATTGTAATTCCTTTAGGTTTCTTATATATTTTCTCCACTAGCGCACGCTACATATTAAGCCTAGTTGTAATCCATATTGAGAGTTCAAACAAAGATGACAACCCAATCTTTGATCAACGAAAGGGATTTTGATAAAAAAGACTGCTTCTAATTAGTAGGGTTCGAATCCTTCGGCCTACTGACTCATTACCTCATTCTCGGAACCTTGCTTAGCGCGCGCTACGTACTAATCGGCAATTACTGAGGGGTTTCAACAATAGGGTGCCATAGTTTGTCGAATTGAAACTTCATCCTACCATTTTTTTGACTATGGCAAAATCATGCACGTGGGAACCTTCCCATCATTTCTTCAACGTCGATTCTTCTCTTCAAGAAGTACTCAGTGCTTCCAAGGCTTGCATAATGCGGGCCGAAGATCAGTAGCGCTTTGCCCTCGCCAAGGGAGAGCAATACCTTAGGGAAGTCGACAGAGTAGTTTATCTTATGCTCGACGCTGGGTTTCTGGCCGCCTGTTATAGAAATTATGTTCCTAGCAGTCGTCACGGCCTGCTCGAGGGCCTCGCCAGCCATCTTCTGGGCCACGCTTCCACCGATCGCTACATAAGCCGCGTCACCGATCGCGAAGGCGTCCAGCCGTCCCTTGATCAATAGCTTTTCATCGACATCGATGTAACTATTATGCAGGCTGGCCCCAATAGTGTTCAACGCGAGCTCCGAACCCTTTACACCCCCTGACCAGATCGTCAAGTCGGATTGAAGCTCACTGCCGTCCTCCAGCACCACTTTCCCCTCAGCTATGCGCTTAACCCCCTTCCCGAAGTTGAAGCCTATGCCCCTTGAACTCAGGGCTTCAAGAGTCATTCTTCTAGCAGCCTCATTGTTGAAACCAGGAAGGACGTGGCCCGTCTTCTCGACAACAATGACCTCCGCCTTCCTTCCTGATAATTTGAAGAAGTCCATTATCTCCGCGGCTACTTCCAAACCCACATACCCGGCTCCGACTATTATAACTCCCGGACGATCCTTGTTTAATCTTTTTAAACTTCTGTTTATTTGCTCAAAATCGGAGAGACGGTAGCTAGGGAGCGCTAGGTCGAAACCCTTCACGTCGTAAAAGTTTGGAGCTGAACCTGAAGCAACTACAAGAACATCGTACTCTCTCTCACCGTTCTCTAGCTTAACGACCTTCTCGTCTAGGTTAATCTTAGTGACCCTGCCGGCTGTTAGGCTGAAACCCCAGTAGTCTGAGAGCAGCTGTAAGTCATACCTGAGGTCTTCTGCTCTCAGTTTTTCGCTTATAACTTCTGTGCCAGCTATCGTGTTCTCAAAATAACGCCCGACAGATATGAGTTCCACCTCAATGCCTCTAACCCCTCTTAGGACAAGCTGCCTTATTATCTCTGTACCAGAGTAGCCTCCACCGATTATGAGAATTCTTTTCATCCCGAGGAAAAATAGGGGGAGCATAGCGTATAATATAAGGTTTTTTCGAATTTTTCTTGCAAACTGAAGACTTCTTTCTAAAGAAAAGAAGTGGAATGGACTAGCGCGCGCGTGGTGTGAATCACGCTGAACCGGACCATGCCGACGCCATCCGTACATATGTCGATAAACAATAAAGTCAGGCTGCTAACTACAGTCAAGGGGGCTAAAATTGCCAATTTATTCTACACGGTGCCTAGAGACATGATGAAAATTGCACGAACTAAGCCGCCACTGAAATTCAGAGTTATACTACCACGTGCTAAGTCAAAAAGTATACTTTATATCACAGTTACTAAAACTAGCACACGTATTCTAATCGCCTCTTTAGGCTTCTCCACGTGTTCCATCATATCAATTAATGCGGCCTCCTTTATATTTAGCTTTAGTCTATTTCTTGTTCTCTACCCTCATAATAAAGCTTACCCGGAGTGAAGGCTCTTTTTCTCAGCCAGTTCATCAATATGTTCCGAGATTCATGCAACTTGGTAGCGGCTTGTTTACACATGACTCCGGAGGACCATATTGATCCTAGGTGTACTCTTATCATACAAGTCCTTTCCGGAGAGCACAGCATCCTCATATGTAGTTTTATCGGCTTTAAAGAAGAGCCCAATAGGTATCCTCTTTGCCTCCTCCCCACCATAATTCCATTCTTTTGCCCTTGCTAGCGCCGCCTCCCAATCTAAAGGATTATGACCATCCTGTTGAAGATCATAAACCCTTGGTCCATAATACTTGTAAGTATCGAAGAACGTGTAGCATGGTTGGAGTACATCTACAAACGCAAAACCTTTATGCAATATTGCTTGCTTAAAGAGTTCCTTCGTGTGGTTCAGGTTTGCGCTATAGGCTCTAGCTATAAAAGTTGCCCCGCTAACCAGCATTAGTTCGATAGGGTTCAATGGTTCTTCAGGAGAACCTTTAGGTGTCGAACCTCCTCGGAATCCTTTTGGAGATGTAGGGGTAAACTGGCCTGTTGTTAATGCATATACTCTGTTATCGTGAACTATTACGGTTATATCGACATTTTTCTTAGCTGCAAATACCGTATGCTCCAATCCTTCCCCTAAGGCATCTCCGTCTCCCACGAATACTACAATATTCAGAGTTGGGTTTGCTAGCTTCATTCCAATTGCAGGTGCAATAGCTCTTCCATGAAGAGAGTAAAATGAATTTACATTAATATAATCAGCGATTTTTCCATGGCAGCCTATACCAGTTACCATTACTATTTTTTCTCTTTTAACTTTATCCTCGTTTATGAGTTCAATAAAAGCTTGCTTAGCTGCTCTTTCTATACCAAAATTCCCGCATCCTGGGCACCATGTGTTTTTAGCATAGGTTGATAAATCCTCTAGCTTAATGCTCATTGCTAATCACCCTCTTAATTTTCTCCTCAAGGTAGTCTATAGTGAATGGTCTTCCATCATATTTTAGAATGGTTTCATCAATCCTAAAGCCATGGTATTTCATCCATTTAGCTAATTGACCAGTTGAATTTGCTTCAATGCAAATAGTCTTCTCGGCTTTAGAGAGATATTTCTCAATTTCCCAGACTGGTAGAGGATTCAGATACAAAGGTTGAATAACACTAAGGCCATGCTTCTCTGCAATCTCAGCTACACCCCCTTTTGTCGATCCCCAAGTAATAAGAACGATTTGACTCATGGGGTTCCCATATGTTTTTACAGTCGTTTTCTTCTTAAGCTCATTTTCTATTGCTACGCTTTTTTTAATCCTTTTCTCAGCACCCTGCTTAGTTAACTCTGGATCTTCTGTCGTTATGCCAAATTCGTCATGCTCATAGCTGTTTGATTTTACTATCGCTTTCTCCATTCCTGGGAAAGCCAGAGGCGAAACACCATTTCCTGTTTGCAAGTAACGCTTGTATTCGCCTTCTCCTGTCCACATTTTTGGATTTTCAATAATTACTTTTTCTTCATCTATAATTGTTGAGAAAGTGCTTTCGAGAAGACAGTAATCTGCGAGCAGTATTGCAGGAACTTGAAACTTCCAAGCTAAGTTTAACATTTCTGCAGACAAGTAGAATGCCTCTTCCGGATCGCCTGGGGAAGCAACTATTCTTGGAAATTCTCCATGTCCAGCGAATATCGAGAACAAGAGCTCTCCCTGCGCGTGATAGGTGGGAAGCCCGATCGCCGGTCCCGGCCTCTCACCGATCATTATTAAAATGGGGATTTCGGCTTGGCCGGCTAGGCTTAAATGCTCTACCATCAGGCAAAAGCCACCGCCCGAGGTTCCAACCATTGATCTTATCCCGGCGTATGCTGCACCTTGAGCAATCCCTATGGCGGCGATTTCGTTCTCTGGTTGAATCGCTCGTAGTCCAAATTCGTCAGAATTATTGGCTAAATAGTGAAGAAGAGGAGTTGATGGCGTCATAGGGTAAGCCACGTATAGTTTTAATCCGGCTCTGACGGCACCAAGCCCTACAGCTTCGTTTCCGGAAAGAAGCAGCTTTGGCTGAGACCCGTGAACTACAGGAATCCTGAAGTAGCCCTTATGATTACTGGCGGCCTCGTATCCTTCTCTGGCTACAGCTATGTTCTCATCTATGCTCCTCCTTAAAGAACTCCTTATCACGTTTTCGATCAAAGAAAATTCTAAACCTAACACTGATGCTAAAGCGCCAAGTGAAACAGAGTTCCTAGCGATTAGGGGCAAGCCCCTGTTTTTCACAATCTCGGTTAGAGGTAAACCAAGCCCATCAGCCTTAACGTTGTTTGAGTCGAAAATAATCAGTTTTTCATTCTCCAACCTCCAATTATGCTTATCCACAGTGTCCTGATTCATAGCTATAATTATGTTGACCCTTTCTTTATGCGCCTCTATCCTCTTTTCAGCTGCTCTTATTATGGAGAAGTTGTGACCCCCCCTTATTAGCGACTGATAATCGTTGTACGCAAAAACCCAGTAGCCAAGTCTGTTAAAAAGCTTTGCTACAGCGTAGCCTGCCAATCTTATTCCATCCCCTGCCTGTCCACCTACAAGAACGGAATACTCATGGTTCATCCAGCTTCAGTTTAGTATACATGTTTAGGTCTATAAGCTTTTTACGAAAGCCTAGAGAAAACTATGGTGTCAAATGGGTATTGTGAGCAAAGCCTGCTGTGCGCGCGCTAAGAAAGCCTTAAAAACGGCGCTTTAATAATTCATAGTTAAAATTTTAAAATGTAACTGAATAACGACAGATTCTAAAATTAAATTCTATCCTGTTAATTGCTTCAGAATTTCTTGAAGCAGTTTTTTAAGAGGAGGAGCGCGCGCTTTAAGCGTTTTTTATCTGTCAAAAGCCTGTTTATGAAGGTTAAAAGCGAAGAGGGAGCAGCCTCTCTCTAACATAGTTAATAAGGGCCTTATAAGCTTCGAAAGCGCGCGCTACATAACTCGTTGCAAGCGTTGAGCAAAGAATAATACTGGAGAAGCACTGGGCCAAGTTAAAACAGATCCTGGCTGAGACCTTCCTGATCCTGATGAGGGGCAATTTTTTCAAAATCGGCTTTTCTTGAGCGCGGCACTACCGCTACCAAGGTATTAATAAGATCTAAAAAGCGCAAATCGTAATGAATTTTATCACCCAGCTAAGGAGCATAGTGTGCGCTTCGCCGGGGAAAAACCACCATATTGGGCCAATACGATTGTCAAGAGGGAAAAAATAAAAGCGCGCGCTAGAGATGTAATTTACAGGTTCAAATAGTCTGCGATAAAAATCATAATGAAGTTTACTTAGAACGATGAGTTTAGCATATAATTGCTTAAATCAACTATTATGTAAAATCTTCTAGGAACAGTATTTCGACATCGAAAGGCCTACTGGATATCTCATCCAGAAGCTCTTTCTCCCTTCTAGCAAACAAGACGGGTACGGTCAGTTTTTTAGCCAATGCTAATGAAAAACAGTCTGCTAATGAAAGATTCCTCTTACATTTATAATCTGAAGCATATTCGATAAGCTTAAAAGTTTCATGAACCGTGATGTAACCTGAATCCAATAAATTTTTAACCCTGGTTCGAGCTTCCTCAGTACCAAGTTTTCTACAAAGAACGTAGCTAATTTCTGCGACAGTTATTTCAGAAATATTTCCTTCAACACTCTCAGCCTTGAGTACTTCTTTAAGTTTAACTCCATTGCTTGTAGAGTATAATAGCTCGAGAATAGAACCGGAGTCAAAGACCAAGCTTCCTTCGAGTTCTCTCTTCATCTCCCATCCTTTCCTTTCTCAATTCCTTATAAGCATCCTCGAAGCCTGGAATAGGCCGACAAGCTTCGTCTAGAAGAACTGGACGTTTAACATGAGTTCTAAGCAAGTATCTTATCGCATCATTCAGATCGACTCTCCTACCTAGCTTCATTTGTAGTTCCGCAGCTATCTTTAGAAGGGCTTCTTTAACATCCTCAGTAACGGATATAGTACTCACAACCAATATAAAAACTATAAAGACTATAAAAACTTTTCTCTCGAGAAAATGTAAAAATCGATTCCAACCTTTTTAAAAAATACTCGAATTCGCTTTGTAATTAAACCTGATGGCTTAAAACTTCGGAAACTCCGCGCGCGCTTCGATTAGTCAAGGCATAAAGAGCCCCTAGTGTAAACTAAAGCTCCAGGTTTTATGGCAGCAGCTCTATAGTTGTTTAAAAAAGGAAAGAAGTTTGAGTAACACTTGTGCTGGTGGTGGAGGTGGAGGTGGTGCCTGGGGCTGATTGACTACTGTAACGTTTACTGTTTGCTGCTGCGCTTTCTGCCCTTTTCTCCAGAAGCTTGCAAATAATGCAGCGATTGAAGCGATCCAAGCAACGAAATAGCCAGCGCCAAATTCAAAAACGTTGAATGTTTCACCATACGAGTTGTATATTAGAATATCTCCAGCGGTTAAAATGGCTAAAGCAACAATCCCTATGACTCCACAACCTAATGGAAAGAAGCCTACAATTCCTGCTATAACTAGGAGTATGAAGGAAACAATAGTAATATATGCTAAGGTGATCAAAGCTGGTTCTCCCGTTTCCTGAATCACCCTGAGATTGTTCATAGTTAGTCGTGTTACGGTGAAAAACGTGTCTCCATCCGCAGCGAAGGGCAATAGGAATGCCGCAATCAGAATAACAACTCCTAGAATAACTCCTACTATTCTGCCAGGGTTCATTCGCTGTTTTTCACAAGGGTTCATTCTTAAAGAGGTATATAAAGCTTCTGAACAATCTGAACATCTATTTCAGATGCCCATTAAAACTCCTGCGAAAGAGCATAGTGTTTCTTTTAAAAATTCCAAGTGAACAATACCGTAGAAAAATTGTTTAGAAAGCCTTTTACACAAATGATAAAGCGCGCGCGCTATTTTAGTCTATTTCTTCCAGTGGTTTTAAAAGAGTGCGTGCAAGGCCTTAACCTGCTGCGAGAATAGCGCGAGACCTTTCTAATTTTCTTCTATTTATTTCAACCAGCGCGCGCTAGAAGTATTGTGTATTATCAAAATTGGGCTACTCTAAACTGGAAGAACCTTTTGAAAATGAACTTAAAAGAGGGAAGCGCGCGCGTGGACAGAGTTCTTGACGGCAAGGTTTGGGGCGACCCGACTTATGCGAATGACTGGCTCGTTATGAAGTGGAGCAAAGCCTGGGATGATGCCCGCTTCCACGGCGCACCTTGGACGCCTGATGCATGGCTAACAAACGAGTGGAACGGAGCCGTCTCAGGCGGTTCAGGCGAGGTTTGGCATTACAAAATAATATAGGTCGGCCCAGAACTTGAAGACAGTCCATACTGGCGTGAAGGCGGCTATCCAATCTGGGGTGAGTTTGAGGTTATCATGGACCAGGGAACTTGGTCAGATCATACGCATGAAATTCTAGCTCTTGCAACACCTAACGGTTTAGGCGGGTCATAAAAACCAAATTCTAAACTCCTTTTTTTAACGCATGCACTTTCACCCAACGTTTAGTCTAACTTGAAAAATACAAATCTGAGATAATAAGGATAATGCATGAGCATGTGTTAATCTGGAAGAGGGAGTCTGTTTGAGACTAAGTTTTAAACTATTTCCTTGGCAGCTTCTATAGCTTTCTCCCTCTCTTTTCTACTGATGTAAAGACCATTATTTATGCAGGCATCTAAGATTTGAATGTATTCGTTAACTGATTTTATGTATTTGCTTTTTAAGGCATCATTAAGGATTTCTGTAAACCATCTCGTCTCTACGCCCAGCTCCCTCGCAACTTCAATGGCCTGTTTATCGTTAGCAAGGAATATTTCCCTCAGTTCTTTTGCTAAAGCTATTGAATAAGCCTCCCCAAGGCCAAGCCCTCTTTCGACAAGGCTTTCCCTCAGCTGGATAGAATCCTTCTCCCTCAGGTCTTGGAGAACAATCCATTTTCGCCTGGCCTTAGAAATTAGGGAGAACTCTTCTTTGCTGAGAAAACCACGTTTATAAAGGTGGACGATGTCCTCCCACACAGGTGAACAGATGAGTATCGATTCATAAACATTCTTGAGGATGTCAAGCTTCCTTATTTTCGCTAGGTAAATTATCGGCGTTGTGTTTGAGACTGCCATGCTAATCGTCTGGTCCCCTTACCGGGATCCTTGCTTTAGCCCTTATATAGTCAAACTCCGTGACTGGTAAGCCGGCTATTTCAGCAGCCCTGCCTATGGATACCCTTCCCTCCATGTAGAGCTCTAGGCCGAGCCTGATCCTGTTCGGAAGCGAATTGAAATAATCCCAGTCTATAGGTACGAGTAAATCATCCTCAGTAAACCAGTATTTCTTTGTCTTTAACGCCTCCTGCGACATGCAGTTCAATGATTAAATACCATCCTCTCTTTAAATACTTTTTCGACTACGCGCAAAATTTAGAAGAAAGCATTAATTATAACATTAGTAATAAAAACTCGTAGTTTGTGAAATAGTGGTCTGTACTTACTGCAAAGCCCTCTGTCTAGCTTCATGAATTCTCTTAATCAAAACAATAACGGAATATTCCTAGGCTTTAATCAAGATAGCAAGTTTTTCCCAGCGTTAGAATTCCTCCCTTACCATTTTGCTTTCTAGCGCGCGATTTTATCCTATTATAAGGAAATTTTTAGGAAAAAGTATCCTCCTTATAAGGAACTTATAAAGGTCCTTAAAGCTCGCTTTTTCACTCGAGTATAGCGCGCGCCCAGTTATGATGCCGGCCAAGTGAGCGCGCGCTACAAACCTTTAATGTAACTTTCTATCGCATATATGCTTTCCAAAATATGTTTGATGAAGACCTCCGGGTCCTTCCTCATAAGATTATCGTCTGCTCCTGCAGAATCCTATCTTCCAAAAGAGGATGTAAGGATTTATATGTCAGGACGTCCACCTTCCTTCCTAAAGCCTCTTCCAAATCCATCTTGAGGCCAACTAGGTCAAGCAGGCTCTTCCCCTCTTCGAACTCAACGAGAATATCAATATCACTGTCTTCCCTCTCCTCTCCCCTCGCAAAAGAGCCAAAAACAGAGGCTCTTCTAATACCGTAACGCTTTAATATGGGAAGTATCCTACTTCTTACCTCTTCCAGCTTCATCCGTACCTAGTTAACCTACTTTATTTTTAATATTATTTCTCTTATAAGGTTTTCTTGAATCAATTATCTTTCTATTTTTACCGGAAACCATGTACTGTACATAACTCGTTGCAAGCGTTGAGCAAAGAATAATACTGGAGAAGCACCCGGCCAAGTTAAAACAGATCCTGGCTGAGATCTTCCTGATAAAGAGTAGAGTCTTTATTTATAGGCTTTCTCCCTGGGCCCTACGAAGTGGATGATGATCTTTTTCTCGTCCCAGTTTACCTCATACACTATTCTTAAGCCTCCGATCCTGATGCGATACGTGTTCTCGTAGCCTTTTAGCTTTATAACATCAAGCTTTTTAAAAGGTAGAGGATCGTTGCTTAGGATGAGGAGGGCTTCTTTAATCCTGTTTTTCCTATCCCTGTCTAAATCTCTTAATGTTTTTAATACTCTCTTTTTAGCCTCTATTTTAAACAATTTAATCCAGAGTAATCCAGAGCCTTTAAGAGTTCTTCCTCACCTACTGTTTCATCGCTGCTCTCAATAGCCTCTTTCTCATCGCTTAACGGTTCCTCAACAGGTATGAGCCTTTCGATCAACTCCTTATACAGAAGCCTAATCTCCCTCAGCTCCTCCCTAATTTCCCTAAGTGTAGCCTCTACCTCTGACACTTCTAATTGACAATCAGTTTGGAGAATTTAAGCGTTTCCATAATGCTTGAGAAAGCCCTCGGCCAAGTTAAAACCGACCCTGACTGGGACCTGCCCGACCCGGACGAAGAGTAAAGGGTTTCATGTGCTATTTAATTTCTTTCTCGTATATTGATTCTCTTTTACCAATATGAGTGATAAAGATTATCTTCTCCTTCTTATCAACTATGAAGATGATTCTATATTCCCCAGAGCGGACCCTGTAGCCTCCTTCTAGGTTCTCAAGTTTTTCGACATCAAGCCTTCTCAGAATAACCGGGTAGTCTTTAAGTCTAAGAATCGTTTCTTTAAGCCTGTTTTTTAGATTCTCATCTTCCAGTTGTTTAAGGAATTTAAGTACTCTCCTATGGGCAAGAACCCTATATTCAGGCATTCATCAATTCCTCTAAAGTAACATAATCGCCCTTCTTCATCTGCTCCAGCGAGCTTTTAATCTCTGAAACCTCCTCGTCACTCAGCCTAGCCTTCGGCAGCTCCCTTATCACTATTTCTTCAATTATCTCCTCAAGGAAATCCAGCTTCTTACTCAGCTTCCTAACCTCTTCATACACCATACTCAAAGTTACTTCGCTCATTCTTCTGTCTTCAATTATGCGGCAAGGCTTAATTAACTTTACTCGCTAATACAAGGCTGCTTGAAATGGGTTTTTGATGACTATGCGTAAGCTACGCTGAATGTAGCTTGCGCTCTGGTGGGGCCTCACCGCGTGCCACCATGAAGAGCGCGCGCTGAGGCTATCAAAGAAGAGAGATTAATTTCAAAAGCAACTCAGAAAGCACGCACACTATACTGCTCCTCAAGTCTTCTAGCGTTATCAACCATGACAATATTTTCTTCCGTTTTGTAATATGTTGAGGAGCTCGCTTGGAGAATATATTTTTACTTTTGATTGCTCTTTAAGCTTTAAATCGCCTGAGAATATTCCGCAGTTGAACGCTATTGCTAGAGCAAAATACTGTTTATCTTTTGGATCTGGCGACACTTTTTCAGCTTCTGGTAAGAACTTGATGAAGTCTCTTGCCGGAACGATAACTATTTCCTCCTTGAGGAAATCGAGTATTTCGTCGAATTCATCTGGTGATAGTTTTGTCTCTTCCAGTAACATTGCCTTATGTTTCTCTACTTCTCTCCAAAGGAATTCAGGGGCGATGAAATCAAACTTATTGAGAAGGAAATTGAGGAGGAAAACCCTGTAGGAAACACCCTTGACCACTAAAGCAGAGATGATGACATTAGCATCTACAACAATGATCACAAGAATTCACTTCTAAACTTTTCTATACAGCTTGTCATACTCCTTGGACAGGGATAGGTTGATTTCATCCGCAATTTCCCTCGCTTTTTCCTCGGAAAGCTTGCTTTTCGAGATGATTTTCTCGAGTCTAGCTATCCTCGTGAGTTTCTCTTTCAGCAGCCTGCTGACAACCAGAGATAAATCTAGTTTCGATATTTTTTCCAACTCCTTCACCAAGTCCTCCGGTAGGTCAACCATTACCTCGGGCATACAGTAGTTCTATTACGGAGAGAGTATATAAGTGTTCAGATTGATAAACACTAACTATAAATTTCTGCCCCCCTCAAATGCTAAGCCAGTTCGATAGCCTCTTTCACGTTTAGCACGTGCTAAGGAGTTTTATCAGTAGCGCGCGCTAGTATTGACAATAGCCTCTCAACTATGGTTAGAGTTCTCGTGTCCCAGTGGAGCTGTGGAAGAAAACAAGAATGCTCGTCTTCACCTGCTCAAGCATGAAGCTTAACTCCGGCCTCCAACTTGGATCCTGTACCCACAGCCACAGCGGCCTGATTAAAGATGATGAGAAGATGAAGAGAATAGCCTAGAGGATTGGGCGTGCATAGCTCTCGCCGTAAAGCGCAAGCACCTCGTAAAACCACATCACAACCCTCTCGACAATATCGGACAGCCTCATCTTAATTCTCTTTTCATAAGTATTCTACTTCCTCAAGTATGCGCTTTCCAATTCTGGGTTTAAGCGTGTTTTTCTCCACCAAGTCCACTTTGACGCCTAATTCTTCGCTTAAATAATTCTCTAAGCCGATGAAATCTAGGAGGCTTAATTCAGCATCTTCCTCAAACTCGACTAGAATATCAAGGTCACTATCCTCCCTTTCCTCCCCCCTGATATAGGAGCCGAAAACCCCAATAGTTTTCACACTAAACCTTTCCCTTAACACGGGCTTCAACCTCTCTAACTTGTCTTTCATTTCCTCGACTCTTTTCAAATTTTTCCTCATCCTGACAGTCTTCTCCAATCAAGACACGGAATTCTTAATTTTAACCTTTTCCTAAGTAGGAAACATGCATCTTGGGATTCATGGTGGGGATTCCCCAAATGTTAAAATAAGTATCCTAATATACCCTGAGTTTACAGAGTTCCTCGTGAGAGTTGCAATTGACTCCGTGGAGTCAGTAAGTCAGTCATCATAAATCTCCTCAATAGTCTTGACCCCAGAATCATCCCTCAGATACCTATTATGGCTGAGGTGTCGGGTAGCATTATCTCGCGGAGACTCTCCTCCTATCCTCAAGGATCTCCCTCTCAACCTCAAACCACATGTCTGCGTTGTCACGGAACACGCCGTAGAATTCAGACAGGTTTATCCTCCCCCTCAGAATTCTGATTATGACTTCGCTAGAGCTCTCCTTTTTGTTGATTTAAGCAAAAGACTTATTTCAACGCTTCATAATTAATCGTAAAAATAAGGCTTCAACTCCTCTTCAGGGATGAATCTTAGGGCTTGCCTATAGATTGCCTTTAAAGTTCCCTTGTCTAACTCTTCGTGTAGTGGAATCGTTAAAGACTGTCTCGTCCCGCTAGGCAGGGTTCTCCTTAGCTTCACATGGCTTCCTTTTTGAGACACTGGTATGAATCCAAACTTTGAAAGTATTTTAACCACGTCTTTCCCGCTTAATACTTTAAGCCTCGACATGAGGAGGGACTTCCATGCTAATCAGTATGGAAAAATCTGGAAGTATATCCCATTCGCTTAAATCCTCTCCTTCAAGATGGAGGCTTATCGCTTCCCTTATGTTCTCCACAGCCTCGTCCAGCGTTTTCCCTTGACTGACAACAGGCAGGTCAACGCATTCAGCAACATAGTACTTCTCCCCCTTGTAAACCCTCACCTGAATAATTTTTCTCATCCAACTATAAGCCTTCCACACTACTTTTAAGCTTTGCCTTAAGAATAAATCATACTGTGCTCCCGTTATCCAATCCAAGCCTATCAGAGGTCTCTGAAAAAGGGGGTCGTGAACAGCCTGATTTTTAAAGTCAGCAAAAGCACGCTGCGATTACATCCATTTACCACTCATTGCTATTTTTAGAGCGTCAGACATCGTTTACAAGCCATCCAGCTTCCTTTTAATTCCTTAAACACTGTTTCAAGCTTCTAACGCGCGCTAAGGAAGCACATGGAAATTGAGAACAGGTACTTCAGGGCATGGGGAAACTTCTTCCTGAAAGCCCTTGAGCCCCACATGAAACACCCGAACGCGAGATTCTGGTTCAAAACCGAAACGATTTAGCATAAAATATCACTAATCTGAGTTTATTGGAGCAGGAGTCGACTCAGTCTCAATCAATCCTGATGCTGCAATGTTTACAAGGAAACTAGTTGCATCCATCGAGCAAAGGATTATGCTGGAGAAAGCTCTTGGCAAGGTTAAGGTTGACCCCGACTGGGACTTGCCCGACCCTGACGAAGAGTAGTTTTTAAAAACTGATATTTATTGTGTTTCTTTCCCCTAAAAATCTTTTACCCTCTTTTTTCTCGTATGGCTTAATTTTCTCATTTTTAAACTGGTCTTAAAGCTTAATAATGCCTTTCAGCCTTTTTCCTCGCATGAAGACCTTTACCGTCGCCGTGGAGAAGGATGAGGAAACGGGCCTGTATGTGGCTCAGTGCCTCGAGATTCCTCAGGCGATATCGCAGGGTGCAACTGAGGAGGAGGCTATAAGAAACGTGAA
>Ga0123519_10007861_pt1 | contig 16419 bp, 15 predicted proteins | sample YelNatPaOPRAMG02_FD_87396 | JGI IMG/M metagenome (GOLD analysis project Ga0123519, IMG submission 87396) | Hot spring microbial communities from Yellowstone National Park - Yellowstone National Park OP-RAMG-02 (version 2) | ecosystem: Environmental > Aquatic > Thermal springs > Hot (42-90C) ...
AATATTTTGGAAGCCCAAGCGGCTGGTTTGCCGGTTTTAGCCTTTAATATTCCCGGTCCTGCTGATATTATAAAAAATGGTCAGACAGGTTTTTTGGTTAAAGACGAAACTGAGATGGAAGAAAAACTAGTTGAGTTTATAAATGGACGGTTTTCTTTTAATAAATTTCTGATAGAAAAAAACATTAAAAAGAATTTTTCTCCGACGGTAATTTATCCTAAATTATATTCTATGTTGACGGAGGCTCTAAATGAAAACAAAAAAACTTAATCTTGGTTGCGGGAAGAACAAAATGGAAGGTTATGTGAATGTGGATTTTAATCCATCTTTTAGACCTGAAATAATTCATGATTTAAATGTTTTTCCTTATCCTTTTAAAGACAATGAATTTGAGGAAATCTATTTGGAACATGTCTTGGAGCATCTTGATAATCCTTTTAGAGTGCTGGAGGAAGTTTTTCGGATAGCCAGAAATAATGCTAAAGTTATTGTCAAATGTCCCCATTTTTCCTGCAACTGGCTTAATCCTGGCCATCGCTCGGCCATCAGTTCTTATTTATTTAATTATTTTAATCCTCAAGTGAGCGAAGGTTATGGAGAAGCAAATTTTAAAGTGGAAAAAATTAAACTTTATTGGCTTAGAAACAGAAAAGACTATTTGGAGCATCGGCATTTTTTAGTAAAGATTTTTAATGCTTTAATAAATTTTTTGGCAAATTTAAATTTAAGTTTGGCAGAAAGAGTTTGGTGTTATTGGGTAGGCGGTTTTGAAGAGATAGTTTTTGAAGCAAGAGTATTAAAATGAAGAAGATTTTGATAAATACGGTTACGGTTAGCGAAAATGGTGTTTCCATTCCTTGGTTATTGAAATTTAAAGAATTCCAGCGTTTGGGCTATGAAATATCTTTCAATTTTGGCTCGTTTATTAAAAGTGTAAAAAGACCAATTCAAAATGTTTATTTTTTTAATAAAAGAATTAAAGGGCTTAAAGAAATTAGCGCTGGCAGATTTTCTAAAGTTGGTTTCATTTTTTATGCACTTAAAAGAAATTTTGTTGCATTAAGAAATATTAAAGATGTTTGCGGTAAATATGAAATTGTTTATTCGCCTTCTTCTGTTTTAGATTTAGTGATTTACCCCTTTATTTTAAAAAAAATGGACAAAAAAATTGTGTGGGTAACTGTGTTGGATAATCTTGTGCCAATTACTGATCCGGGTAATAAAATCATCCGTTTTTTAGCTTGGCTGTTTTTTCAAATAAGCATCCTTTTAGTCAAAAGCGCAGATCATGTTTTTGTTATTTCTGAGGATTTAAAGAATTATTTGATTAAAAGAGGTTTTGGGAAAGAAAAAATAACTGTAACCGGCAATGGTATAGAAACCCAATTGATTAAAAAGGCCAAAATAAACCCCAAATATAGTTTTGACGCTTTGTTTATCGGCAGAATCAATGAAACCAAGGGGATATATGATATGCTGAAGGTTCTTTCGCTGGTAGTCAAAAAATACCCTGATTTTCAATTAGCGATTATGGGAAACGGTGATGTAGTTACAGAGGCGAAATTCAAAAAGAAAATTGAGGCTATGGGGCTAAAAAGAAATGTTAAATTTTTAGGCTTTATCGTTGGGCAGAAAAAATACGATATTATAAAAAGCAGTAAGACTTTTTGGTTTTTAAGCAAGAGTAAAAGCGAAAGTTTTGGCGTGGCCTTATTAGAGGCGGTTTGTTTGGGGAAAAAAGCCTTTGCTTATAATTTGCCTCCCTATAGGAATATTTATAAGAATAATGAAGTTTTTGTTTTTGAAAAGAATGATTTTCAAGCGGTAGCGAAAGCAGTTTTGGAAACTTTTAAAAACAGGAATTTTAAGAACCCCAAGGGAATAAAATTGTTGGATAAATATAGTTGGGAAAAAATTGCTCAAGCTGAAGCTGATGCTTTTAGCAATTGTCGTTTATTTAGGTTATAATTTTTTTAAGATAAGTTAATTTAAGTCCGCAAAAGAATGGTTAAATTTAAAAATTTTCAAAAAATTTTATTAGCCGGTATTCTTTTAAGGCTTTTTTTAATGCCCTTTTTTGCCCATGGGGATATTATTGCTGTTCATCGCCGCGTGGAAAAAATAGTTTGTGGGGGAGATAATCTTTTAAATTATTCTGAACCCGGGGTTCATCTTTTGGAGTCTTTTTTTGCCAAAATTTTTTCTCCATTTATTCCTTGTTCCATCCTTTCAGGACTTCAGGAAAATTTTTATAACCCTCTCTATTTAAACCGGATGCTTTTTTTCTTTAAACTTCCTTATTTGTTTTTTGAGTTAGGTTTTTGGTGGTTGGTATTTAAATATTTTCAGGATAAAAACGAGAAGACCAAGATAAAATTAGCGATTTTTTTAGCTTTTAATCCGGTAATTTTGTATTCTGTTTATCTTTTTGGTCGTTTTGAAACTTATTCGATTTTTCTTTCAATGCTTATTATATATCTTTTTAAAAGATTGAATTTATCGGTTAAAAACGCCCTTTTAATTGCTTTAATAATGTTTATTATTCTAACTATTCGCCCTTCTTATATTTATATTGTTCCTGCTTTAGTTTTAGTTTTTTTGCCGCTGAAAATTTGGGGAATAATTTTGGGAATTTTACCGCTGCTGGCTTTTGGGGTTTTAACTTTCTTGCCAAAACTTTTGCTTTCCTCATCACTCACAGAAGAACAAATAAATTGGGTGAGAGAAGGAGCTCATCCAAATTATATTTTTCAAGCAGGAATAGATTTAAGCCAAGAACGGATAATTTATCTTTTCTTTTTGATTTTGGGAATTGTTTTTCTTTGGTGGTGGGAAAAGAGGAGAGAGTTTAAAGAAATTTCTCCGGCTAAAATTTTTTCTTTATTTTCCGCTTTAATTTTGCTGGCCTATTTTGGGACTTCTATTTTTCATCCTCAATATTTAAGCTGGCTTTTGCCGTTTTTTATTATCTTAATGATTAATGACAAAAATAACTTTTTGTTTTCTTCCTTTTGGTGGGCAATGCCTTTTTATTTTATGATGACTTTAGCGTGGGGTAATCATACTACTTTTGGTTTGTTGTTTCCGGTTTCTACGGCTTTTAAACAAATCGAGCCTGGTTGGTATTTGCCTATTTTTCCGACGATTAAATGGTCAAATATGGGAAGGAGTATTTTTTCTGCCTTTTGCTTTTACTGGATTTACTTTTTAATGAAAAACATTTTTAAAAATGAAAAAATTGATTAAGTTTGTTTTTTTGTTTTTGGTCTTGTTTTTTGTTTTTAAAAATCAAGCCTGGGGTTTGATGGCGTCGGTCTTTGAAGTGGAAGATGTAAAGGAGGAGAATCGCCCAGTTTTTGCTGGTGACGTTTGGCGGCAGAGTTTTGTTTCTCCCCAAGAGGAATTTGGGGCAGTAGGAATAAAAGTAAGCAATAATAATCGATTAAACGATGACTTTTGGATTTTTCGAATTAAAGAAGAAGGGCAAAAAGATTGGTATTTTGAAACCAGAAAATATGTAACTGATTTTCAGGATGAAGTTTTTTACCCGATTGGTTTTCCTAAATTTTCTAATGCTAAGGGAAAAAAATTTGTTTTTGAAATTGAATCAGAAAAAGGTGCGGAAGCTAATCAAGCATCAATATTTTTGACTTTAGAAGATGAATATTTAGAAGGAGAGGCTTCGATAAATGGCAAGAAAACGAAAGGAGATTTGGTTTTTTCAATTTATAAAGAAACACCAGCCAAAGAACTAATAAAAGAGAGCATTATTCAAAAATTAAAAAAAGATCCCATTTTTTTCTTTTTCTGGATATTAATTTTAATACCATTTATTGCCCTTTTAAATTAGATGAAAAATTTTTGGGAAAGTATTAAAAAAAATATTGATAAACATAGTTTTCAAATTGTGGTTTATGTTGAGACTATTATTCTATTTTTACTAATTGTCATTCCCTTGGAGTATTTACTAACAGAAAGATTTTTAATTTGTAAAAATATTGATGATAAGTTAAGGACTAATCTTTTCTTTGCAATTTTTTCTTTGATTTTTTTTCTAAATTTTTTTTGGAAAAGATTTTTTATTATAGGAAAATTCTTCTTAAGAATACTTTCCATTTTGTTCATAATTGTGCTTCTTTGTAATAATTTATATTCAACATACTACAAATATCTTCAAAAGTATCCTAAAATTTTTTCTGTAACCCCAAATTGGGCAATACAAGGCATGACAATTTCAATAGATGGCAGAAACTTTGGTCCTGAATGGCAGAACGGAAAAGTTTTAGTTGACGATATTAAACTTGAAATTAAATCTTGGTCTGATAGTAAAATTGTCACGGTATTTCCAGTTCCCACTAAGTTCGGAGTAAAAAATTTAAAAGTTGTTCGTGCAGATAATTATGAAAGTAATAAAGTAAATTTTGAAATTAGAGATCCTAACAATTTATAAAATTAATAAAATGTTCGTTTTTTTGTTTACCTATTTGGAATTATTGCTTTTAATAAAACTGTTAGACTTGTTGAATATGGGGTTGAGACTGAATCTTTTTTTCTTGAAAAAGTTCATTATAATTGCAATTTTTTGCACTATATTGATTAAAACAAGTAAGTTTTTCTTAGGTCTAATTAGTTTTACTTATCATAAGATCAAATTAATGGAAGGTAAAGGTCCATTTTTCAAGAAAAATAAAATTCTTTTTTTTAAAAAAAGAAAGAAAATTTTGATAAATATTGTTAGTGATTATATAAAAAATGAATTTAATAATTTATTTTCTTTAATATTTAATGCATTTAACAATAATTTTTATTTAGCTTTCAAAAAAACTTTGTTTTATGTTGAAAAGCAAGGCTCTAAATTTCTGATTTTTGTAATCATTGCAATTACTTTTGTTGATATTATTGGTGGAAATGAAAAATTGTCAATTATTGTGGAAGATTTTAAATTACCCTCAATTTTTAACGAAGAGTTCAGTATTTTAAAAGGAAAAAAGCTATTAGGTTCTTTTATTGCCCAAGAGAATAATTTGGGTATTTTATCTTTCAAATTTAAAACCTCCAAAAATGTTGTAGATGATATTTTAATTTTTAGAATTAAAGAATCCGGAAGCAATAATTTTTGGTATGAGAATCAATATCCTGTTCGTATAATTAGAAATGGTATTTTTTTTCCTTTTGGTTTTCCATTGATTAAGGACTCTTCCGGAAAAAAAATTGAATTTGAAATTGAATCGTTAAATGGAAAAAATGATAATTGTATTATTGCTGATCTTAAGTATCCAATAAGAGCTAAATATTATTTCGACAAAAGTATTTTTTTCAAAGAGAAGAAGAGTCTTTTGAACTTTGCAGAGAAAAAAATAAAAAATTTGATTAAATATGCTAATTATAAAATTTTTTTTATTTTTTACCTACCATTTCTTTTAGGAACTGTTTTTCTATGTTTAAAAGGATTTTTTTCTTTTTTATTTTTTTTCTTTTATTCTTTTGCTTTTTCAATTATTGCACTAAATAAAATACAGGGAGAATCTTTCTATCCTTTGAGCTTGCAATTAATCTCTAATAGATATTTTTTTATTTTTATTTCAATAATAGTTTTTTTTATTTTGTTAAAAGAACTATTAAAGAGTTCCTCCAAAAAAGTTGTAAACATACCTTCAAAAAACCACGACAGTTTTACATTTCGATTAAATTTTTTTGGAAAAAATATTTTAATAAAAAGATTAGATATAATTTTTTTTGCTTTTTTGCTATTATTTCTTTTTATAAAAAATTTGATTTTTATTGAAAAAATAAAATTTTTTGACTCTGATGAAGTTCGTTTATTATACGATGCATCTTTAATTAATAGTGGTTTTATTCCTTATATAGATTTCGCTTCTCGTGCACCTCTTCTTATTTATTTTCTTTCTGTTTTTACTAAATTTGGTATTAGAAACATTTATTTTTACTATTTAATGTCGAGTTTAATGATTATGTTTTCGGCATTTTTTCTATTTAAGATAACCGATGAAATTTTTAATAAGAAAGTTGCGTTTTTGACATTATTTTCTTTTTTGATTAACCCAATGTTAATTAACATGATTTATATCAAAACGCAAACTTATTCTATTCCACTGGTTCTTTTATCAACCTTTTTATTTATTAAATACAAGAAAGACAAAAAAAGATTTTATTTAATTCTTTCACTTTCTACTTTGGGCGCCGCTATACTTATTCGCGAGTCTTCTGTGTTTGTTTTGCTTCCTATTTTTTGGTTTGATTATGTTTTCGAACGGACTTCAATAATCAGGAAGATTATTGGATGGGGAAAAATTTCTCTCACCTCGGTTTTACCATATCTTTTTTTTCAGTTATTAGTTTTTGCTAATTCTGGATATCGAAATTTACCCTTGCCAAATAAGAGCTTTTTTATAGGAAAAGAAAAATTAAGCCAGCTTTTGATTTTGCCCAATTATCTTTCTCCTTTGTTTGTTGCAATAATTTTTTCGACATCAATTTATCTTGTTTTTATTCTATTTCAAAACCGTAAAAACAATCTTAAATATCTTTTTCCAATTATGGCATTAATAAGTTTATCCGTTTTATATTTTTACGAATTGCTTAGGCACGGTTTTTGGCCGGAATATATTTTGGAATTTCTCCCCTATCTTAGCATGATTATGGGTCTTTTTCTTTATTTCTTGGCTGAAGAAAAAAGGGAAAAGCTTATTTTGATGATCATTACCTTATTAGTTTCTATTGCCTTGCCCCAAGAAATTTTTAGAAGATCGTTTGGAATTTTTCCAATTGAACCAATAATTAGAGAAATTATACCGATTATAGATAATTCTGGAAAAAAAATTGAAATTTTAGCCGGAAGTCCGATTTATGCTTTTCTTTCGGCCAATGACAATGTTTTACATTATTCTCATCTTTATTATGATGATAAGTCGATTAGTAAAATTATAGAAAAAAGTTTAATTACTCCGCCGCAGTTTATTATCAAAGATCCATATTGGACCGTTTTTTCAGCTAAAGGAAGGGAAGAAATGGAAAAACTGCTTTCCGAAAAATATGTATCTATTCGTACAATTAACAGCTTAATAGACGGAAAGTGGACTAATTTTGAAATATTTGTTCTAAAAAATAAATAGATTTACAATTTTGGAGAAGAAAGCTTTTTTGTTTTTTTAGCAATTAGGACTATTGGATAATAGAACTCAAAAATTAAACCTAATTTTGCTACTAAAGCGTTAATTTTAAGAAATTTAATAATTTTTACCAGGGAGAGGAGCTTTTTAGAACCCCCATAAGCTCTAAAAGTACCTTTTTCAAGCCTTTTTTTCCACTCGTTTTCGCCGAGACTAACTATTTCTAAACCTGCTTCTCGACATAAATTTTTAACTATTTTTGGGGTAATAAAATTGATTTCATTAATAAAATTTTTGTTTCTTTTAAAAAGCGATAGATAAATTTCTGCTGTTTTTTTATTTAAAAATGGTAGCCAAAATATTCCATAATGTCCTTCCCAGAAAGAGTGGTAATTAGGGATTACAAAATAAATGACACCATTAGTTTTAAGAACTCTCGCACTTTCCTTAAAAACTTTTAAAGGATTATTTACGTGTTCTATTACTTGAAATGAACAAACAAAATCGAAGCTGTTACTTTTAAAAGGCAGTTTTTCCCCTTTGGTATTATAAATTTTAAAATTCAGTTTATTAGCTTCGAATAATTTTTTTGAAGATAGATAAGCACTTTGATCCGGTTCAACTCCATAAGTAACGTACCCCATTTTCTGTAAATTTGCTAAAAATATTCCAGAGCCGCTACCAATTTCTAAAATTTTTGCTTTTTGGGGGATAAGTTTTTTGATGATTTTAGATCTTTCAAGAGCTTTTTGATTGCTAAGCGATGAGCCTACGCCCTTTCTCCAATTTCTATTAATTTGTGAATAATATTGTCTAAAATGAACACTCATCATTTTTTTTACCATCGACGGAATTTTGATATAATTCTGATTTTTATTCATATCGGCTGAAACTTCCTCCTCTTAACTTCTTTAATAAGAAATCCAATTTTTTAGAAATATTTTTTTGAAAAAAATCACTGAAAATTATTTTGACGATAAAAGGAAATTGCATTAAAAAACCTTCCATTTTTATGAATAGATTTTTATTGGCAAGAACAAATGGTTTTCTTGTTATTTCATTTATTTTTTTAAATGAAGATATTTTTATCTTGGAAAAATCAATCTTTGCCCACTCGTTTGCAAGTTGAAGGTGCTTTATTTTTTGAGGGGATATTTTCATAATTTGACTCACAACATAATCATTCGCAACCGGATTGTTTGAAAATAAAATTAAATTTAATTTACGAAGTTTTCCATAAAGGGGACCTTGTCCTTCCATACAAACAATTCCATCTGTAATGGTGAAAATTTTTGAATAAAAGAATTTATTTAAGTCTGCTATTATTTGGTGAATGTTTTGATGGTAGATAATTCTTAAGGGGTCTGGGATTACTCCAAACATATTTTTAAGGGCACAAGTAATAGTAGCGTATTTATGAGTTTTAATTTTAGGCAGGTTTATTATTAAATCTGAGGAGAGAAATGTTTTGCTTAATTTTATTTTTTTTAAAATTTTTCCATTAGGGATGGTAATTTCTTCTTTTTCATCTTCGGTAAGATTTATTATTTTAAAATTATATTTTTTTTGCATTTTTAAAATCCCCATATTCTTAAGAGCATATTCTAATTTTCTCCCTTTTACTTTAGTGCCTGTTTCACTTTCACCTAGATAAATTTCAAGACTAGGGAAATTATTTAAATAACTGATAATTGCCTCAATAATTCTTATATCGGTATTAGCTCCGTTGTTGATATATTGAGGAACATCTGTAACAAGATTTGGTTTTATAAAGATCGACCTAATATTTTTTATCTTTTCTTCAAATAAAAAATCTTCTTCAAGCACTTCAGCAATTTGCTTTTTATAATTTTTGTCGTCAAATTTTTGGACAACTGTTTTGATCATTTTACTTCACTGATGGTGTAGAAATATTTTCCACTTTTTAATAATTCAATTTCTTTGACGAGTTGCCATTTGATTTTACAATTGTTCCCCATTACTTTTCGTATCGAATCTTCAATTTTTGCTTTGTTTTCATTAAATTTTTTCTTATCTTTTAATATTGTTTTTATTATTATGTAGTCATATTTTTTTTGAATTACTTGGAATTTAGAAATAAAGCCTTTGTTAAATACTACACCAATAAAATGTATAAAGAATTCTCCAGGAATTAATTTTCCCTCTTTTGTCTTAAAAACATTTATTTCTCTTCCTTCTATTTTTTTAAGATAACCCCATTTTGGGGTTAAAATTCCTATGTCGCCAATTTCGTATCTTATTAGAGGCATTGAATAATTGTTTAGATTGGTAACCAGTATTTTTCCAAGTCGATTATTTTCGGCCTTTATTATCTCTACATAATTGTGCCAAAAGGAAATTTTTAATTCTTTCGATTTGCCATTGCTGCAAGCAATAGCGCCCACCTCTCGTGAGCCATAACGATTAAACACAGGACATTTTAGAACCCTTTTAATTGTTTTTTCCATCGGTTCATATAAAGTACCAGCAGAAACCAATATTCCTTTTGGGGGGTATATATTTAATTTTTTTTCTTCAACAAATTTGGCAAATTCATATATTGATTGAACATATGCCTCTACCCATTGGGGTCTAAATTTATTCCAAATTTTTACAAAATTTTCCATATCTTTTCTAGACATTCTAAATGCATTTAATTCTTTACGATTATAGAGCCAATTTCTTAAGCGGATGGAAAACTTTTCTTTTCCTACCAAAATATCTCTTTCGGAACCCCATAATCTTAATTCTTTATCGCCAATATTTTGGTTACCCCATAATTTATAAAAAATCTTTGTCGCATTATTCCAATCGTCGTAATATTTATCTTGTAAAAATCTGACTGGTTTACCGGTTGAACCTCCAGAGGTATTTTCGTAAACTCCTTTTCTTTTTTCTTTAGAATAAAGATTTTTTCCTTCTTTACGGATAATATCTTTAGTGAGAATAGGAATTTTTTTAAAATTTTTAAGATTCACTTTTCTGTTTTGTATAACCTGTGATTCTTGAAGAATGCGATGGTAGTAAGGAACGTTTTGCCAAGCGTATAAAAGAATTCTTTTAAGTTTTTCCTCTTGATATTTTCTTTTTTCTTTTGAAGATAATTTTTCAATTTTTTTTATTTCTGAAAGAAAAAAAGGAATTTTACTTTTTGATAAACAAAGTAAAACAAAAATAATGAATTTTCTCCAATTTGTTTTCATTTATTTTTTTCTTTTTCAGATATAATCATAAAAGCCCAGGGAATTGAGAGCCAAGATTTTAACTCTATTATTTCTGTATTTTTAAATCCAGCTTTAATTAGAAGTTCGGATACATCCTTTAAAGAATAACAATATTTATCGATTTCTTTTATTTTTTTAGCAAGAAAAGTATAAAATTTTCCAAAGCCAGCATCCGAAATTATTGTAGTAATAATTTTTCCTTGAGGTAGCAAAACCTTTTGTGATTCTTTAAAAAAACATAAAAGATCAGTCTTTTTGAGATATTCTGTCATCCATGTTGAAAAAACAATGTCAAACTTTTCTCTTAATTTTTTGGAAAAATTAATCGCTTCTCCCTTGATTACTTTTATTTTAAGATTTTTTGAAAGATGAGGATTTTTTTCAATTCCGATGACATAATTATTTTTAGCTAGTATTTTTGTGTAATAGCCAGTTCCGCAACCCACATCGCATATTTTCTTTCCATGGAATTGAGAAATTATTGGAATTATTTTCTTATCGGAGGGAAAGCGCAACAAAAAGTAAGAAATTCCTTTTTTATCCAAATCTTTGGGAAGAATATACTTATACCTTTCCCAATTTTTTTTAATTATTTTTGCTTTTCTCATTTTTTAACAATTGATAAATTTCTTTGAGTGTCAAAAATTCGCAGCCTATATTTTTCAAATAAAGCAAGATTTTTTCCAAGCGCCACAAATACAAACAAACATCTAATTTTGTTCTCGTATATGGGGAAGATTTAGGAATAATTTCCATACTATGAAACATCATAGTTAAGACAAGAATTTCTTTTTCTCTGTATTTATGAAGATAATCTTTTATTAATAATTTTTGTTCAAACACTGACATATGAGTTGGTCTCAGCCATTGATAGAATAACCATTTATTGGGAAGGAGAGGAAATCTTTTTTTACCTATAGTGAGAGGGACTTCTAAGATGGATTTATTTTTTTCATCTGGTTTTGAGAAATCGTCTGGATTTACAAAATAAGGTTGTTCGGGATAATATTCAAAGTCAGGGCCTCCTTGATTATACCAATTTATATGCGGTGTAACGCTGCTGTCGACTTTATAGTTAAGTTTTATTAAAGAATGAATTGTTTTCAGGTCGGCTCCGAATCTTGCTGCTCTGTAACTTACTGGTTTTACAGCTAATCTATCCTGGATTAATTTGTCAGAATTCCTGATTTTTTCAAATTCAATTTCGTCGTCAATACTAAAACAAGGATATTGATTGCTTTTTGTTCCTGAAGGGTTTTTATATTTAATATCAGGTCCAATATACTCACTGTGTAAATGATTCCCTATTTCACAATTTTTTAATGAAAGAATAGTTTTAATTGCTGTTTTGTCATTCAACACTTCTGGAGAAATAAAATAAGTTGGTGATATCTCAAATTTTGTGAAAAGTGGTTGGAGGATTTTTTTTATTCCAATATTGACTGAATCAAATTTTAACGGACAACTTCTTTTCCAATTTGAAGAACAATCGGGTTCTGTATCAATAGTAATTGCGCAGACAACTCTAGGCATATTTTAGATTATTATAAAGGGATAGATACATTTGAGCTATTTTTTCCCATGAATTTTTTTGAGCAATTTTCCGAGATTCTTTTCTCATTTTTACTAAAGAAGTAGAAGCCATTACTTTTTTTATTGCTTTCTCAAGAGATGAGGATGTAATTTTTTTGAGAATTACTCCATTATTTCTAATCAAGAATCTTGCTCCACCGGTATTAGCGCAAATAACTGGTAAGCCACAAGCTAAAGCCTCTAATAAGGCATTACTCATGCCCTCGTGAGAAGAGGGAAGAACGAACAAATTACAATTTTGATAGTAGTAAAGCAATTCATTTTTAGAAAGCCTTCCTTTGAATATAATCTTGTCATTTAGATTTAAATTTAAACTTTGTTTTGATAGATTATTTTTTTCTGGTCCCTCACCAATAATAATTAATTTTACGTTTTTGGCCGACATGCTAATTTTAGAGAATGCATTTATTAATTTATCAAGGTTTTTGACTTTATTTAATCTCCCAACAAAAAGAATCCTAAATTCTTTATTTCTTTTAATATTACCAGGTTTAAAAAAATTACAATCAATACCGTTAGGTATAACTTCAATTTTTTTAACAAAACCAGTTTTTAAAGCTGTTTTTTTAAGATCTTCACTGTTGGCGACTATTATTTTTGCCTTCTTCCAAGTAATCTTATTTACTAAATGAAAAATCTTATGGATCTTATCAAAAGCAGCATTGTGTCCAGGCACATCCGATCCTCTCAACGATAATATATAAGGTTTTCCAAGAAGATAGGCAAGAAAACCGCACGGTAAACCAAATATAGAATGAATAAAATTATAATTGTTTTCTTTCAATAATTTTTTAGAAAATAGATAAGCTTTCAATGAATAGATTAAAAGATCTTTGACGGATTGATAGTTCAGGTTAGAGTTGCTTTTTCCAATGTCTAAATAGAAAATTTTGATGTTTTTGGACATTTTCTCTTCATGATATTTATCAGTAGAAGAAGTTACGAGATCAATTTTAACTTCATTTGTTTTGCTAAATTCTTTAAGCAAGTATTCAGTTGCATTTCCGGCTCCTCCGCCCAGAGGAGGAAATTCATAGTTAAGCATTAAAATTTTCATTTATTTGTAGCTATATCAAATAATCAGCCTTGATATTTTTTAAGTTGCTATGATTAACTGCCTTAACAATTAAATCATATTTTTTTCGATCAATTTTTGATTTTATTATGTGTTTGCATTCGAAAATCTCCTTTTTTTCTTCTAACATTGGATCGCAAATATCAACTTTGCAACCGTAATTCTTCAGCTCTTTGATGATGTCTTGAACTTTTGAATTTCTTGTGTCTTTAACATCAGGTTTAAAGGTAGCCCCTAAGATTAAAATTTTTGCCCCTTTTACTCTAAATTTCCTATCAATTAAGGTTTTGATAATTTTGTCCGCGTGGTACTTTGCCATTCCATCGTTTATTCTTCTTCCCGCCAAGATCATTTGAGGGTCGATTCCTAAAACCCTTGCTTTATATGCCAAATAGTAAGGGTCAACACCAATGCAATGTCCGCCGACTAACCCAGGGTAAAAAGAGATAAAATTCCATTTTGTTTTTGCCACTTCTAGAACATCATTAATGTCGATGCCCATCCGATCAAAAATGATTTTAAGCTCATTCATTAGAGCGATATTAATATCTCTCTGCGTGTTTTCAATAACTTTTGCCGCTTCAGCTACTTTTATTGATTTAGCCCTAAAAATTCCAGCTTTGGCAATTTGGCCATAAATTTTGGCGATAATATCCAAGCTTTCTTTGTCGCATCCAGAAACAACCTTGATTACTTTGTCAATTGTGTGAACTTTGTCTCCAGGATTGATTCTTTCGGGAGAATATCCGACTTTAAAATCTTTTAAGTAAGTGAGTCCGCTTTCTCTTTCTAGAATCGGGACGCAGACTTCCTCGGTAACTCCCGGGTAAACGGTTGACTCAAGAACCACAATTGAACCTTTATTTAAATTTTGGCCAATAATTTTGCAAGCGGAAATAACTGCTGTTAAATCGGGTTCTTGAGCTATTGTAACAGGAGTAGGAACAGTAATAATGAAAAAATTACATTTTTTAAGAAGTGCTTGGTTGTTAGAATAGAGTAACTTTTTCTTTATAAGAGTTTTACTTTCTAATTCTCCATTTCTGTCATAGCCTTTTTTTAGTTCTTCTATCTTTTTTTTGTCAATATCGAAACCAATAACTTCGTAATTTTCTGCGAGGGCAACAGCTAGAGGAAGCCCAACATAACCTAGACCAACTACACAGATTTTAATTTCTTTATTAATATTATTTTTCATAGTAACTCCTATACCAACTAATAAAATTATTAACACCTTCTTTTATTGATATTTTGGGCTGATAACCAAGAAGTTTTTGGGCTTTAGAAATATCGGCATAAGTTTTGGAAACATCGCCGGGTTGGAGGGGCAAAAATTCCTTTTTTGCCTTTTTTCCTACAGCATTCTCGATACATTCGATAAATTCCAAAAGATTTACCGGTTGGGAACAACCCAGATTAAAAATTTCGTATCCTAAGGAAGGTGTTTTTTTTATTGTCAGCTCTATTCCCTGAACAATATCATCAATGTAAGTAAAGTCCCGTTCCATTTTTCCATAATTGAAAACCTTAATAGGTTTGTTTTCTAAAATTGCTTTAGTAAAAAGAAAAAGAGCCATGTCTGGTCTTCCCCAAGGGCCATAAACTGTAAAAAAACGTAACCCAACTGCATTTATCCCGAAAAGGTAATGATAAACATAGGCATAAAGTTCGTTTGCAGCTTTAGTAGCGGCATAAAGTGAAATTGGTTTATTAATCAACATTGTCTCTTCGAAAGGAATCTTTTCAATTCCTCCATAAACTGAGCTACTGGAGGCATATACTAAATTTTTTAAATTAAGTTTTTTCATTGTTTCCAGAATATTTAGAAATCCTAACATATTAAATTTTTCGTATATAAAAGGATTTTCCAGACTAAATCTTACACCCGCCTGAGCAGCTAAATGACAAATTCTTTCTGGCTTATACGTGGAAAATATTGGGAAAATTTGAGAATAGTTACTAATATCTGCCTTATGAAAAGTAAATTTTTGGTATTTTTTAAGAATTTCTAATCTATCCTTTTTCAGTTTTGGAGAATAATAGCTGTTGAGGTTATCTATCCCAATTACTTCATTTTTCTCTTCTAGAAGTTTTTTGCAGAGGCTAAAGCCAATAAAGCCAGCACAACCTGTAATGAGATATCTCATTTGTTTTCAATAATTTCACGAATTTTATAAAAATCTTTTTTATAGCGGTTTTTAATAATGAGATTTGCTAGTAGTCCAAAGATTAGTAATTGTATACCAGTTATAAAGCTGGTCATTCCAGCTAAAGGCCAAATTTTATCTGAAAGGCCATAATTAAAAAAAAGACGCTTAATTGCCAAAAATAATAGAAATAAAGAAGAAAAAATTGTCAGGAGCAGTCCGAGAGAGCCAAAAAGGTGAAGGGGCCTATTTTCATATTTTCGCCAAAACCAAATTTCTAGCATGTCTAAGAATCCCTTAATCGTTCTTTTCCAGTTATATTTAGTTTTTCCTCTTGTTCGGGGACGATGATTGACTTTTATTTCCGTAATTTTAAACCCTCGCCATTTTAAAAGAGCGGGAATCATTCGGTGCATTTCGCCGTATAAATCTAGATCCTCAAAGCATTCTCTTTTATAAACTCTCAAGGTGCAACCAGCATCGTGAACACCATCACTTACCAATAAACTTCTTAAGAATTTAGCTCCTTTGGAGATAAACCTCTTGGTGAAATTGTCTTTTCTTTTGTATCTCCAGCCACAAACAGCATCGTATCCCTCTTCCATTTTGGCTAGTAATTCTGGAATATCGGCCGGGTCGTTTTGGCCATCGCCATCAAGAGTGATTAAAATTTCTCCCTTTGAGGCTTTTATACCGGCATCCAAAGCCGCTGATTGGCCACAGTTTTTTCTTAAGTCAATAATTTTTACCGGTTTGAGCTTTTTTAGATTTTGAAGAGTTTTATCGGCCGAACCATCGTTAACAAAAATTATCTCAAAATTCTTTTTAAGACTTTTCATTACCAAAAGAATCTCTTTATGGAGAGGAGCAACATTGCCTTCTTCATTTAAAACAGGGACAACTACAGAATAAACGATTTTACTATTATTCTTTTTGACCATATTATTAGAATTGTTTGATTTGCTAAACAATTTTAGCATAAAAAAATAATTTGAATAGTTTAAATAGAATTTTTAATAATGTGTTTAATTGTGAATGACTTTGGGTTGAAGTAAAATTAAGGAGAAGTTAAAAAACTTATTGATCCAAAAGATAAAAAGGAATGATTAGATGAATAGAAAAATAGTTAAAAATACCTTTTTTCTTTCTGCTTCACAAATTCTTGCCAGGGGAATTGGGTTTTTATATACCATTTTTTTAGCCAGATTTTTGGGAGTATATGATTTTGGGATTTATTCTTTTACTTTGGC
>Ga0123519_10007864_pt1 | contig 16416 bp, 17 predicted proteins | sample YelNatPaOPRAMG02_FD_87396 | JGI IMG/M metagenome (GOLD analysis project Ga0123519, IMG submission 87396) | Hot spring microbial communities from Yellowstone National Park - Yellowstone National Park OP-RAMG-02 (version 2) | ecosystem: Environmental > Aquatic > Thermal springs > Hot (42-90C) ...
TGCTGAAACGCGCACGATCCGTGTGCCTTCCAGCTTGACGGTGCGCGAGCTGGCCAATTTGATGCACGTAAGCCCCATCGACGTGATCAAGCAGCTGATGAGTAACGGCATTATGGCCACCATCAACTGGCCGATCGACTTCGACACGGCGGCGATTGTGGCCGGCGATATGGGGTTTGAGGTATTGCCCGAAGCGCCCGTTGAGGTGGCGCCAACCCCAACCGCGCCAGGTAGCACACCGGCACGCGACCGCTTTATTGCCGAAGAGGATCCCAGTAAACTCAAGCCCAGGCCACCTGTGGTGGCTGTGCTCGGCCATGTGGACCACGGCAAAACAACCCTGTTGGATCGCATCCGCGCCACAAACGTCACAGCAGAGGAAGCAGGGGGAATTACCCAACATATCGGCGCTTATCAGGTGACGGTGGGGCGACGCAAGATCACCTTCCTGGACACCCCGGGACACGAAGCTTTCACCGCGATGCGCGCGCGTGGCGCCCAGGTCACCGATCTGGTCATCTTGGTCGTTGCTGCTGACGACGGCGTAATGCCTCAGACCCGCGAAGCAATCGAGCACGCACGTGCAGCACAGGTGCCCATCCTGGTGGCATTAAACAAGATTGACAAGAGCAACGCCAATCCCGAGCGGGTGAAGCAGCAACTGGCCGATGCGGGACTGCTGGTCGAAGAGTGGGGTGGCGACGTCATTTGCGTGCCGGTATCGGCCAAGATGCAAATAGGCATTGACGAACTCCTGGAAAACATCTTTCTGGTCACAGACGTGGCGGATCTGCGCGCCAACCCTGACCGCCCTGCGCAGGGCACCGTGATCGAGAGCACCATGGATGAACGACAAGGCGCCAAGATCACCCTGTTGGTTCAGAATGGCACCTTGCGCGTCGGCAACGTTGTGGTCATCGGGACCCATTTCGGCAAAGTACGCGCCATGTTCGATGACCGGGGCAATCGTATCAAACAGGCTGGCCCTTCCACGCCGGTTGCCATCTTGGGATTCCCGGTGGTACCGTTGGCCGGGGAGCGTTTCGAGGTGGTGGCCTCTGAACACGCCGCGCGCGAAATAGTCAACGCACGCCTGGCCGCTGAGCGTGCGGCGGACAGGCAACAGCGCCGTACGATTTCGCTCGAGGAAGTTTTTACCCAGATGCAAAGTGGCGAAACCAAAGAGATCAACATTGTGCTCAAGGCGGATGTGCAGGGCTCCCTCGAACCGATCGTCAAGTCGGTATGCGAGTTGGGCAGCCAGGAATGCAAAGTGCGTTTCCTGCGCCAGGGCACCGGTAACATCACCGAATCCGATGTGATGCTCGCCATCGCCTCCTCCGCGATTGTCATCGGCTTCAACGTGGGCATTGACCCGGCGGCGCAGCGGTTGGCCGAAGCGGAAGGGGTTGACATTCGTCTCTACAATGTGATCTATCGCTTGATTGAAGACCTGGACAAAGCTCTGAAAGGGAAACTGGAGCCAACCTATCAGGAGGTCGTCACAGGCCATGCGGAAGTGCGCGCCATCTTCAAGGTCTCGCGTCGTGGCAACGTAGCCGGAGCGTATGTGTTGGATGGCCAGATCACCCGTAACAGTCCGGCCCGCCTGTTACGCAATGGGGAGCGCGTGCACGAGAGCACGATCGCTTCATTGCGACGTTTCACCGAGGATGTGGCCGAGGTGAACGCCGGTTATGAGTGCGGCATTACTTTAGAAAATTTTCAAGATTACCAGGTAGGTGATATCATCGAGTGCTATAAGCAGGAACGCGTTTCCTAGCTCCTGGAGATGGTAGCAATGACCACCCGAAGACAACGCCAGGTAGCCGAACTCCTGCATGAGGAAATCGGCACGCTGATCTTGCTCAAGGCACGCGATCCGCGCCTGAAGGGCGTGACGGTCACCGGTGTCGAAGTGAGCCGGGATCTGGAAAATGCCTGGGTGTACGTAAGCGTTTTGGGCACCGAGGAACAGGTGCAGGAAGCGCTGGACGGGCTTAAGAGCGCGACAGGATTCCTGCGCCGTGAGATTGCGGCAGCCTTACCGTTGCGGATTGTCCCCCATCTGATGTTCCGGTTGGACGACTCGCTCGAGCGCGGCATGCGCATTGACCGACTGCTCGACACTATCATCAAGACGACACCCTCGACGCCGGATGCAGCATGAGCGCTGAAAAGCGTGTGCATGGCATCTTAAACATTGACAAGCCGTCTGGACTTACCTCGCACGATGTGGTTGCCGAGGTGCGACGTTTGGTCGGTGTGCGTCGCGTCGGACATGCCGGCACGCTGGACCCCATCGCCACCGGCGTGTTGCTGGTGTGCTTGGGACAAGCCACCCGTGTTGCAGAGTACCTGATGCAGGGTGAGAAACACTACCGGGCCACCTTTCACCTGGGCATCGAGACCAACACGTACGACGCAAACGGCACCGTTGTCCGCGAGACACCCTTACCCGCGCTGGGGATCGAGGAGATCGAACGCGCCTTAGAGCAGCTGCGCCAGATAGAGCAGCAACTGCCTCCTCCGTTTTCTGCTGTACGACAGGGAGGCGAACGACTGTACCGCCTGGCGCGACGCGGAATTGCTGTTCAGTTGCGACCACGTCCGATCAAGATCACCGCACTCGAGATGATCGCCTGGCAGCCCCCTTTGCTCACGTTGGACATTCGTTGTTCTCCGGGAACTTATGTGCGCTCATTGGCCCACGACCTGGGTACACGGCTGGGTGTAGGCGGGCATGTCCGTGCACTGCAACGGCTTGCCAGCGGCTCGTGGCGCCTCGAGGAAGCCGTCACCCTCGAGCAACTACGCATCGCGGTCGCGCAGGGTGACTGGATGAAGTATTTACATCCCTTGGACGCTGCGTTGCAGAATTTGCCACGCCTGGAGGTTACGGAGGAGATGGCCGCGCATTTGGCACAAGGCCGGTGCGTGCCTCTTCCCGATGCATCTGCAACCTTTCCGTTACGCATCTACGCGCCCAACGGCAGCTTGTGCGCCCTTGTGCGACCGGCAAACGGCAAACCCGGCTGGTGGCAACCGGATAAAGTCTTTCTTTTGTGAAAGAGCACCATGCAAATCGTTGAAGCACTCTCAGATGCTCCTGTTGACCGTCCTTCTCTGGTGACCGTGGGTTCCTTTGATGGGGTGCATCTTGGGCATCAGCACCTCCTGGGAGCGATGCAGCGGACGGCACGGCACCGCGGTTGTCAGAGTGTGGTGGTCACTTTTCGCCCACGCCCTCAGGCCGTCCTCTTCCCACAACGACGCCATTACGACCTGAGCACCCAAGAGGAAAAATGTGTTCTGCTCGCCCAGCTCGGCATTGACGTGACCGTTGTGCTCCGTTTCACCCACGAGCTGGCGCAGGTATCCGCGGCCGAATTTGTCGCCGGTCTGGTCACGCACGTGCGGATGCATGAATTGTGGATCGGCCCCAACTCCGCCTTGGGACGCAATCGCGAAGGTGATGCAACGCGCCTGCGCCAACTGGGACAAGAAATGGGTTTCTCCGTGCGTGTGGTTGACCCCCTTATTTGTGATGGAGAGGTCGTCAGCAGCACGCGCATCCGCCAGCTGCTGCAATCGGGACAGGTTCGCCACGCAAACACGTTGTTGGGTCGCTACTATGCATTGAGCGGCCCTGTGACCCGTGGCGCGACACGGGGCAAGAAGCTCGGCTTTCCGACGGCCAATATCGCAGTGCCGCATGGCCTGATCTTACCGCCCAGGGGGGTCTACGCTTGCTTCGCCTGTGTGCAAGGGCAGCGCTGGCCGGCAGTGGCCAATATCGGGGTGCGACCGACCTTCTCCGACCAACAGCTCACCGTGGAAGCTTACTTGCTGAATTTCACCGGCGACCTGTATGGCCATCTGCTGCGGTTGGAGCTGGTGGAATTCCTGCGCGCGGAGAGGCAGTTCGACAGCGTGGATGCGCTTGTGGCGCAGATAGGAGAGGACGCGAGATTAGCGACTCAGCTGCTGGAACAGGAGAGAATGCCGTCTCAATGTAGTCCAACGATGCTGCACGTCGCACATTTATTCCCTGACTGCAACCCACTACCCGGAGCAGCCGATGAATCACCCGAAGCTCCCGGGGGCTAAACCCGATCAAGCGAGCGGAGAGATGAGCGACTTGCATAAGTATGGAGCAACAAACCCCCATGGCGTTTTGCACAACACCCTTGTCCTCGATCTGACTCAAGCGTTGGCCGGTCCGTACTGCACCATGCTGCTGGGTGACATGGGGGCCGATGTGATCAAAATCGAGCCACCGCGCTCCGGTGACCAATCCCGTGGGTGGGGACCCCCCTTTGTGGACGCCCAAAGCACCTATTTCCTGGCGGTGAACCGCAACAAACGCAGCCTGACACTCGATCTCAAAACACCTGAAGGGCGCGCGATCCTCCAACGCTTGATAGCGCGGGCGGATGTGCTGGTGCATAACATGCCCCGTCTCAGCTCGCAACGCGAAACCGGGATTGACAGCGAGACAGTCACCGCGCTCAATAGACAGCTGATCTACGTGGCCATCACCGGCTACGGCTCGAGCGGCCCGTGGGCGGAGCGTCCCGGTTATGATATGGTGGCTCAAGCAGAAAGTGGCCTGATGAGCATCACCGGCGAGCCCGATGGCGAGGCGATGCGCTTTGGCATTCCACTGGCGGATATGACGACCGGCATACATGCAGCACTTGGGATTGTTGCCGCGCTGTTAGCACGCGAACATACTGGTCGGGGCCAGGTGTTAGACCTGAGCTTGCTGGAGAGCCATGCAGCTTATCTGGCGCTGCCGGCCAGTGCTCTGTTGAACGGGGGCGAGCTCCCGCAACGTGTCGGCAATGCCCATCCCAACATCGTGCCGTATCAGCTCTTTAAGACGCGCGACAAATACATCACGGTGGCGGTGGGCACCCCACGCTTATGGGAGCGCTTCTGCCAGGTTCTGGGTATTGAGGATACCATCATGCGGGATAAGCGCTTTGCAACGAACGCGATGCGCTTGCAGCATCGCGCCGAGCTGATACCTCTTTTGCAGGAGATCTTGCTTCAACGGGATGCCGAGACATGGCTGGAGGCACTCCGTGCTGCCCAAATCCCTTGTGGCCCCATTAATTCGGTGCCCGAAGCGCTGACGCATCCCCAGCTGGTCGAACGTGGATTCATCGTGGAGCTGGAGCATCCCCAGCTGGGAGTATTGAAGTCGTTGGCCAATCCGGTGCACTTCAGCGCCACACCGGTCACCTACCGTCTGCCACCTCCTCTATTAGGCGAGCATGCGGACACCATCTTGCAGGAGCTGGGTTACACGAAGATGGAAATCGCGCAGTTGCGCGCAGATGGTGTGGTATGACCCGCTGGCCTTTTTTGTCCGTCAGGGCACCGCTGCCGGACTGCCGGCAAGATACGCCTCAACCTGAGCGCGTTGGGGGATGGCGGAGTAACTCATCCCTTCAACAGAGAAAGAGGCAACCACGTTGGCAAAGCGAGCGGCTTCCCAAGGATCCTCCACCCCACGCTCCAACAGGATCTCGTGCAGGCGCACGAGAAAAGCAGCGGCAAACACATCGCCGGCCCCGGTAGGATCGACCTCACGTGCCGGGCGTGCAGGCAGATGGCGTACTGCGCCGCCGTGATAAACGGTAGCGCCACGCGCACCATGGGTGACCACCAAGGTGCGCGTCATCAAGGCGAAGCGCTCGATGCAGCCCGGATCGCCCCGTACGTCTTCATCGCTCAGGATCAGGGCGGTCAGGTGAGGCAAGAGCAGCTCAGCTCGAGGCCAACGACCCAATGTGACGTGTCCCCTCTCGTCCCAGGAGCGAAACCATCCCTGCGGGGTAGCAATGACGAGAGAACTGGGGAAGAGATGTACCATGGTCTCGTCCAGTTCCCCCACCAGAGGGCCCAGGTGAACCAGAGGGGCTACATGCCAGGCAGGTGGTATGTGGTGAACATCGATCGGACATGCTAACGCGTCGATGTATTGCTGGCGCGTGCCGTCAACATAAATATTACGAAATGTGGTCGTCTGCTCGGAGGGGACGACGACACACGAAACACCCTTGAAAGCTTCTGGGAATACCAGGTCTGGTGCCGCGCTGGTTACAATGGCAGCTCGTTTGCCCAGCCGGCTGGCTGTGATGGAGCCATAGGTGACGGTGCCTCCCAGAGTGAAACCGCCCGGGATGACATCGCGGGTAACCGTTCCGATGACCAGGTAATCGGGAACCAATGTGACCTCATTCATCAGCGGAAGACAGTGTCGAATAGAAGTTTGGGGTACTTTCCCCCTTTGCGATCCGATCCGAGCGTATGCCCAGGCACATTCGATGAGAACGCAACGCTATCTGGGGATAATGGTAACCTTGCGGCGATCACCATCGCCAACGCTCTTGGTGACGACGCCGGGGTGTTCACGCAAAGCGAGATGGATAATGCGACGTTCGTTTGCCGGCATGGCTTCCAGGATAACGCGGCGCCGGGTGGACACAGCTCGCTCTGCCATACGCAATGCCAGGCGTTGCAGCGCACGTCGCCGCCGCACCCGGTATGATTCCACATCAACCACCACCGGCTCCCAGCGAGCGAGGCGTTTACTGAGCATCAGCCGTACGATGTATTGGAGCGCCTGTAAGGTCTCCGCCTGGCGTCCGATCAGGATACCCAGGTCCTTGCCCGTCACATTTAGCACCAATGTATGAACACCTTTCTCATCTGAAAATTCATCGCTAACACGCGCAAGGACCTTGCCCTTGATGCCCATGCGGTCGATCAAACCTTGCAGCAGGTTTACTGCCAGTTCCACCGCTTCCGGGGGCCAGTCTGCAGAGGATGGCAATTCCGCCGTCTCCCCGATGGGAGGACGCTCGACGACTTCCTCTGCAGCTGCTTCCGTCTCGGCTTGAGGTGCAACAATACGCGTCAGCCGTACGCTTGCGTCCTGAGCACCCAGCCCAAATACCCCACTGCGTCCAGGGTGGAGCACCTCAATTTCCACTTCCTCACGCGAAGCGCCCAGCTGAGCGAGGCCCTGTTCGATTGCTTCCTCAACTGTCCTGGCTGTGACTTCAACGCTTACTTTTGCGCTTGCCATCCTTTGCTCTCTTCGCTGATTCTGTTTTCTTCACCACTTCGGTGGCTGGTGTCACCACACTTGCCGTCGCCTCTTCGACGACCTTGGTCATAGTGAAAGTCGCAGGGGTACCACCCTCTTTTCTGGTCTTAGCGGCTTCACTCTGCCTGTTGATAAAATACTGTTGCACCAGAGTGAAGAGATTCGAGGTCACCCAATACAACACCAGCCCCTGCGGAACCTGCAAGGCGAAGAAACCGAACATGATGGGCATAAACATCATCATTTGACCCATCATCGCCTGCTGTTGGTCCGAGCTTTGGGGTGTTGACATCTTTTGTACAATGATCTGAGTAACCACGGTGAGAATCGGCAACACCAGCAAAGCGGCAGCGTGCAACCAGCCATCAGGAGTCTGTGGCAACGGCCAGATCCAGCTGATATCGCGCGGCTCGGCCAGGCTGGGAATCCAGAAGAATCCCTCCTTGAGATTGCCCGCCGAAGCTAACTGAAACAGCGCTCGATACAAGGCAAACCAAATCGGCATCTGAATCAACGTGGGGAGGCAACCTCCCAGGGGGTTGACTCCTGCCTCCTTGTAAAGCTCCATCTGAGCTTTGGAGAGCTTTTCGCGATCGTCCTTGTATTTCTTCTGCAGTTTCTGGAGCTCCGGCTGGAGCTCCTGCATCTTGCGTGCCGCCTGGAGCTGCTTAAAAGTGAGCGGAAGCGTCAATACCTTGATAATCAGCGTGAACAGGATGATGGCGAAGCCGAACGAGTAGGGGACGCCGATACTCTTTAACAGCTCATTATTTAACGTGAGGGCATCCGCAATTAGCCTGACAAAGGCATCCCACATTGCTCAAAAACCTCCAAACCCAATAGGGCACCTGACAGAATGGACATATAGCTCCTCACAGATCACCGGGGTCGTTCCGTCAGATCCGGTACGGGATCATACCCCCCAGGGTGAAATGGATGACAGCGCGCGATGCGTTTGAGCGCCAGCCAACCACCGCGCAGTACTCCATATCGCTCAATTGCCTGATATCCATACTGAGAGCAGCTCGGCTCAAATCGACAGGAAGGGGGCAGACAAGGGGAGATGAAGCGCTGATAGAAACGGATGAATGCCAGAGCAATGTATTTCACTCGTGAACCACCCTCACCCTACTGGAAGCGGATCCGTCTCCGCAACCAACCCACAAGCCAGCCCGTCGCAACAACGCACATATGGCTTCTGTTAGCTCGCTATAAGGAGCCTGCAACAAAGCAGGGCGTGCAATCAAGACAACATCCCACCCGGGCTCGACCGCGGGCATATTCAGCCGTATGATTTCACGCATACGACGGCGTGCCCTGTTACGCACAACCGCCCCGCCAATGCGCCTGCTGGCTGCAAAACCAAAACGGCTATATCCCAAACTATTGCGCAACGCACATAGCACGACCAAACGATGCCCCCAACACTTCCCCTCTTGCCGGGTGCGTTGGAAATCGGCCCGATCCCGCAAGCGATACTTGCATTTCATCCTCCAACAGCGCCCTGGCCGAGCTGCCCACCATTGGGCGCTGCCTAACCGGCATTCCAATTGATACGCTTGGGATGGCGCGGTTGCGGGGTCAACTGATAACGCCCCTTCAAACGTCGGGCTTTGAGCACCTTGCGCCCCCCTTGTGTGCGCATGCGGGCCCGGAAACCATGTACACGCGCTCGATGGCGCTTCTTAGGTTGATAAACGCGCTTAGGCATGAAAGCTTGTCACCCCTATTTCCGATCTATCTCTCCCCATATCCACCCGTTTAAACAAAACGGAACCGGCAGGCAGCGACATACCACCCGTCGGAAGTGGATGCGTCCGGAGATACTACGTTAAAACATTATACCCAGAGCGTCGCAGAGTAGTCAAATCTCACTCCGGACGGAATGGACTGAGATCGATGGCTCAGTTCCCCTTTTCCAACGATCGTACGGATTCGCGTAGGAAAACCAACCTATGAGAAAATGTAACCTGGATGTTTTTCAAGGTCCTCTATCTTACACTTGACGAGCTTTTCAGGCTAACATACAATAATGGGCAGTCATCGTGCTGCTAGGAGCACTGAGATATGCCTCTCTATGAGTATTATTGTGCCGATTGCAATGGCAAGACGGAAGTGCTGCGCCCAATGAGCCAGGCTGATGAGCCGGTAGAGTGCCGTTTTTGTCACAGCTGGCGCACGTCACGTAAATTGTCGGTGTTCAGTGCCTTCAGTAAGACGGGTGGCAGTGATTCACAGCCGGTTTCCGGCACGGGTGGTTGTAGTTCCTGCGCAGGTGGTCATTGTACCACCTGTAGCTCACGCTAACCGGTAGTTGTCGGGTTTTGTTTCGTGCCATTATGCCAGGCCGTCGGCGAGCATGGTGGCTCGCTCGGAGATATGACGATCGCAGAAGGTCGCTCCAGTTCCGTGCCTGTTCGTCTGGACAAACAGGGGATCGCCTTCGAACGAGGTTCTGTCCCCCTGTATTCAGAATCACAGCAGCACAGAACCAGGTCGGCTCCGCTTATAGACCTCAGAGCGAGGCCCTCGTTCGAAGCAGCCGAGGCCACCCCACAAAGAAGTCCTCTTCCCCACAGGCGGGTTGCATAACATTAAAAGGCTAATGACCTAATCATCCGGCTTTGAAGGTGGGAGGACTCTATGAAAGCGGTAGTTATAGCAGGTGGTCCGGGCTCGCGGTTACGTCCGCTTACGATCGCATGTCCCAAAGCATTGGTGCCGGTGGTCAACAAGCCGGTATTAGCTCACACGTTGAATCTTTTGAAACTTCACCATATCACCGAAGTCATTATCACCGCGTATCATTTAGCCGACCAGATTCAGGATTATTTTGGGGATGGCAGTGATCTGGGCATGCTCATTCGATACTCGGTCGAGGAGTCGCCACTTGGCACCGCCGGCAGTGTCAAACAGGTGCAAAACCTTCTGGACGACACCTTTCTCGTGATCAGCGGCGACGTCCTCACCGACGTGGATTTGTCAGCCCTTCTGGAGTTCCACCGCTCGAGGGAAGCGCTGGTGACCCTTACCCTCAAACGAGTGGCAGACCCGCTGGACTATGGCCTGGTGCTCACCGATCCTGATGGGCGCATTACCCAATTTACGGAGAAGCCGGGGTGGGGTCAGGTGATCTCGGACACCATAAATGCGGGCATTTACGTGCTCGAACCCGAGGTGCTGGATCGCCTACGCCCTCATCAAAGCTATGATTTTTCCCAGGATGTACTGCCCACTTTGCTGGACGAAGGGGCGCCTCTATATGGCTATATTGAGGAGGACAGTTACTGGTGTGACATCGGCACAGTCCCGGCCTATATGCGCGCTTTCAGCGACGTGCTGGAGGGTCGCGTGCGCCACATCCAGTTAGGCCAAGACCTTGGCAACGGGATCTGGGTCGAACCAGGAGTGGAAATCGCACCGGATGCCACGATCTATGGGCCGGTTTACCTGGGCCGGGATGTCAAGGTCAAGGGAGGGGCGGCCATCTATGGCCCAACGATGGTGCGCGACTTCACCGTTGTGGACAGTCGCGCTCAAATAGAGCGCGCTTCGATATGGAACCATTGTTATATTGGCGAATCGGCTGAAGTGCGTGGTGCCATCGTGTGCTCCCAATGCAATGTTCGAGCGAAATCCATCATTCTGGAAGGGGCTGTCATCGGCGACAACACGTTGGTAGGTCGCGGGGCGGTGATCCATCCCAATGTGAAAATCTGGCCCGGAAAAGAGATCGAGGCAGGCATCACGGTCCGAAACAGCATCATCTGGGGCTCTCAAGGACGGCGTGTGCTATTTGGTCAGTACGGTGTGACGGGCGTCGTCAATGTGGACCTGACACCGGAATTCACCGCCAGGCTTGGCACAGCTTTCGGCAGCATATTGCCGAAAGGTTCACTGGTGACCATTAACCGTGATCCTCATCGCAGCCCACGTATGTTGAAGCGAGCGCTGATTTCGGGCTTGCCATCGGCAGGGATCAACGTGTGGGATCTGGGCACCCAACCGGTCCCCGTTGCACGTTATTACACCTGCCAATCCATGGCAGTGGCTGGCATCCATGTGCGCCTGTCCCCGTACGACGAGCGGATGGTGGATATCCGATTTTTCGACCATACGGGCGCCAACCTGGACGAAACCAGCAAACGCCGTGTGGAGCAGAGTTTCTTTCGTGAGGACTTTCGCCGCGTCTATTTGGATGAAATCGGCACGATTGCCTACGCTCCCGCGGTTGTGGAAACTTACCTGCGCAACTTTCTGCAGGCCGTTAATCGCGATGCCATTCGCCACGCACGCTTTTATATTGTGGTTGATTATGCCAACTCCCCTGTGGCAAGCGTGCTTCCCACCATTCTGAATGAGGTGGGATGCAACGTGATAGCCCTCAATGCCAATATCGACGAGTCGCGCTTGGCCATTCAGCCATACGAATTTCAATCAGATCTGGAGCGTCTCGGGGTCATCACGGGTACGCTCAAAGCGCATCTCGGTATTCGCTTTGACGTGTCGGGGGAACGCATATTCCTGGTTGATGATATGGGGAAGCTGATCCCCGATTCGCTGGCCGCCCTGGCGCTTGCGGACCTGGCACTGCGCCTCCATCCCGGTGGTGTCATTGCTGTCCCGGTGAAAATGCCCGACGAATTTGAGCTGGTTGCCGCGCGCTACGGTGGGCGTGTGATACGCACTCCAATGGATGCGCGTGCGCTCAGCAACGTTGCCGGCAATGACGACATTGTGATGGCTGCCACCGGCAATGACAGTTTTATCTTCCCTGCCTTCCAAATCACCAGCGATGGGATGATGGCTGCAGTGCGCTTGTTGGAGTATCTGGCGCTTAGTGATACCACGCTCTCCGCTGTTGTGGCCGAGCTGCCCCCCTTCTACACGCTTCATCAGGCGATTCCGTGTCCATGGGAGACAAAAGGCATTGTGATGCGTCGGATCAGCCAACACTTTCAGAACGAGGAAATAGACAACACAGACGGCATCAAAATCCGATTCGGCAAGAGCGACTGGGTGCTGTTGCTCTCGGATCCCGACTATCCTCTGTTCCAGGTATATGCCCAAGCGCCATCACAACCTCTGGTCTCCGAGCGAATGGCCTCGTTTGTGAATCTGGTGCTCGAACTCCAGAAGTAGTGCAGAGGCATCCCCTTCTCCTCATCGGGTATTAAGGGGACATTTCTGGTGAGGAGAAGGGGATGTGAAGGGTTTGGCACCTATTTGATCTCGACTGTGGCGCCTTCGGCCTCCAGTTTCGCCTTTGCGTCCTCGGCAACCTCTTTGCTAACCCCTTGCAACACAGTGCTTGGAGCGCTCTCCACGAGAGCTTTGGACTCTTGCAAGCCCAGGTCAGTGAGCTGGCGTACTACCTTGATGACCTGGATCTTCTTCGCGCCTACTTCCTTGAGAATGACATCGAACTCTGTCTTCTCCTCCACCTCAGGGGCTGCTGCCGCCGCTACTGCAGCACCCGGCACTGCGGCGACGGCAACCGGCGCTGCTGCGGTCACCCCCAGTTTTTCCTCAAGAATCTTGACGAGCTGGGAAGCTTCAAGCAACGTAAGTCCCTGAATTTCCTCTGCTAGCTTCTGCAAATCTGCCATATCAAATCTTCCTCCCCTATAATGGATTAGTTGCTGAACATTTTGTTTTGTTATTGTTCTTGTTAATCAGGCAGCTCCCGGCGCATTTTCGAGCTTATCCACGTATGCCTTGATGGTTGCAGCCAGCTTGCTGCCGGTCGCGTTGAGCACCCCCGCCAGGCGCGCGCCAGGTTGCCGGATGAGGCCAAGCAACTGGGCCATCAGCACCTCGCGTGGCGGCAAATCGGCCACCGCACCGACCTGGGCAGCATCTAACACCTTGCCCTCCACGATCCCGCCTCTTACCTGCAGGACCTTTGTTTCGCGCGCGTATTCCGTCAGCAGCTTTGCGACCGCAGCCACATCCCCATAAGCAAGGCTGATTGCGATGGGACCTGTCAGCAGCTCCCCGGGGACAGGCCATCCCACCTTCTCCAGCGCGATCTGAGCCAGTGTATTCTTGACCACCATATAACCGCCCTGCGCTTCTCTCAGCCTGGCGCGCAATGCCTGAATGTCCGCCACGGTCAAACCGCGATAGTCGGTGAGAAAGACAGCTTTGCTGCGAGACAGCGCCTCAACATACCGTGCTACAATTTCCTCTTTCTTTTCTCGTGTGATCGCCAATGGTGCACCTCCTTTTCACTGACAACAAACCTGTCCAAAATCAAAGTGTCTTTGCACCTACCGATGCAAAGACACTCTGCAGACCAAAAGGTCCGCTCCTCAGAGCGGCAGAGATCTTGCCTCGGCAGGCTTGCCAGGGTACTTTCAGCCTTCCTTACTCACTGCAGGAAGACTTTCTGGATTAAGCGTCCTCCGACGCGCCTGCTGTCTTCAGCGCTATCAGGCTGAGCGGAAGTTAATCGCAGTATCTACAACCTCAAACGATCAAGCTACCTGAAGCTGCTGTGCCTGATACACGTCCACTTTTACACCTGGCCCCATCGTAGGAGCAACTGTGACGCGGCGAATATACTGACCTTTTGCAGCAGCCGGTTTAGCTCGCTGTACTGCTTCCATCAATGCAGCCAGGTTTTCAAGCAGCTGTTCATTGCTGAAGCTCACACGCCCAATGGGTATGTGAATGTTAGCGGTTTTGTCCAGGCGAAACTCCACCCGACCCGCTTTGAGCTCCTTAATCACACGGGGCAGGTCGTCCTCCGGTACAATCGTTCCCGACTTTGGGCTGGGCATCAGGCCACGAGGACCGAGCTGGCGCCCCAATCGCCCCACCTTGCTCATTATGGATGGAGTGGCTACCGCGACATCGAAATCAAACCAGCCTTCCTGGATGCGCTTGATTAACTCATCGCTACCCACATAATCAGCACCTGCCTCACGAGCAGCTCTCTCGGCCTCTCCCTCAGCAAAAACGAGCACTCGCACCGTGCGCCCCGTACCGTGAGGCAGGGACACCGTGCCACGCACCTGCTGATCTGCCTGGCGCGGGTCAATTCCCATTTTCAGGTGCGCTTCGACGGTAGCATCAAAATTGGCATAGGAGACACGCCGCACCAGATCAACAGCCTCAGCTGGTGAATAGGCGCGATCCCTATCCACCAATTTAGCAGCTTCTCGATACTTCTTTCCTCTTTTTGGCATTGGATGTCAAACCTCCTGTGGTACTAGCGGATCCTGGCGATCCTTCCACAAAATGTCTCTCGAAAATATATAGTTGCTTCAGTCCTTGATGGTGATCCCCATGCTGCGCGCACTTCCCTCGATTTGCTTCATCGCACCTTCGAGGTCCGTGGCATTTAGATCCTTCATTTTTATCTGCGCGATCTCGCGCAATTGGGCTCGGGTGATGCTTGCCACTTTGGTACGATTGGGATCCGCGGAGCCCTTCTCGATACCGGCTGCCTTTTTGAGCAGATCGGTTACCGGTGGCGTTTTGGTGACGAAGGTGAAGGTTTGATCCTGGTAGACGGTTATCTCCACCGGTATAATGGAACCCACCTGGCTCGCTGTACGTGCGTTATACTCTTTGCAGAATGCCATGATGTTCACGCCATGTTGGCCCAAGGCCGGTCCCACAGGCGGGGCAGGGGTTGCTTTACCTGCCGGTAATTGTAGTTTGATGATTGCTTTTACTTTCTTAGCCATGCGTAATGTAATTCCTCCGATTTGCCAAGGACCCAGGTCCGGCTAAATGCGCTCGACCTGCAGGAAATCCAGTTCAATCGGCGTCTCTCGGCCAAACACGCTTACCAGAACGCGTACTCGTGCCCGATCGGTGTCAATGGCATCCACAACGCCCACAAAATCTTCAAAGGGGCCCGCCGTGATGCGCACTTTTTGTCCTACCCGGAAACTCACCTTGATCTTAGGAGCTTCTGCCTCCATGCGCCGTAAGATTTTCTCCACTTCCTCTGGCCGCAGGGGCACCGGCTTGGCACCCGAACGCACGAAATCCGTGACACCGGGAGTATTGCGCACCACATACCAGGTATCGTCGTTCATCACCATCTCCACCAGGACGTATCCCGGGAAGATGCGCCGTTCGGTCGTACGGCGTTGGCCGTCTTTCAGTTCTACTTCTTCCTCGGTGGGGACGATCACCTGGAATATTTGATCCTGCATCCCCATCGACTCGATGCGGTGCTCAAGGTTCTTCTTGACCTTGTTCTCATAGCCCGAGTAGCTGTGCACGACATACCACGCCGTGCCCTCCGGTCGCGCTGGTCTCTCTGCCGGCTTTTCTTGCGCTTCGCCTTCAGTGGTGACAACCTGTTCCGCGTCAGACTCAACCGGAGCCACCGCCTGCACGGATGTTTCACCAACCTCATCAGGGCTCAGCGTGGCCTCGAGCTCGACCTCGGCCTCAGATTCGGTTTTCGACTTCGTGTGAGTCGCCCTAGCCATTTCTCCACAACCGATCGTTATCCAAAATCACCCATGCTGTCCTGAGAATTGGTCTGTCATTCCCGTTGGATCAAATACCACGCGAGCACACCGGCGGCCACAGCAGCCAGAGCGGACACATAACCTACCCCGCTGCCCAAGATAAGCTGCTTCATAACCTCGGCAAAAGCGAAATCGGCCAATCCCAGAATCGCAGCCATGCCCGCGGTCGTGGCCAACACGATAAGGGTGAGATTCCATGCTTCCTGGCGAGTAGGCCATGTAACCTTGAGCAGCTCGGCCCGCGTGTCACGCAGATATTGTACCACCGGCTGTATCAGCCGGCTCATGGCTCCTGTCTGGAGAAGACCTGTTGCTTTGGTCACAGCACACCTCTGATTGTTGGAACCGGCGACATATCTCCCGACCTCTTGGCCCAAATGCCAAGGATTCTGCCAATGCTACTTTGCCTCGCGATGCAATGTGTGAGTACGGCAACGCGGACAAAACTTTTTCAGTTCCAAGCGCGCCGTGTCATTGCGCCGATTCTTCTCCGTTGTGTAATTCCGCTCGCGGCACTGTGTACATGCCAAAACGATGACTGCTCGAATTGCTTTCTTCGCCATCTTTCCACTAAAAGGGGGGCTCTGAGTTTATCTCCTGCCCCCCATCTCCTTCCCGAAGAAGTTAATACGCAGATGGAGAAAACTTATACGGTACGCACCACACAATTATTCCAGGATCTTTGTGATGACCCCGGCGCCCACGGTGTGACCACCTTCGCGGATGGCAAAGCGGCTCCCCGCCTCCAACGCCACCGGCACGATCAAGTCCACCCGCAACTGCACATTGTCCCCA
>Ga0123519_10007865_pt1 | contig 16416 bp, 11 predicted proteins | sample YelNatPaOPRAMG02_FD_87396 | JGI IMG/M metagenome (GOLD analysis project Ga0123519, IMG submission 87396) | Hot spring microbial communities from Yellowstone National Park - Yellowstone National Park OP-RAMG-02 (version 2) | ecosystem: Environmental > Aquatic > Thermal springs > Hot (42-90C) ...
CACCATCCACTACGAGATCAGCGTGCAGAACGTGGGCACCGACGTGGCTCAGGGCATTGTCATCACCGACGACCTCCCCTTGGGCGTCGTGTATCAGAGCTGCACCGGCGATGGCGTTTATAACCCCGACGACCACGTCATCACCTGGACCGTGGACTCGCTGAACGTCGGCAGTAAAGTGGACCTCGCGGTGGACGTGAAGCTGGCGGATTGGATCAAGGCCGGGGGCGTCACGGTCAACGTGGTCAGCGCCGCTTGTAGCAATTGCCCTGAGGCGCCGGCGACGGGCGCGTGGACGATCTGGGTAGGGCCACCCACCCCCACGCCGACGGAGGAGGTGACGCCCACGCCGACGCCCACCGAAGAGGTGACGCCGACACCGACGCCGACGATCCCATCCGCGCGGTACATCCAGTACCTGGTGAACGTGCGCAAGAACTTTCGCGACGTACGCTGAGCCTTTGGGCTGGCGATAGCCGCTCAGCAAAAAAAGGGGCGATCTCGCAAAGAGATCGCCCCTTTTGGTTTGCTTGCTCAGGCGGCTTCGCCGAGGAGTTGGCGGTTCGGCTTGCGCCGGCCGCGGATGGCTTCGGCATCTACGACCCAGCGCTTGATCTCGGGGTGCGAGGGGAGCTCGTACATGATCTCCAGGAGCGCCTCCTCGATGATCGTCCGCAAGCCGCGGGCGCCCATCTTGCGCTCCAGCGCCTCCTGGGCGGCGGCGCGCAGGGCCTCCTCGGTGAACTCCAGCTCCACGTTATCCAGGGCGAAGAGCTTGCGGTATTGGCGCACCAGGGCGTTTTTGGGCTCGGTGAGGATGCGCACCAGGTCATCCTCGGTCAGGGGTTCCACGCTGACGACGACCGGCAGCCGCCCCACGAACTCGGGGATCATGCCGTAGCGCAGCAGGTCCTCAGGAGTCACCTGGTGGAGTAGCTCCGCCGGCGTGGGAGCCGGGCGGCCCTCGTCGCGGGGATTGAAGCCGAGCACGCCCTTGGTCTTGGTGCGCTCGCTGATGATGTTCTCCAGGCCGGTGAAGGCCCCGCCGCAGATGAAGAGGATGTTCGTCGTATCCAGTTGGATGAACTCCTGATGAGGGTGCTTGCGCCCCCCTTGAGGGGGCACGTTGGCGATGGTGCCCTCTAGGATCTTGAGCAGGGCCTGCTGCACGCCCTCGCCGGAGACGTCGCGGGTGATGGAGGGGTTATCGCCGCTCTTGCGGGCGATCTTGTCTATCTCGTCGATGTAGACGATCCCTCGCGAGGCGCGTTCGATGTTGAAATCGGCCACTTGGAGCAGGCGCAGGAGGATATTCTCCACGTCCTCGCCTACGTAGCCGGCCTCGGTCAGGGTGGTGGCGTCGGCGATGCAGAAGGGCACATCCAAGATCTTGGCCAGGGTTTGGGCCAAGAGGGTTTTGCCGCAGCCCGTGGGGCCGATAAGCAGGATATTGCTCTTTTGCACCTCCACGTCGTCGGACGTCTGGCCGGAGAGGATGCGCTTATAGTGGTTATAGACCGCTACGGCGATCACCTTCTTCGCCCGATCCTGCCCCACGACGTAATCGTTCAGGGCGCGAAAGATCTCCTTGGGCGGGGGAACCTGGGTCAGGGATGTGGGGCCGCCGGCGGGAGCGTCCTGCGAGGAATCCAGGACCTGTTTGCACAGGTTGACGCAGGCATCGCAGATATAGACCGAACCCGGGCCGGCGATGAGCCGCCTCACCAGGCGCTCAGGCCGACCACAGAAGGAACAACGCGGCTCACTGCCCATGGGCGCGTTCACGCTTTTCTAACCTCGGACTTGGGTTGAACGCTCTTGTCTCGCGGCTGGATGATATCATCCACGATGCCGTACTCGCGAGCCTGGTAGGCATCCATGTAAAAGTCGCGGTCCGTATCGCGCTCGATGCGCTCCAGGGGTTGAGAGGTGTGCTTGGCCAGGATCTCGTTCAGGCGCCTGCGCAGGCGCAAGATCTCCTCGGCCTGGATCTGCATATCCACCGCCTGCCCCCGCACGCCGCCCATCGGCTGATGCAGGTGGATGGTGGCGTTAGGCAGGGCATAGCGCCGTCCGGGCGTGCCCGCAGCCAGGAGCACGGTGGCCATGCTCGCCGTAGAGCCCACGGCGATGGTCTCTATCGGGCAGCGCACGCTCTGCATGGTGTCGTAGATGGCCAAGCCGGAGTAGATGATCCCCCCCGGCGAGTGGATATACAGCCTGATCTCGCGCTCGGGGTCCTCGCGATCCAGGAAGAGGATCTGGGCGACGATCAGGTTGGCCACGGATTCGTCTATGGGCGTGCCCAGGAAGATGATGCGCTCCTTCAGCAGGAGGGAGTAAATATCATAGGCACGCTCGCCGCGCCCGGTTTGCTCGATGACCATGGGAATTAAAGAAGTTGCCTGCATGTCGTTCTCCTTCTAGTGCTAACACTTGCCCGCGAACCCATAGACCTCAGCCCTCTGGCGCGCCTTTATCCTCGGCGGATGGGGCCGCATCGGCGCCCTGTGCCTCCGCAGCGGGCGCGCTCTCGGTGGATTCGGCGGTGGCCTCGGCTTGAGGCCGCTTACGGCCGGTGAGCAGGTCCGTCAGGTGCTTCACGGCGGCCTGCGTCAAGAGGTCGGCGTGGATGGATAACGTGGCCCTGGGGGTGCTGAGGCGCTCCAAGACCTCGTTGGCGCGCTCGCCGTAGCGGCTGGCGATGCGCTCGGCCTCGGCGGAGATCTCTTCTTTTTTCACCTCCAGCTTTTCGGCGCGGGCGAACTCGGCCAGGACGAGCTGGCGTACCAGGCGGCGCTCGGCCTCGGGGCGGATCTCCTCGCGCAGCTCGGCCTCGGTCTTGCCGATCATGCGCAGGTAATTCTCATAGGTAAAGCCGATCTGCCGCAGGCGGGCCTTTTGGTTCTCAATGGTGGCGCTGATCTCGCGCTCCAAGGCGACGGCGGGATACTCCACCTGCGACACGCTCACCAGGGCCTCTATGGCGGCGTTGGCCTCTCGGGCGCGGGCTTCGTTCTCCAAGCGCTCCTTGAGGGCTGCTGCCAGGCCCTCGCGCATCTCGGCCAAGGTCTCGTAATCGCCGGCCATCTTGGCCAGGTCGTCGTTGATCTCGGGGAGGTTGGCCTGGCGAACGGTCTTGATGGTGACGTTGAAGGTCACGTTCTTGCCCGCCAGGTTCTCGTCGTCGTAATCCTCAGGGTAGGTGAGGGAGAACTCGCGCGACTCGCCGGCGCGCATGCCCACCAAGGCCTCGGCAAAGCCCGCCGGGCGGAGCAAGTCGACGACGTTAAGGGTCGCATCCTGGTGGTTGACGATCTCTTGCCCCTCATGGGTGCCGACGATCGTGGCCACCACCTGATCCCCCAACTGCACGGGGCGGTCTACCACCTCGTAGGTGGCGTGGCGCCGGCGGATGGCTTCGATCTCCTCGTCGATCTGCGCCTCGGTGACGACCACCTCCGGCTCCGGCTCTATATGGAGGGCGCGATAGTCGCCCAGGGTGACCACCGGGCCAAGGGGCACCCTGAACTTGAGCACCAAGGGGTCCTGGGAGCCGATCTCCAGTTGGCCCTGGTCAAAGGGCTCTATCTGGGCCTCGGCGATGGCCTGGCGATAGAGCTCGGGGGCCAGTTCGTTAACCGCCCGCTCCAAGAGGGCCTCGCGGCCAAAGGTGCGCTCCACCAGGGCGTAAGGTGCCCTGCCCGGGCGGAACCCCGGCAAAGGCCGCCACCGCGAGAGCACTTGGGCGGCTTTGCGCAGCGCCTTCTCCACGGTCTGCGGGTCAGGTTCAACGGTCAACAGCACCTCGCGGGGGCCGATGGTCTCGGTGGTCGTCTTCAACGTTGGATCCTCCCTGCTATTAGCCTGTATACGTGAAAAGGCTGGCTCGCGGGCCGATTCCCGAGAACCAGCTTGAGATGTGCATGAGCCTCGCGATCTACCAGCATCGTGATGGAGAGCGGAAGACGAGATTCGAACTCGCGACCCTCTCCTTGGCAAGGAGATGCTCTACCAGCTGAGCCACTTCCGCATGGGTTAAAAGGCCAGTGGGGAAGGAGAGACTTGAACTCTCACGGATTGCTCCACGTGATCCTAAGTCACGGTCGTCTGCCAGTTCCGACACTTCCCCAAGATGGCCCAGGTGAGCCGCCGAGGACTCGAACCTCGAACCAACTGATTAAGAGTCAGTGGCTCTGCCAGTTGAGCTAGCGGCCCGAAAGGGACTATCTTGAGCCCAGCCGAAGGCCGATGCGCCCCAAGAACACAAATATTCTAGGCAGAAAGGGCGGCGGTGTCAAATGCATTGACTTTTGTTTTGCTTTATGATATACTTTGTTTGTGTTCCATGAGAGGCTGATCGTCTGTTGGTTTGTGCTGGTGTTGTGGCCGCTTCCATTCATTTATTCCCCTTAGGAGGAGGATATGAAGAGCAGAACTGTCAGCAGGCGGGATTTCATTGTCTCTAGTGGGCTTGTGACGGGCGCGGCCCTCTTGGCTTCCTGTGCGCCCAAGGTGGTGGAAGTTACCAAGATCGTAGAAAAAGAGAAGGTCGTTGAAAAGCCGGTAGAGAAGGTCGTTGAGAAGACCGTGGTCGTGGAAAAGGAGAAGGTGGTGGAGAAGGTGGTCACCCCCACCCCGGTTCCCAAGCCTAAGGAGCCCGTCGTGCTGGATGTCTGGTGGAATGCCGACATCCCCGATCTCGAGTGGGTCTCCAAATGGGAGGCGAACCCCGATAACGAGGTATTCAAAAAGACCTGGTATTGGGGCGGCCTTGCCCGGGTGATGTATCCGCCCTTCGTGGAGAAGCACCCCGGCGTTAGCCTGAAGATCACCTCGCATAGCTGGGACTGGGATCTACGTCAGAACCAGCTCATGGCCCTGGCGGCAGGGATCATCCCCGATGTGACCTATGGCGAGGCCTACGTCAACGAGTTCGTCCAGTTAGGGGTCTATAACCCCGTTTCCGACGCGGCCAAGAACCAGTTCCCCGAGGGCCCGATCCGGGGCGCTATGGTAGAGGGCAAAGCCTATGGCCTGCCGATGTCCTCCGGCGCGGATGTGCTGTTCATTAACCTGACCCTCTGGGAAAAGGCCGGCCTTGACCGCAACAAGCTGCCCAAGACGTGGGACGAGCTCGTCTCGGCTTGTAAGGCGATCTCCAAGATCAACTCGGATCCGAAGTGGGGCAACAACTGCTACTTCACCTACGGCCCCGACCCCAACACCTACGGCACGGCGATGCGTATCCTCCATTGGTTCAACCAGAACGATGCGCCGCTGGGCAGCGATCTGGGGGTGCCCTCGGCGAACCTGCCGAAGGCGGTGGATACCTGGCTCTTCCACAATGAGCTGATGTGGACTTCTACGGAGGCCCTCATCATGCAGGCGGAGAGCGAGGCCGGCTCTGGCAAGTTGTTCAACGATGGCGTGATCGCCATCAAGCCGGGCTGGAACAACGACGCCACCTCCGTCGGTGCGGGGAACGTGGACGCGGTGGCCATTGAGTTCCCGCTTCCGCCAGGGGGCCATCCGGCCACGATCGTCATCGGCAACCAGATCAACTCGCCGCTCAAGGGCGGCAAGAACCCGGATCTGGCCATCGCCCTCGTTGAGGAGACCTTGACCAACGTGGAGGCCCAGGCGTTCCTGGCTGACAATGCGGGCATCTGGATCCCGGCCCTCAAGTCGCTCCTGGTGCAGTACCCGACCTACGACCGGCTGGGCGGCTACAAGACCGATATCGCCAAGAAGATAGTGCGTGTGACCATGAAGGCCTTGCTGGAGGGCGGCGCCGGGCCCCTGCCCGGATGGCCGAAGAACGGCTCGCGCATCTGGGCCGAGTGGAATAACTCCTACCAGCGCATCTGGAAGGGCCGGCTGAAGGCCGACGAGATCAAGAAGGAGCTGGATAACCTGCAGGCCACGATTGAAGGGCTGGTAAGGAAGACCGGCTAAAGCGCCCGATTATGCCGAGCTGGTGAAGTTGATCTCGAAAAGCTGGGCAGGTTATCATGCCGTTGCCCAGCTTTTTGAGTTGACTCAATTCATCTTGAGGGAGAGGATCATGACTCTGAAAACGGCCTCAGTTGCCCTGCGCCCGAGAGAAGAGGAGTTAACCCGACTTCAGCGGCTCGCCCGATGGTATCGGCGTCATCGCGAGGCGGTCATCGCCTGGTCGTTTCTGACGCCCATGGTCATCTATTTCATCATCATGACTTTTGTCCCGCTCGGTTTCCTTATAGGGATCAGTTTCACAGAGTGGAACATCATCACACCTCCCCGTTGGGTGGGCTCGCAGAATTTCAAGGTGATTTTCTCCTCCTATAAGAATTGGTTCTATCTGAAGGTGATCGGTCGGACGGTCCTTTACGCGGTAGCGATCCTGGTACTGAACATCGTCGGGGGGTTCTTTGTCGCTTTGGTGCTGAATCAGGACCTCCGGGGGAAGGGCTTTTTCCGCACCCTGTGGTATCTGCCCTCCGTCTTCTCCGGGGCGGTCATCGCCCTCTTGCTGAGGATCTATCTCGCGCCTTCTACCCAAGGCGTGTTGAACATGATCCTGTTCAAGTTCGGGATTCAGCCGGTTGATTGGACCCATGACCCCTTTTGGATGCCCATCATCACCGTGCTCTTTTCCGTCTGGCAGGGCATCGGCTTCACCGTCATCTTCTTCTTGGCCGGGCTGCAAGCCATCGATCTCAACTTGTACGACGCGGCCCGCATTGACGGCGCGAACGACTTGCAGCTCCTAAGATATATCACCATCCCGCAGATGGTCCCGATGCTGCTCTTTATCTCCGTCACGGGGATGATCGGCTCCATGCAGATGTGGGAAGTGCCCAAGCTGATCACCGCCGGCGGGCCGAACGACCTGACCTACACGCTGCTCTACAGCATCCATAACGACGCCTTTGGTGCTCTGGAGATGGGCATGGGGACGGCCCAATCGCTGGTGCTGTTCGTGATGTTGTTGGTTTTCATCGGCTGGCAGCTCAACCAGTATCGCAAACAGTATGGTGTCTAGAGGGGGGCCTGAACGATGAGAAAGCGCCGACGTATCATCACGATCCTGAGTTATATCTTCTTGAGCATCACCAGCTTCATCATGGTCTATCCGGTGCTCTTTATGGCTCTGGGAGCGTTCACCACCCAGGATCGCTTCCTGGAAGCCCTCATCCTGCCCATCCCGAACACGCTGAACCCCAAGATCTTCAAGGCGACCTTTGACGCCGGTGTATGGGAGGCTTACCGCTTCACCTTTATTCGCTGCGCGTTCTACATCACCGTCACCGTTCTGGTGGGCCTGATCGGTGGGTATATCTTTTCCAAGCTGCGGTTCCCGGGCAAGAACAGGGTGTTCTTGCTCTTCCTCTCGGGGATGGTCATGCCCGGCGTGCTGATGCTGGTGCCCATGTACTTGCAGATGGCCTGGTTCCCCTTGGTAGGTGGCAACAATATCCTGGGCCAGGGGGGGCATGGCTTTATCGGGGAATGGCCCGTCCTGTTTATCTACGGCTGGGTGCCGCCGTTCGCGATCTTCCTGCTGAAGCAAAGCTTTGACATGATCCCCAGCGAATATGAGGATGCCGCCAAGATGGATGGCGCGGGGATGTTCACCATCATCTTTCGCATCTATGGGCCTCTCCTGTGGCCGCCCATCGTTGCCCTGATCATCGTGAGCTTCTTGGGGACGTGGAACGATTACCTGTGGCCCAGCATGACGATCTCCGGCCATCCGGAGTATTATCCCATCGCTCTGCGCACCCAGTACCTCGCCGTAACGCTGGGGGAATGGTCGCCGGTTGGCACCACGAACTATCCGGCCATCATGGTGCGCAGCTTTCTGGCCACCTGGCCGCCCGCAGCAGTCTATTTTCTGTTGCAGCGCTACTTTGTCCAAGGACTGGTTGCCAGCGGCTTGAAGGGGTAGGCGATATCCGGCGAGGCGCCGGCCTCGCCGGATCCAGAAAGCTGGGTGGAGCACACTCGCATGCGCTCCACCCCAGAAGGGGTGGGTATGGAAGATCCTCGTGATTATCCCAGCGCCGGAAAGCAGAACCTGCCGGGCTTTCGTACGCCGGGCCGCAAGGTGCCGCTCCCGCGGACGCCCGGCGTTGTCTTGCAGCCCAAGGTACATCGGGCCCTCCAGAGGGGCATAGACCTGATCGTTGAGGCCGTTCGGCCTACGCTGGGGCCGTTGCCCCGGTTGGTGGCCCTCGAGCGCCTGAAGCCAAACGAGGCCCCCGAGTTCCTGGATGACGGGGCGACGATCGCCCGGCGGATCATAGAGATCGTCCCCCGCGAGTACGATGTAGGGGCCATGTTGATCCGCAATGCCCTGTGGCGGATGCATCTGGAGGCCGGCGACGGCTCCAGCACGATGGCGGTGATCTGCCAGGTGCTCGTGGATGAGGGCGTCCGGGCCATTATCCAGTTCGGTTGTCACCCCATGTTGCTGCGCGAGGGCTTGGAGAAGGGCTTGAGGGCCGTTCAGGAAGCTTTGCGCCAGGACGTGATCCAGCTCGCGGGCCGCGAGGAGATCGCCCGCATGGCCAGGGGTTTGGTCCAAGGCCATGATGAGTTGGCCAAGATGTTGGGCGAGGTGTTTGACATCGTCGGCCCGGACGGCTTCATTGCGGTGGACAAGGGGAATCGGTTGGGGTTGGAGCGGGAATATGTTGAGGGAACCTATTGGGACCTGAGCGGTTGGTTTTCGCCCCTGTTTGTCACCGAGCCGAGCTTCAAACGGACCGTCTTTGAGGACGCAGCCCTGCTCATCAGCGATTTCACCTTCCAAGAGCCCGGGCAATTAACGCCCGTCTTGGAGCAGTGCGCCAAGGCCGGCGTGCGGAAGTTGGTGATCATCGCCAAGGAGGTCTCCGATCGGGTGATCGGGCTGCTGGTTAAGAACAACCAGGCCAGGACGATAGAGACCATGGCCGTGCGCACGCCGAGGGTTCTGGAGATGGATCGCGTGGCCTCTATGGAGGATATCGCCGTACTGACCGGTGGGCGCGCCTTTTGTGCCGCTGCTCATCCCGACTTGCGCGATTTTCGCCTCGCGGATCTGGGGCATGCCCGCAGGGCCTGGGCCACAGATAGCCAGTTCGGCGTCTTTGGGGGGAGCGGCGATCCGCGACGTATCCGGCAACACATCCTCAACCTTCGGGGGATGCTCAAATTGGCCGAGGATGAGCACACCAAGGAGATGCTGCAAGAGCGCCTTGGGCGCCTGGCGGGGGGGACGGCCATCTTGCGCGTGGGCGGGGCCACCGAGACCGAGGCCGAGGCGCTCAAGGGCGTGGCGCTGCGCGCGGTGACCACCTTGAGGAAGGCCATCTCCGGGGGCGTGGTGCCGGGTGGGGGTGCGGCGCTCCTGAACGCCCGACGGGCTTTGGAAACGCTGGCGGCGAGCAACGAGTCCGAGGCCATCGCCTTCAAGATCCTGGGGCGGGCTTTGGAGGAGCCGATGCGCGCCATCGCCAAGAACGCGGGCTACCAGCCGGACGTCATCCTGGAGAAGGTCAAGGCCTCGCCGCCGGGCTATGGGTTTGACGCGCGCAGCGGGCGAATCGTGGATATGAGACAGATCGGGGTCTTGGACGCTCTGCTCGTCCTGGAGAGGGCGCTGGAGATCGCCGTGAGCTGTGCCGGGATGGTCCTGACGACGGACATCATCGTGCAGCACCGTAAACCTCAGGAGTGTATAGAACCGTAGCCTATGGGCGAGATCCATCTGGATAGAGCTAACGTCGGTCGTTGGACGACCCTCGGAGGGCCTTCAGCCGGTAAGGTGGCTGCCTTGGCCATTGGCCGAGGGGAAGGCCACACCGTCTTCGCCGGGACGCGCGTGGGCTTGTATCGCACGGCAGACGTCGGGGGGGCGGGAGCGCGCTGGGCGCGACTTGCCGAGGCCTCCTTGGAGATCATGTCGCTGGCCATATCGCCGGGTTATGCCCGCGATCGCACCCTCCTGGCCGGGACCGCCAGGGGGCTATTCGTCTCCCGGGATGGCGGCGACCGTTGGCAATTGGCCCAACTTCCTATATCGGGGCCTATGATCCTCAGCTTGTGTTTCTCTCCGAACTATGAGCTGGACGGGATCGCCTTGGCGGGCACACTGGAAGACGGGATCTTGTATTCCGATAGCCGGGGAGAGCGCTGGTCTTACCGGGGGTTCGGCTTGCTGGATGCCACAGTCTACTCTTTGGCCATCTCGCCTGACTTTGCCCACGATGAGATGGCCTTTGCCGGCACGGAGACCGCCCTCTACTACAGTTACAATGGCGCCTTAGCCTGGAAGCAGCTTCCTTTCCCTGAGGAGGCGGCGCCGATCCTTAGCTTGGCCTTGTCGGCGAATTTCCCCCAGGACCGGGTTCTCTACGTCGGCACAGAGCGGGCGGGCTTGTATCGGACGGCCGATCTGTGCCGTAGCTGGCAAAGGCTGGGTTTGCCGGCGGAGTGTGTCAACGCCCTGGCCATATCGCCGGGGCGCGGGAGCCTGTTCGCCGCCACCGAGTCCGGCCTGTATCGCTCCGACGATGAGGGCTGCAGTTGGGTTTGCCTCTTGGAGGCTCCCAACGTGCTCAGCTTGGCCGTCCACGAGGGCCTCATCGTCGTGGGCCTGGCCGATGGGGGAGCTTGGCTGAGCCGGGATGGGGCCCATTGGCAACACTTTTTCACCTTGCCGGCCAGACCCCTGCTGGGGATGGCCTTATCTCCCCATTTTGAGGAAGAGCCGCTGGCCTTCCTCTACGGGCCCCAGGAGGGTATCTGGAGGACGAGAGATGGCGGGCTTTCCTGGGAGTCGCTTGAGGAGGGGCTGCCCAGCTTGGATATCCGCTCGCTGGCCCTATCGCCTGGTTTCGCCCAGGATCGGGCTTTGGTAGCCGCTTCACCCGCCGGCATCCTCTTGAGCCGGGACGCCGGCGATAGCTGGTCCCTCTGGGCGGATGAGCCGGCTTCCTTGGTCTGCGCCTCGCCGAGCGGCCGGCTCTATGCCGCCGTTTGTGCGGCGGGAGCGGTGCGCGTAGCGGGGGCATTGGGCGGCCCCTGGGAGAGGCTGCCCGGCCCTTGGGAGGGAGGCCGGGAGGTGCTGGCCTTGGCCCTGAGCGACGATGCCCACTACAAGGTCGCCCTACTGGATCCTGGAAGGGAGTCACTGAGCGTCTGGGAGGGGCGGCCCGGAGGCTTTAGACAGCTCGTGAGCCATCCGGCCAGCGTTGCCCCCCTGGCAGCCCTTTGGGTCTTGGACCGGCCCGGCTGGGGCGCGAGATGGTATGCCAGCCTGGATGGCCAGGTGTGGGAGTTCCGGGAGGCAGGGGGAAGGAGTTCGGGCCATCCGCTGCCGCTCGGGGACCAGGGGGAAAGCAAGGTCTTGGGTTTGGCCGGTGGCCAGGGCCGGGAGGGGCCGGCCTTGTTTGCCTGCACCGGGGAGGCCATCTACAAGCTTACCGGCAGGTCCTGGACGGCCGTGCACCACTTTGGCCCGGAGAGGGCCGTCGCCTTGGCGCTATCCCCCTCCTATTCTCGTGATGCAAGCGCCTTTGCCCTGCTCTTGGGTGGGGCGTTCTGCCGAGGGATTTTGCTCTGAAGGAGTTTCGCGATGAAAGCACACGTTAGGATGCACAACGGTACCCCTACCCTCTTCTTGGACGACCGGCCCGTCTTCGCCAATTGTCAGCTCATCGGCTCGGTTGACCCCAAGGGGATACCTGCTACCCAGGAGAGCATTCGCGCCTTCGCCCGGAACGGCATCCATATCTACTCCATTGATGCCGTCATGCGGGAGTGGTGCGGGCCGCGCCCGGGGAACCCCAGCCCCTATGACTTTAGCGAGACTGCGCCACGCCTGGAGATGGTGTTGGAGGCCGATCCGCAGGCCCTCTTCCTCTTGCGCATGGGCCTGGAGACGCATTATCTCCCCGATGATTGGTGGAACAAGGCCTATCCCGATGAGCGAGAGGTCTTATCCGACGGGCCTTATTCCTCGGCCTCGTTTGCCTCAGAGGTGTGGCAAGCGCAGGTCAAGGATTTTCTGCGGGCCTATATCGGCCACCTGCGCGCAACGGGCCTGTACGATCGGGTGATCGCCTACCAGCCGGCCACGGGGACGTGCGGCGAGTGGATCAAATCCTGGTCCTCTATGGGCCTGGCCTGTGGCGACTTGAGCGCGCCGATGCGCCGCGCGTTCCGCCGATGGCTGCGTGTGCGTTACGGCGATAGCGTTGAGGCTTTGCGGGCCGCCTGGGGGGATGCAGAGGTGACCTTTGAGACTGCCGAAGTCCCCTCGGCTGCCGAGCAGTTCAACACGACTCGCCACTTGTTTCGCGATCCGAAACGAGAGCAAAAGGTCATAGACTTTTACGCTTGTTACGCCGAGGTCGCCGCCGATGCGCTCATCGGCTTCTGCCGACTGATCAAAGAGGAGACCGCCGGCGATAAGTTGGCGGGGGCGTTCTTCGGCTACCTGATGGAGCTTTCCTGGAACGATAGCTTCTTTAACGATAACTATGGGGATTTGGCTTCCAGCGAGGTCTCCACCGTGCAGCGCAGCGGCCATCTGGGGCTGTGGAAAGTGCTCCGCTCGCCCTATGTGGATTTTTTAGTCAGCCCGTACACCTATCCGTTCCGGGGGATAGGAGGAGATGGGCTCCCCATGCAGCCTACCGATTCGTTGCGCCTGCACGGAAAGCTCTACCTCCTGGAAGAGGACACGCTGATGCACAACAACTTTGATCCGGGCGGGCGCATGCACCCGGTGGAGAAATCCATCCCCATCTATCAGCGCCACTTTGCCCAGGTCGTTACGCATGGCCTGGGAGTGACCTGGTTAGAGAGCAGCTATTTCCCCGAAAGCCCGCTCATTCGGGAGGAGGCCCGCCGCTGGCACAAGCGTTTCCAGGAGCTCGGCACCTGGGCGCTGGAGCTTGACCGCCGGCCCCAATCCGAGGTCGGCGTGTTCCTGGACGACGAGTCCTTCCTGTACGAGACCATCCGCAACAACATAGATATCCCCCTCATCTGGCACCAGCGGGTCATCAACCTCAATCGCTTTGGCGCCCCCCATGACCTATACCTGCTGAACGATCTCTTGGAGGGGAACCTACCGGATTACAAGCTGTACATCTTCCTCAATCCCTTCCACCTCAACGACCGACGGCGCAAGGCGCTGAAGGAGATCGTTTGCCGGGATAACAAGGTGGCCCTGTGGCTTTATGCTGCCGGCTATATCAACGCCGATCGGCCGGATGCCGTTCACCTAGAACACATGACCGAGCTCACCGGTTTTCGCTTCGGCAAGGGGGGAAGCTATTGGGGACCGTTTATGCACCTCACCAACTTCAATCACCCCATCACCCAAGGGCTGTCTCAGGAGCTCTTCTGGGGCTCCACGCGCTCCATCGCGCCCAACTTTCACCTGGAGGACCCCGAGGCCACGATCCTCGGCGAGGTCGTCTATAGCCTGGGGCGCTGTCGGGCCGGCTTTGGGGTCAAGACCTTTAACGCGGGCGACCCCAAGAGGTGCTGGACATCGGTCTACATCGCCACCCCCAACGTCCCGGCGCCGGTATTGCGGGGCATCGCGCGCTACGCTGGGGTACACCTCTACAGCGAAGAGGGCGACGTGCTCTACGCCACGCCGGATCTTCTCGGCGTGCACACCGTCGCCGGCGGCCCACGCCTCTTCAAGCTCCCCCGACGGGTAGAGGTCGTCTATGACCTGTTCGCCGAGCGCGTCCTGGCGCGCGACGCGACCCAGTTTGAGGTCCAGTTGGCCCCCGCCTCTACGGCGTTGTATTATACGGGGGCGGCGGCGCGGCTGAAGGCCAGAGGCTGACCGGCTCGCCGTGTTTGCGGCTAAGCCGCGGCGACGAGCGCTCTTGGCAGAGGGGGTACAGTGCTTGGGAGGTTCGGTCGCCGGCGTTTCCCGGCGCCGAGCGGGCCGGCCTCTTGAGGGCGATGCTCGCCGCCTGCCGCGCCTGCGGGAAAGCTACAACGGAAAGGAGAAACGATGGTTGAGTCCTACGAGACGGTGTTTTACGTCGCCCCGAACGGCGATGACGGCTGGTCGGGCAAGCTGGCCGCGCCCAACGCCGAGCGCACCGATGGCCCCTTTGCCACCATCGCGCGCGCCCGCGAGGCCATCCGCGCCATGAGCGCGGAGGAGCGGGTGGCCCATCCGATCACCGTCTGGATACGCGGGGGCAGCTATTACCTGGAGGAGCCGCTGGTCTTTGGGCCGGAGGATAGCGGCACCTTCGCCAGCCCGATCACCTATGCCGCCTATCCCGGCGAGACGCCCATCCTCAGCGGCGGCCGGCCGATCCGGGCTGCCTGGAGGCCCTACCAGGGGCCGATCATGGTCTGCACCGTCCCCGGCGCCCAGGGGGGAGGGTGGAAGTTCCGCCGGCTGGCGGTCAACGGCAAGGCCAAACGCCGCGCGCGGCTGCCCCAGGAGGGCTATTTCCGCCTGGTGGAGCCGGTGAGCCCGGTGGCCTTCCGCTATAAGGAGGGCGATATCCGCCGCTTCCACAACCTCCAGGACGTGGAGGTGGTGGTCTTTCATTCTTGGAACGAGTCGCGCCTGCTCATCGCCGAGGTGGACGAGGCCAAGCGGGTGGTCACCTTCACCGGCGGGCCCGAGCCCAGCCACCCCTTCGGCTGGGAGGGCGTGGAGGGGAGGCGCAACCGCTACTATGTGGAGAACGTCCGCGAGGGGCTCACTCAGCCGGGGGATTGGTACCTGGACTATCATACGGGCGAGCTCTACTACTGGCCGGAGGAGGACCTGGCCCAGGCGGAGGTCGTGGCCCCGGCGCTGAAGCAGCTCGTGCGCTTTGAGGGCGAGGCCCAAAAGGGGCGCTATGTGCAGTACTTGCACTTCCGCGGGCTGACCTTCTCCGATACCGACTGGGAGCTCCCCCCGACGGGTTACCCCGGCTGCGGCGACGTGGGCGATATCGTGGAGCCTTCGGCGTTGGACCTGGAGGGGGCGCGGCGCTGTAGCCTGGAGGGCTGCTGCATCCGCAACACCGGCGGCTACGCCCTGGAGATCGCCGGGCCGGGCAACCGCATCGTGGGCAACGTCATTTACGACACCGGCAGCGGGGGGATCGTCCTCCGCAACTACACGGGCGAGCACAACGTGATCGCCTATAACCACATCCACCATTGCGGTGTGGTATATCCCAGCGCGGTGGGGATCAACATCGACGACGGCGGGGGGATCATCGCCCACAACTTGATCCACGACATCACCCATTCGGGGATTTACGCCCGCCATTGGGCCACCGACCACCAGCCGCTGGAGCGGGTCAACCAGGAGGAGGGGCTGGTCATCGAGTACAACGAGATCTATAACCTGATGGCCCCGATCAACGACGGCGCGGGGATCTTTGTGCGCGATTCGGATATGCTCATCCGCAACAACCTGATCCACGACGTCTACTCCTACGGCGAGGGCACGCCGGGCTGGGGTATCTACCTCGGCTGCCGCAGCCGCAACAGCCGCGTGGAGAACAACGTCGTCTATCGCACGCGCGAGTCGGTGCACATCTGGTACGGCAACGAGAACTGCACCTGGATCAACAACATCTTCGTGAACGCCAAAAAGACCCAGATCAACTACACCAACGACCGGGATACGCGGCACGTCAACGTGCGCTTCCTGCGCAACATCGTCTGCTGGGATGAGCCGGGGGCCTGGCTCTTTGAGGTGGGCGGGGAGCGCTCGCTGCCCGCCGAGTCGGATTACAACCTCTTTTACCCGGCGGGGGGCGGGCCGATGGTCATCGGGAGCCTCGCCGGCGTAGGCGACTATGCCGCGTGGCGGGCGCGAGGCTATGACGCGCACTCCCTGGTGGCCGATCCGCTCTTTGTGGATGCGGCGCACGACAATTATGCCCTCAAGCCCGAGTCGCCGGCGCTGAAGCTGGGCTTTAAGCCGATCGATCTCTCCACGGTGGGCTTGCGGGGGAGCGCCTGGGAACGCAAGGGGCCATGAGCGTCGGCGGGGGAGCGGGCGAATACGGGGTGATCACCTTCAAGACGACGACGGCGGCCTATGCCGCCGAGAAGGCCCTCCTCCGGGCGGGGCTGCGGGCGGAGGTGGTCGCCGTGCCGCGCTCGCTCTCCACCGATTGCTGCCTGGGGCTGCGCATCGAATGGGCCGCGCGGGAGGCGGCCCAGGAGGCGCTGCGCCGGGCGGGGGTGGCCTTCGTGGGAGTTTGGAGGTTGTGAGGGCGAGGGGCGGTAGGATGGCGATGTGGCTTTCAAATTCAAACGAAGAGGGGTTGTAGCAGGGCTACAACCCCTTATAAGTACAGAGCGGTATAAACTTAACGCAACTGAATTGGGAAGGGGCCGTTCGTCTGGCCGGTTTGACCACTGATGATCCGGATACTGTAAATA
>Ga0123519_10007871_pt1 | contig 16410 bp, 15 predicted proteins | sample YelNatPaOPRAMG02_FD_87396 | JGI IMG/M metagenome (GOLD analysis project Ga0123519, IMG submission 87396) | Hot spring microbial communities from Yellowstone National Park - Yellowstone National Park OP-RAMG-02 (version 2) | ecosystem: Environmental > Aquatic > Thermal springs > Hot (42-90C) ...
TCATTCAAATCATAAGGATAAATCGCCGGATGAATTCTTAAAGCAATTATTAAAAATTTAAATGATCGTTTTAAGAAGAAAATAAAGACTAATAACTGGTACAGAAAATAGGGTTCAGTTCAGAATAAAAATTAAAGAGAAGGCGTATTGAAGATTAACTAAAGAAAGTAAAGATTGAGAAGCCATCATTGAAGATGAACCAAAAATACTTTTCTTATGATAAAGGGTAAAAAATAATCCAAAAGACCCGCCAAAATAATTAAAAAAAAGAAAAAAAACTTTAAACCAATAAGATTTATTTATTTTTTCCGCCAATTTTAACGACAAAAATGTATATAAAAAAAACCAAATAATTGGCAAGATTTTAAAATACCAAATTATTGTCGGTATTCCGGTTTTTGCTAGTATAAAAATCACCAGGTCTAAAAAAATATTATAGCCAGAAAGAATAGCTCCGGCAAAAACTGGATGACGCGGCGGCCATTGAGAAAAAGCTGTTTCAATCACCGCCAAATGCCAAATCGCATCGTGATCATGTGCCCCCCAAAAGTATAAACCACAAAAACTACCAAAACAGTAGTTTGAACCTGAAGGAAAAGAGATTAAAAGATGGGCAAAAAATCCGACAATGATAAGAAGTGATAAAACTTTATTTTTTTTGATAAAATTGAAAAACATAACGCTATTATATTAAATTAAAATGCTATTAAAAAGATCTTTGTTTTTGTTAATTATTTTTTCCGCCTTTATCCTTACTTTACTTCCCTATTTTATCGATGGGCAAATGGGCTGTGTTGGTAAAAATTGTGGTTTTATTTTTGGCACTAATTATCGCGATGGTCTTTGGTTTTTTGCTATCGCCAATAATGCTTTTCATAAAATCCCATTCATTCACCCGACGTTTGCCGGCGAAACTTTAACCGGTTATCATTTTTTGCCTAATTTCCTAGTTTTTTTGCTTTCAAAAATTGGTATTTCTCCGTTTTTTTCTTATTTTAAATTAATCCCTTTGTTTTATTTTTTGATTATTACTTTTCTCCTTTTTAAAATTTTAATCACAATAAAAAATGACTTGATTTTTTTAAATCTTGGCTCTTTCTTCTTTTACTTTGGTATTCCTTTTACTCTTTTAGTTTCTTTAATCAATCATCAACCTTTAAGCAATGGTCTTTTAATTAATACTTTCCAAGCCACCCGCGTCTTGGAAAGTCCTCATACAGCGATTGGATTAATAATTATCTTTTTAGTTTATTATTGGCTTTTAAAAAATAAGCTTGATGAAAATGATACTGCCTATGTAGCCGCTTTTTCACACAAATCCACTTACTTAAATTTCTTAACTATCAATCAAACTTTGGGAGTTAATTATCAGGAAAGATTAAAAAAAATTGAGGATCCACAAAATTTTAATCCAGAAAAGATTAAGGTCAAATATTTTTACTTACCAAAACAAAATCCTTATAGTCAAAAGATTATTGATAAATTCAACCCAAAAAAATATCAAAAAACTTTTGAAAATAAAAAAGTAGTTATTTTTTTAAAAAAATAACTTTTTTTGAAAAAACAGCTGATTTTAGAAAATGAAAGATTAAATTTAAAAAGAAAAAAACTATGATGATTTTATGTTTTAAAACTAGACTTTCTTTTTGATTCCAAAAATCAAAACGCAAATAAGGATAGTAAGATAAAAGCAATCCCAATAAAAAGATATTCAAATTATTAATTATTTTTGGGAAAAAAGGAAGAAAGGCAAATAAAATCAAAAAATACCACGGTTGAATTTCAGAAAAAAAAGAAAGATAACAAAGGATAAAAATCATTAAAATAAGCGGTAAGAAATTAAAATTTTTACTTTTCTCTTTCAAAAAAATCAAAGGAAAACTGATATATTTTATTCCAAAAGAAAAAATTAATAAAACATAGGCAAAAATTTTTTTATTTTTAAATATAAAGTAAAACCCAATTATCGCTAATGTTAAGCTGATTAAATCATTATGATTATTAATTAATCCCTCAATCAAAATCAAAGGATGAAAGGCAAAAATTGGAGCTATTTTTTTATCAAATTTTTCCAAAAAATAAACCGCTAAAAGATAAAATATCGCCCAAAGAATCTTAAAAAACAAAAAAGCAAGAATAAATTTTCCAAAAGAAAAGAAGGAAGGAATAAAGGTTAAAACAAGAAACACCGGCCCATAAGGGTAAGTTCGATGGGTCCAATGCATAAAACGAAGCCAAGGATCGGATAAAAAATCAGACGGCTTATAAAGATATGGATTTTTGCCATAAAAAGTAAAAATTCGGGCATCAAATAAATAATTAAAAAAATCACGCGATAAAAAAGGGTAAGAAAAAAGGCTTATTAAGGCAATTATCAATGCTATTTTGAAAATATTAATGTTTTTTTTATTTTTGAGTAAAAAGTAAAAGACAAAAAGTAAAACTAACAATATCGCAAAAGTTGTGGCTGACTCAAAACGACGATAATAGCCAAAATTAATAAAAAAAATCCTTGTCTTCTCCCATAAGGGGTGATTGATTAAAGTTAAAGAAGGATCAACTAAAAAAAATGAATAAAAGCAAATAAGAAAAAAAGTTAAAATAAAAAAAATAATTATCATATTTTTTCTATAATTGAATAAGAATTATTTTTTTCCAAAAGTTTATAGAAGAGATTATTTTCTTTTAAGTTATTTAAAGCCCAATTTCTTGTCACAACAATAAAATCTTTCTCATCTGATAAAAAAAGCTTAACCAGTGTTTTTTTATCATCAGAAAGAGTAAATAAAGGCTGAATTTCTTTACCAGAATAAAAAACCGCTACTGGGAAAAAATCATCATCAAGAAAAATTTTTTTATTATATTTAAATAACCTTTTTGAAATATCCACATCATCAGGAATGAAACGAGATTGAGGAAAGACCTCATGATAATAGATTTTAAATTGAATAAAACTTAAAAATAAGAAAAAAAATAAAACCAAAAAATTAGCAATTTTTTCAACTAATTTTTTGTTGGGGATTATTAATTTAAGCAAAAAAAAGAAAAAACGGTTGATCCCAAAAGGTGTTATTAAGGCAATTGGTAGATAGACTGGAATAAGATGCCAAAGCTCAGTTTTTTCGCTGGTTAAAAAGGGATAAAGGATTAAAAACAGCCATAAAAAGACAAAAAAAACTTCTTTTTTTGCAAAAGTCTTAAAAGTTAATAAAAGAAAAAAAGTTGATAAAAGCCAAGGATAGTACCATTTTCTTATTCCCATATGGAGATAAAAAAATGACTTATCTATATTGATTAATTTAAAAAAAGACCATAAATCTTTATTCCTTGTTGCAATTGTTACAAAATGATATTGATAAAAATCGGGATATTTTCGCCACTGGCTTAAATACCAAGGGAAAAATAAAATAGCAAAGCTTATTAATCCTAAAATTAAAAATCGCCAATTTTTTTTAAAATTTAGAAAATCTGGCCATAAAAAAAATAAGATTAAAATTAATGAGGGTAATCCAACTAAAGTTTTAGTAAGCATCAATCCGGCAAAAGATAAAGTTAAAAGTGGAAAAAAAATAAACTGCTGTTTAGTTTTTAGAATTAAATATACCGTTAGTGCGTAAAAAAAAACCAAAAAGCCATCAAGATTACCTGATCGCACCCGTAAAACATACCAAACTGAAGTTAGCATCAGCAAAGAAGAACAAAAAGATAAAAATCGATTTTTAAAAAGCTTTTCTCCAATTAAAAAAAGCAAAAGAATAGTTAAAATGCCTAAAAAAGATGAAGGAAAACGGGTAGAAAATTCAGAAACGCCAAAAATTTTATATGATAAAGCCATCAGCCAAAAACCCATTGGCGGATGATCATAATAAGGCTTACCATTGAATTCAAGATTAAGCCAATCATTATTTTTTATGATATTTTTAGCAATCGCTCCATACCAAGCCTCATCGAAAGAGACTAACGTGGTATAATCTAAATGATAGAAAAAAACAAAGGAAGAAAACAAAAAAATAATAATATGAAAAAAATATTTTTTAATAAACTTTTTCATTGGTTTTTATTTCTTTTAATTTTGACTTTCCTTCTATATTTTAGATTAAAGCCGATATTTTTGCAAAATATCCCTTATACTTATGATCAAGGTAGAGATTTTTTAAAAGCACAAGAAATTGTCCTTTATAAAAACCCTACTTTTATTGGCCCAACGACTGGCATCATGGGGATATATCATGGCGCTTGGTGGTATTATCTTTTATCGGTCGCTTTTTTTATCTTTGATGGCAGGCCAACCGGTTTTGCTTATACAATCTGTTTTTTATACTCTTTCTCTTTCCTATTATTTTATTTTTTTATAAAAAAAGAGCTTGGTTTTTATCCGGCAATATTTTTTTTATCCCTGGTTGCTTTCTCACCCTATCTTTCTTTTATCTCAACTTTTGTGATAAATAGCGGCTTTACTATCCCTTTTATTCTCCTTTTACTATACTCTTTTTATCAGTACTTAAAAAAAAAGGGGGTATTTTTTTTATTTTTTATTTTTCTCTCCGCCGGTTTTATCTTTGAAGCTCAAGTATCTTTTGGCTTATTTTTAATTCCTTCCTTAATCTTAATTTTTATTGCTTTTTACTTCAAAAAAATTGATGTTAAAAAATTAAGATTTAAACCATTTTTTTATTCTTTGTTAGGCCTTTTTATTTCCTTTCTGCCAAGGTTATTATTTGAAATAAAAAATCATTTTCTTCAAACAAGAACTTTTTTTAACTTTTTTCTTCATCCTAAATACTATAATCCTAAATCACTAATTTCAATTATCGCAGAGCGACTTAATTTATTAATTGATTATTATTTTAAAATTTTTACCCAACCTATCTTAGCGATTGCTTTTCTTGTCTTGACTTTAATAACTGTATTTTTGTTCTTTAAAAAACTTAAAAATTATCAAAAAGATTTTTTAAAAGTTAATCTTTTTTTAATTGCTTTTATTTTTATTTTATCTTTATTTTATAAAGATAATTTTTGGAGCAATTATTTAGAAGGTTTCTCAGTTTTTTATCTACCTTTATTGACTTTTTCTTTTTATCTTGGGTTGAAGGCAAAAAATAATTTTATCAGTGTTCCAACTTACCTTCTTTTAATTATTTTTTTATTCATTAATATATTTAATTTTTACAAAGATTTAACCAATAAAAAATTCGTTGAGGAAGGATTAATTAAGCAAAGAAAGGTAGTTGAAAGAATTTACCAACTTGCTGGTAAAAATGATTTTTGCTTAAAAATCTATACACCACCGGTTATCCCCTATACTTATCAATATCTTATTGAATACCAGGCTCGAATAAAAAAATACCCCAAACCTAACCTAGATTACGTTGATAACCGCTGCTTTTATATCATTGAAGATGATAATTATCAATTTCGCCTTGATAAATGGCGCCAGGAAAATATTCCAGAAAAAGGAAAACTTATCACAAAGGAAAAAATCTTTAAGGATATTACCATTGAATTATGGAAAAAAATGTAAAAAAAATTCTTTTAATCTCTTTTTTATTTTTGATCATTATTTTTTTTGAATTTCGTGATTTAATATTTAATATAAAAAATTCTTTTATCAACTGGGGGGATTCTCCTTTTATTGCATGGCAGATAAAAATAACCCGAGACAAAATACTAAATTTAGATTTTTCCCAAATTCCAACCACCAACAGTCATTATCCTTTCAAAAACTCTTTATTTTTCACTGACACTTTTATCGGTCAAGCAATCATGGGTTTGCCTTTATTTTTTATTAAAGATCCAATTATTCTTCATAATTTGCTCTTTTTAATTACCATATTTTTAAATTATTTAACCAGTTTTATCCTTTTTAGAAAAATCTTAAATTCGCCTATTGGTGGTATTTTAGGAAGTATTTTTTTTAACAATAGTTTTTATTTTTTTGATCAAATTATTCATTTTCAAACTATATGCTTTTGGCCAATGATTTTGAATTTGTATTTCCTTTTTAAATTAAAAGAGAGGAAATATAGCTGTTTTTTTAAAACCTCTCTTCTTATCGGAATAATCTCCTCTTTTCAATTCTATCTCTCTGTCTATTTAGCTATCTTTAATTTATTTTTAATTATCATTTTTTACCTTTCCTCTATTTTTTACTCCCTTTTAATTAAAGAAAATAAAATGATTTTATCAATAAAAAGAATTTTTCTTTCTTTTTTAACTATTAATTTATTTTTTTTAATCTTTTCTTTTACCCTTATTTCTGGTTATTTAGAATTTCAAAAAACTTATCATCAGATAAGAGACTTGAATGAAATTATTCAAAATTCCGGTCAATTTACTGATTATTTTTTCTTTCTCCCAAACACTTTTTTTTCTAATTTACCTTGGATAAAAAATTATAATCGGTTCTGTCGTTTTGCTACAGAAAGAGTGTCTTTTCCAGGCTTTATTATTTTTTTCGGCAGTTTATTGGGAATTTTTTTTCAAAAAATAAAGCGGAGAAAAAACTATTTTGATGTGTTAAATCAAATAAATTTCTCATTTTTACTTTTTCTTTTTCTAATTTTCATCGGCTTTATTTTTTCTTTAGGTCCAAGACTAATGGCTAATGGCAAATACTTAGAGGCTCCTCTTCCTTATCTTGTCTTTTTAAATCAGTTTGAATTTCTTCACTCAATCCGCCTTACTCATCGCTGGTCCCTGTTTTTGGTTTTAGGATTAACTTATTTTTCTGCATTTTTTTACTCAAGCGTTAAAAAATACTTTTTTCTTTTTTTTATTATGATTATTTTTTTATTAGAGAGCGTTCCCCAGATAAAAACCGAGTCTTTTAATTATTTTTCAAAAGCGGAAAAATTTTTAACCCGATTAAATGAAAAAAATAAGGTATTAATGGTATACCCATTTTTAAACCTTGAAAAAGGAGTAGAAATAAAAGTTGAAACTGGCAGACTTTTGGCTTCAGTCTATCATAAAATGAGGCTCTTTAACGGTTATACTGGTATTTTTATAAACGATTATGGGACAGTCAGAATATTAATGGAAAAATATTTTCCGGATGAAAAAACAGTAAAAATAATCTCCAGTTTAAATATTGATTATTTAAAAATTGACAAAAGATATCTAAAAAATGAGGTTATAAATAAAACAAAAAAATTTTTAGGAAAACCAATATATGAAGACGAAGATTCAATTGTTTTTAAAATCAAAAAAGAAAAAGCCTTTGCTTCATTAAATAATATAAGTGTTGGCTTTTTTAATCGCCATGATTATGGCTATGATAAAAAACTTTATATCAACTTATATTTTAAAAATAAAAACCAAAAAAATATCTTTTCTAATATCAATCAAAATAAAATTATTCTTAAATTAAATTTTTATCAAAATAATAAATTGGTCAAAATAAAAAGAATTTATCAACTCTATCCTTTAATAATTAATCCCTTAGAAAAAAAAGAGATAACTTTACAGCTTTATGAAAAAACTAAATTTAATAAATTAAAGGTAGATGTATTTGATAAAAATAATAAGTATATGACAACAATGACCTCAATTTTTTAAATTGTACCAATGGCCAATTATTTTTGAGAAATCGATGAATTTTTTTGCCTTTTTGGTGAGCCATAAATAGCCCTCTTTTTCTTTAATGAAATCAATCACTTTTTGTTCATTTATTCTTTTATCTAATGCGTTATTTTTAATAATATATTCGTTAATCAAATTTTTTTCTAATTCTTTTTTACTAATTTTTTTATGGGCGATTTTTTTTAAAAGATACATCGTCACTGAACGCTCAAACGTCACTGGAAAAACGACGAAAAAAGCTAGGTTGAAAGAGACGGAAATAATTAGGGAAGCAATGATTGTCTCCCAGCTGTAGGAAATTATTTTTTTAAGATAAAAAGCATATAAAATTAGAAAAAAAATGAAAAAATTAAAACATAAAAGTAATAAGCCACGATAAAATAAAACTTTCTGATTCATAAAAATTGGCGTATGAAATAGAGCAATATAAGAAATACTAAAAAGGGAAAAAATTAAAAAATAAAAAATCACTAATTGAATAAGACGCCTCATAATCATTAATATTATATAATAATCTTAATGATTGCTATCATCACCGTAAACTATAATCAATACCGCCAAACTGATGAATTTTTAAAATCTTTTAACCAGGTAAAAAAGGCTAATAATACATTGATTTATCTAGCTGACTTATCTTCTGTAAAAAAGCCGATTATAACTGAAGGTCTTCGTTATAAAGTCATTATTGAAACAAAAGAGAACAAGGGTTATGCATTTGGAATAAATTGCGGTTTAAAATATCTTTTAAAACAAGGTTTCAATAAATTCTGCGTCGTCAATAATGATATTTTTTTTGATAAGAATTTTTTGATTGAAGTTGAAAAAACTTTTGAAAATTACGATATTTTTGGGGGAAAAATCTATTATGCGAAAGGCTTTGAATATCATAAAAATCGCTATCAAAGGAAGGATTTGGGGAAAGTTTTATGGTATGCCGGTGGATATTTTGGCTGGAAAAATTGCCTTGTCTATCATCGCGGGATTGATGAAGTGGACCAAGGTCAATACGATAAATTTGAAGAAACTGAATTTATCACTGGTTGTCTTTTCTGTTTTAATAAAAAAGCAGTAAGCCAGGTCGGGTGGTGGGATGAGAATTACTTTTTATATTATGAAGATGCTGATTATTGTATAAGGGCAAAAAAAAGGGGGTTTAAACTTTATTACAATCCCAAAATTGTCATTTATCATAAAAATGCTCAATCAACTGGTGGTTCAGGCTCTAAAATTCAGCAACAATATCAAGAAAGAAATCGCTTAATCTTTGGTTTAAAATATGCACCATTGGCAACAAAAATTTATCTTTTAAAAAATTATTTTTTAAAAAAATTATGATTGATAATCAAATTACTGTCATAATTTTTACCCATAATGAGGAAAAAAATATCAGCCAAAGTATTCAATCGGCTAAAATTTTAACTACCCAAATCTTTATCGTTGACAGCCAAAGCACCGATAAGACTATCAAAATAATTAAACAAAAAAAGATACCTTATTTTTCTTTTCCTTATTCTTTTTATGTTGAACCAGCCCGTAATTTTGGTATTGATAAAGCAAAAACAGCCTGGGTTTTTATCTTGGATGCTGATGAAAGAATAACTAACGAGTTGGCTTCAGAAATCAAAAAAGCAATTAAAGAAAAAAAATTTACCCACTATTTTATCCCAAGAAAAAATATTTTTGTAGATAAATGGCTAAAACATGGTGGCTGGTGGCCAGATTATCAACCACGGCTAATCAATAAAAATTTTTTTATTACCTGGCCAAAACAAATTCACTCCTCACCGCAAATAAAAGGAGAAGCTGGCTATTTAAAAAATCCTCTTCTTCATCTTTTTCATGGAAATTTCGAAAAAATGGTTGATAAAACAATAATTTTTGAGGAAATTGAGGCAAACCTTCTTTTTTATGCCAAAAAACAGGTAAAAACTTTGACTTTTTTTCGAAAATTTTTAGGTGAGCTTTGGCGCAGACTTTTTAAAAACCTTGGATTTTTGGATGGTAAAGCTGGTATAATTGAAGGAATATATCAAGCTTTTTCAAAGACTATCACTTATTTATACCTTTATGAAAAAAGCCGCTCTTTTTAATCCTTATCTTGATGTTTTGGGTGGAGGAGAAAAATATATTCTTTCCCTTCTTAAAGTTCTTGAAGAACAAAATTTTCAAATCGATATCTTTTGGGATAAAAATTTGAAAGAAGAAATAAAACAGCGGTTTAACCTATCTTTTTCACAAATCAATTTTATCCCCAATATTTTTCAAAAAGCTAATTTTTTTAAAAAAATAAAATATTTAAAAAAATACGACTATTTTTTTTATATTACCGATGGCAGCTATTTTTTTTCTTCGGCAAAAAAAAATTTTATCTATGCGATGGTTCCTAAAAAAAATCTCTACCAACTAAATATTTTGAATCGATTAAAACTTTTCAATTGGCATTTTTTTACTCATTCTTTTTTTAATCAAAAAAATTTAAAAAAATGGGGGATTGAGGCAAAAGTTTTATATCCTTATATTGATAATAACTTTTTTACGATAAAACAACGGAGGGAAAAAATTATTCTTACTGTTGGCCGCTTTTTTCCCCAACTTCACCACAAACAACACCAGAAGATGATTGAAATTTTTGTCAAAATGAAAAATTTAGGAATTTTATCTGATGATTTTAAATTAATTCTTGCTGGTGCTTTAAAAGATGAGGATAGAGGTTATTTCAGAAAGTTAAAAAAAACTGCGCAGAATAACCCTTCAATTTTCTTCAAAATTAACTTAAAATTTGATGAACTTTTATCACTATATCAAAAAGCAACCTTTTTTTGGCATTTTACCGGATATGGGATAGATGAAGAAAAAAATCCAGAAAAAGTAGAGCATTTAGGCATTGCTCCTCTTGAGGCGATGGCATCCGGTTGCCTTACCTTTTGCTATCAGGCTGGCGGACCTAAAGAATTAATAAAAGATAAAATAAATGGCTTTCTTTTTTGTAACGAAAAGCAGCTTATCCAAAAAATGAAGGAAATAATTAACAATAAAACAAGACAAGAAGAGATTAAAAAAAAGGCTAAAAAGTTTATTGAAAATAATTTCTCTTATCAGGTTTTTAAAAAAAATGTGGTTAAATTAATTCAATAAATATGATTTCTGTAATCATCCCGGTTTACAAAAATAAATCCCTTTTTATAAAAAATCTTGAAAAAAACATTCATTTTTTAGACGATTGTCAAATAATTATAGTCAATGACAATCCGCAGGAAAAATTAAAAAAAGAGATAGAAGATTTAATCAAAAAAAAGAAACAAATTATTAATTTATCCATCATTGAAAATAAAAAAAATTTAGGTTTTGGCCAAAGTATTAATATTGGAGCAAAAAGAGCAAAAGGTAAATATCTAATGCTTTTAAACAGCGATGTTATTTTGCTTAATAAAGCTTTTCTTAACGTAATTGATTATTTTAAACAAGATAAAAATCTTTTCGCCGTTTCTTTTGCTCAAATTGAAAAAAATGGTAAAATCGTTGGAAAAAACAGAATTTTTTGGGAGAAAGGATTTTATCAACACCAAAATGATGATAACCTTCTTTTTGGTGAAACCGGTTGGGCAGAAGGTGGTTCATGCATAATTGATTTGCAAAAATTCAATCGCCTTGGCGGCTTTAATCCAATTTTTTCTCCTTTTTATTGGGAGGATATTGATCTTTCATATCAAGCAAAAAAACATGGCTTTAAAGTAATTTTTGATCCTAAAATAAAAGTAATCCACCATCATCAAGCCACAATCGGTAAATATTTTAAAAAAAGCGAGATTGAAAAAGTAGCTTTTTGCCATCAATTCTTATTTACTTGGAAAAATATTGGAAATTTAAAAAAATTGGCCGAACATTTATTTTTCCTTCCATATTATTTTATTTTTTTTACCATTAAAGGCAAAACTTCTTTTTTTCTTGGTTTTATCCAGGCATTAAAAAAATATTTATTAAATAAATAAAAGGAGGGTTATATTATATAAAGCATGAATAAAGATTGGCAAAAATAAACTTTTTCTTATCAAAAAAATAAAAGAGCAAAAAAGACTTAAAATTAAATCGGTCAACATAAAAAATAAAAGAAGATTACCTGTAATTTTAATATTGGTAAAAAGGATAGGAACATGGAGAAAGAAAAAAAGAATACTGGCTAAGAATGAAGCACTTAGAATATTTTTTGAGTCCTCATATAATCTTTTTAATATAAAGCCACGTGATAGAATTTCTTCTGAAATTCCTGTTGCTAAAGCAATTGAAATTAAAAGTAATAAATTATCTATTTTAATTGTTAATAATGGAAACAATATTTTCTTGTATTTAAGATAACTAGCTAAAATAGCGGTACTAAAAAAGATAACCCCTATAAAAACAGCTAATAAAAAATCACCAACGAGCTTTTTGAAATCTATCCATAAAGCATTAAACAATGTTAATCTCTCAATTTTTTTGACAAAAAATAAAACTGGTAAAACAAAAACTAAAGGCTTAGCGATAAATTCATCAAACCACTCTGGCATCTTTAAATTAGCCCGATAGATGCTCCAAATAATTAAAATAACCGCCCACAAGTTTAAAGCTTTTTGTAAGCGAGAAATTTTATCATTCATCAATTATTAAATATACATGTTATTTAATGAAGTTTCAATCATTCTTAAAATTCCTTAAAAAACTCACTTAAAGATAAATTAAAGATCTTGGAAATTCTATACAAAATATTGAGAGTTGGATTTGCCTTCCCACTCTCAATCCGCGCGATATAAGTGCGATCTACCCGCGATAAAGAAGACACTTTTTCCTGGGTTAAATTCCTTAACTCTCTATGTTTGCGAATAATTTCTCCTAGCCTTCGAGAGGAAAAACCATTCGATGACATACTAAAATAAAAGATAAACTATCCTTATTTATTTTTCAATAGCGTATTGTCTACAAAATATGCATTTTGGATTGTCAGAAAAACTTTTCTGAAGAATAATTTTATTCAAGAAAATCTTTTAATTTTCTGGCCCGGCTTGGGTGTTTTAGCTTTCTTATCGCTTTAACTTCAATTTGCCTAATCCTTTCGCGAGTAACTTTAAATTCTTTTCCTACTTCTTCCAAGGTTTTTGGTTTGCCATCTTCTAAACCAAAGCGCATAATTAAAACTTTCTTTTCTCTCGGGGAGAGTGTATTTAATACTTTATTTAAAGCATCTTTCAAAAGTTCTCGAGAGACTTTATCATATAAAGTAGGTTGATTGACATCGGAAACAAAATGCTCTAATGTTGTTTCTTTATCATCACCTATCGGAGTAGATAAGGATTTTGGTTGTTGAGAAATTTTCATTAAATTCTCTACTTCTTCTACTGATAACTGCATTTCTTTTGCTATCTCTTTAATTTTAGGTTCTCGCCCTAACTTCTGAGTTAATCTTCTTTGTGTTTTATAAAAGCGATTAATATGATCAACCATGTGGACCGGAATTCTAATTGTTCTTGACTGGTCAGCGATCGCCCGAGTAATTGCTTGTCTTATCCACCAAGTTGCGTAGGTAGAAAATTTATATCCGCGCCGCCAATCATACTTTTCTACTCCTCTAATTAATCCTCGGTTGCCTTCTTGAATTAAATCTAAAAAAGAAAGTCGACGGCCTAAATATTTTTTAGCAATCGAGACAACTAAGCGAAGATTGGCTTTAATCAATTTTTCCTTTGCTTTTAAATCTCCTTTTTCATATCTTTTAGCTAATTTTATCTCTTCTTCAAATGTTAAAAGAGGTGTTTTTCCAATCTCCTTCAAATACATTTTTATTGGATCAAGAGATTCACCGTGCTTTAAAACCACTAATTGCTCAAGATCTTTTTCTATTTCTTCAATACTTTTTTTCGCTTCATTCTCTTCTCGAGCGGAAATTGTCTCAAAGATATCAATCCCTTTTTTTAAGGCCGCATCAAAAAAATCGTCAATTTCTTCGATGTGTTTTTCTGGCTCGGTATAAATCAAAAAAATATCATCTTGGACTAAAAAACCATCTTCTTCTCCTTGTTTTAATAAGTCCTTCAAGGTTTTAGGAAGTTTATGTTTTACCATTTTCACCATTTAGAAATTTTATAATGTGATTAACTTTTTTTCCACTTCTTTTAACTGGGTAGTAAGTTTTATCAAATCTTGATTATTTCTTTTAACTTCTTCTTTTATTAATAATATCGCCTTGATCTTTCTTTTTAAAGATAATTTTTTCATTTCTAAAACTAACTTTTCAAAGTTATCCTCTTTTAGATCCTGTTCAACTGAGGCGAAAAGAAAAATCTCATCAAAAATAGGTTTTAATTCTAAAGGAAGATTGGCTATAAATTGTTCCAAATTAAATTTTTCATAATGTTGACTATAATTAATTAAGACTTGAAAAATTTTCTGATGAGAAGGAATAACAAAATCAGATACATCAATGATTGAAAAAAATTTTTTAAGTTTTGGGTAAGGGTCTTTATCTTGCAAAATCAAACTTAAAATATAATTTTCAATAAGTATCTCGCGAGGGACTTTTAATTTTGACTTTGGTTTATGATAAGAAAAATTAGCAGTTTTTTTTCGTTGGTTAACCTTTTTTATCAACCGCTCAATAACTGATTCACTTACTTCCAGTATTGAAGCAATTTTTTTAATATAATGAGATTGAACAATTGGATTATTAATTTTAGCTATAATTGGAGTCATTGCCTCACCAAGCTTTTTTTTTGAAAAAGGATCATCATCTGGATATCTTTTTTTAAAAAAATCAATTAAAAAATCATATATTGGAATTGGCTGACTGATTATTTTTTTAAATTTAATTGGATCTTTAATAATGGCCTCATCCGGGTCTTTCGCATAATCAAAATTAATCACCTCTATTTCAAAATCTAGCTGTTCAGCCTCTTCTAAACCATGAATCAAAGCTTCTTGACCTGCCAAATCTGTATCCAAAGCTAAAGTCAGATGATTAGTGTAGCGTTTTAATAACATTAATTGTTCTTTGGTTAAAGCTGATCCCTTAATCGCAACAAAATTTTTAAAACCGTGTTGATGAGGGGAAATAACATCAAATTCCCCTTCAACGATGAAAACATTATTATTAGTTTTTATTTCTTCTTTGGCTAAATCAATCCCAAAAAGTGTCTCTCTTTTATGATAAATTGGTGTTTCTGGCGTATTAATATATTTCGCTTCTTTCTGTTTATTATCAATTAGTCTACCAGAAAAAGCAATTATATTACCCCGAGGATCTCTGATTGGAAAAATAATCCGACCACGAAATCTATCATAAAAGTTGCCTTTTTCCCCTTTTACTAAAAGGCCATTCTCAAACATTTCCTCCTCCTCAAATTTTTTTCTTTTTAAAAATTTATACAAAGAATCCCACGAGGATGGAGCATAACCAAGCTGAAATTTTTTAATTATTGGCAGTTTAATATGTCGAGATAAAAGATAATCTAACGCCTTTTTTCCATAATTAGCTTTGTGCAAAAGGTAGTCAAAAAAATCTGCGGCTAATTGATTCATCGCTATATATCTTTCCTTTTTTTTCCAAACATTGTCTTCAAAAGTTATTTTTTTTAACTGAACACCGGTTTTTCTTGCTAATTCCCTTAGTGCCTCAAAAAAGGTAATATTCTCCCATTTCATTAAAAATTTGATAACGTCTCCTCCTTCATTACATGCACCAAAGCAATGCCAGATTTGCCTTTCAGGAGAAACAATAAATGATGGGGTTTTCTCTTGATGAAAAGGACATAAAGCCTTGAAATTCCGGCCGGTTTTTTTCAAAGAAATAAAAGAGCCAATAAAATCAACAATATCTATCCGTCTTTTTATTTCTTCCACTGGATTATCCATGGTGCTTTTATTTTATCATGTTTTTATTAATTGGTTTAAATCAAAAGGTTAAAGATAATTTTAAAAAAGTTTTTTATTAAGTATTTTTGTGGAGACGCAAAGCAGTGCATCTATACAGAATAAATTTAAAAATATAAATTAATGTAGAGACACGCCATGGCATGTCTCTACAAAAATATGATACTTATATTTACTTCTATTTACTTCGTGACAGTAGGTAAAAGAGTCCAAGCTCGTGGAGGATGTTAGAACTTTTTATGCGTATATTTAAACTCACTTACCCCACCCCCGGTGTATCAATTATTTGAGCACCATCTTTTAAGTATAGGGGGGGGTATTCTATTGTTACCTTATCTACTTGTTTAATATTTTTAGGGTTTTTTCCTTCGGTGGTATAATTTTTTAATTCGGAAATAGTTACTTCCGATCTTTTACCACTTAGAAATTTAACAAAAGCTTTAGGTTTATCACCATATTTAAGAATAGTAACAACAGAAGTTAAGGGAATGACAGCAGTTGGTAATAAATTAACACCAATTAAAGCATTAATAAAAGTTGTTTTTCCTCGTTTGAATTGGCCTAATACGACAAGCTGAGGATGTCTAATAAAAAGAGACTATTTTCAATCGTTTCTATGTCCATATACAAAAAAAACTTCTACTGATAAAGTAGAAGCTATTAACTGATTTTACAGTTTAAAGCGAACCTCATCGCTTTATTTTTATTTTATCATATTTACATTATTAATAAGGTAAGAATTTTATAATTTTTTACGTTCAGATCTAAAACCAATTTTCAAAATTCCGTCGGGTGAGAAATTTCTTCTTTTCCTATAAAATCGCGTTTACTTTCTTTTACAAATAAAGCTGCAATACAACCAATAATCACGACAAAACTAGCCAATTTAAAAACAACTCCAAAAGATAAAATATTGGCTTTAACAATCATTAA
>Ga0123519_10007879_pt1 | contig 16404 bp, 17 predicted proteins | sample YelNatPaOPRAMG02_FD_87396 | JGI IMG/M metagenome (GOLD analysis project Ga0123519, IMG submission 87396) | Hot spring microbial communities from Yellowstone National Park - Yellowstone National Park OP-RAMG-02 (version 2) | ecosystem: Environmental > Aquatic > Thermal springs > Hot (42-90C) ...
TCTTTATGTTATCAGAAGGCATATTTACTGCTCTTGCATCTGCAATAGCCTTTCTGAGGCGAGGATTTTTTTCAGGATCTCCTCCTCCCATTCTTGCAGCAACTATAATCTCCCTTATTATTTTTGTGAATAACTTACCCCTCTTTGCATCCTGGGCTGCCTTTTTATGTTTTATCGAATGCCATTTTGAATGACCTGACATATTAAATCTCCTTATCTTCGGATTTCCAGAAAAATATTAACATATATGAAAAATACAATCAACCCCAAGAAATTGCATAATAACTTGATTGGAAAGTGTATGATTAAGAAAGGAAGATCAGCTTAAGTCTTGTTTCTTTCCTATTTTAAATAACATTATTTTTCGCATTTCACTTCTCCTGAACTAAAAAGACATACGCAGTTCTTTCCAATTTTTTTCGCATGATAAAGGGCAATATCCGCCTTTTCTATCAATTCTTCTTTGCTCTTTGCATCTTCAGGAAAAGTAGAAATGCCAATACTTACAGTAACAGGAAGATTCTTTCTCACAAGGTAAAGAATCCTCCTTGCAACTTCTACTGCCCCTTTGCCAGTATGGGGGAGGAGGGTGCAGAATTCTTCTCCCCCATACCGAAATACCATATCAGATTTTCTAACTGAATCAATAAAGATTTTAGCAAGCCCTTTCAACAAAGTATTTCCAGCTTGATGACCAAAACTATCGTTATATTTCTTGAAATCATCAACATCTATCATCAAAAGGGAAAGGGGGATTGAGTATCTCTCCGCTCTTGATATCTCCCTTGATAAGGTCTCATGGAAAAATCTGAGATTGTAAACTTCAGTCAAAGGATCAACTATTGCTTCCCTCAGAAGATTCTGCCTCTCCATAGCTTTTCTAACAACAAGTTTTATATGATCAAGATTGAAGGGCTTTAGAATGTAATCGTATGCTCCCTCTTTCATTGCCTCCACTGCAGATTCAATTGTTGGATAACCTGTTATTACTATTACTGTTGTGTTGGAGTTTTTCTCCTTGAATTTCCTTATTACCTCAATTCCACTCATTCCAGGCATTTTAAGATCTGTGATTACAACATCAAAGGCTCTCTCCTTTGCAATCTCTATACCTTCCTCTCCTGATGAGGCTGTGGAAACAGAAAAATTCTCATCTTCAAGGAGTTCCCTGAGGAGCTCCCTAATGTTTTCCTCATCATCGATGACAAGGATGTTAGCCTTCTTCATTCCTTTTCTCCTTTACCAAAGGGAGATAAATGTGAAAGGTTGTTCCTATTCCAGGCTCTGATTCAACCTTTATATCTCCTCCATGCTCTCTAATTATATTGTAGGAAATGGAAAGCCCAAGTCCTACAGATTTTTTGTTAAGCTTTGTTGTAAAAAAAGGTTCAAAGATTTTTGAAAGATTCTCCTTTGAGATTCCATGGCCAGTGTCAGAGAAGGATGTTCTAACCATATCGTCATCTATCTCTGTGGTGATTTTAAGTTTTCCACCATCTGGCATAGCATCCTTTGCATTCACTATTATATTCACAAAGACCTGCTGAATCTGATTTGGAATCCCCTTTACTATGGGAAAATCTGCTTTAAAATCTGTTATTACTTCAATATTATTAACGGTTAATTGACTTTTAAGAAGGGAAAGGGTATCCTCAACAACTTTGTTTAAATCAAAAATCTCATATCCTTGAGAGGGTTTTCTACTAAAAGAAAGCAGTTTCTCAACTATTGTTTTACATCTCGTTGTTTCTTTTTCAATTTTATCCAGATAATTTTTGATTGTTTTATAGGTTTCAGGGTCTAAATTGAGTTTATCAAGCTTGGAAGAGAGAAGTTGAGAGAATCCAAGGATTGATGTGAGGGGATTATTTATCTCGTGAGCTACTCCTGCCCCAATTTGACCTATTACTCCCATCTTTGCAGATTGAATGAGCTGAGACTGGGTATTTTTCAACTCCCTTGTTTTTTCTTCCACCATCCTTTCCAACGACTTACTGTATTCTTCAATTTTATTGTAAGCTTCTTCCAACTCCTCAGCCATTTTATTGAAGGCATTGGCTAAACTTTCTATCTCATCCCTTGATTTTATATCAATCCTCTGGTTAAATTCTCCCTTCCCCAGTGCCTTAACCGCACCTTCAAGTTTTCTCAAAGGGGATGTCAATCTCAAAGATCCTATTGTAGATATAATGATTCCAAGTATTACAAAAACAGATGTTATGATTATGGAATTAAAGATTGTAGCTCTCCTCTGTTGAAATATTCTCTCAGGTGAAAGGGAAACCCTTGCTATCCCTATAATTTGAGCATTCTCCTCGAGATGGGATGTGGTGGTGATAGGGAAGTAAAAATCATAAATTGAATTCTCAAGCCTTAAATGGGAAATTTCATGTATTCGATGGACAAAATCTCTTTTAAGGGGAAAATTGCTCATACAGGTCATGCATCTTCTCAAAGCCCTCTCAGGAATATTATCAACTCTTACCTTCTCCAAGGATGCAATTTCTTTTCCCTTGGGATTGTAAACACCGACAAAAATCACATCTTTCTCCCCAATCAATCCTTTCAAAATTGGCTCTATGAATACTCTATCCTCAGAAAGAACACCAAGCTAAGAGGAAAAAGCAAGACCTTTTGAAAGAGCTTTCCCCCTTTCAATAAGTTCCTGCTTCAATAATTTTGTTGAGTGAAAATAATTGAAAATAAAGGCACAAATTGAAATGAATAGAGCAAAAAGGATTAATACTAAGTTGAACTTTCTTCTAAGAGTCATTTTTTTCTGCTAAATACAATTGAGGAGCTCATAAGATTACCGTGGAGATTCCCAATTCCGGGAAAGAAACCCTGCTCTCCAAAGGTGAACACACCTATGAAAGGTTTAGATCCAAGGGCTCTATTTATTCCCCTTGCCGTATCATCAAGATCCTTTTCAGGAATTGCAAGCATTGTTCCAGCACAGTATATAAATATACCACCTGCAATATCTTCTTCCCTTATACCACCCCTTGCCCTTGCAAGTCGAGCAGTAAGTTCAGGTCTCCTCACAAGCATTTCTGGAGAACCTTTCATCAGATAGAGTTCATCCCCCTTTTTAACATCAACAAAGACCTCTAAGGATTTTGGAGGATCTGGTGGAAAGGATTTGGGATGAATGAGGAGGAAAGATGAGATACCTCCAAGGGGATAAATTTTCTTTCCAAGAGGATCGAGATTTGTTTGAAGAAGTATATTTGGAGATGAAACTCTCAAGCTCCTTTTTAAGTTTCCCTCCAATCCATTCATTGTAAACTTCTCCAGCAGGTCTACCATCAAGCTCATAAATGATCCTTCCTTTGCAGGATGTAATTTTTCCTTTATAATCTGTTGGATTAAATCCAGAAAGGAAGGAATGCCCAATCTTAAAATCGGAATAAATAGCCAGAACCACAACCCCTCTCTTTAAAACCTTATCCTTCCCGAATATTTTCCATCTCCCCTCGATTTTATCATCCGCAGAAGCTCCTCCGTAAATTGGAACCTTCCCCTTTCCCAAAACCTCCTCAACCCCTTCCAGAATCTCCTCTTCATCACCAATTGAGGATGAAGCCAATAGAAGAACGGTTGGAAGTTCCTTTTCACTCTTACCAGCATCCTTTATTGCCTGAAGGATTGCAGTTCTACCTGCTTCCTTTGGATCTTTTATTTTTTCCATATCAGAAATTCCAATGCCAGAGGAGATTTTTTTTGAGGAAATACCGAGAAGAGCAAGGGAACCTTTATGAAAACCATCATTTGTTAAAACTCCTGAGCAGGAGGTTTCGCCAAAGATCTTTACTTCCCTTCCAAAAATTTTATTTATCTCTTTTATAATTTCATCTGGCTCGTATTTTACTGTTGAATAAAGGATTATTATGTCAGGCTTGACCTTGAGATTTTCCTTTAGTTTATTTACCGCCTCCCCAACTGCTTCCCTTCCATTTTCCTTTGAACTCCATCCATTTCCAATTAAAATTTCTTCCTGGTTTGAAAAAATGATAGGGACAAACAAGAAAAGGAATGAAAAAATCAAAAAATATTTTTTAATCATTTTCCCTCCCTTTTCAATTTAAAAACTTTTCTTATTGCCTCTTTAAATCTTTCAATTTCAATGGGCTTACTAATTCTCATGTCAACATATTCCTCCTCTCCCTTCTCCATAACAATACTCCAGCCAGTTAGAAGTATGACAGGAGTTGAAGGGGAGATACTTTTTACAAATTTTGCAAGGGATATACCATCCATTTTAGGCATTCCAAGATCAGTTATTATTATATCAAAGAATTCACCCCTTTCATAGAAGGAATTTAATATTCTCTTCGCTGATATTCCATCTTCTGCCAGTTCAACCTTTTGCCCTTCAGACTCAAGGAATTCCTTAATGAATTCCCTTACCATCTCATCATCATCCACAACAAGAATTCTCAAAGAAGTTAACTCCTCTGGAACTTCTTCCTTTTCAACCTTCCCTTTAGTCTCTTTTAAGGGAAGTATTAGACGGACTGTTGTTCCTTTTCCGACAGAGCTTTCTATCTCTATTTTTCCATTATATCTCTTTACAATCTCATTGACTATTGATAGTCCAAGACCAGTCCCCTCTTCCTTAGAAGTAAAAAATGGCTCAAGGCAACGAGCCTTTGTATCCTCATCCATTCCAATCCCATTGTCAGAAACCTCAAGAATTAATTTTCCATCAGAGACTCTTCCTCTTAAAACTATCTCCCCTCCATTGGGTAATGCATCGACAGAGTTTAGAACAAGATTCATAAGGGAATCCCTCAAATGACTTTTAACTCCTAAGAAATTAGGGGTTTCAGGACTGACTTCTTTTTTTATATTTATTACTATTCCCCTTCTCTGGGGAATATCCTTCCATTTTGGACGGGTAAGCTCAATCACCTCATCAAAGACTTTCTCTATATCCACAATTACCTCCTCTTCCGCTTCTTTTTTGTAGAACTCCTTAAGTCTTGATACTGTAAAGGATATCTGCTCCGCAGAGGTTTTTATGATGTGGAGATAATCCCTTTGCTTTTTATCAAGATTTTGCCTTTGAAGAAGGAGTTCTGTGTATCCAAGGATAGGAGAGAGGAGATTGTTTATATCGTGGGCAATTCCTGAGGCAATCTGTCCGAGAATTTTCAACCTTTCCTCATGCAATCTCAAAGCCTGAGAATCACGAAGTTCCATATAGGATTTTTCAAGATCTTTGTAAATCTTTGCATGGCTCAAAGCTAAAGATACATGCTCTCCCAAATCCTTGAAAAGCTCTAAGTCATCCTCACTAAAATATTTTTTGCTCAAGAGGGTAAGGATTCCAAAGAGTTTATTTTCAACAATTAATGGGATATTCACACCAGAAGAAAAACCCATTTCTCCCAATCTTTTGTGAAAAGGGAAATCATCTTCTATGAAATTTTCTTTATGAACCAATTTTCCTTCTATACATTTTTTAAACATTGTCTTCTTTAAATCCATGGTTTCTAATACCTTAAAAGCATCTTCATAAAGGGGAAATTCAGGAAATTTCTTTAAAATTTTAACCCTGTCATTTTCCTCTTCGTAAAGGAAAAGAATAGAAAATTCAAGGGGAATATTTTTAAATAGATGCTCAAAGATAGAATCAAACATCTTCTCCATTTCCACATGCTCTATAATATCCTTTGTGATTCTGTTAAGTAATGCGATGTGGGAAAGCTTCTTGTCAATCCTATCTCTTCCCTTCACTACTTCTGATATATCTTCAATCACTCCCTCAAACCTGACAATTTTCCCTTCCGAATCTCTGAGGACCCTTGAACTCTCCCTGACAAATACAGGAGTTCCATCAAATTTTCTAAGAGCTACCTCATAGCCAGAGAGATAGCCATCCTTTTCCATTTTCTCCATCCACAATTTCCTATCCTGGGGATCAATGTAAAGTTCCCTGGCATTTGTCTTCAGAAGAGTTTCTTTATTAGGATATCCAAGAATCTTAACTAATTGCTCATTGCAATCAATAATCTTACCCTCAGGAGTTGAGAGGTAAAAACCTACTGGAACATTTTCAAAAAACCTTCTGTATTTCTCTTCCTTCTCTCGGATATCTGTTATATCATGAGAAACAACAATTATACTTGAAATCTCACCTTTTTCATCCCTTAATGGATAATAGAAGACATCGCAGTACCTTTTACCTTTCTTGGGAAAATTGAACCATTCAGTATAATTGACCACCTCTCCATGGAAAGCCCTTTCAAGATTCGGTTTTATTATTTTCTCAAAAACATCCTCACCCATTATCTCATAAACCTTTTTACCAACTATCTCATCCTCTGGAAAACCAAATGCCTCAGTATATCCTTTATTCACCAGAATATACTCATAGTTTTTCCCTACAAGAGATATTTTGAAATCCTTTAAAGAATCAATTATTTTCTTTAAAATTTCTATTTCCTTCTCGTCTCCCATAGTCAAACTCTTTATTTATTATATTAAAATAAAAATAGAAAGGCTTGTAAATCTAAACAAAAAATGATAGTATATTCGGTGGAGTTTATATAAATATTTTCCTTATCTTTTTTGTTAGAGCTGAAACAATGCAGGTGTTCCAATATATTTTATAGACAAGAGGAATTTTTTGAACAGGAACTAATGTTGACAATATTTTTTTGTTTTCATAAAATGAAGATTAAAAAAATAATTTCTTATGCAAGTTGCTATAACTGGAGCTACTGGTTTTATTGGTAGTCATCTTGTTGACACTCTCCTCGCAAGAGGGTGGGAGGTTCGTCTTCTTCGGCATCGTCGCCTCCCCCATCGATCGGATGTCAAAATTATAGATGGAGAGATAGATTCTCTTTCTGATTTAATTTCTCTTTTCAAAGGGGTTGATGTTGTTTTCCATCTTGCCAGTGCAATGGGATCTTCTCCTCTCTCTCCAGAGGATTTTTTCCGTATAAACTTGAAGGGAACTAAAACTGTTCTTGAAGCAGCTCGGGAAGCTGGAGTCTCCCGTGTTGTTCATGTTAGCTCTGCTGGAGTTTTGGGGAATGTGCCAAAAGGAATAGTTGCTGACGAATCCTATCCTCCTCATCCCTTAACAATTTATGACCGTTCAAAATGGGCTGGAGAGAAGGCAGTTCTTGAGGCTTCCTCTTTGGGGCAGGATGTAGTTGTTGTAAGACCTGGATGGGTTTATGGACCAAGGGATCGCCGAACTTTCAAGGTTATTCAAGCAATCAAAAATCACCTTTTCTTCCTTGTAGGGGATGGCTCCTGCCGTCAATCTCCTGTCTGGATTCATGACCTTATCTCTGGTCTCCTTCTCTGCACTGAGAAGGGGGAGAAAGGTAAAATATATCATCTCGCTGGAGGAGAGATTTTAACAGTAAAAGAGATGGCTGAGACTATAGCTAAAAATCTTGGGGTTTCCATCCCTCCCTTTCATATTCCAGTTTTCGTAGCTAAAACAGTGGCTTTTGTGCTGGAAAGGGTCTGGAAACCATTAAGGAAAGAGCCTCCTCTAAACACAGCCAGACTTAGCTTTTTCCTCCATTCCAAGCCTTTGGATATCTCCCTTGCTCAAAAAGAACTCGGTTATTCCCCAAAAGTGCCATTTTCTACAGGGATTCCCTTAGCCATTCAGTGGTACAAGGAAAATGGCTGGTTGTAATTCAGAAAGGAGAGATTCCATTTTTTCCCCTTTCTGTCCAGTCTGCAATTCCTCCAGGCAAAAAGAAATTTTTGTTCATAATCACTTTCGGTATGTTCGTTGTCATAAGTGTGGTATTGTCTGGATGAACCCACTACTAACAGTTGAGGAGAGAGGCGATGATTATGAGAGTATTGACTGGGATTCATATAATCGATTTATGGCTGATTTTAGATGCAGGCAGTTTGAAAGGGACATAGCTTTAATTGAGAGATTTTGCCCTGAGAAGGGGCACCTTCTCGATATTGGTACTGGCACTGGTGAATTTCTTGATGTAGCAACTCGGCATGGCTTTATTGCCCATGGAATAGAGCCTTCAGGAAGAGCCATTGAAAAGGCTTTAAAAAAAGGTCATGTGATTAAAGGTAAATTTGAAGATTTAACTCTTCAGGAGAATTTTTTTAATGTGGTTACCATGTGGTCCGTGCTTGAACATGTTCCTCAGCCAGTGAATTTTTTGCAAAAGGCTCACAATTTGCTTAAAGAGAATGGCTTACTTGCTCTCCGGGTACCCCTTAGCTCGAGTCTAATTAATATTCTCTGCATCCTGACTTATAAAATTAGTGGCCATTTAATCTCCAAACCATTGATTCAATTCTATCAACTTGATTGGCAATCCCAACACTTCTTCCTTTTTACTGAATTCAGCCTTTTCTTATTACTTAAGAAAACAGGTTTTCAACCAGTCTGGAGGAGAAGGGAAAATGGTTTTGATGTGGCAACTTTGAGATATCGCCTCAATTTCAGACTTAAAAACTGGCTTTATGAAAAAATCCTTTCCCTTACTGCTGGAATTATCCTTACCTCAGCTAAACTTCTCCGGAAAGAGGATGAGATTGTTCTTCTTGCAAGGAAAGTCTAAATCTTTTCTCAGAGAATCTTTTTATGAACTTGGAGAATTTGACATTATATTAAATATAGCTTATTCTTACTTATGAGATGGAGGAGATAAATGAAAAAATCAATTTTTGTTTTTATCATTTTTTTCTTTTTAAGTCTTTTTGTCTCCTGTGCCTGCTTTTTCAATGACACTGGAACTCTATGGGTTGAAAATAAATCCCAAAGAGGTCTTACCTATTCTGTCCTTGTTGACAATATAAATTATGGAACTGTCGGACCTGGACAGAGGAAAAGCTTTGAGGATATTCCAGCTGGAGACAGAATACTTGTTTTTGAGGTTTACCCTTCAGGACAGATAGCCTGCCAGCCTGCAGTTGTTCACATTCCCCTTTGCAGTGCAAGCAATGTGATTTCTTGTGATTACTGAGATTTAAAACTTAAAAACTTTAAAAGTATAGCCAATTTTCTCCAATTAATAAATTATATTGAATTTTCAACCATAATTAATAAAATAGAAAAAGGATGGGTTATAAAATTTTGGTTTCCTATGCTTCAGCAGGAGGAGGGCATTTATCCGCAAGTAAAGCAATTGCTGAAGCTATAAAAGAAAAAGATCCCCAATCGGAAGTTGAGATAGTTGATATTCTTTCTTTCACTCCTTCCATTTTCCGATTAATCTATTCCAATGGTTATCTTTTCCTTGCCAATAGAGTCCCCTTTCTCTGGGGACTCCTTTTCACTGCTAAGGAGGACTTTTCGAACATCTCCAGGGGGAATTTCTTTTATCGATTTTTCATGAGAGTTATAGCAAGGAAATTCATAAAATATGTTCTGAGTAAGAAACCCCATGCAATAATCTTTACCCATTTTCTCCCTGCGAAGATAATTCAGGATGTAAAAGAGAGAAAAAAACTTGATATTTTAACAGCTCTCTGCATAACAGATTACGGGATTCACAGTATCTGGATAACACCTGGAATTGACCTTTACTTTCTTCCTGCGGAACAGATGCTTTATGAGGTTATTGAAAATCTTGAGAAAATAGGGGGGAGGAGAGAAAATTTTTTTGTCTCCGGGATTCCAACAGAGCTAAAATTCTCAAAGGAGGTTGAAAAGGGAAAGATTCTTTCATCCCTTTCCTTTTCAGAGAATTTTCCAGTGATTTTATTTTATGCTGGACTTTTGAATTTCAAGGATATAAAGAAAATTCTTTTAAATATTTTTTTTCTGGAGATCCCTTATCAGTTAATAGTAATTGTAGGGAAAAAGGAAAGAATAAGGGAAAAAGTTGAAGAATTTTTAAAAAATATAAATGACCCAAACCTTAAAGCGTGGAAGGTTTTTAAATTTGTAAAAAATATGGAGGAACTTCTTTCAATTTCATCTATAATCCTTACAAAGGCTGGAGGATTGATAACAACAGAAGCATTGCAAAAGGGAGTGATTCCTTTTCTCATTGAAAATTACCCAGGACAGGAGGAAAGGAATGCTGATTTTCTCCTTGAAGAGGGGCTTGCGATAAAGATAAATCAGTATAGTAGTTTGAGGTATAAAATTCTAAAGATATTGAAAAATCCTGAAAGAATGAGGGAAATGAGGGAGAGGGGGAAGGAATTCTCAAAGGGTGACTCAGCATTGAAAATTGCAGAGAAGATACTGGAAGTTCTAAAAAATTCCAATCATTGAGTTCTTAAGGTATGAATTTTATGTTAAAATTCAAATTCGGAGGCAAAATGAAGAAGGTGATAATAGATTTAAGGGGTATGGAAATAGAGGAATTAATGAGAAACATAGGAGAAAATCTTGAAAATCTCAAAGAAGGGGAGTTTTTGGAATTTATAGTAGATAAGGAAGAAGCGGTATCTCAACTTCAAAAAGTCCGATTTAAAAATGGAGGTTAGAAAGGTGGGAGAGGATTATGTCCTTAAAGTCTTTGGTGGGAAAATAGAAGTAAGAGAGGAGAAGGGAACGGAAGAATTCTCAATTGATGAGAATACCAATGTGGGGAAACTTGTGAGTAAGTATCCTGAAGCAATAGAAATCCTTGCAAGTTATGGTTTTACTCCAATTAGAAATCCAATATTGAGAAAAACCCTTGCAAAAACCATAACCCTTGGGCAGGCAAAAAAACTTGAAAGACTCTCTGATGAAAAATTTGAAGAGTTACTTAAAGAATTGAGAAATTTAAAGAAAGAATAAGGAGGAAACATGTCAGAACTTCTAAAAAATAGAGAAACAAAAAAGGAAATTTTAAAGGAGCTTCTCAAACAGCTCCATGCTGGGAAAAGTGTAAAAGAGTTAAAAGAACAATTTAAAGAAGTTTTAACAAGTCTCTCCCCCCTTGAGATTCCTATTATTGAACAGGAACTTGTCAAAGAAGGTATTTCAGCAAAGGAAATAGCAAGGATGTGCGATATTCATGTTGAACTTTTTCGTAATGCTATAAGTGGCGGTCTTGAAGTTGAAAAGATTCCATCCGGTCACCCTCTCCATACTTTATACATGGAAAATGATCAAATAACTAAAGATGCAGAGATGCTTTCCCTTTACTCCCAATCCCTTGCATCCCTTGAGGACGAAGAAAGGAAAAGAGAGATGCTGATTTCTATGAGAGAGCTTGTAGAGGAATTGAAAGGAATTGGGAAAACTCATTATTCACGAGAGGAGATGCTTATTTTCCCTTATATAGAGAGAAGAGGGATTACAGCAGTTCCAACAGTATTATGGACAAAACATGATGAAAACAGATATGCTATCAGAGGCTTGGAAAGGCTCCTCAAAAGGGAGACGGAAATGGGATGGAAGGAATTTGTTGAACGAGTTAAAAAATCGGTGGAGGATTTGACAAGAGGTCTTGTGGACATGGTTTTCAGAGAAAACAATATCTTCTACCCGACAATCTTTGCCCTTTTGAGGGAGGGGGAATGGGTGGCTATAAAAGAACAGGAAGAGATATTTGGCTACTACAAATTTACTCCTAAAAATGAGTGGAAACCTTCTGCTCAGCCTATTCAACCCTATGAGATTGAAACATCCCTTTCCGCTGAACAGATACTCTCTCTGCCCAAGGAGGTTCAAATTGCCCTGAGAGGTCAAAGATTGGAAGCAGACACAACATTGCCAAAGAAAGAAGGGGATATTGAATTAGAAATTGGCTTTCTCTCCCCCAAAGAAATTAGTGAAATATTTAAGACCCTTCCCTTAGAAGTGAGCTTTATTGACAAAGATGACAGGGTAAAGTTTTACTCAAAGGATCATAAGATTTTTGCAAGATCCAGGTCTGTTCTTGGAAGGCCTGTTCAGTTATGTCATCCTCCCAAAAGTTATTATATGGTAGATAAGATTTTAAAGGCTTTCAAGGAAAGGAAAAGGGATTTGGCTGAATTCTGGATTAATGTTGAAGGAAGAACAATCCACATCCGTTATTTTCCTGTATGGGATGATAGGAATGAATATCTTGGAACCCTTGAGGTCATACAGGATGTGACTGAATTGAAAAAATTAGAAGGTGAGAAAAGGCTTCTTGACTGGAAATGACATAAAATTCTTCATCTCACCTTTTGATAGTAAGGGGGCTTTTCCTCACCCTTCCTGATTCTGTCAAGATAAGAACCCTCTTTTATCATCTCTTCAGGGAAAGGAGAGAGGGGGAGTGGTGGAAGCTCAATCCCCATCTCCTTCAATTTTTCTATTCCTGCTTTCACAATCATAGAGGCTAATGCCACTGATCTTCCAAGATTTCTAACAGCCCTTAAGGAGTAAATTGAGGAGATTGGAGGCTTTTCCCTTGAAAGTTCCCTTAGAACTGCTTTTTCTGAGAGGGGTTGAATGGAAGAGGAAGTGTCTGCAAGACCTCCAAAAAAGGATGATTGGGGAGGGGGATCAAGGGGGAAAGGAGTAGAAGAGACAATGAAACTGTGGGCAAGGGATGAGGCAAATCTCCATATTGTAAATATGGTCGACTCCTGTCCTCCCCTCTTCTCAAAGGCAACAACTATACCTCCAACAACTTTGAAGGAAATTGCTCCAGAAAGTTTTGAGGAAGCGTAATGGCAGAAAGGTGCTCCTCTTTCCATAAGGGCTTTCAGCTTTGCTGGAACATCCATTGAGTAGACCGGAGAGCCAATAATTATACCATCTGCCTCATAGATTTTCCTATAAACCTTAGAAACATCATCTTTAAACTTGAAGCAGAGGTTATCCCAATCAGCTCCTTTGTAGAATCCATAGCATTCGTAACAACCCTTGCAAGGTGTTATCCTCAGAGATGCGATCTCAACAAAATCTGTCTCAACATTTCCAATCTGGGAAGCAGAGTAAAGAGCCTCTTTGACAAGGGTTTCTGTGTTGCTATTTTCCCTCGGGCTCCCAGATATTCCAAGAATCTTTACCTTCATCTTTCCCTCCGAAAAGTATTTTTAAGTTCTTAAAATAAACTTTTTATAATTTGTTTTCAATGGAATGGAAAAAGGAGATATGAAATGGATTTTAGAATGCTCAACATTCCCAATCTCTAAATGTTATAATTAATTTGTGAGGGTTATTGTTCTGATGTCAGGTGGAGTTGATAGCTCTACCTCAGCAGCAATTTTGAAGAGAAAAGGATTTGATGTAATAGGTATTTCATACAGAATTGGTGATTACAGGGATGAGAAAAGGAGGAAATGCTGTAATATCTCGGATCTTTTAGATGCCATAGAAGTTGCAAGAAAATTGGGAATCTCCCATTATGTAATAGATTTGAGAGAGGATTTTAGAAAGCATGTTGTTGAACCTTTTATTGAGGAGTATAAAAAAGGAAGGACCCCAAATCCTTGTATCCTTTGCAATCAGTTTATTAAATTTGAAGTTCTGTTTAATAAATTAAAAGATCTTGAGGCAGATTTTATTGCCACAGGACACTATGCGAGGATCTTGAATTTTAATGGTGAAATAGGCCTTGCTAAGGGAATTGATGAATCAAAGGATCAATCATATTTTCTTTTCTCTATCCCAAAAGAAAAACTTTCGAAGATTCTCTTTCCTGTTGGAGAGTTAAAGAAGGAAGAGGTTAGAAAGATTGCAGAGGAGATAGGACTTCATGTTTCGAGAAAGACCGAGAGTCAGGATATTTGTTTTATAGAAGGCTCCTATAAAGATTTCGTTAGAAGTTATATTTCCGATCTCAACTCTTCAGGATACATAAAAGATTCGGAAGGGAATGTTATAGGGGAGCACAATGGAATTTTCAATTACACGATCGGACAGAGAAGAGGGCTTGGTATATCCTGGAGGGAGCCCCTTTATGTAGTAGGAATTAATCCTCGGGAAAATTCTGTAATAATTGGAACCAATAAAGAATTGATGAAAAGAAAGCTTAGGGCATCAAGGGCAAACTTTCTTGTTCCCCTGGAAAGGATAGATGGAAAAATATTTGAGGTAAAAATAAGGTATAGAAACAAAGGGGAGAAAGGCTTAGTTAAGATTATTTCAGAAAAGTCCTTTGAGGTTGAATTCTTAAAAGAGGTAAGGGCAATAACTCCAGGACAGGCTGCAGTTATATACGATGGAGAAAGGGTTTTGGGAGGAGGATGGATTGATGAGGCTGAAAGTTAGAGCTCACCCATTAAAACTCTTGGCTTCTGGCTCAAATCTTTGTAAACTTCCTTGATAGACCAGCCTTTAAGTAGAGAAAGAACCTCCTTTTCCTTACCATCTCCAATTTCAATGTATATTCTCCCATTTTCCTTCAGGTAAAGAGGGGCTAATTTAACAAATTTTTTTGTAAATTTTAATCCATCTCTGCCAGAGAAAAGAGCTCTTTTCGGTTCAAATCTTGAGACTTCCTCTGGAATGCTATCCATATCCTCTTTCGGAATATAAGGTGGATTTGAACAGATTATGTCAAAAGATTTTTTTAGAGAAAGTTTTTTAAAGGGCTCAAAAAGATTTCCTTTTAAAAATGTTATTCTATTTTCAACTCCATGGATTCTTGCATTTTCTTTTGCAACCTCAATAGCCAGCGAAGAAATATCTGTAGCAAAAAATTTTGATTCTGGAAGTTCTAATGCTAAAGAAATTACAATGTTACCGCATCCTGTCCCAATATCTGCAATGGTTAAGGATTTGCCCTTGGCAAAATCGACTATTTTTTCAACTATCAGTTCTGTTTCTGGTCTCGGGATAAAAACCCCTTTTCTTATCTTAAATTCCCTTGACCAGAATTCAGTCTTACCTAAAATATACTGAAGAGGATAGTTTTTATTTCTTTTTTCAACAAGTTTAAAAAATTTATTTTCAATGGAAGGGAGAAGTTCAAGATCATAGGAAGACAGAATTTTTTCCTTTTTTAGACAAGAAACCTTTTCAAGAAGGACTATTACTTCAAGAAATCTTTCCTTTCCAAGATATTCCAGACCCTTAGAAATAAGTTCGGAGATTTTCATAGGGAGCTCTTCAGGCTGGAATTTTTAAACTTTCTTCAAGGGCTTTGGAATTATAATAAGTTGAAAGGGCATCTATTAACTCGTCGAGCTCCCCATCAAGGATGGCATCAAGTTTATAAAATGTAAGATTTATTCTGTGATCTGTAACTCTTCCCTGTATAAAATTGTAAGTTCTTATTTTTTCAGCTCTTTCTCCAGTCCCAACCTGTTTCCTTCTATCCTGAGAGATCCTTTCCTTCTGTTGTCTTTCTGCCATTTCATAAAGCCGAGCCCTTAGTATCCTTAAAGCCCTTTCCTTATTCCTGTGCTGGGATTTTTCATCCTGACAGCTTACTACAATACCTGTTGGAATATGAGTAATTCTTATAGCTGTATAGTTTCTGTTTACATTTTGTCCTCCAGGTCCTGATGCTCCAAATGCTTCTATTTTTAAATCTTTTGGTTCTATATGAACCTCAACCTCGTCAACTTCTGGAAGAACAGCAACTGTTGCTGTAGATGTGTGAATCCTTCCAGAACTCTCTGTCTTTGGGATTCTTTGAACTCTGTGAACTCCACTCTCCCATTTTAAATAGCTCCATACCCTCTTACCCTTTATGCTCATTATGACTTCTTTGAATCCACCAATATCAGAGATGCTCTGATCCATTATCTCTACTTTCCAACCTTTCCTTTCAGCAAATCTGTAATACATTCTGAAAAGGTCCTGAGCAAATAAGGTTGCCTCTTGCCCACCTGTGCCAGCCCTAATTTCAAGGAAAATATCTTTTTCGTCATTGGGATCTTTTGGAATAAGGAGGATCTTTATTTCGTTTAAAAGATTTTCTTCCCTTTTACTCAATTCCTTTAACTCTTCCTCTGCAAGGATTTTCAACTCTTCGTCCTTTGTATCCTTTAAAATTTCCTTAGCCTCAGCAATTCTTTTTAATACTTCTTTGAGTTCCCTGTATTTTTTAATTATTGGTTCAAGATTTGAAAGTTCCTTAGAAAGATTTATATATTCATTGGGATTGGTTAAGTTAGATAGAAGGGAAACAATCTTATCATATTTCTGTTCTAAAGAATCGAGATGCTCTATCATTTTTTTTAAGATGGGAAGATTACTTTAATTTATATTTTTTCTTGAACTTCTCAACCCTCTTGGCTGTATCAACCACCTTTTGTTTACCGGTGAAAAAGGGATGGCACTGGGAGCATATTTCAACTCTTATCTCCTTTTTTGTGGAACGGGTAGTAAAGGTATTACCACATGCACAATGGACTGTAGCCTCCACATACTCAGGATGAATACCTTTTTTCATTGATTCCTCCACCTTTAATACAAAATTATAATCCTATTTGAAGAATAAATCAATTCATCGAATTGCATCACTAATTTTCTATATGAAATCGATTCGTTGCATCATAAGAAATTCTACTCGAAATAGAAAA
>Ga0123519_10007882_pt1 | contig 16401 bp, 13 predicted proteins | sample YelNatPaOPRAMG02_FD_87396 | JGI IMG/M metagenome (GOLD analysis project Ga0123519, IMG submission 87396) | Hot spring microbial communities from Yellowstone National Park - Yellowstone National Park OP-RAMG-02 (version 2) | ecosystem: Environmental > Aquatic > Thermal springs > Hot (42-90C) ...
AATTGGCTCGTGGTGTATGCATTGACCTTTTTATTACCCATTGATTCAGTACTGGATTATAAGCCTCTACCGAATCCGTAAACATCGGATGCGGTCTTCTTATCTCCCCGCCCATTATATAAATCCAGTTGCCGATGGTCGCACTTGCTGCACCCGAGCGTGGCGATGGCCATACCGAATTAACCCTTTCCCAAGTGTCTAAAATTGGGTCATAAGCCTCAATTATATTCGTTGCCGATGGTTCATTTATATTAGTATTAGTATCGCCGCCAATGACAAAAATCTTGTTACCAACAACCCCAGAGACTGCACCATACCTTGGCGTTGGCATCGGTTGCTTAATTAACCAGGTATCAAATTCTGGGTTATATTCTTCACAAACTCCAGTTAAACAACCGTGTTCGCACCTGCCGCCAATCGCATATATCTTACCCTGCACCACTTCACAAACCAATCCTGCCCTTGGGACATTCAACGAAGCCTTGAATACCCAGTCGCCCAAAAGACTTAACGGCAATAGAAGAATAATATATTTTCTCATTGGCGTTTAACCTTATTAGTTAATATGCAAAAAGCGTGCCAGTTACTTCTCAAATTTCACACTCTTTTTCTTAATTTCGCCTGGTTTGAGTAAAATCGTTTCGGTTATTGGTGAAAAGTTAGGATTTAAAAATTGCAACTCGTATTCGCCGGGTAGTAGGTAGATAACTTTTCCTAACGGCGTGGTTCCTTTTTCAACACCATTGATATAGACCTTTGCCCAAGGTTCGGCAGAAATTAAAAAGCCACCAAACCGTTCAGCAAGGTTAATAAAGATATTCAAGGTCTCGTTAGGCTTTTGATTGATGATTGTCTCCCAGACCCCGAATTCACTATTGACCAAGCGTAGATTCGTTACCGCTTGGTTTACGGGTAAAAGTTTTGCCATTGGCGTCTGACCAACAAATTCACCATTGAGATATACATCTGCCCAAGGGTCAACATTCAATTTCAAAAAACTTGTATCTTTTCCTTCACGCAGTGGTGCTTTTTGGTTTTGTCCTTCTTTTGGAGTCAATCCCTCAAGTCGAGTAAAATTCGTGGTTAATTCTTCGGCGCTGCGTTGTTTACTTGAAGGAGCCTGAACGCTTGGTGTCAATGGCGCGAACCGAGACTTTATGCGTGCAGGAGGAGTTTGGGCTGTTTCACCAATTGGTCCAAGGATAGTATCTTTGGCTGTCCGCCTTGGACGGATAACTCTAAACGAAAAAAGCAAAGTCAGTATAATCAAGAAAAGACCGGTAACAATAAATTCAAGACGAAACCTTTTCTTGTGGGCTTTTAACTTACTTTTGACCCCACCCGACTTTTCACCCAAGGCGGATAAGATTGGGGAAATCTCGTTAGCAATCTCTTCACAAGACCCAAACCTTTTTTCGGGCTTTTTTTCCAGCATCTTGGTTACTAAATTGGTGATGGGCGCTGGAAAAGATTTTTCCCAGCCCATTGGTTTATAATTCAAAACTTTATTCAGAACGCCAGTCAAACTTTCGGCAACAAACGGATTCTCCCCGGTCAAAAGTTCATAAGCCACCACACCCAATGAAAAGATATCAGAGCGAAAATCGATTGCTTTACCCTGGATCTGTTCTGGTGACATATAAGCAGGCGTGCCAATTATCTCACCAGCCAAGGTTATATTTTGTAAACCCTCGCCATTGAGTTGGGCTTGTGCCAAGCCAAAATCAATCAGTTTGACTTGCCCGTCCTCTTTGATGATTATATTGGATGGTTTAATGTCCCGATGTAAAATGCCCTTGCGGTGCACCCGGGCTAAAATTAATGCCAAATCTTTGATAATGGCTAACGCCTTTTTTGGTGTTAATCTTTTATTTTCGGCAAGAATTTCGGCTAAACTCTTACCCTCAACGAATTCCGAGACAATAAAAGTAGTATCTTGTTCTTTACCAAAGTCATATATCTTTACTACCCCAGGGTCATCAAGTTGGGCTAAGACTCTGGCTTCCCGTTCAAAACGACGGTATATTTTGTCTGTATCCTTTGTCAGCAAAGTCTTAATAATGACTTTGCGGGCAAGCGACTTTTGCACCGCCAAATAAACCGATGAGAAATGAGTTTGGCTCAGTAACTTTACTGGTTCATATTTATTGGCAAGAAAGTTAGGAAGCATAATCGTCTTTGATATTATATTCTTGAAGTTTGTAATAAAGGGCACGCCGTGAAATGCCTAAGAGTTTCGCTGCCTCGGTCTTATCCCCTTGCGTCCGTTTCAAGATTTCAATAATCTTTTCCTTTTCGGTTTGTTTAACGGTATCTTTCAATGTTTGTGCCGATGAATCCGCTTCTAATTTAACCTCCAAGCGCAGGTCAGTCGGTGTAATTAGCGAACCTTCGGCTAATGACACCGCTCGTGCCATCGCATTTTCCAATTCCCGAACATTGCCGGGCCAGGGATAGGTCTTGATGAGTTTTAGCGCCGCGGGATTTAATCCTTTTAAATCCTTATTGTATTTCTGCGCATATTTACTGACAAAATGTTTCGCCAATAAAATTACATCATCACCCCGCTCCCGCAATGGCGGTAGTTCAATCGTTAAAACCGCTAACCGGTAATAAAGGTCGTCACGGAATTTTCCCTTCTTCACCTCTTCTTTTAAATCGCGGTTGGTTGCCGCAATAATCCTAATATCTACTTTTCTGGGTTCGGTCTCGCCAATGCGTCGGATTTCGCCTTCTTGTAAGAACCGCAGAAGTTTTGCCTGGGTCGCGAATGGAATATCACATACTTCGTCTAAGAAGAGGGTTCCCTCATCCGCTTCTTCAATCAACCCCTTCTTATCGGTGAGCGCTCCGGTAAAACTCCCTTTCTTATAGCCAAAGAGTTCGGATTCCAAAAGGGTCTCCGGTAGCGAGCCACAATAAATTGGGATAATTTTTTTACCCGAGCGCCGGCTGTGATAATGAATTGCCTTGGCGACCAACTCTTTACCCGTCCCGGATTCGCCTTGAATTAAGACATTAACATCGGTTGCCGCCACTTTTTTTAAAAGCGAGAAGAGTTCTAACATTTTTGGGCTCTGGCCAATAATGTTTTCAAAACTAAAATCCCGGGTGATTTCACTTTTGAGATAAATATTTTCGGTTAGAAGCATCTCGCGCATCTGGGCATTTTCAATGGCGATTGCGGCAAGACAAGCAAAGGCAATAAGGAAATCCAGGTCTTCTTGGCTAAATACACCGCTTTGCGATAATGAATCACAATAGATTGCCCCAATTAGTTTTTCGCGGACGCGCAGCGGACAGGCTAAAACTGATTTTATTTGGGCAAAAATTACACTCGCCTTTGCCGCAAAGTTTTCGTCTTCTAAGGCACTATGCAATAGCAGAGGCGCTTCGGTCGCCAAGACTTTCTCAATCACGCTCTTTGAGATTTGCTTGATATCTTCTAAGTTACCGGCCGGGGCGCGTGCCACTACCGGCAAAAATCCGTCTTTTTGTTTTAATACAATAACCCCACGCTCCGCGGCTAATGTTTCTAAGACTAAGTCCATAATCCGTTCTAATAAGGTCTTTAAATCGGGAATTGAATTTATAATCGTGGCGATATTATGTAAAATTTCCAAGCGTTCTTTGGAAAGATTGGTCATCGCACCTCAAAGACTCCTTCGGCTGATTTTGCCCAATTGCCATAACTGTCCAAAACCCCAATTTGCCAATAGTGATACCCAGCAATTAAAGAGTCCGGGACCAAAAAAGTTGCGGTTTGGGCCGGGATATTATCGTAACGGTGATAAAGAACCGGTGGTAGATAAGGCGGTAGATAGTAGACTTCGCAGAAAAAAGTGTGGGCAAATAAATAATTTGCCGAACGCCATTCCAAAAGCGGATGCGCCGAGGTAATCTCACCGCCGACCGGCGCAATTGTCTCAAGCGTATTATCGCGAATTATTCGGATTAATCGTAAAGGTGAGGAGATAACTTGATGCCCAAAACGGTCAATGGCATTGATAAAAATATCTCGTCCAACAATGTTATCTAAATTTTCGGATAGACTTTCTTCTTGAAATAGATTTTCGTAAGCGTTGCCGGATTTAAAAAATAACGGGAGGGTGTCGGCTAATCCATCAATCGTGGCAAAGACCAATGCAATATCAGACTGACCCTCCTCATCGGCGATTTCGCATTTTATGGATAGGACGGCGGAATCATAAGGGGGGTTACTAAGAAGACAGTAATAAGAGGTAACTTCGGTTTTTAAAAATTTGGGTAATCCTTCCAGGGTAAAATTTAAGGTCTCGGACTTATAGGCTTGAAGCGAAAGATAAGACGATTCTGAGACAAAGCCATCTTTCTCCGCAATTAAAAGCACACTCTCGGCTGGACAATCAGCAAGCCAATAATTACCATTCTCATTGGTAAAGGTCACCAGCGTCTGGGTCTTGTTGCTTAACGGTAATAGACAAATCCGGGCATTATGGATGGGAACCATAACCCGATTTTTACACGAACCCAAGATCTCGGTTTTGTTCGTATAGAAATTAGAATTTGGGTCATAAGGATTGTCGCGTTCGGGCGCACAGGCAAGAAGCAATAAAACGACTAAGCAATAGCCAATGGGTGAATTTGTAACTTTGGACTCAGAAATGACTAATTTCTTAGGGTCGGACATTTTTCTCTCCCATTGATTATAAAATCTTCTTGCTTTCTGTCAAGACGGGCTTGAACTTTTAGGTACAATGCAAAAAGAGATGCACTATTTTATATTGACTTCAATAAAAATTTTCATAATAATATAAGACTAATATGCGCAAGCCAAGCCCAAAATCGTCGCAATTAAATGGGAGGTGAGATGGATATCTTAGTCTGTTTAAAAAGGGTGCCGGATACCGCCGAAGCCACCGTAATCCCGGATGCGAGTGGTAAAGATATCATTAAAGACCGACTCACCTTCAGTATCAATGAAGCCGATAACTATGCCTTAGAAGAGGCATTGCTCTTGAAAGAGAAATATGGTGGCACCGTTACCTTACTCTCCTTTGGTCCAAAACCAGCCGAAGAGGTCTTACGGATGGGAATGGCAAAAGGTGCTGATGGGGCAATAAGATTGTGGGATGAGAAATTTGTTGATGTGGATTATTTTACCCAAGCCAAGGTCTTGGCTTCTGCCTGTCTGACCCTTCCTTACGATTTAATCTTAACCGGCTGTATGGCAACCGATGACGGTTACGCCGCGGTTGGTTTGACAATCGCGGCAATCTTAGGCATACCTTCTGCCACTTATGTCAGTAAGATTGAGCTAATAGAGCGCAAGGCAAAAATTCGCCGGGAGTTAGAAGGTGGACTCTACGAAGTGAAAGAGATTAATCTCCCAGCAGTATTGGGTGTGCAAACTGGCATTAATACCCCCCGCTACCCTTCAATTCTTGGCATTAAGCGCGCCGCAAGCAAAGAGATAAAAGTCTTAGACTCCTCCGCCCTAAATCTGACCGAAACCGATTTTTCCGCCAAAACGATTTTGGAGAAACTTTATTTACCAATTGTTGAAGCCAAAGCCGAATTTTTAGAAGGTTCACCCGATGAGGTATCAGCCAAACTTGCCCAAATCTTCAAAGAGAAGGGGGTACTATGAGTTGCATTATGGTCTTGGCTGAACATCGTCAGGGAAATCTGCGGGATATTACTTTTGAGCTACTTGCTTTGGCAAGAAACTTAGCCGAACCAATGAAGCTCAAGGTCAATTGCCTTCTTTTGGGCAAAGATAACGAAGCGCTGGCACAGAACCTCACCAACTTTGCCGATGAGGTTACTTCGGTTACAGCTGAAATTTTGGCTAATTTCAATTCGGAAATCTATCGTAAGGTAATTACCAGAATTGCTAAAGAACACAAACCTTCGCTCATCTTAATTGGTCACACCGCTTTTGGTATTGATTTGGCGCCTGGTTTGGCTTATGAATTGAATCTACCTTTGATTACGGATTGCATTGAAGTTTTGCATGAGAATAACAAACTGGTGATGACCCGACAAGTATTTTCGGGAAAATTGAATGCCCGAATGCGCTTCAAAACTGAATCTGGTGTTTTAACAATTCGGGCAGGCACTTTCAAACCCACCGCGCCACAACGCGAAGCGTCCATTGAGCGAAGCGAGATGAACCGAAAAGGCACAATTGTGGAATCCGCCTTAGGCGGATTGTCCCCAGAACTTTTGACCGGTTATGCCTCCAATTTTCTTGGCTACGAAGAAGCCCCCACTACCGGAATTGATATAACCAAGGCCGATATAATTGTTGCGATCGGTCGTGGGATAAAAGAGCAAAAGAATTTGCCAATAGTGGAAGAATTGGCTAAAACGATTGGGGGCGAACTTGCTTGCACCCGACCGGTGATTGATGCTGGCTGGTTACCCAAGGACCGTCAGGTTGGTTCATCCGGTAAAACCGTCAAGCCGAAACTCTACATCGCCTTAGGGATCAGCGGTGCATTTCAACACATCTCGGGTATGAAACAAGCACAAACAATTGTGGCGGTAAATAAGGACCCTAATGCCCCAATCTTTTCGGTTGCCCATTACGGAATTGTTGGTGATTTATTGAAAATTGTCCCAACCCTTTCGGAAAAAATCAAAGAGATTGGCTTGAAGTAAATCATAGATTGCTCAAAGCAATGAGTAATATTGAAACAATCTTACCCGAAATCCGTGAATTAATCATTGAAGCCGGTGGTAAAGAAGCCTTTAAGTGTTATGAATGCGGTATGTGTATGTCGCTTTGTCCTTGGTTCTTAGTTGGTAATGTTCAATTTCCTTGTTATCGGATTCCCCAGAATGTGCGCTTGGGTGCGGTAATGACGAGTGAAGAAAAAGAGGAACTGAATAAGGAAATTGAGGAATTATTCCGCTGTGTGGCTTGTGATAATTGCAAGGTATTTTGTCCCCGTCATGTTGATATGGGTGATATTATGCGGGCAATCCGACGGATATTAGCCGAATCCGATTCGCTACCCAAAGAACTTAAGGAAGTAGCAAGTATTTTTTATAATGTTGGCAACCCACAAGGTGCGCCCCCGGAAAAAAGGAATGATTGGGCAATGGAACTTAACTTACCAATTTTCCAGCCCAAGTTTGAATATGCCTACTTTGCCTGTTGTTTACCTTCTTACGACGAACGTTTGAAAAATGTGGCGATTGCAACGGCTAAGATATTGCAATCGGCTTCGGTCTCATTTGGTTTGGTGCCACCGGCTGTTTGGTGTTGCTCGGAAACATTAAGGAATTTTGGCGCTGAAAAAATATTTCAGGAACTTGTGCAAAAAAACATTACTGCCCTCAATCAAGCCGGTGTTAATAAAATCTTGGTCAGTTCACCCCATTGCTACACAACTTTTAAGAATGAATACCCGGAATTAGGGGCAAATTTTGCGCCAATTCATACCGTAGTGCTTTTCTTTAAACTATTCCAAGAAAAAAGGATTGTGCCGAAAAAACCGCTGCCGAAAAAAGTCTTTTATCACGACCCCTGTACTTTAGGTCGCCAGAATGGTATCTATGATGAACCAAGAGCGGTCTTATCCAGTATCCCGGAAATCAAATTGGTTGAACACCCGTTTTTTTCGCGTGCCGCAAGTGTCTGCTGTGGCGGTGGCGCGGGTGGACTTTGGCAAGATTGGCCCAAGGATGAACGAATTACCCAGGTAAGAATAAAACAAGTACTCGAAACTGGTGCCGAAATCTTAGCCACTGCCTGCCCCTATTGTATCTTGATGTTTGAAGATAGTGTGAAGACAATGAATCTTGACCTCCAAGTAAAAGATGTGAGCGAACTCTTAGCCGAAGCGTGTGACTTGCCTTAAAATAGATATTCAAGCAACCTCAGGCGGATTAAGACCCCAAAAATTCACCGATTAACCCGGATAATCTCGGTTCAGCGGTGTGAAACAAAATCCAGCAAAGATAAGTGTCCACTAAGCAATCCGATTTAAGCGGATTTCCCAAAAGTCTTAAGCCGTTTTTTAGTGACTATAGGCGAATAAATCTTAAAAAAGATAAAAATATAATTATTCCCAGGGTATTAGATTTTGGCACAATCAAGGAGATCAACTGGCTTTTCAAAACTTACTCAAAAAGAACAATCAAGAATTTTGTAAAAATCCGAGGTTTTCGAACTCTCCAGGCACGAACCTTTAATTTTTATTGCCACTTGCTCGGAATAAAAGATTACTACCGACCGAATTTTTCTCAAAATAAATCCCTATACTGGAAATATTAACCAATGATTAATCCTCGTTTTCTACCTAAGCAAAGTCAAAGGGTATTTAAAATCCTTACCCAATTACCAATCTGGGATGATTTCTATATCGGCGGTGGAACCGGTCTGATTTTACGATTTGGCCATCGGCTTTCTGCTGATTTTGACCTTTTTTCGCCCACCAACCGATTGTCATCACCAGAACGTAGGCTCCTCTACAGCTGGCTAAAAAAAGCCGGGAAGACAGTTGTTGAATCGACTCGGGAAGGTAGTTTTCGGCTAACTTTTGAGGGTGTCACTTTAGGTTTTTTCTACTACGACTACCCCTTAATTGCACCCCTGGAGAGGTATGGCAAGGTAAAAGTAGCGTCCTTAGAAGATATTGCCTTAATGAAAATTGCCGCAATCATTGGCCGGGGTAGCAAAAAAGATTTTGTTGATTTATATTTCATTTTGAAAAAGGGTGGTATCGGTTTAGCCAAATTATTAAGCCTTGCCCGTAAAAAATTTCCCCATGTCCGGGATGTAGCAATTCAGGCATTACAGGCACTAACCTATTTCACTGATGCCGAAACTGAAACTATCCAGGGCAAATTGAAAATGGCCAAACCAATTGCGTGGCAGAAAATTAAATCATTTCTTATAAGTGAAGTTACTAAATACGCCCGCGCAGTTTTGGGAATAAAATAATTAAGTCAGGAGATAAAACGAAGTGCTTTTAGTTTACTACTTCAATCCGCCTAAGGCGGATTTGGCTTACTTCCCGAGCCTAATTTGTCCACCTTTGGTGGACACACGCTCCGCGTTGCGGTCAAAGGGTCGATTCAAAAGGCAAGTCGGATTCGGGTGGCAACATATTCAAACTTTCCAACATTGTTGAACTTAAACTGTCGCCGCTCGTCACCTGATAAATTGCCCTCTGGACGGTTAAGACATTGGAGGCATCAAGTCTTTTATGCCTGACAATATCAATAATTTGATTTAAATCTGGGTTATCAGTTATTGGACCAATTGTATAATAATCAGCATCGCCGGGTAAATCTTTAAATTCATTGACACTAAATACCCCAAGGGTGAAGGTATCAACAACACTTGTGACCGGAATTTGATAGTCTTTAACGATTATTGTATTTTGGACTTTTTTATTGGATGCCAAAAAGAAAAGACCAGCCGGCAAATTTGCGGACTCGGTATTTCCCGATTTACTGCGGGCAATAAAATCTAAGGAAAATGTTCCAGTTGGGTTATACCGGGTTTTACTTTCTTGAATTCGGATAAGTTCAATATTGGGATTAAGCGTATACGGGTTACCGGTCGGCTCAAAGTCTTTATCGTTCGGCAAAAGGTCGCAATTGGGCGAAAAGGTCAAAACCAATAGTAGAGTGATAAATAATCCGCCTAAGGCGGATTGCCTTGATTTAATTGCCAATTTTTTCATTAGTTTAGGATACAATTAATTTTTACTCTGTCAACTGGTTCAATCCACCTAAGACGGATGGAGGCTGCCTCCCGAGTCGGGTCTTCTCGACGAAAGGTCGATTCGACAGGCGGTTGGCTAATAGGTTCAATAATGAACTGCTCACACCGAAATAGATTTGACCAACCCCATTATTAATTAACCCCTTAGCATAACCAATCTTTAATGAAACCGGTAGAAAATAGGTGAAAATCCAAGAACTCCGTAATTCAATAAATGCACCGAGTTTTGATTGCTTAGCGCAATCCGCCTTAAGCGGATTTTGCCCAAGACAACCGTCCCAACCCAAACCAGCATCAAACCCGATTGACCCAGAAAGATTGGATAAGAAAAATGGTGCGGTACCTAAACCTCTTTCTACCCAAATCAATGGAAAGCGATATTCCAAGGTAGCCTTGATTACATTCTGGTGACCGATAAAATCTTTATTATAGCCTCTGATGGAAAAGATGCCAGTCGTCCCACCCAATCTATATTGTCTCTGCCTGGCACTATCACCGATTGCCGTAGCCAAAGTTAGTTTCAAGGCAAGGACATTATGTCTGCCTAAAGCGGATAAGCCAATATATTCGGAATAGAGAGCTTTAAGAGAAAATAAATTATAACTGCTTAAAAGATAACGGTTAGAATAGGAGACATCAACAAGGAATTTTCTGCCGTCAACCGGACTGATTGAATATGGATAACTCTTGGTATTGCTTGCCTGCCACTCTAAACCCAAGCCAGCCGAACGAAAAGAATTAGAACGACTGAATTCATAATAGGGTAAGATTAAGTGATAGGAGAAAGTGGCATAAAAAGGAAAATAGCCATTAATCCCTGCCCCTTGTTCCTGCGGTTCATAATAACCATAAAGACTGAACGGATATTTTTGGCTAATATAAGATAAATAACAATAAAGACTTCTCTCTTTGGGACGGTAATTGGCCGTTAAAATTATTATGTGTTGTAATAGGACATCTATCCCAGCGGTGAAAAAACCAAAACTTATCGTTGTGTCATAATAAACCAATGGTAACCAAAATCTTGGGAAAATGGAAGCAAGGGGGTCATATTGATAAAGTTCTATTGCTTTGATCCGCCCAAGGCGGACTTTGGCCGGCTCAGCCTCAGGCAGCGGTATGCTTTCCGTAATTACCTTGGCTATTTGCCAAGTGCTCGGTTTGAAAGGGATGAAGTGAACATCGTAGCCTTTTTCCGAATAAAGCAAAAAGGCGATTCGCTTACCATCCGGTGAGCAAGTCGGGGCAAACGCACCGGTCAGGACATCAGTAACTTGATAGATTTGTCGGTTCTCAAAGGAATAGGCATAAAGATTAAAAATTCCAGTTCGGTCCGAACTGAATAAGAGATATTTGTTATCCGGTGAAAAGGCGGGTTGAATATCGGTTGCCCAATCATAAGTTATGGGTATCTGCCAACCGTTCTCCAAATCAATCACCAATATATCCTGATAACTGCCCTCTTGCCCAATTGCTACCGCTATCTTTTTACCATTTGGGGAAAATTTTGGCGAAGCAAATTGAGTATAGCCTTCTTTTTCAAAGAGCGTATCAATCTTTTTACTCTTCCTATCCATCAACATTAAATAGTTTTTGCCCAAATGGTTTTCCACAAATACAATCTTATCCCCAGATGGTGTAATGTCGGGGTCGCGTGCCCGCCGTCCTTGCGTTATTCGGCAAAGCGATTTTGTGCTTAGGGAAAAGCTAAAAATATCGTCAAATTCGTAATAGTTATTATAAACATTCCGCAAACTGAAGAAAAGTTCGCCACCATCGGGCGAAATGGCAAGCGTCTTACCCAGTTGACCTTTGAAGATGGTTTTTGTTTCTCGGGTTATCAAATCCACTGATTTGATTGATGGCATTTCATTCGGATTATATGAAATAAAGTAAATCTTTTCGCCGTATTTGGAAAATTGCGGGGCGTAAATATCAAAACCGATTTTAGTCACCGGTTTTGACTGCTCCAATCTACCTAAGGCGGATTCAGACTGCCTAAAGTGGTCGGCGATTGGTTTGGTGGTTTTGACTAAACTATCTTGCCAATCGCGCCAGAGGGTATAAAAACTCTTTCCGAACACCTTCCGGGCAGAAAAATTGATAAAAAATGGTAGGCACTTGGCATTATAATCAGTATATTGAACCAATTTCTCATCGCCAAACCGACCGGCTAAGAAAGAGAAGAATTGACTACCGTAAATATAAGGTGCCTCACCCGAAGGGTATCTGCGCAATTCATAGTTTTGCACCTGGTCAATTGCGAGTAGATTATTAGTTAAGGCAGCGGTCCGAATTTTCATCGCATACTCCGGACTTCGGGCACGAGCGAATTGGGTGCCACGCGAAGCATCTTGAGCGCCTTGGGCGGTAAACTTACTTTCATTATACACGGCAAAACCTTCTTGTAACCAAAGCGGGGTCAGGGCATTGGGCACTATGATCCGACCAAAAATCTTTCTTAATAGACTCGGAAAACCACAAACCCTATCCATCAAGAGCGTATGGGTATATTCGTGGAGAATGAGATTAAAAAACCAGTCATCATAATTGGTTAAGTCACCAGCCGGCGGGGTTGGTATTACCGTAATTGTATTATGCGGAAAGGGCAATGACCAACCTTGGGCATAGTCATAAAAATCAGCAATTATGACCGCTACCTTGCCTTTTGGTCTAAATCCGAAAAAAGGAACTAAGAGACTATCAACCTTCTCGCAAACCGCGCCGAACCGGCGGGCAAGGGCTTCTTCTTCCTTGCTGAGTCCGGTTTGACTTGGGATATGAATAGCAAAATGGTCAGTTTCAAAGACAAACCAGGTGAGTCTTGGGTCGTATTCGTACGGACTAAGGCTAAATAACAAAATTAAAATGAGGTTAATCATTGTTTATCTCATCCGGTGGGTAAATTTTTAGTTTCTCACCAGTAGCCAGTTGTAACCGTTTCACCAAGATTGTGGCATAAGAACCTTTGGGCAAAAAGAAACTAAGTTCAAGTTTTAGTCGCCCCGGATACCGTTCGTCTTCGGTGATATCTTTTATCTTAAGTCTTTCGGGAAAGACCAGGGCTTTTCGGTCAAATGGCTTAAAGAACACCCCGCGGATTCTTATTGGTAGTTTCAAATCCCTTAGCACCAGCCCTTCCCGCCAAAGTATCTCGTTCGTTATCTGTTCAATCTTTTCACTTGGGAAAATCGCCTTTGGGCTGGGGGCTGGAATGGAAAGTTTTGCCAAATAACTTCTTATTGCTTCGGGCAATTCGTGATAAAACAAAAAATTACCGGCTAAATAAGGATAGCGATAGAGTTTGAGTTTTAAAGAATTGAGCAATTCGGCTAAGATTTCGTTCCAAAGAAATGATTGATAGGCGACAATTAAAAGTTCAAGCATTGGCCGATTAATCTGACACAACGCACCTTTTAGGTCATTAGGATGTTTGGTCAGGTAGTTAAGCACCGGTCGGAATTGCCGAACCGTCTTTTGGGACTGAATCAAAGTTGTGTATTGCCTTAACCGTTCCCAATCGCCCCAATGAAGAGCAAGGAAGTTTTTAACCGCACGCGTCTTTTGGTCATCAATTGCTGCTGGGGTTGCAATGTATAGTTTTAAGGCACCATTAAAGTGTTTAGCCAATAACTTCTGGGTAAAAAAACCCTTTCCGTGACGAATTGAGCCGAACCGTTGTTCATCATAATAGTTAGGCAAGCCATCTCGTTTAGTCAATTCTAAGACCGGTTTGATTTGAGCAATAGCATCTTGCGTTAAATCGCGGAGTGTGATATGGAAAGAGTTACCAACAAGATAATCCCGGGTAACCGGATGGTCGGATTTACCAATAAAGTGTAGCGAAAAATTTTCTTCTTTTATCTCGGCTGGCCCATTACCGATGATTGAGACATATTGAACGGAATAGGCATAGCGGTCTTTTAAACCAGCATAACGAATGGTTGTCAGATGGTATTTTCGTTTCAAATAGTCCACCAAATCTAAGGTGCTCCAGTTTCTTTTCACCAAGCGATAGATTGAATATCTACCCTGTGGTTTAATTGAAAGGTTAATTTTTTCAATGACACGAAAATCCTCTGGAATTACCTTTATCTTCACCTTATAAATTCCGCAAACTGGCTTGCCCCAAGAATCCCAGCATCGTTTTTAAGTTTTGATAGAACAATTTTGATCGAACGCTTTGGGAAATTCATGATCCGCTCGTTGGTGGTCTTTTGGATTGAATCTAAGAGCAATTTACCGAAACCGCTCACCCCACCGCCAATGATAATTATTGTAGGGTCAAGTAAAGAAATGACATTCGCTAACCCAACTCCGATATAATTACCAGTTTCTTCAATAATAGAGCGGGCTAATTGGTCGCCTTGTCTTGCCGCATCGGCGATAGCCTTGGGGGTAAGTTGTCTTGCTTCTAAAAACTTCTTTAATATTTCTGATTTTTCGGTCTTGAGTCTTCGCTTTGTGCGTGCCACAATATAATCTGCTCCCACATAGCGTTCCAGACAGCCCCGATTACCACACTTGCATCTCGGTCCTGAAAGATTGATTGTGGTATGACCAATTTCGCTTGCCGCTTGATTTTCCCCGAGCCATAACCGACCATTTAAAATCATACCACCACCAACCCCGGTGCCTAATGTAATACCAAAGACCGAATCCTTACCTTTACCTGCGCCAAAACAATACTCGCCCAAGACAAAAGCATTCGCATCATTACCGACAAAGATTGGGATTTTTATTTCGTCGCAAAGCCAATCTTTAATTGGTATATCCTGCCAATTCGGTAGATTGGGTGAGAAATGGACAATGCCGCGCTTATGGTCAATAAGTCCAGCCACACCGATACCAACTACGCAAGGTGGGGTAAGAGAGGCAAGAGAATTTATCCCTTTGATAATTCGCGTGATAACCGATTTAGGTCCTTCCATTGCCTTGGTTAGTATAGTTAACCGTTGGATTATCTTGCCGTCTTTTACTAAACCAAACTTGATATTGGTGCCGCCAAGGTCAATCCCGATACTTACTTTACGCAAAGGAAACGAATTCGGCTTGGGTCGCCCAATAATCCGTCTCCCGAGTCGGGTCTTCTCGACAAAGGGTCGATTCGACAGGCGAATAGATGCTTGGTTAGTCCCGGACAATCTTATAGAGATAGCGGATTAATCTTTCGTAACTTTTCGTTAAAACGACATTGCGGCGCGCCATCATTGTCTTAGCGGTCTTTAAGGCATCTTCCACTGACCAACGTTTCTTAGTTCCCCAACTGAACGACGGAATTACTTTTGGGGAAAGTCCTAGTTCAAAGCAATTAGCAAAAATACCGATCACGGTGCCGGTATTAATTAAGGTGCCAATGGCGGTTTTGCTATGGTCACCAATAAAACAACCAATTTTTGTCATACCCGAATCAATCTCTTTCTTTCCAATCACCACTTTCACTGAACCGTAATCGTTTCTTAAATCCGAATTGGTTGTCAGTGCCCCTAAATTCACCCACTCACCGATATAAGAATGGCCGATAAAACCTTCATGATGTTTATTAGCAAAGCCTTGAAAGATTGAAACCTCAATTTCGCCACAAATTCGGCAATTCTCACCAAACGAGCAGTCGGGTCTAATTTTCCCACCATCAATTATGGTATTCTTGCCAATATAGGAAGGACCTTCAATCAAACTTGTTGCTTTTATCCTTGCCCCTTGGTCAATATAGATTGGACCAGAATGAAGATCTAAGATTACACCTGGCTCAACCCGACTACCTTCTTCTAAGTAAAGCCTACTCAAATCACCATAAATTATTGCCCTTGGCTCTAAGGTTCCTTTAACCTGTCCAACGGGAAAGTCTTTCTTTAAAAATTCCGAATTTAGGGCAATTAAATCCCAGGGATAGTTAATCAATCTTGCTGGTACTTCTTTTGACTTTAATGCCTTTATTTTTTGGGTAGTGATTGGCAATCTTAGTAGTTTTGCACCGGACATCCGAAAGCCAATTACCTCCTGATTCAACTTCCGTTCGGCTGATGCGCCCTTGGGTTCAATAAATATTTCATCTTCCCCTTCAATCGGAATCTTCGCTTCCAATATCGCCCGTGCGGATAGGAAAAGGGTTGGTTCTTTGGACTCAGGAATCTTAGACTTCGTACTTAGAACAAGACACTTCGGAAATTTATCTTTGGTCACTGGAACTAAATACTCCCGAACCAAAAGGCAAATTGGCTCTTGGGGATAGAACCGTTGGATTCTTTCCAGGATAGTGAAATTACCACAGCGCAATTCAAATACCGGTCTTGTATAAACCAAGGGCAGAAAATTTTTAAAACCGGCATCTTCATAAACGAAAAGCATAAGAGCAATATAATAATTAAAAACCAAATGTCAAGACGATTGCGCTCCAAATTTGCAGGGCATAAGAGTCAAAATCTTCTGGACCCGGTGCAGTTAAAGTGAAGACGACATTGCGAATCCGCTCCAGGATTGCCTGGGTATAGTCATCCGCTACCAATGCTGTAACATAATATTCGCCCGATTGATTAGTGTCGCACCAGCAAATTCCCGCATCAGTTTGAAGCATTGCCGAGCGAAGTTGAGATAAAACGGATACTGAGTAGTTGAGATTCCTTCTTCATCTAATACCGTCTTTACTCGGTCTTCCATTGACACAAGCGCCGGAAACA
>Ga0123519_10007884_pt1 | contig 16397 bp, 14 predicted proteins | sample YelNatPaOPRAMG02_FD_87396 | JGI IMG/M metagenome (GOLD analysis project Ga0123519, IMG submission 87396) | Hot spring microbial communities from Yellowstone National Park - Yellowstone National Park OP-RAMG-02 (version 2) | ecosystem: Environmental > Aquatic > Thermal springs > Hot (42-90C) ...
AGGACAACTGTAAAAAGAAACATTTCTTATTCTTTGTTCAATTTTTAAATTTGGCGTATATCTTATTTTTATATAAATGCTATCTATTTGGCATGCAGAATCCAAACTTTTTCTTTCTGCTTCATTTTTCGTGCGCAATACACCTGTATGAAATTCTGCATAAGCAACAGAATAATCGGTAGAAGTATTACCAACTGTAAAAGCCCCAATATTTATTCCAGATTCAATTGGATATTTCTGGCTGTCGGATGCAGAATAATAATATGATTTATCATCTAATCCAAATTTAATGCTTGTATCAAACGCAACAAAAAGATTTTTCTCAACTTTCTTATATGCCTTTTCAATCATTGTTATGCTTGAATCTACACTATTAAGAACATCTTTCCCTAAATTTGTAGAAGAAGAAAATGGAGAAGAACAATAAAAAATAAAAACAGTTTCTAACAAAAATAAAAGAGATAAAATTTTTTTTAAGCTAAAAATCATATAACAAATCTTTCTTAATCTCGTTTCATCGTACCAAAATTAAATTAGAAAATAAGCTTAAATATATAATATGTATTGAGAAAATAATTTTTTAAAATAGGTTTGTTGCCTAAAAAAGTCAAACATTAATAATATATAATATAAAACTAAAATTATTTTTTTAAAATAGCATCTATTTATTATCAATAACTATATTAATAAAAAAATATATTCTATATTTATTTAATAATTTCTGGAAATCTTTTTTATGGATATTGCTCTTAAAAAGCCCAATGAATGTGAAGTGCTTATTGTTGATGACGGAAAAGAAATATGCGAATTAATAAAATCCGACATAAAGGACATTTGTAAAGTTACCGAATGCTTTTCTGGAGAGCAGGCTCTTTCTCTTATTAACAACAACGATTTTGATGTAATAATAGCAGATTTACTACTCCCAGATATACCGGGTATAAATATTCTTAAAGAAGCAAGAAAAAAAGATGAATATACAGAATTGATTATTGTAACAGGGCATCCATCTTTAGAAACTGCTTCGGAAGCAATTTCTATTGGCGTTTCTTCTTATATTACAAAACCAATATCTTTGGTTGATCTCAGGCTTCAATTAGAAAAAGCAATAGCAAACAGACTCTTTCATCTTAAAAGCATAAAGCTCATGCATGACTCAGAAGAAAAATGGCCCGAGGTAAAAAATCATTTTTATGATATTACCTCTCTTCTACGTTTTTCAAGAAGACTTATGCTTTCACTCGAGCTACCAGAAGTAATGAAACTTGTATTAAATGAAATTAACGAACGCACCTCTGCTGTTTTTAGCGTAACAGGAATTCATTATAGAGATATAAATGAAATTTATGCAATGAATGGTAATTTTTCTTGTAGCAAAGAAGAAATTAAAAAATATATTATTGACAATTGGGAAAATGCCTTTAATTATTTAGATGTTATTTCTTTTATTAAAGGTGAAATACCCTTTATATTTTATCAGGGCAAAGGTAAAGAAACAAAAAAAGATAAATCTATTGCTTCTACAGTATTTCAGCTAACAATGATGGGTAATCATATTGGTTCTTTAGTTGTTTTTTCAGCAAAAGATTTTTTACCATCCCAAGACGAAACTCAGTTTTTGCATGTTTTTTCTTCTTTTGTATCTTCTATAGTAGAACATGCCTGCTCAGACACGCATGCCAAAATGCAGGCAAGAACAGATGGATTAACGGGAATAGCCAATCATCGTGCCTTTCATGAATCACTTGCCCGTGAAATAGCAAGGTCAAACAGAAATGGATCAACCTTTAGTCTTCTTTTTATGGATATTGATGATTTTAAAAAAATAAACGACACCTATGGCCATCTTGTGGGAGATGGTGTTATAAAAGATCTTGTTAATCGTATTTCAGAAATAATAAGACGTGCCGATACATTTGCAAGATACGGAGGCGAAGAATTTGCACTCATTCTGCCAGATACAGGAGTTGAAGGAGCAACTATTCTTGCCAGAAGAATTTGCAATAAAATTTTAGAAGCACCATGTATATTTGCACAAAAAAGTATTCCTTATAGCATAAGCATTGGTGTTTCTGTTTATGATGGTAAAAAGCCAAAATTAAAAGACATCCTCATAGATGAAGCAGATAAGGCAATGTATAAATCAAAAATTTCTGGTAAGGGAAGAATAACCATAAGCTCTTAATAAGATTATGAATACGTTTACTCTCATTTTATTAATCCATATTTACAATTCGTTAATAAAAACAGCAAAAGTTCTTGCAATAATATTTTTACGTTTTACACCTTACTGGAAAAAATGGAATATTTATGAAAGACTAAATATTCCCCAAACAAACAATAACCTAAGTATAAATGGTAATAATGTGGTTTTATTGCATGGCGCTTCCTTAGGTGAATGTAAACTGCTTGTTAAATTTCTTGAAATTTTGAGAAAAAAAAATCCTTCGAATAAATATGTTTTAACATCTGTAACTTCTACAGGTGTTGAATTTTTAAAAAGTTTAAAAAATTCCGACATCATAGCAGTTGGATTTTTTCCTTTTGATACGTTAAGTCTTATGAATTCTTTAATTAAAAAATATTCCGTCAATCGTGTATGGATTATGGAAACAGAAATATGGCCATGCTTCATGTTTTCATGTATAAAAAACAATGTTTTGGTTGGACTTGTTAATGCTAGGTTAGAAGAAAAATCTTTAAAATATTATTTACGCTTTAATTTTTTCTTTAAACATTTTTTCTTATGGCCCGATATAATACTTGCCCAAAGTAACGAATATGCCGAAAGATTTAAAAAACTTGGAATTGCTCAAAACAAAATAAAAGTGTGTGGGAATCTAAAGAGTTTTATAAAATTTAAAAATGTATCTCAAGAAGAAAAAAACAAGCTCCGCGGCTTACTAAATATAGAAATAAATAGTATTTGCATTGCTTTTGGTTGCATACATTTAGAAGAAGCAAAAGCCATAAAAGAGGCAATTATTTTATTTAAGTCTTTTAATATTCCTGCAAAATTTATTTTGGTTCCACGCTATCTTAAAGATGCTAAACCTCTGGCAGATTCCTTTGATAACAATGCATTAATATTAACCGAATTATACACAACTCAGAAATGGGATATCTGTATTATACAAAGAATGGGTATTTTAGAAAATACATATATGCTTTCTGACTGTGCTGTGATTTGCGGAACATTTGATAATACGGGTGGTCATAATATGTGGGATGCTGTACAGTTTGGTATTCCTGTTTTTTTTGGTCCAAACTACGAAACACAAAAACAAAGTGCCCAAATTCTTATTGATGCAAAAATAGGTTTTTGTGCACAGAGTGGTAAAGAGCTCGCTAATATGATATATAAGACCCTGATTGAAAATAAAAAAGAAATAGAACAGTCATATTCTTCTTTTAAGTTAAAATTAAACAATAATATAAATGTATTTGAAAGTATGTTACCATGAAAGAAATATTTTCTCAAACCAACGAGCTTGTTTTACATTTTATTCTTCTTGCTGGAGACGATATATTAAATCGTGAACTTACAAGAAAAAAAATAATAAGTCTTGTAAAAAATAAATATCCGGATGCGACTATATCTCGTTTAGATATTCAAGAAGAAACTTTTGATGATTTTTTACAAAAAATACTCACTCCATCCTTATTATCTCCAGTTAGAATTTTTTTAATCCCCGACATACATTTGCTTTCAGAAAAAGAGCTTTTTAGCATTTCTGATCTTTTTAACATAGAAATCCCGGATTCTTTAATTATAATGGAAACAGAAAAAGCCATAAGCAAAAAAGATTTAAAATCAGCAGAAATTTCTAAAAAGTTTTTAAGCTGGATTTCTATTTTTGAAGATTTTCTGGAAAAAAACCCTTCAAAATTTTATATAGAAACTTTTATAAAACCACCCGTTTATCAGATGGCAGAATGGATTATATTAAACACAAACAAACATTTTGGCAGAAAAATTCAAAAGCAGGATGCAGAATATCTTTTAGATTTAATAGGCACAGATACCTTTATTATATATTCGGAACTTCAAAAAATAGATTTATTTCTTGAAAGCTCTTTACCAATTACAAAAGAAATAATAAACGAAGTATGCAAGGCTTCAAGGAACTTTGAATTTTATGAAATAGCTCAAGCTCTTGGAGAGAAAGATTTAAAACGTGTATTTGATATAATAGAGTCAATTTATTTGGCAAATTTATATCTTCCTCCTTATATAGCAGCAATTTTTAAACATTTCTGGAATCTTTTCAAGGTTTATAATTTTATACAAAAAAATCCCGATATTTACAAAAAATATAAAACCAAATACAATAATGATGCAGCAATTCAAATAGGCATAGGTTCGGGAATAATTACTAAATCGCAAATAAACAGAGTTTTTCCTGTAATAATTAAACCTAAACTTGTTGAACAGTCTATGTCTTTTGACTTTTATGATTATAAAAGAATTTTTTCTTTAATCAACGATTTTGACATAGGAATTAAAAGCGGGGCATACGAAGACCCAAAAATTGCTTTTCAACTTTTTTGCTACAAAATCTTATTTGACAAAACGCCGAATCCAGTTAATTTGTAATGAGATACTTTTTTAGAGTAGAATACGATGGAACAAATTATGGTGGCTGGCAAAGCCAGACAAATTCACCAACTATTCAAGATGCCCTTAACAGGGCATTTTCAACTGTAATAAGAGAAAACTGCGTGGTAATTGGAGCCGGCCGAACAGATGCTGGCGTTCATGCTAAGGCTCAGGGAGCACATGTAGATATAAATATCCCAATCAACATCAAAAAGTGTGAATATTCTGTAAATGCCGTATTACCATACGATATTTGTATTTATAACATGCAACCCATTAAACAGGATTTTCATGCAAGATATTCTGCCGTTAAAAGAATTTATAATTATTATATATCTTTCAGAAAAAATCCTCTTCTTTACAAAAGAGTATGGATGATATTTTATAAAAATATTAACTGGGAACTTGTTCATACAAATATCAAAATGCTTTTAGGAGAACATGATTTTTCTTCTTTTTGTGCGAGCAATTCATCCGAAACCAATAAAATATGCAATGTTTATGATGCAAGTCTTTTTTTTAATGGTGAAAATATGGTATTTTCTATTACTGCCAATCGTTTTTTATATAAAATGGTAAGAACAATAATAGGAACGTTAATAGATATTGGAAGGGGAAAAATAAATTATACAATAAAAGATATTCTAAAAAGTAAAAACAGAAAACTTGCAGGAGAAACCGCACCGCCGTGTGGACTTGTTCTTGATTATGTAGAATATCCTGATATAAAGGATGAAAAATCGTTTAACAATCAATATAAGGAAATACTTAAAAAATGACAAAAATTCTATTTAAAAATCTTTTTGGTAATATTGGTTTTTATATTCTTCTTTTACTTTTGGGATTAATAAGTGGAGGGGTTGCAGGGGCAGAATTTTTTAAAATAATGAGCAAAACAAATTCTTCTTCCAATACTAATATAAAAGATAACTATAATTCAACAGATTCTTCAAAATTCTGTAAAACCGGATATATAAACGAAGAAATATCTAACATACGTCAGAATGCCATTGTAAAAGCTACAAATATGGTATCTCCGTGTGTTGTTGGAATAGTTGTTACCCAGCTTGAAATTGTGCGAAGTTCATATTATTCTGATGATTTTTTTGATTTCTTTTTTTCTCCAGAACTGGTTCCTAGAATCAGAGAAGTAGAGCGTATGGGCTCGGGTTTTATTTTTTGTAAAGAGGGTTATATATTAACTAATTATCATGTAGTAGAACATGCACAAAAATTATATGTTACTCTTTATAATGGTACTCAATATGAAGGTAAAATTATTGGAGCAGATCCTCAAACAGATCTTGCAGTTGTAGGAATTAAAGCAAAAGACCTGCCCTGTGCAAAATTAGGAAATTCGTCTGAGCTTATGATAGGAGAATGGGCAATTGCAATTGGAAATCCTTTTGGATTTTTTATAAACGATTCTAAGCCCACGGTTACAGTTGGTGTTATTTCTGCTTTAGGAAGAAATTTTGCACCAACTCAGGGCGTTTATTATCAGGGCATGATACAAACAGATGCCTCAATAAATCAGGGAAATTCTGGCGGTCCGCTTGTTAATGCACTGGGTGAGGTTATTGGTATTAACACTTTTATTTTTACAGGAAGCGAAAATTATAGAGGCTCTATTGGAATAGGTTTTGCCATACCAATAGACAGGGCAAAAAGAGTTGCAAAAGAACTTATACAGTATGGTAAAAGAAGACCAATTTATACTGGGATTTCGGTGCAGGATTTAAATAGGTCTATTGCCCTTGCTCTTGGTTACGAACAACTAAAGGGTGTTGTTGTTACCGATGTTGCTCAAAATAGTCCGGGACAAAAAGCAGGACTTTTGCGCGGCGACATTATTATTCGCATGGGAAACACCGATATTAATTCGTCGGCAGATATAAGCGGGGTATTTTTAGATTTTTTTGTGGGTGATACGCTTTTTGTTTCTTATATTCGTAAAGGACAAATTCAAAAAACAAATGTCGTATTGTTGGAATATAAAAACAACAAAAGATACTAAATTATTTTTAGCATAATAACAATTTAACAAAGGAAAAAATATGGCAGTTTTAATGAAGGAGAGAAATTTTTTAACCTTGGTTTTAGTTGTTATTGTTGGAATCCTAATTGGTTCTTATTTGGGCACTTTAATAGGATTAATTCCGGGAGGTCCTAATGTTGTTAAAACCTTTTTTACTTACAATTTTATTTCTTTTGGGATTGGTGATTTTGTAAACAACAAACCACTTCTTATAGACCTTGATGCTATAAAATTTCAACTCGGATTTCAGCTTAAATTTAATTTGTTGTCTATAATAGGCATATTTGTAAGTTTATATTTTTTTAGATGGTATAAATAAAAAAGAGGTAAAATGTCAATTTTTTTTAATGAACCAATTTATTTATTAGCAGAAAAAATAAAAAAAAGTGAAGTAAAAAGCGTTGAGCTCATAAAAGCTACTTTAGAAAAAATAAATTTAAAAGATAAAGAAATATCTTCTTTTATTTCTGTTTTTAAAGAGCAAGCAATCTCTGCGGCAGAAAAAATAGACAGTCTTTCTTTTGAAGAAAAAAAAGAAAAAAAACTTTGTGGTATCCCAATTGCCATAAAAGACAATATTTGTTATAAAGAAGGACCAACAACCTGTGCCTCAAAAATGTTAGAAAATTTTATTCCTCCATACAATGCAACTGTTGTTGATGCTCTTGTTTCTGAAGGTGCAATAATTATTGGAAAAACAAATCTGGATGAATTTGCAATGGGCTCAACAACAGAAACATCTTATTTTGGTGTAACCAAAAACCCAAACCATCCTGAGTATGTTTCTGGAGGTTCTAGCGGAGGCAGTGCGGCATGTGTTGCTGCAGGTTTTGTGCCAGCTTCACTTGGTTCAGATACGGGAGGCTCTATTCGCCAACCAAGTTCTTTTTGTGGTGTTTATGGACTTAAACCAACTTATGGAAGGGTTTCCAGATATGGCCTTGTTGCTTTTGCATCTTCTTTAGATCAAATAGGTCCTATTGCAAACAATGTTAAAGATTTAGGGCTATTGCTTTCTATTATTTCGGTACCCGATAAAAAAGATTCTACAAATGCAAGAAAACAATTTGAAAATAATGAAAATATTTACAATTGTAACTTATCTTCTTTAACTATTGGCATTCCAAAAGAATATTTTTCTGATGGTATTTCTGATGATGTTAAAAATTCTGTAGAAGCAGTAATATCTTTTTTAAAACAAATGGGATGTAAAATTAAAGAGATTTCTCTTCCATATTTAAATTATGCCATCGCCACATATTATATAATTTGCACGGCAGAAGCATCTTCAAATTTAGCCCGATACGATGGTGTAAAATACGGATATAGGTCATCAAATACAAAATCCCTTATTGATATGTATAAGTCAACAAGAAGTGAGGGCTTTGGTGCAGAAGTAAAAAGAAGAATAATGCTTGGTACCTATGTTCTTTCTTCTGGATACTATGATGCTTATTATCTAAAGGCGGCCAGGGTTCGCACCTTAATAACACAAGATTTTGAAAATGCATTTACAAATTGCGATGCAATAATTTCTCCTGTTTCTTCTTCTACTGCTTTTAAAATAGGAGAAAAATCTAACGATCCTTTGGGCATGTATCTAACAGATTTATATACAGTTTCTGCAAATCTTGCAGGTATTCCTGCAATTACTGTTCCCTGTGGTAAGAATCATCAAAATCTTCCTATTGGAGTCCAATTTATGGCACCTAAATGGAGAGAAGATATTTTATTAAAAATAGGATTTGCGATTCAGGAAAAATATTATAGGAAATAATTTTTTTTAATTATAGTAATATTGAGTATAATTTATTAATTTAGAAAAATTATTTATCTTTTTCTATACTCTGGCGACACTAATTTCCCCTTAGGATATGAACCTAAAAATTTATAAAGAACTGTTATTTCTTTTAAATGATTTATTGCTTTTTGCGAAATATTATCTCTTATGTTTCCTGCAAAATCTAAATAAAAAAGATATTCAAAAGGTCTACCTACCAAAGGTCTAGACTCTATTTTTAAAAGATCAATATCTTTTAATGCAAAAACGCTCAGGCATTTAAACAGGGAACCTGGCATATTTTTTAAAGAAAATACGATAGATGTTTTATAATTGGTATCTTTTTTTGTTGATAATGATTTTGTGTTTTTAGAAATAATAATAAATCTTGTTATATTATATTTGTTGTCTTCTATTTTGTTTGCTAAAATATTCCTATCGTAATCTATTGCTGCCTGATAAGAACCTATGGCAGCAGCATCTATAAGAAGTTCTTCTTTAATTTTTTTAACTGCAACTGCAGTATTAGAAACCGGAATACATTCAACATTTTTCAATTTGCTTAAAAATATTTTACATTGACCAAAACCCTGAGGATGCGAATAAATTTTCTTGATTTTATTGATCTTTACACCATGATTTGCAATTAGAAATTGAGAAACCCGTAAAAATATTTCGCCAACAATAAACAGATTATTTTGCATTAAAAGATCATAATTCTGGTGAATACTTCCTGTAAGAGAGTTCTCTATTGGAATAATACCCTGTTGTGTTTTATTTGTCTTTACTGCATTAAATACGTCGCTAAATTCGTTAACTGGCACGAGCTTATGATTATCCCCAAAATATTGAATAGCAGCAAGCTCCGCAAAAGCCCCTCTTTCTCCGGCAAAAGCTATTTTCATTTTAAAATCCTCCTTGCTTTAACAAAATGCTTTTTATAATATTCGTCGTCAAGTTTATCATATCTAACGCCGCAAGATGTGCTTGCATGAACAAAAGTATTGTTACCCATGTATATTCCAACATGATTAACACGATTATAAGATTTATCTCTAAAAAATACAAGATCACCAACTTTTAAGTTGCTTTTAGAAACACTAGTTCCAACCCATTGCATATCCTTTGTTGAACGGGGTAATTTTATTTTGTTTAATTCCAAAAAAACGGTAATAACAAAACCCGAGCAATCAAAGCCATTTCTGCTTGTTCCACCGCTTTTGTAAGGTGTACCAATATATGAGTTTACTATTTTTTCTAATCTTTTATAAATATTAGAGGTGTTTATTTTTTCGCATGAAGAATATTTTTTTTCCGCATAATAATTTTTTGATTTATTTATAGAAGCACATGAAAAGTTAGAGAAAAAAATAAATAAAAATGTAATAAAGTAAAGATTAATTTTCATATTTTAAAAATAAAATAAAGAAATTAGAGGCATTTAAAATAAAAGTTAAAAAATTATATAGAAGATATTTTTCCTATCATCATGTATTCGTTTTTTTCTTTTTCTTAATAAAATCTTTTTTATAAATATTTTATTGTTAGGAGATGGTCTCTTATTTGGTTTATTTATGTTATTTTATTTTTCAAGATATTTTTATTTATTAATTGTTAATTTTGAATTTTTAATTATGAATTATTTAATTATTAATTATTATTTATTATTTATGTGGGGGAAGTCTAAGTCTAAACTCTTATTTTTATATATATAATTACTATTAGTTTTTTAATACATCACATTTTAAATTGATTTTATTTTTAGCTATTTATAATATTTTTTCATGTGGGGAAAATCTCTCATTTGCTGCGTGAGTTTTATTTTAATTTTTAATTATAAATTATTTAATTATTCAGGTGGGGGAAGCCTCCCCCAACAGAATAAAAATTTATTTTATGTAAAAAAATTGAAATGGAGATACTTCCCCCAACAAAAGAAATATTTTAGGGTCTACTGAAAAAATCTTATAAATTGGGTTAAGAAATTGATAATAAAATAGATACGGAGACGTAATATAGAGTTTTTAATTAATAAGGAGCACGGTTTTTGAAGGAAGTTATAAAAAAATCGTGCATTTTTAGTAATAATTAAAAGTAGGAGAAAGAGGGCAGTATATCAATATCGTAATATTAAAGGGCAAGTATCAATGTTTGAGGAGTTATTTCCTTTTGGAGGGAAGTTAGACGCAGGGAATCGGTGAATACGTATTAGTGATATTATATCATTGAAAGAGTTTGAAGGATTATATGCGAGGACGTTTTCAGAACGAGGGGGCCTGGGATAGATGGACGTTTGACAATAGGAGCGTTTGTTATCAAACATGTTTTGGAGTTGAGTGATGAGGAGACGATGCAGCAGATATCGGAGAATGTATATAAGCAATATTTGTGTGGATTTAAGAATTTTCAACAGACGAAGAAAGAGATTAGGAAGGCGATAGAGAGTGGATTGCAGTATGTTAGGAGGAATCTTTTGCAGGCAAGGTAATTTGATACAAGAACTTAAGGATGGAGGTATTAGAGTAGGGCGTAGGGTATGTGATAAGATAGATACGATAGGGCGAATGTATGAGCAGCAGTTGGAGATGTATCGGAATAAGTCGCATAATGTATCAAATAGGATAGTGAGTCTTGTACGTCCCCATATTCGTTATATTGTTAGAGGAAAAGTTTGTAAAGATGTTGAGTTTGGTCCAAAGGTATCGCTTTCGTATGTCAACGATTACTGTTTTTGTGATTTTATTTCGCATGAAGCATACAATGAGACGACTTGTTTAACACAACAGGTATCAGCATTTAAGCAGAGGTTTTGGTAAGTTACCTGATTTTATATGTGGAGATAAGATATATGGGTCGCATTAGAATCGTAAGTATCTTGATGAGAACAATATCAGACATACGTTATCGGAAGTTGGGGAGGCCATCGGTTGAAACAGAAAGTAGATATGAGAGGTATTGGAGGCGTAAAAAACTTAATGAGCGTTGTGGTTATATAGAAGGAATAATAGGTCATATGAAAGAACATTTTGGATTAAACAAAATACGAGCTATACTTCAAGAATCAGAAAATCTTTGGATAAGATTAGGAATAATGGCTATGAATATTCAAACATCAGCAAAAAGAATTGGATAATACAGGTTCAATTCAATCTTAAAATGTAGAGTTAAATTGGATTGAATATTATCCCAATTAATCATCATTAAAAAAAAGATTTTTTCAGTAGACACTAATTATAAGTGAATCAATCAAAATATTATGTCCGATATCGTGCTAATCATACTCTACGTGGTAGAGCTAAATATAAGAAAAATTCTTGATAATACTAAATTCTCCTAGCTATCATAAAATTTTTTTAAAAATTATTTTTGATTATTATCTAATACCCCAAAAACTTTTCTAAGAATTTCGTTTATTCTAGCTAGTGGATCTATTCTAATTTTTTTTTCTTCTTGTCCTATCATGTAAAATATTCCATTTAGAGCATGGCTAACAGTATACTCACCTAAATTTGTTGTTACAGAATCATAAGGTAAAGGTGCAAAATTGCTAGTAATGGAAGATGGTATTGATTTATAAAATTTTACTAAATTATTATAATTTAAAGCAAATTGGTTCCATAGGTTTTGTGCTCCTACTTTATTTAAAGCAGAATCAACAAAAGGGCTATAAACTTTAATTAAACTGAAGTAAGTTTTATCATGCAAATAAGATGTTGCTGCAGTAGAATCGCCATACAAAATAGAAAAAGCACTATAAATTGTCAGATCGTTTATTGCTTTTTTAAAAATAGGCACAGAAAGTGGAACTGCTGTCTCTGCCGCGCGATTAATAGATATTAACAAAGAATCTCTTGCATTAATAATAGAAGACATGTCAATAATTTTTATATTTAATAAATCTAGGGTTGTTTTAGCAATTTCAAGTTGAGATTTAAATTTTTCTGTAAAAGAAATAATATTTTGCACATCTTCAGGTAATAGTATTTTTACTGTTTCATTTAAAAGATATCCTCCTATTTTACCAAGATTGAAAGCAGCAGTATCAATTCCAACAGCTAAAGCTGTTTTTAATCCATCAACAACTTCAGCTTCTGTTAAGTTGTTATTTTGAGTAGTTGTTAAATAATCTAAAAATTCACAACGAAATAAGTTGACAAAAATAACGACAATAAATGAAATAAAAAATATTTTTTTTATAATTTTCATATCTTTTATAAATTATAATAAGTAATTAAATATAATTCAATAAAAATAGATTTTTTTTAAATTTATAATTTTGCCTTAATATTTAAATATTCATCAATATACATCCATGTTGTATCACTTTGTTGCGCATTTGGAGTTTTATTTATAATCCTATTTATTGCATTTATTCTTTTATCTGTATCTGGGTGTGTAGAAAGAGCCTCAAAAATCCCTGTAGAACCTCCGTATTTTTCGGCAAGCATATTAAAAAAATTGATCAATCCTTTAGGATTATATTTACTTAAGGTGGTATATACCACAGAAGCACTATCTGCTTGATATTCATCTTCCCTAGAAAATTTTAAAAACAATAAGTTTGCACATATCTCTGCAATAAATCTAATTGTAGAGGAATCGTTACCAAAAATTAACTGGGAAATAGTTGACAAACCATATTGTTCAATCATTCTATTAGCACAGTGATATTGTGTAATATGTCCTATTTCATGTCCTAAAACACCAGCCAATTCGGCAGCACTATTTGCAGCTTTTATAAGTCCTGTATATATAAAAACATGGCCTCCCAAAATTGCAAAAGCGTTTATAACACTATCATTGTTAATAATAGTAAAGTCAAAAGGAATATTTTTTCTATCGGGTTGCGAACTTACAATTTTTTGTCCTAATGAATTGATATAATTAATGACATCTTGATTTTTATTATAAACAGGATAGTTTTTTGTGTCGGAAATAAGTTGATTTTTTATTTTATTTCCTAATGCTATTTCATCGCTGTCAGAAAGAATAAAAGGCCTTACAGTATCTGTACAAGAAGATATAAAAAATATAAAAACTACCAAAATAAAAAAATATTTTTTCATTTGTGTCCTCTTTTTTTAATTATATAACTATATCGCTATTATTTTTTAAGAATGTCTCTAATTTTATTTACTGTTGTTTTTTTTAGTGTTTCAGTTTCTTTATTTATGGTTTCTTTTATTTCTTCTTTTTTCTCAACAACTTTTTCTTGAATCTTTTCTTGATAAGTTTCTTTTACTATATTTTGTAATTTTTTTTCTTTATTTTCTTGAGGATGTTGACTTTGAATGTTATCAATTTTAATAAATTCTACAGATTTTACTTCTGGATTATTAAGTTTTCCCATTAAAATAAACTTTACATTTACATTACCATTTTTATCTGTAGGGATAATGTTTAAATTGTTAGATAGCGAAGTTAATATAGAAGTTGTTTGATTTTTATTTAAAATAGATACAACCTGGCTTTTAATTTTATTTTGAGCAGATAAAATATCGTTAGAGATTTGTTTGTTAAATCTTAAAATTGTTTGCAAATCTATAATTGCATCAAAGCTAACTTTTCCAAAGATATTCCAATCTCCAACATCTGAGTTTAATTTTATATTTTCTATTATAGTATTTTTATTTTGTATTTTTATGCTAGCATTTAAGTTATCAAAATTAAATTGTTTAAACTGATTTAATCTTTCAAGGTTAATAATTTTTGAAAAAGAAGATTTTGTTGCGTTTATTATAGGCGAATTAATTATCTTACCACCAGTTAATATAATATTTATAGATGCATTTAAATTATCTACAATATCGTTTGATGTATAACCTTTAGAATTAAAAGAACTTATTAAAGTAGTTTTTCCATAAATATTATTAGAAAAATAGTTATTTAAAGAATTAAATGGCTTAATTTCTTCTTTGTCAAGAAAATCCAATATATCGTTAAATTCAACTTTATCTATATTAAGATTATTTAAAAATGTTAAATACTCTTTTGTGGATAAATCTATTGTGAGATTGTTTTGTATATTACCATTAAAAACGTCAAATTTTGTATTAATGTTATACAAGTTTTTTTTATTATTTATAATTTTTATATACAAATTATTTATAGAAAGATTTTTATATTTAAATTTTTTTATATTTATATCTCCGAGCAACCTAAAATTAGGAAGATTATATAAACTTTTTATTAGTGTATCATTATTATTTTTTTGTGGGGTTTTGTTTGTTTTATTAGAATCTAATTTAATTAACTGATTTAAATCTAAAAAATTGCTATATAAATTAAAAGTTATAGCTGGAGTCAAAAGGCTATTTTTATCAAAAAAGCATAAATATTCTTTGCATAAAAAATTTATTTTAAAAGAATAATTTTCCAGAAAATTAAATTGAGTATTACCTATAATTTCTTTAGAATTTAGATTTATACCTCCGTTTATATTAATAGGGACAAGCATTTGTTTTGTTTTAACTAATACATTATCAAATATTATGCTACCATTTGTTTGTAATTGAGTTATATCCGAAATGTTTTTTGGCTTAATTTTGCCTTTTGATGTGATATTAACATTGATGGCCCCCTTTATTGTTGAGCCATCTGGCAAAGCGTAAAAATTATTAATATCATTCAATTGTAAATTGCTTTTTAGGAAAAAATTGATAAAAGGATTGTTAAAATTAATTATTTCTGCAGATATAAAAGATGGACTATTTCCATAAATAAAATCTAATCCTTTTATAAAAAGAGAAGAATCTGTAAATATAGATGATAAATTAATATTAATTATAGGTTTGGGTAAGCTTGAAATTTTTATATATCCATTTTCAAGTTTTATTTCTCCTGTTATAGGAAATTTTGAACCTAATAAATTGCCTTTAATTTGAGAATTAATATTTGCTTTTCCTTTTATTTCATTAAATGTAATTCCTTTAGGTAATAATTGTGATGGGATACTATTAAAAATATTTTTGATATCAAAATTATTTGTAACAATATTAACATTAGCATTGGGATTAGATAAAAAATCAGTAAAAGCACCTGTGACATTAAAAACAATATTATTTATACCTAATATAGTATTGTTTATTTCAACACTACTTAATTTATTGTTTTCTAATAAAGCTTTAAAATTATAAGATAAAAAGATTATTATGTTGCTAATTGGAGAAGGAATATTTTTTAATTTTAAATTAACATTTGATAATTTTAACTCACCTTTTATATTTATATTTTTTAAATTTTCTATATCAAGAAACATCTTTTGATTAATATCATCCACTATAATACTATTTCCATTTTTTTTATCATAAAAAGATATTTTTCCATTTTGAATATTAAAATCTTTTAAAAGAAAAGAAAATTGAGATGCTTCTTCTTGTTTTTGATGTTGATTAGACATTGTATCCTTTTTTAAAAAGCAAATGTCATCAAAGTTAAAGTTTCCTTCTTGATTTCTTTCTATTAAAAGAACAGGTTTTTTAATAAATAAGCTTGTAATTTCTGGCTTTTTGGTAAAAATGGATGAAAGAGATATTATAATATCTAATTTTTCAATATAAACAAAAGGTTCTTTTAAAAAATCTTCTCTTTTTGTATTAGATATTTTAATACCTTTTATAGAAATACCTAAATTAGGAAATATTTTTATATTTGAACTATTTACTTCTATCTTTCTACAAAATGTTGTTTCTATTTTAGTTATAATTAATTTTTTAATTTTTTCTTTTGAAAAAAACAAATATACAGACAATGATAATAAAAGAATAGAAAAAGTTGCAAAAATAATTCCAAATACAATTAAGAAAATCTTTTTTATTTTCATATAAAATTTATATATAAAAATTTTGTATGAAACACAATAGAAAAAAGAAATTTAACAATTTATTTTTTTACTAAAATAGTATCACCTTTTCCTATTTTACAATTAAAAAAGATAACGTATATTAATTTTTCGCACATTTTTTTAGAGGGGTATCCTC
>Ga0123519_10007889_pt1 | contig 16392 bp, 9 predicted proteins | sample YelNatPaOPRAMG02_FD_87396 | JGI IMG/M metagenome (GOLD analysis project Ga0123519, IMG submission 87396) | Hot spring microbial communities from Yellowstone National Park - Yellowstone National Park OP-RAMG-02 (version 2) | ecosystem: Environmental > Aquatic > Thermal springs > Hot (42-90C) ...
GCACGACATCAAAGGACTTCGGGGGGACGTGGCGACCGAGTTCGTGGACACTGCCCACGATGTCGGGATCCAACGACGGGTCAATATCGAGGGTGGTGACGCTGACACCGCGACTGCGCAGCACGGCCGAGACAGTGCCGTTGCCGATGCCGATCTCCAGCACGCTGCGCGGGTTGCACTCGAGCACAGCCCGCACCTGAGCGCCGTAGTTGACCCAGCGGGACGAGCTGTCATAGGCCAGGCCGTAGTGGCCGGGCCGCACCTGCACCCGTGCCTCATAACAGCCTGGATCCGCCGAAGCGCGCTCTGGAGGCAGACCTCCCGCGGTGGTCGCCCCGGCCAGTCCCGAGTGCCTGACGTGCTGGCGGTTCTCCCGATGAGCTGTCAAGTCGTTGTCACCTCTCCGCCCGTTGGCCTACCCGGCACGAGCAGGAGCCGGACGCGGCCTTCCGAGCATCGCGCGCACCCGTTGGCGACCCTCGACAACGAGGTCAGGGGCGGCCCGTGTCATGCTGAAGGTGTACATGAGCGCCCCTGTGCACGCTCCAAGGATGAGCGGAAGGCCGTTCCAGACGTCACGCCAGACCACCATCACCGCCTGAGCCGCGCTCCATGCGGCCACCCCCGCCACACCTGCGGCCAGCGCCGGCGGTCCCGCCGCCCGCATCACACCCGCCAGCCCGGTCCCTGCAGCCCGTGCCGTGACCCCCACGAAGGCCGGCCCCGACACACAGCAGATGAAGCCCGTCACCGCGCCAGCTACGCCGTTCACCCCTGCCGGCGCAGCGAGGGCCGCTGAACCTGCGACGCCAGCACAGAACACACCCTGGAAGAGCAGCTCGACCTGCGGCCGACCGACTGCCTGGAGCACGGAACCTGCAAAGATGTATAGAGCCCGCGCGGCTGCGGCGGCGAGCAGCAGCCGGAACGGCAGGACGCTTGCCGCCCATCGCTCTCCCAGCACCACCTCCACGACTTGGGGGGCCAAGGCGGCCAGGATTGCACAGGCGGGGAGCGCGAGGGAGACACTCCAGCGTACACATCGGAGATACGCGTAGGAAAGCCGCTCGCGGTCCTCCTTGATGGCGGCGAACGCAGGAAGGGTCACGGATGACACTAGGGCAGTGAGGTGAGACACGGGCGTCATGGCGAGCGTGAACGCCATCGTGTAGACGCCAAGTGCCGCGGCCCCAAGAACTCGGCCGATCACGACATTGGCTATCGAGTAAGCCCAGTAGTTAACAATGCCTGTCGCTGCCACGGCCGCACCGAACCGCAGCAGGGATAGGCAGCCCTCGGCCCTCTCGGCCCGGGATGGCCGCCATGGCGCCAGCCGCATGACGAGCGCGGTGCTGACGACCGCACCCGCCAGACTGCCTCCCACCAGACTCCAGACCCCCAGGCCGATCAGTGCCATGGTGACGGACGTTACCGCGGTCGCCACGGCCCCCGTGAACTCACACGCGACGAGCTTCCTGAACTCAAGCTGCCGCGTTAACAGAGCACGTGGGACCAAGCCGACGGCCCCGATGGGCAGCACGGCTGCGCTCACCGCCAGGACCGGCCCCACCAGGGGTTCATGGAAGAAGCGGCTCACCCAGGGCGAGGCTGCCACACACCCCGCCCAGAGGCCGAGCGACAGACCAAGATTCACGCGAAACACCCACCAGAGCTGGCCGGGGCTGACGGCGGTCTTCTGAATCAGCGCCGACCCCAGGCCGAATGCCGAGACCTGGCCGGCGAGGGCAGTAACTACGGCACTCATCGCCACAACGCCGAAGGCGTGAGGGGTAAGCAGGCGGGCGAGCATAGCCATCACGGCCAGGCGCACGAGAGCGGTTGACACGTTTGCAGCCCCCCGCCAAGCCGCCGACCGCACGGCGCGGTTGCCGAGGTCAGACCTCAGCTCCTCACGAGCGCGCGCATCCTTCGTCTCGAAGTCAGTAGCAGCGTCCACGCTCACGCGGGTCCATCCATTCCTGTTGGCCGGATTCGCCTCCAGGCTCCTTGATGCGCACCACGGCTGCTCAGCGCAACACCCCGTGACTGCTCATGCAGAGGCTCGGAGCCTGCCAGCCGGGAGGACTGTCAGGCCGGTGCCCCACGCCTGCTCTGTTGCGGCACTACCGCTAACCAGCAGATCACGTGCCGACTGACCGACTGGGCTCGCCATGCCACTGCCCGCAGACGCTCTGGGCTGAACCGCGTTAATACGATCCCTGTCATTGGTGTCTGGTGCCGCCCCACACGCGCAGGGCAACCCCCCCGGGTGCAAGACCTGTGCCACGTCCCACGGCGCCCCACAGGGGCGGCCAGGACGAAATGGGCGGACCGCGGCAGCAGACGGGACGTCCTTCTTGTCAGTTACCCTGGGAGCCCTGCGAGCGCGCCCGCGTGAGCACGGCTACGCCCTGTCGCCGAGCGCTCTGGCACACAAACCTACGTCCCCGCCCGCGTGAGCACGGTTACGACGGTCATCAGGATGATGCGCAAATCCTGCCACAGGGACATCCGGTGCAGGTAGATCCAGTCGTAGCGCAGCTTGTGATACACGCTCGTCAGATAGTCGCCGTAGACCTGCGCCAGACCGGTTATCCCCGGGCGGACCTTCAGCCGCTCCAGGTAGCCCGGGATGCGGGAGGCAAACTCGCTCACGAACTCCGGCCGCTCCGGCCGCGGCCCCACAACGCTCATCTCGCCCTTCACCACGTTCCAGAACTGCGGAATCTCGTCCAGCCTCGTCTGCCGCAGGAACCGCCCGACTCGGGTGATGCGCTGGTCGTACTCGTGCGCGAGCACCGGACCAGTCCCCTTCTCCGCATCAATCACCATGCTGCGCAGCTTGTAGATGCGGAACGGCCGGCCGTCCCGGCCCGCTCGCTCCTGGCTGTACAAAACCGGACCGCGCGAAGTGAGCTTGATCGCGGCCGCCGCCAGGCACACCACAGGCAGGCAGACGATCAGCATGAGCAGGCTGAACACGATGTCGAAGGCCCGCTTCGCCAGCAGGAAAACGCGAGAAGGACGGATGCCCCGCAGACACACCAGCGGAATGTCCGCCAGCGGCTCTATGTGGCAGTCGCTGACCATCGCGTCGTAGAAGCCCGGAAGCACCTTGATGCGCAGCCCATCTCCGCCCCGCAGCATGCTGCGCTTGATGAGGTCCTCCTGCCAGCTCGGCATGTACGCGACTATCACCTCGTCGATCTGGTTGGCCTCGACGAGATCGAGTACTTGGTCAAATCCCCCTAGAACCGGCACGCCGTCGAATCGCGGCAGGTCAAGCCGGTCGTCGACGAAGCCAACCACTTCATAGTTGCCGTCAGACCGGCCGTTCATGAGTTCTGATGCTATGTCTCGGCCGCGCGCCCCCGCCCCCACGATCAGAATGCGGCGCTTCGCAGCAGCGTCGGCAGCTGCCGTCCGCCATAGCCGCTGCGCGCCTCGCGGTGCGCCGCTCGCCCGAATGGTCCTATGGGGGGCCTGTGCCATGAACCCTCAGCCTCCGGCCCTGGACTCGTCGAACATGTGCAGTTGTAGCTGCGCCGACGCGACCGGTTGCTGCCCACCGGGCCTGACGAACCGCTTGGGACTCCCTGCGACAGGCGCCCACTCCGTCGCAGGCGCGTGCTGCGCCAGCATGTCGGAAAGCGCGCCGAACCGGAACTGCCCCAACAGCCTCGCAAGCCGGCGCTCCGTCTGGTCGAGGTTGGTGTAGCTGCGCAGCTGCCGGAACGGCGACAGCCGGAAGCGCGGGATGTCCGGGTCCAGCTCCCACGGGTGAAGGTAGAAGACGACCGGCTCTCCGCGCGCGTTCAGCCGACGACAGAACCACTCCACAGCCCACTCGGGCAGGAGACGGAAGTACGCACCACCCGCGAATGGGAAGTTACGGCCCGCGAATCGCACCGTCGACGGCGGCGCCTCGATGATCCCCGGCCCGCCGTTGACCCGCACCCGATGCGGCAGCCGAGGAGCCCCCTGGAAGCCGTAGCGCTCGTGGAAGATTGGGAACACGCTCGAGTCGGTCTCGAAGCCGTGCGCCTCCAGCACCTCGAACGCCCACGTCGAGCGCGGGGTGATCGAGAACGACGGCGCACGATAGCACCGCGGACGCGCGCCCGTCACCTCGCCAATGCACAGCGTCGCCCGCGCAAGGTCGGCGCTGAATTCCTCGGGGCGCTGCTCATACACCAGGCGGTGCGCGTAGCCGTGGCTGCCGATCTCGTGGCCGGCCTCGCGTATCTCGCGGACAAGCTGCGGGTACCGCTGGGCATTCCACCCCAGCACGAAGAACGTTGCCCTCACCTGCGCCCCATCGAGCAGATCGAGCAGCCGCCGCGTGTTCGCGACCAGGCGCGAGCGACACGCCTCCCAGGCCGCGAACGGGATGATATGCTCCACGTTCGAGACCTGGAACCAGTCCTCCAGATCGATGGTGAGCGCGTTCACCACCTCTGCCGGCCGGGGCGCTCGATCATGTCCGGTCACCGCCGCTCGCCTCATGTCCGCCGTCCCGGGTACTTCGGCAAGCACAGACTGTGCCGCGCTCCTGCTCACTGTGTCGGCTCTTCCGACGAGCTGAATCGCCGCGTCACCGGCGGGTCCCCGGCGTTCCCCAGCGGGCCGAGCGCCTTGTCGTTCACAGTCACCTCGATCGCTTCCGGCCGGCTCGCCCAGATCGTGACCTCGCGCGAGCCCTTCCACACCTGCTGGCCGCCCGTCAGGATCCCCTCGTAGAGCAGCCGGCCGTCGGTCTCCACGCGCACCTCGGTGGCCTGTCTGATCACCGCCACCACTGTCACCGCGGCCTCGGGAGCCGCGACGGGCCCGGCGCCGGAGGCTGGCCTGGCAGCGGCTCTGCTGTCGTGAGGCGCCGTCGTGGGGATCAGCCCGAAGTACACCAGCAGGGCCAAGCTCGCCACAAGCGCGCCGAGGCCGCCCAGCAGCGTGCCCAGCCCGCGTCGGCGCCCCTGTGGCCGCGCCACAGCCTGCGCGCGGGCGTGCTCGCCTTCCGCGTCAGCAGCATCCGTGGCCGTCGGCTCAACCACTGGCTCTTCGACGTCCCGGGGGCCGGCAGCATCAACCGCGTCCCCAACGGAGGCAGCGGCAGCGGTGCGCACCGGCGGCTCGAGGGCCGCAGTCGGCCCTCCACTCGCCCGACTCACCGCCGGAGGCACCGGCCCGTTCGGGTAGTAGTGGCTGTGGAAGTAATAGCTGTCCACCGTCTCAGCCGGGGCCTGGTTCAGCACCGCGCCGATCACGTTGGCGCCCACCTTCGTCAGTAGCTCTTTGGTTCGCACCTCGGCGTTACGGACGGGCTGATTGGCGCGCATGACCAGGATGACCCCGTCCACCAGAGGCCCCACCAGGGCGGCGTCCGCGAAGGCCGCGGCCGAAGGAGTGTCGACGATCACGTAATCGGCGTTCTGCCGCAGCTTCTCCAGAACAACGCGCATCTGCTCCGAACTCAGCAGCGCCGCCGGGTTACCCACCGGTGGCCCGGCCGGAAGGAGCAGGAGGTTTTCCTGGGTCGTTCGTCGGAGCGCGCGGGCCGCGCCGTCGCTGCCGTTGGCCAGCAGCGTCGTCAGCCCGGCATCGTTGGGCTCGCCGAAGAACTCGTGAAGGCACGGCCGGCGCATGTCCGCATCCACCAGCACGACTCGCTTGCCGATCTCGGCGAGCGCGATCGCCAGGTTGACGGCGGTCGTCGATCCGCCCTGCCGCGGCTTGGCCGTCGCAATCATCAAGGTCCGCACCGGCGGTCCGCCGTTCTGGTGAATCAGCTCCGTCCTCAGGAAGCGATACGCTTCGGCGTGCGCCGACAGAGGCTGCAGCTCGGTGATCCGCGCCAGGGGCACTCCGTTCGTGCCCGCCGTAAGCTCGGGGATCACGGCCGGCACCGGCAGTTGCAGCTCCCGCTGGACGTCCTCGCTCCCCCGCACGCGGTCATCCAGGAACGCCAGCCCCAGGGCGGTGCCGATCCCAAGCCCCACGCTCAGCACGGTGCCCAGCAGCAGAAGCTGCCAGATCGAGGGGCCCTTCTTCGTTACCGGCCCCACGGCCGACCGGGCCTGGTCCACCACCACGATCTCGCCAGCACTGGAGCTGACCTTCTCCTCCATCTTCGCCGCGTCGAGCATTGCCTGAAGGCGAGCATGCTTCGCCTCCGCGTTGTCGTACTCGCGCGTCTTCGCGATCAGGGCGACAGACGTGTCAGCCAGCTCCCCGGCCCGGCGCTCGTTGTCCGCCATCGCCGCGGCCAGCGAAGCCAGGCGAGCGCTCAATGCCTTGGCCTCAGCCTCCAGCTCCACCGCCTGGTCCTCGAGGCGCTGGTAGACGGGGTTCGGCTGCACCGTCCGCAGGGTCACCATCTTGTCGGCCTCCCGGGCCAGCCGGTCCCGCACATCGGCGATCTGCGTCTCCAGGTCCTTGACCTTGCGGTGCTTGTCCGTGTACCGGGAACGCGCGAGGAGCAGGTCCCTCTCCAGTTCGGCCAGGCGGCTCTGCAGCTCCCGCGTCACCGGGTTGTCCGTCGTGCTCGTCTCCGTCTCCCGCATCTTCGGCTGGCCCCTCAGCTCGGCGCGCACCGCGCGCAGCCGACCCTCCACCTCCCGCAGCTTCGACCGAGTGGCGTCCATCTCCGAACGCTGCGCGTAGAACTGGGTCAGAAATGGGTTCTCCGCCGTGCCAACCGGAAGCGCCGCCTCCGCCTGCGAACTCTTGAACTGCTGAAGATCCGCCTTCGCGGCCTCCATCTCGGCCGCCGCCGCCGCCAGTTCCTTTTCCAGAAACTCGCGGTTCCGCTCTGCCTGCTTGCTCGTGATCTCCTGGTAGTAGCCCGCGAACTCGTGCGCGATCGCGTTCGCCAGGTCGACCGATCCCCGCGCTGTCCTCGCAAGGCATGTGATCTTGATGATCGTCCCGGCCGCGGGCTCGACCTTCACGAACTCCTCGAGCTGACTGCTCGTCATCGCCAGACCCAGGGACGTGATGGCCCGCTCCCGCACATCGGCCGTCTGAGCCAGGCCGATGAAGGTCGACATCAGCTCCTCTTTCCGCCGAGGGTCGACCTGCCGGCTGCCAGCCTCCTCGGCCGTCGTCGTGCCGGGAATCACCGGCTTGCTGAGGGCCGCCTCCGAGGGCATCACGAACGCGGAAGCACGGTAATACCGGGGCATGAACGCGCACCCCAGGCCGACCACCGCCAACGTCGTCCCGCAGATCGCGATGACAAGCCATCGCCGTCGGTAGACCTCGCGATAAAGCCGCCAGAAGTCGCGCGCGGTCACGGTGACCCTTCCCCGACACCCATGGCCGCCAACTCTAGAAGTATCGGAATAGCCATATGTATCGCCACGCGTTATCCGTCATTGTCTGGAACCAGTTCGTCTTCGATCCTGTCCCGGTGGACGGAGGCCGCTCTGGCACGAACACAACGTCGCGGTTCTCCAGCACCGGGTTCTGCGTCACGTCGCCCTGCTGGAGCAGGCGCTTCAGGTTCGCCGGCACACGCACCGGCGGGTCCGACCGCACCACCGCGCAGCTCTCCAGGATCGCCGTCTCCTTCAGCCCGCCCGCGGTCGCAATCGCCTCCAGCAGCGTTGTCCCGGGCGCCACAAAGTACTCCCCAGGCTTCGCGACCGCCCCCAGCACATTCACCTCGGTCGTGTTCCGGGGCACGAACAGCTCGTCACCGTCGCGCAGCACGAGGTTCTCAGCCCCCCTGGGGTCGCCGTCCAGCAGCGTCAGGTCGATGGGACACTGCGTCCCGTCCGCGCGAATCAGCTTCGCGGCCCGGGGGTTCCCCTCTGTCGTCCACCGCCCCCCGCGCTCGACAGCATCAGAGATCCGCGTGTCTTCATCCTCGTCCAGACGGTACGTGCCCGGCTTTGCAAACGCCCCGGTCAGCTTGAACTCCCCCTCGCGTCGGCTGGGAGAGACCGCCCGCCCCACCGCGATCTTGTCCCCGGGCTCAACCAGCACGTTCTGAGTGGCGTCCGCCTTCTCTTTGAACGCCTCCAGGTCGTACCGATGCTCCTCTCCCGAAGCCTTCGTCAGGTAGATCCGCCCCAGGTCGCGCTTCTCGTCCTCCACCCCCCCAGCCGCGTTCACCGCGTCCATCAGCCGGGCCCCCTCGTTCAGGTCGTACTGCCCCGGCCGCCTCACGTTGCCGACCACCATGATCCTGAACCGGCTCACCGCCAGCACAACCGTCGGGTCCTTCACATACTCGCCGATGCGGCTGGCGACTGTCTCTGTCGCCTCCTTGGTCGTCATCCCCCCTACCGGCACGGGGCCAACCATGTCGTCAGAGAACAGGATCGTCCCATCCGGCCGCACCGTGAACGAGCCCGAGTACGTCGGCTCGCCCAGCACCGTGATCGACAGCGTGTCCCCCGGCCGGATGCGATACTCTGCGGTCGCCACCGCCTCCGCGGGGGCGCTGGATCCTGCCGCGGCGCCGGCCGCACGCTCTTGCACCTGTCCCGCCTCGGCCGGCGCCGCCGCCTCGCCCTCCGCCACCGCCGTCACCCCCGCAACAACCACGACAAGCCCGCAGACAAGGACTGCGAGCCACCAACAAGCCCGTGTCATTGCCATCAGCACCTGCCGTACGCTCGGTTTGCCACTGCTGCTGTTCGCCGGCCCCCGGAAGTGCACAGATCGTGCCATCGTCTCCCCCGACAGCCCCAGGACGGAGGCGTTGAACCCACGGACGGCGCGGCAGCCGGTCGTCGCAGCCATCCCGAAGCCGGCCCGACAGGGCCATCGGAAGAAATCTTACGATCCGCTCTTGACAAGCTACACGCCACCCGCTAGACTAACCCTCGTCGCCAAGTGCGACGTATACAAGCCCCCTGATGCTCGACTGGTCACCGCCTGCTCGCAGCACCGACCTCATCAGCAATCGTAGTCCGCTAGCCCCGTGCCCAACGCGGACTGCGGCGTTTCATACTCTGAACTGAGATTGTCTCGCTGTCCACCGCGCAGTCAACACCATCGACGTTCGGAGCTCACCCATGCCGGGCCGAATCTCTCGAGGCGGGGCCCGGGGGGCTGAGGGCGGGGGTAGGCTGCGCGGGGGACCGTCAGCGCACAGGGGGCTTCCTTGCCCCCTGGGAGCTTCGCCGCCTGGTCGCGGGGGCGTGCGCGCGAAGCCCGCACTGCGATCGCGAGGCCGTAGCCCCGGTCCCGCCGGGTCTACCTTCGCGGCCGTCCCAGGCCTCAATCCACGGGCAACGCGCGTGCCGCGCTCCGCCGCCTGGCGGCCGCGCGGCTTCCTGCTTGGCGCACCCGCAAGCCGATGCGGAGGCGTATCATGAACACACGCTCCCGCATCCTCGTCGCCGATGAGGCGGAGACGCCCAAGGAGATGCTGCGCGCGGTGCTCGAGAGCGACGGGCACCAGGTCCATGTCGCTCCCGACGCAGAGCAGGCTCGCAGAAAGCTGGAGTCCGAAGAGGTCGACCTCCTGATCGCCAGCCTCGTCGTGCCGCCGGCCGACGGATTCGAGTTGCTGCGCGTCGCCCGGCAACAGCGGCCCTCCGTGCCGGTGATCCTCTACTCGGCCTTCGGCACCGTCGAGACCGCCGTCGAGGCCCTCAAGCAGGGCGCCTTCCACTACTTCCAGGAGCCGCTCGACATGGAAGCCGTCCGCCAGGTAGTCTCGGAGGCCCTCAGGGCGGCCAAGACCACGTGGCAGGCCTCGCCGGCGGCCGCGAACGGCTCTCTCTCCCCCGCCGACCATGACGATTTGGGCATCGTGGGCGCCGGCGCCTGGCTCGACCAGGTCCTCGAGCTCCTCCGCCGCGTGGCCCCAACCCGTGCCACCGTGCTGCTCACCGGCGAGAGCGGCACGGGAAAAGAGCTGTTCGCCCGCGCCATCCACCGGCTCAGCGGCAGAAAGGGCCCCTTCGTTGCCGTCTCCTGCGCCGCCCTCTCTCGGGAGTTGCTCGAGAGCGAGCTGTTCGGACACGAGAAAGGCGCCTTCACCGGCGCCGAGCGCCAGAAGCCCGGGCGGTTCGAGCTCGCCGACGGCGGCACCTTGTTGCTGGACGAGATCGTTGACATCCCTCTCGACCTCCAGGTGAAGCTGCTCCGCGTGCTCCAGGAGCGCGAGTTCGAGCGAGTCGGTGGCACCCAGACCCTTCGCGTCGACGCGCGCATCGTCGCCGCCTGCAACCGCGATATCGCCGCCGCAGTGCGCGAACGGACCTTCCGCGAGGATCTCTACTACCGGCTCAAAGTCGTCGAGATCTCACTCCCGCCGCTGCGCGAGCGGCGCGAGGACATCCCGCCCTTGGCCCAGCACTTCGCACGCCTGTACGCGAAGGCCAATGGTCGCAAGGCGTCCACTCTGGGGCCAGATGCAATCGCTCTCCTCCAGCGCTACTCCTGGCCGGGGAACGTGCGCGAGCTCGAGAACGCCATCGAGCGCGCCGTGGTCCTCTCCGATCCCAGCCAGACCCACATCGACCCTTCCCTGTTCCCCGAGGCCATCCGCACGGCGCCATCCCACGGCGGCGAGGAGACCGCCTTGCGCGGCAGGCAGGCCGAGCCTCCCAGGGCCGGGCCCGTCTTCCTCCACCGCTTGACCGAGGCCGAGCGATTGCGCCTGCTGCGCGACGCCCTCCAGAGAACCGGCGGCAACTCCACGGCAGCCGCTCGGTTGCTCGGCGCGTCCGCCCGCTCGGTCCGCTACTACGCAGACAAGTACGGCCTCTGGCGACGAGGCAACAGCAGCCAGGCTGCCTAGCGGCCCCCATGGTGACCGCTGGCACTTGGCACGTTTGTTGCCGTACCGCGTCAGCGCTGCGGACACCACTTGGCGTCCGGTGGTCGAGCCCTGTGAGCATCGCGCCTCGACAGCTACCGCTAGCGCTGGCGGCCCACTCTAACCCGCGCGTCGCCGAGGCCGTGTGCACCCACCTCCAGGCACACGGGTGGCGGGTACATCGCGCCTCGAATGGGGCCGATGCCCTTCGCGTGCTTCGCGGCCAGGCGGTTCGCCTCGCCATCCTCGACATCGACCTCCCCGGCATGGACGCCCTCGCAGTGGTGACCGCAGCCCGCGCCAGCGGCCGGCGCTTTCATTCCCTCTTCCTCGATTCCCTCGACAGACCGGACGTCCGCACCCGCTGCCTCACTCTCGGCGCCCTCGGCTACCTGGCCCGCCCGCCCTCGCCGGCCTCCCTCACGCCCTTTCTACAGCAGGCCGCCGCGCTCTCGCTCGCCCCGGAAGTTGGAGAGCCGGAGGACGACCCCCCATTTCCGCCGGAGCTGAAAGCCGGCAGTCGCGTCGTCTTGACCATCCGCGTCGGCGCCAGCGCCGGGCAGTACCCGGCCCTTGTCGTCGAAACCAGCCCCGCCTCCATGCTCATCTCCGCCAGCGACCCCCGCGGAGGCTCTCCTTACGTCTCCCTCGGCACGGGCGTCTGCATCGGATTCGAGACCTCCGGCGAGTGGGGGGAGTTCGAGTCCCGCGTCGTAGGATCGTCAGTCCGCCCATCTGGCATCGAGATGCTTCTCGCGCCCCCGCAGCGAGTGCTCCGGCTCGAGCGCAGAAAGCATCCTCGAGTCGCCCTCAGCCTCCCGGTCCGGATCTGGCCGGCCTCCCCTCGAAACGGCGCCCAGCAGCCCCTTGTCGCACAGACGGAGGACATCGGACCGCGCGGCCTGCGCCTCCTGTGCCAGGCCGCCCCCGGGCCGGACAGCCAGGTCTTCCTCGCGATCCAACCCAACGACGGAACCAAGGAGCTCGTGTTCGCCGCCCTCCGGGTGTGGCAGACTCCCGACCCCCAGGCCGAGCAGCACCGTTGCGGCTTCTTGTTCCGGCGTTCCACCAGAGATGCGAAACGGCGGCTCAGAGCCCTCCTGGCCGCCGCTGCCGACGATTCCGGGGGAGCGCAGCCGCCTTCGCCAGAGCAGGAAAGTGAGCCCCTGATACCCAGGTGCCCGCGCGAGTCAGGATAGCGGAGCGGCCCGAGGTTCGCCATGCGCGTTGCCCAGCGAATCGAACACCGGCCTGTCCAGACGCAGCGGATCAGCCCGCGGCTCGTGGTCGCTGGGACCATCCTCAGAATGACGGCCGAGGAGCTGCGCCTGTCGCTCCAGGAAGAAGCCGACCTCAACCCCGCCCTTGAGGTCGTCTGGGAGAACCTCTGCCCAACCTGCGGCCGCGGCCTCTCCGGAGACGTCTGCTGGTTCTGCCGCGCCGCAGGCGGCGACGGCTTGCCCCCCAGCCGCTTCGACGAGGCCCCTCTGCCTTCCCTGCGGCCCCGTCCCTCCGACGATGAAGCCGCGTATGATCCCCTCGAAAGCGCACAGGCGCCCCTGTCGCTGCGCGAGTTCGTCCTGCTCCAGGCGCGGGTGGCCCTGCCCGCCGACGACCACCAGATCGCCGAGTACCTCGTCGCCGATCTGAACGACGACGGACTCCTGACCGGTTCTCCCGAGGACGCCGCCGCCGCGTTGGGCGTCGACGAGGCCCGGGTTCTCCGCGTGCTCTCCGTCCTCCAGGAGCTCGAGCCGCCCGGCGTGTGCGCCCGGTCCGTTCACGAGTCCGTCCTCATCCAGCTTCGCCAGCTCGCCGTCGAAAACGGCGTCCCCCAGCTCGCGGAACCGATCCTCACCTCGCACTGGAACGACCTCGCGAATCATTCCTACGGCAAGATCGCCCGGGCGCTCCATGCCTCGGACGACCAGGTCTCCGAGGCCGTGGAGTTCATCCGCCAGAACCTCTGCCCGTACCCCGGCCGGCTCTACCATCCGCCCCACGAGAAACCCCGCGACACCCGTTCACCGGGTCTGCGCTTCGACGTCGCCATCCGCCGCCAGCGCGGCGACTACAGGGTCGACGTCGTCCGCCCCTTCGACTTCGAACTCAAGGTCAGCGAGGCCTACCGGCGCCTGGCCCTGGCCAGCCGCGACGGAAACTCCGCTTCCCCCGAACACCACGCGGCCCTCGAGCAGTACCGACGGGCAACCTGGATGCTCCAAAGCCTGAATCAGCGCGAACAGACGCTCCGTCAGATCGGGGAGTACGTCGTCCAGACCCAGCGCCCGTTCCTCGACACCGGCTCCGAAGCTAAGATGAAGCGCGTCACCCAGACCCAGGCGGCCGCCCACATCGGCAAACACCCGTCGACTGTCTCCAGGGCCATATCGGGGAAGTTCGTCCTGCTGCCCAACGACAACCTGATCGCCTTCGAGCGCTTCTTCACCCCCGCCCTCGCGCCCAAGAACGTCATCGCAGAGCTTCTCTCGAAGGAAGACCCCCGCCGACCCCTCACAGACGAGCAGATCTGCCGCATCCTGCGAATCCGCGGCTTCCGCATCGCCCGCCGCACCGTCGCCAAGTACCGCCTCGCCCTCCGCCTCCCCAACTCAAACCAGCGCGGCCGCCACTAGGCCGCACCGCCGCCCGACGCGCCCCGCAGGCCCAGGTCCGTCTGCCGAGTCCTGCTACTCCGTTTCCTTGGAGCCGTTGGTCTCTGTCGCGCCGCTGTCCTGCGAACCCGGCGCCGCCGCGCTCGGCCCCGACGCACCCGCAGCCTCCTCCGACCGCACCAACAAGAAATCCCCCGGCGGCAGCGTCGCCGCCAACGTCCAGCCCGGGAGCGGCCATGGCGGTGCCGCATTCTCGTCCCGCTGTAGGAGGTCGAGCCGCTGTGCTATGTAGGCCTGAAGCCACTGCCACTGCACTTCGCCCTCCTCAGCAGGCCAGGCCGACAGCTGGGCTGACAGGAAGATGGCATCCGGCTCGACTCCCAGCGCCTTCAGAGCGCTGAAGCCCTTGGACCGCGTGGCATCAACCGCCTCGGCCCACGATATCGGGTGCTTTGGGTCGGGTTCCGGCGGCATCGCCTGGGGGATCCACACCGCACTCCGGTTCGCGTACCAGGCCACCGCCCACGGCTGGTCAGTCATCACAACCGCGTTCTCTGGCAGCACCCTCCCCAGATACTCCCAGTTCTGCGTGTCTGGCTTATCCGCACGCGTCCCCGGAACTGCAAGCAGGCCGATTGGCAGAAGCGCCAGGCACACCAGAGCCGCTGTCGCAGCCCTGGCAGAGCCCGGACTCAATCTCCGCTGCCGAAATACGAGGACGAAGGCCGCCGCCCCGAGAGCTCCGATCACCGCCACCATTCCGTACAGCACGTCATATAGCGACTGCCCCAGCGCAAGGCTCAGGCTGACCAGCACGATGCCCCCCAGGAGTCCCCACTTCAGGCGGTTTCCAGCCGGTGACCGAAGGTCCGTGAACAGCGCAAGTCCAAGAAGCGGCAGCAGGCAAAGGCCCAGAAGCGCTGGCAAGGTCGTCTCAGTCCCGTTCAGGTTCAGCAGGAGCTTCTTGGCCACCTCCCGGTAGTGCCCCACCACGAACGTCACCGGCAGCGCCTTGTCCAGGCCCGAGCTCGTGTGGCGGTACAGACTCGTCACTGGGTAGCTGCCCGTGTTCATGGCAAGCCAGTAGCTCTTCAGGTTCGCGAACGGGCTGCCAGCCACCAACCGGTTGCGCACCAACCACGGCGTGACCGTCGCAAGCGTGCCCGCCAGGAACAGGCCCAGATGCCGCAGACGCCCCTCGCGCTGCGCTAGGTAAACCAGCGCCCCCACAGGCACAACCAGGGCCGCCGCAACGTAGTCGGTCAGATACATCAGACCAAACACCACCCCACACAGCACGCTCCACCGGGCCGTTCCAGGATGCCTGAGGACGAGATAGAACAGCAGCGCAAATAGAAAGGCAAACACGGCCACGTTGAGCCCGGTGTACGTCGCCTTCAGCAGTCCCGGGTGGAGTCCGACCAGTAGGGCACTCAGCGCCCCGGCGTAACGGCCAGCCAGACGCGCCGCTATCAGATACGCCAGTACAACGGTCAACAGGCTCAGCACAAGGGAGAGCAGCACGACCGTCCGATCATTGGCCCCGAACAGGTTGAACGCTATCCCCAGCAGCAGGGGATACACGGGCGCGTTGTAGAGATCTGGATGCCCGGCAACACGGGGCGCCTTGACGAGGCTGAAGGGCCGCACAACGCTGGTCGTGAACCCGTGCCCCTCGCTCACATGCCGCCCCACTTGGGCTGCGTCCATCGCATCGGGCAGGCGAAGCCCCTGGAAGTGCGCCCCCAAGAACCACACGTACACAGCTACACACGGCACTACCCACACCAGGTGGAACACCACTGCTCGCGCGCCAGCCTCAAGCCGGCCCCTGCCAGCCATCGCCGCAATCGGTGCCTGCACGTCCACGTTCGCGGTCGCCATCTACTCCTCCTTGGCTCACACGGGCGCACGGTTCTGCCAGTCACAACCCGGTCGCACGCAGCAGCGACGGGTAGAGGTCCCGGACCAGCTGCTCCGCCGCCTCCGCTGCCTCCTCCTCCGTCCCGGCCACGGGCGCAGACACGCGGATCAGCGCTCCGCCAAGCGGCCGCTTGAGCAGCCGATTCCGCAGCAGACGGTACTGCAAGGCCACCCAACTCCGGGTCCCCTCCCCGTGTGACGCGTACCAGTACAGCACCACCCGCCGTTGACCTTGCCGCTGAAGCACGAACTGGTTGACCTCAAGCCGCCGGCGCGCCGAGCCCACCTCCACCATCCGACGCCCCTTCTCGATGATGCTCCAGCCACCCCCTAGCAGACAGAAACCAGGCGAGTGAAAAGTCTCCTTCTCGCGTCCCGCCACAACCACGATGTCAACCGGGTACCCATCCTTCCGGCTGTACAGCCGCGCCAAGTAGCCGTCAGGATGAAGCATCTCCTGGCTCGTGCGGTCAAGCGGCCCCAGATCTTTCCCGCCCCAGCCCTCCAGGCGCATCGGCACCTGGCCGAGGTCGATGCGAACCGGTTCGCCTGTCCGTTCAGCCGCCGCCCGGCACGCCACCACAAGCCCCCATGTCGCCCCCAGCAGAACAAACAGCGGCGCGTAGACGCCCCACCACCGGCCCGCAGCCCCGGCCCGCGGCGTCAGGCCCAACCCAGGGATATCGCCGGGTGCCCCCTCCCTCCCAAGCGCGGGCTCATGCGCGACCTCCGGCTGTGCTCCATACCGCAGGCCCAGCCACCGCCCGATGCCCGCGAGCCCGACACTGGCCGTGATGTACACCACCACCATGCCCGCAAACCCGTGCAGGAAGCCCTGCGCAGCCTCCCTGCCCCAGATCGATCCGATCGCCAGGATGCACAGAATGCGCACCACGTTCGCCATCAGCGCCAACGGCAGACTCGCCGCAAATAAGACCCACCGCTTCCACGCAGGGCCCCGGAGCAAGTAGGCCGCCAGCGCCCCAACCGCAAGCAGAGCCACTAGCGACTTCATACCGCTGCACGGCGCACCCACCGAGCATGTGTAGCGCGGCAGATGGATATCCACCCCGTCCC